>Ga0066709_100004396_pt1 | contig 11232 bp, 12 predicted proteins | sample GraSoiAngelo_158_FD_79665 | JGI IMG/M metagenome (GOLD analysis project Ga0066709, IMG submission 79665) | Grasslands soil microbial communities from the Angelo Coastal Reserve, California, USA - 14_1009_16_30cm | ecosystem: Environmental > Terrestrial > Soil > Grasslands | place: USA... | reverse complement strand
CGCGGCCGCTGAACTCGCGGTTCCGGTACGAATCGAGCTGTGCGCGCGCGTGGAGAGCCTGGCCCGGCGGTCGCTCGCCTGCTGGCAACGCGGGGAGGAGGGGCGGCGCACCGAGTTGCGCGCCGCGATCCGTGCCTTGCCCACGGCCGAAGAACTCTTGGCAGTGCCGCTCCTACGGCTCGACCACGCGAGCGCGCGTCTGCCGCGCGCGCTCACCGCCAATGCGCAAATTCATCACGCGCGCTTTGCGCGCGCGGCCGGCCGGCTCGGCCCGCAAATCCTGCGCGCGCGCGTCATGCGCGGCTGCGAGCTGGTCGCGGCGCTCACCGAGCGGGCCAAACGCGCGGAAGGCATCGCTCGGCAGCGCCGGCGCGAGCGGCTGGCAACCGCAACGGTGCGGCTCAGCGCTGGCCTGCGGGCCAACGCCGACGCCCACCGCAGCAGGATCGGCCGCCAAGGCGAGCGCATCGCGGAACTCTCCGAGCGGGCGCGGCGCGCCGTGCACTCCTCGCTGAGCCAGCGCGCCGCGTTCGTCGCGCGTTGCGGGCAACTGCTCAACGCGCTGTCGCACCGCGGCGTGCTCGCGCGCGGCTTCGCGCTCGTGCGCGACCCCACCGGGCGCCCGCTGCGGCAGGCCGCCGCGGTGAGCGCAGGCATGCGGCTCGACGTCGAATTTTCGGACGGCCACGTGCGCGCGCTTGCGGAAGGCGTATTCCCCGCCGCGACCGAGAGGCCAGTCCCCGCGACCAAACCGCGCGGCCGCCGCGGCGGCGGCAATTCCAATCAGGGCAGCCTGTTCGGCGCGTAATGCTCTTTTTGGCGGCGTCGTTCCGGGGCGCGGGCTCGGCCGAAATGAGGAACTGAGAGGGTCGGCATCCCGATCAGGTGGATTAGATCAGGTGGGTTACATGGGCCGCGCCGAGCCACTATGTTGTGTGCCGGCGCAGCTCCGGGGCCGGCAGTCCCGGCAAACCGGCTGCGCTGGAGGCGTCAGTGCTGAACCGATCCGATCCCTCTTCCCCCATGGCGGGCGAGGCCGAGCTCAAATATCTCGACGGCGACTTTCGCGTGGTGCGGCCGGGCGCGTTCGTGCGCTGCGCGGTGACCGGCGTGCCGATCCCGCTCGAGGAGCTCAAATATTGGAGCGTCGATTTGCAGGAGCCGTACGTCAATCCTGAAGCGGTCCTGCAACGGCACTTGCCCAGCGCCAAACGCCGCGCAACCGAGGGCAAGGCACGCTAACAGATATCGTCAGCGATCGCCCCTCCTCCGCGCTGCCGCTACTTTCTCCAACAACAGCGACTTGAACAGCGCCTCGTCCGCGAAGGCGAGCGTGACCGGGAGCGCCTTGGCGCGGCCGGCAAGTTGTTTGAGTTGATCCTCGCCGGACAGTCGCGCCAGATCCTTTTCCGTCGTCACCAGCACGAGCCCGTCGCGCTCGGCCTCATTGCACAGCGCCCCCGCCTCGGCCGGCGTGTAGCGGTGATGGTCGGGAAAGCTTCGCGTGCCGGCAAGTGCGATCCCGGCCTCGGCCAGGGTGGCAAAGAATTTTTCCGGATCGCCGATGCCGGCAAAGGCGAGCACCCGGCGCCCGGCAAGCTCAGCAATAAAGCCCGTGTCCGCCCGCAAGTATGTCTGCAAGATCGGAATGTTGCGTGTGCGCGCGAGCTCCGCGATGGCCAAGGCGCGCGAGGAGGCGCCCACCACCACGAGCGCCTGGGCGCGCGTGAGCTGCGCATCGACTGGCGCCCGCAGCGGACCGGCGGGGATGACCCGCCCGTTGCCGATGCCGCGCCTGGCGTCGACCACGAGCACTGAAAAATTCTTCGCGAGTGAAGGATTGTGGAAACCGTCGTCCATGACGATGACGCTCGCGCCGGCGGCAAAGCCCGCGCCCATGACGCGGTTGCGCGCCACGATGGTGGGGGCCGCACGCGCCAGCAGAAGCGGCTCGTCGCCCACCTCGCGCGCGCGGTGCTGCGACGGGTCCACCACAACGGGACCGACAAGCGCCCCGCCATAGCCGCGGCTGAGAAAGACCGGCCGTTCGCCCGCCGCCGCCAACATCCGCGCGACGGCGAATGCCGTCGGCGTCTTGCCGGCGCCGCCGACCGTCAGATTCCCGATGCAAACGACGGGCACGCCGGCGCGGCGGCCGCGCCGTTCCAACCGCGCTCGCGCGACCGCGCCGTAGGCCGCGGCCAATGGCGCGAGCAGAGCGGACGCAAGGGAGGGCTCGCGCCACCAGAACGCCGGCTCACGCATGGCGCCCGCGCTGACGAACCTGCCTGAGATACGGCTCGAGCGCCGCAAGCGTGCGTTCGAGCCCGCCGCCGAGCGCGGCAACGCTCGCGCGCGCGGCGGCGATCACCGCTGCACGCGCATTCGCGTCCTTGAGCCAGGCGGTCGCCCGCAGTGCTAGTCCCTCGACGTCGCTCACCTGTTCGGCGCCGCGCGCCTTGTCGAGCGCCGCATAGACTTCCGCGAAATTCCAAACATTCGGCCCATGCAGAATCGCCGCGCCCAGCTTGATCGGCTCGATCGGATTCTGACCGCCATGGCTCGCCAGCGATCCGCCGACGAACACGATCGGAGCGAGCCGATAGATGAGACCGAGTTCACCCAGCGTGTCGGCGATGTAGACGTCGGTGTTGCCGCTCGGCAATTCCCCGCGCGAGCGCAGTGCCGCCGCAAGGCCGGCGGCCTTGGCGATGTCCAGAATGGCAGGGCCCCGTTCGGGATGACGCGGCGCGATGATCATGAGCAGCCGGGGAAACGCACCGCGCAGCCGCCGGTGTGCCTCGATCAACATTCCCTCCTCGCCGGGATGGGTCGAGGCGCCGGCGAGGACCGTGCGTCCGCCGATCGCCGCCCGCAACTCGGCCAGCTTGTCGGGATCGGCGGGGGGCTCCGGCACGTCGAACTTGACGTTGCCCGTGGTGACGATGCGAGGCGCCCCGAGCTCGCGATAACGTTCGGCATGAGCGGTCGATTGCGCGAGGCAGAGATCGAAGCGGCGCAGCAGGGCGGCGATCGTGGCAGGAACGCGCCGCCAGCGATTGAAGGAGCGCTCGGAGACGCGGCCGTTGATCAGGATCAAGGGAACGCCCCGCTCGGCGTTCGTCATGATCAAGTTCGGCCACAGATCGGACTCGACGAAGAGCGCGAGATCGGGCTGCCAATGATCGAAGAAGCGTTTGACGAAACGCGGCGTGTCGAGGATCACAAACTGGTGGATCACGCCCTTGGGCAGGCGTTGCTCGGCGAGATTGGCCGACGTCACGGTGCCCGACGTGCACAACACTGCCAAACCTTTCTCGCTGATGCGCTCGATCAGCGGGATCACCGAGACGAGTTCGCCGACGCTGGCGCCGTGTACCCACACCAGCGGGCCCAATGGACGCGCGACATCGCTTTCGCCGTAGCGTTCGTTAAGACGCGCGGCGAGCTCCTTGCCGCTTTTCAATCGATGCGACATGAGCACCGGCGCAAGCGGGGTAGCCGCCGCCGTGAGCAGGCGATACGCGTGCAGCGTCAGCGGCAAACCCTCAGCCACGGCTGGCGTGCTCCGGCGGCCCATCGGCAAGCACGTAGGCGCGCGCGGTCGCCGCATTGAGCGAGGTCTCGAGCCTGCGCCGCGCCGATTCGAGCGCCGCGGCGTCGGCGTCCGCAGGCACGCGAACGGGCTCGCTGGCAACACCGGCGCCACGGCCGAAGGGAAGATTGATGGCGGTGCGGTCCCAGTTGTTGAGCTCCAGCCGCCGCCTGGTGGCGATCGCAATCGGATAGATCGGCCGGCCGGACGCGCTCGCGAGCTTGACGACGCCGAGCCCGGCCACGCGCGCGATCTTGGGAATATCGGCGGTGAGCGCGACATTGTAGCCCTCCTCGAGCGCGCTCAACATTTCCTTGAACGCGCTCACGCCGCCCTTGCCGACGAATCCGCCGCCGTGGTTGCCGGACCCCCGAATGGCGCCGATGCCGAGCCGCTCCACGGCGAGCGCATTGATCTCGCCGTCGCGATGGCGCGAGACCAGCACCTTGCCCCGATCGTGCGCGCGTCGGATGAAAGGCGCGAGAAAATGCTGGCCGTGCCACATGGCGATGATGACCGGTGCGTCCCGGTCGAAGCGTTCGTAGATGCCTTCCGGTTCGATCACGAGCCGGGTGGTTGTCCATACCAGACGCAGGTATTCCGCCGCCACGACCCCGACGGTCTTCTGGAACGGGCGCGAGCCCACGACATGCTTGACCCAGGACATCGGCGGCGTGAAACGTCAGCGCTTCGCACGCCGATCCGCTTGCGGATCGAGCAACCGGTGCAGATGCACGATGAAGTAGCGCATGAGAGCGTTGTCGACGGTCTGCTGCGCTTTCGCCTTCCAGGCAGCATAAGCGCTGGCGTAGTTGGGATAAATGCCGACGATGTCCAGCTTGCCGAGGTCGCGGAATTCGACCCGATCCAAACCCGTGAGCTCGCCACCGAACAAGAGATGCAGCAATTGTCGCGGCTCACCTTGCTCCGGCATGGCTTGCGTCCCTTGATGCCCCCGATCAGGAACCATGGCGAGCGGCTCGCGTCAAAACGCATTCACATCCGGAGTATGTCGGACGCCGCGCAAGCCGCTCGACCCGATCACGCGAACTCGGCCAACCGATCGCGAATGGCATCGAGCAAGCGCGCGTGACGAGCAAGCCCGGCCCCAACCAGCACGCCGTGGACGGGATCCGGCCGATTGTAGATCAAACTTTCCCCCTTCAAAGTCGTGATCAGCCCGCCGGCTTCGTGCACCAAAAGATCGGCCGCCGCAAGGTCCCAATCACGGCTGTTCGGGGCGACGAAAGTGCCGTCGAGCGCACCGGTCGCGACGCGCGCAAGGCGCAAAGCGAGCGAGGGAATTCTCGGCACGGTCGCGATGCGCGGCTCGATCGCTGCAAGGCTGTCGAGACGGCGCTTGGCGCCGGAGAACGTGGCGCCGGCGAGATGATCACCGGTACTGGCCGCGATCGGCGCTCCATTGAGGGTGGCGCCCTCGCCCGCCACCGCCAGGAACAGCTCGCCGCTCACCGGCGCGTAAAGCGCCCCGACCCACGGCCGGCCCGCGCGCACCAGCGCCGCGGCGATCACCCAGCCCGCCAGTCCCGCGAGATACGCGCGTGTACCGTCGATCGGATCGACCACCCACACCTCGGCGCGTCGCAATCGCGCCGGGTCGTCCTCCGTCTCTTCGGAAAGCCAGCCGGCGTCACGGATGGTCAGCAGGCGCTCGCGCAACAGCGCATCGACGGCAACATCGGCCTCGCTTACCGGCGAGGAGACGCCTTTGATCCAGTTCACCGGCTGACGACGAAATGTTTGCAGCGCCAGCGCGCCGGCTTCGCGCACGGCCAAAGCAAGACGATCGCACAAGAGCGCGCGGTCGATGTCATCGGCCGGCAACGGTGAGACCCTCCACGCGCACGGTCGGCGCATTGGTGCCGAAACGGAACTCCAGATCGTTCGCGGGAAAGAGTGCCTGGAACATGTCCATCAGATTTCCGGCGATCGTCACTTCGCTGACGGGATAACTGCATTCGCCATTCTCGATCCAGAAGCCGCTGGCGCCGCGGCTGTAGTCGCCGGTCACGTAATTGACCCCCACGCCGATGAGATCGGTGACGAAAAAGCCCTCGGCGATGTCCGCCATCAGCGCTTCCGGCGTATGGTTGCCGGCGCTGAGGTGCAGATTGCTCGGTCCTGGCGCAGGGGTCGAGGATACGCCGCGCTGGGCGTGGCCGGTGGTGCGCAATCCGAGCTCGCGTGCGGTAGCGCAATCGAGCAGCCAAGATGCGAGCACGCCGTCCTCCACCACGGCCAGCTGCTTGGTGGCAACACCCTCGGCATCGAACGGCCGCGAGCGCAAGCCGCGCAAGCGCCGCGGGTCATCAATGACGTGGATGCCCGGCCTGAACAGCCGCTCGCCGCGCCTGTCCCGCAGAAAGCTGGTCTTGCGCGCGACCGCGGCGCCATTGATGGCGTTGGCGAGATGGCCGATGAGGGAGGCCGCCACCCGCCGATCGAACACGACCGGCACGCGCTTGCTCTTCACCTTGCGCGGATTGAGCCGCTCGACCGCGCGCTTGCCCGCGGTACGTCCGACCTTCTCCGGAGAATCGAGATCGGCACCGTGGACCGTGGAGGAATAGTCATAATCGCGCTCCATCGCGGTGCCCTCTCCGGCGATGGCGGTCATCGATATGCCCTGGCCCGAACCGAGATAGGCGCCGGCAAAGCCGTGGCTCGTCACCAGCACCATGCCGCCGATGCCGGCCGAAGCCGAGGCGCCGCCCGACGTGGTGACGCCTTTGACGGCAAGTGCGGCGGTCTCGGCGTGGCGCGCCCGCTCTTCCAGTTCCGCGATCGTTGGAAGATCCGGATCCAGCAGATCGAGGTCGGGAAAGCCGCAGGCCAGCTGCTCGCGATCGGCAAGTCCGGCGAACGGATCGTCAGGCGCCACTTTGGCCATGGCGACCGCGCGCTCGGCGAGCTCCGCCGCGTTCGCCTTAATGTCATTCGTCGACACGACCGCTTGACGGCGCCCGACGAACGCGCGCAGTCCCACATCGTCGCCTTCGGAGCGCTCGGATTCCTCGACCGCGCCCTCGCGCACCTCGACCGCAAGCGAGACCGAGCGCAGCGCGAGCGCGTCGGCGGCATCCGCGCCGGCCCGGCGAGCGGCCGCGACCAGCCGTTCGGCGAGGTCGGTCAGCGCGGACTGGTCAAGAAGCGAGGACATCCGGGAGATTTACGTTCTGTTTGCAAAGAGTCGAGAGGATCACGGAAGTTTGCGAGGGGCACGGCAAGGACTCATCAAGCATGAGTCGCACTCGAACCGGAGAAACCGCAGGTTAACCAGGAACGTTAAGCGGAGTCCGACCAATTTGAGGCATCTTTGCGGAGACGGGCGGGGGAACCGAGCGGCCATACGAGACCGGGATATGCCCGGCAGCGGTTAGCTAAGCTTCGAGGCGTCAAGCAACCAGGGCCGTGCCTGTGTGGGGGTCGAGCCGCGACGAGCGGCTCGGCCCCTTCTCCTTCCGCGGCAACCTCGCGCCGGCCTTTGCTCCCGCTGATCGGACCGGCGTTACCGCCGCCGCTCGGGAATCTGGATCATTTCGGCGAGGTCGCCCTTACTCAGCGGCGCGGTGATGAATTTGAAATTGATCGCATCGGCCATCACCTCGTCGATCCCGGACATACGATCGGGATCGACCGCGGCGCGCGGCAAGAATTCCTGCAAGGCGCGCCTGGCCGTCGGCTCCGAGAGCTTCGCGAAGGCGGCATAGGCCATCAGCCCTTCCGGGGTCGAATAGACCCAGGCGAGCGCGTCGCGGTAGCCGCGCATGAAGCGCACGAACACGTCCGGGCGCGCTTTGAGCTCGGTGGCATTGGCGATGATGACGCGGCTGGTCTGCTTGTCGAAGTCCGGCGCATCGGATGATTTCATGATCAAGCGGGTCTTGCCGGCTTCGAGCTCGGCGACCCCGAACGGCGCGCCCGCCCAGCCCACGTCGACCTGTCCGCTCATGGTCGCGGTCATGGTCGCGGCGGCGTTGCCGGTGGGCACCGGCTTGAAGTTGATCTTGTAGTGCTTCTGCAGCGCCAGCACGCCGGCGTGCGTCGAGGAGCCATTGTTGGAATAGGCGACGGTCTTGCCCGAAAGATCCTGCGGGCTGCGGATCGGCGAGTCCGCCGGCACGTACCAGAAGACCTGGGAACCGCCGGTATACGAGCCGCCGATAATGCGCACTGGCGCTCCCTTGGCGAATACACCGATCGCACCGAGGAAGCCCGACGCGACGCCGACCTGCGCGCTGTTGGAGATCACGGCCTGCTGGGTCTCGCCGCCGCCGTCGGTATAGAAAATGTCGAGCGCGAGATTGTGGCGTTTGAACAGGCCGGCCTTGTCGCCGACCTCGGTGACGAAGGTTTCGCCAATGCCGCGCCCGCCGACTGCGATCTTAAGCTGGTCCTCTGCGCGACAAGCTTCCAAAGCCGCAAACGTTGCGATGGCCGCAAGCGATGCCGCCGCAAGTCTTGCACGCCGCATGGGTGCTCTCCCAACTCTGGTTGCTTGGTGCGAGAGCTAACATCCGCTCCATCGCCGGTGCAACCGGCATGGGCGCGACAATCGCGCGCGATTGAATCGCCTTCTGTCATTTGTCATGGTCCGCGCGGGAGGCACCCGTCATGGCAGGACAGCAATCGCTTGCGGGCCGCGTGGCCGTCGTCACCGGAGCGGCGAGCGGCATGGGACGCGTGATGGCGCGCGCGCTCGCCGGTGCCGGCGCCAAGATTGCGGGCGTCGACGTCGATGCAGCCGGCCTCGATGGCCTCGCTGTCGATGGAACATTCCTCAAGGCCGTGGCCGATGTGTCCAAGACCGCAGATTGCCGGCATAGCGTTGAGCAGGTGCTCGAGACCTTCGGCGCGCTCGATATCCTGATCAATTGCGCCGGCATCAGCATGTCCACGGCGGCCGGGCACCAGGACGCCCGGATCAAATTCTTCGAAGCGGATCCGGAAGGCTGGCAACGCATTCTCACGGTCAACGCAGTCGGCGCATTCCTGATGGCGCGGTTCGCGGCCCAACCCATGATCGAGCGGGGCTGGGGGCGCATCATCAACGTGACGACGAGCTTCGATACCATGCTGGCGGCAGGACTGTCCGCTTACGGCGCTTCCAAGGCCGCGCTCGAGGCAAGTTGCGTGAGCTTCGCCAAGGATCTGGAAGGCACGGGCGTGACCGTCAACATCCTGGTGCCGGGCGGGCCGACCGACACGCCCGGTTTCTTCCCGCCCGGCAAGCCGCGGCCTGCCGTCCTGCTCGACCCCGCGATCATGGGTGCGCCGGTGGTGTGGCTCGCCTCGCCGCAATCCGACGGCATCAGCGCCTGCCGCTTCATCGCCCGCGACTGGGACCAAAGCCTGCCGCCGGCGGAAGCGGCTGCGCGCGTGCGCGTACCGGCAGTGGCCGACGCTTGCGCAAGAGGCGGCGGCTGCGCGCGGACATGCGATGTAGGTGGTGCTAAGGCCGGTCCGCCATCCGGGCCTGTGCGCGATACGCACGGGGGCTTGCGCCCATCAGACGCCGAAAGCGCCGATTGAACGTGGACAGGTCGTTGAAGCCTGCATCGAAAGCGACGGTCGAGATCGGCGCGTTCGAGCGGCGCAGATCGACGGCGGCGCGGTGGAGACGCGTGCGTAGCAGGAATTGATAAGGCGTCATGCCTATCACGGCGCGAAACGTGCGCAAGAAGTGGTACGGACTCATCGCCGCCACGCGCGCCAGCTCCGTAAGCGTGAGTTGCTCGGGCGATCGCGCCTCGATCTGGCGCAACGCATGGGTGACGCGCCGCTCGTCGCGCCGGCTTGGCCGGTGCACGACCTGGGGCATCCCGGCAAGTGCCGCGGCAACCGCACCCGCGAGGCGCAGGGCCAGTTCTTCGAACTCGCCGTTATCGCCGTCGTGGCGCGCCGCCTCCGCGGCGGCGAGCAGAGACACGAGCGAGGACAACGGCGGCAGCGCCGGAACCGCAAACATCGTCCGCCGCGCGCCCGGCACGGCGGTCACAATCGCTTCCAGATGATCGGACGTGAAGTGGAAGGCGAGGCAGCGGTCGCCGGTTGCGTGCTCGTGGCCGCATTCGAAGCAGCTCCCTTCGTCGCCCAGTAGCACGGCACCAGGGGCGAGCACGGCCGAGCCGCGGGTCGAGCGATACTGGAACGTGCCCTGCGTCACCGCGGCGATGCACGCCCGATGATGCCGTTCTTCGAACGGCCGGTCGCGCGGGCCGGCGGTGCACGCCACATCGCTGACACTCCAGCCCGGACCCGACGCCAACAGACGCGAATTCAATGCCATGCCCAAGAATAGCAATTTTTCCCAAGCGGCGGAGCGGAAGAGCAGTTTAGGGAGGACAACCCTGACATACGAAAGCGTTGCAACATGACCGCATCTGGCTCCCCATCCTTCGTCGCTGCGCTGCATAGCGATCGGGCGGCGGCCGACCGCGCACAGAAAATGGGCCTCTACGGATGGCTGATCGGACGCTGGGAAATGGACGCCGTGATCCACGACGATGACGGCAGGAAGCACACCGGCCGCGGGCAAATCCATTTCGGCTGGGTCTTGGAAGGCCGCGCGATCCAGGACGTGTGGGTCCTGCCGGGCTTCTTCTACGGGACGACGCTGCGGGTCTACGATCCCGGCATCGACGCCTGGCACATCTTCTGGAGCGATCCGCTCAAGCAGCGCTACCGTCGCCAGGTCGGCCGCGCCCAGGGCAACGACATCGTGCAGGAGGGTAACGACGACACCGGTGCCGCGGTGCGCTGGCGCTTCACCGAGATCACGCCCGATTCATTCCATTGGCTCGGCGAGCGCTCGTCCGATGGCGGCGCCAATTGGCAGTTGCAAGCCGAGTACTTCGCCAAACGGGTCGCCAGCTAGACGGCGCCGTTCGGCGCAAACCATAGGGGCCGTCGATGCCGGACCGCCAACCTCGCCACTAGGATCGCGCCTGCGCGTATTGAGGCAACCCGTCGGTCAGTTGAACCCACTGCACCCTGCTGCTCGTATGGGTGTGGTCGCGCGGCGACATCGCTTCGGGATGATCGAGGCTGCAGGTCGTGATGTCGATCTCATCGGGATAGTCGTCGGCTTGAAACGTCAGCTGGGTGCCGCAATGGGGACAGAAGCTGCGGGTTGCCTTGCTGCTCGAACGGAAGCGCGAGGGATGACCCTGCACGAATCGAAACTCGGACGGCCTGACGCTGAACCAGGCGACAAACGGCGCGCCGGTGGTCCGCCGGCAGATCGAGCAATGGCAATTCGTTTCGTGGAACGGGCGGCCCGCCACCTCGTAACGAATCCGGCCGCAAAAGCATCCGCCCTGCAACATCGCGGTCTCCTCGACAGGAATGAATGGCGCTGAACGCCGCGACAGCGGCAAAGTTCAAACCGCGTGGCGCGCGACCGCATCCAGCGCGAGCCCCGCGAACAGGATGAGGCCGGCATCGCGGTTGGACTTGAACACCGCCAGGCAATTGACGGGATCGTCGACGTCGAGGCGTGCGATCTGCCAGACAAGGTGCGCGGCGAAAGCGAGAAGCCCGAGCGCGAAGATCAGCCCGCCACCGGCGCTGAATCCGGCCCAGGCGATCAGCGCGACGGCAAGCGCGTAGAATAT
>Ga0066709_100004395_pt1 | contig 11233 bp, 6 predicted proteins | sample GraSoiAngelo_158_FD_79665 | JGI IMG/M metagenome (GOLD analysis project Ga0066709, IMG submission 79665) | Grasslands soil microbial communities from the Angelo Coastal Reserve, California, USA - 14_1009_16_30cm | ecosystem: Environmental > Terrestrial > Soil > Grasslands | place: USA... | reverse complement strand
CCTCGACGTGACGCTCGGGCTCATCACGATCCTCGCGACCATCACCACCATCCAGCGCATCCTCCATGTCCGCGAGCAGTCGAGGGAGGGCTGACCAGGCGCGCCCCACGCCCTCGTCGGGAGGGCCCGACCACCTATCTGGCAAGCAGCGACATGCCGCAATTGGCATGAATTTCCCAGCAGGAGCAGAACCCCAATGGCGACCACCCGGAACGGCAAGAACGGCAGCAGCAAGAACGGCACTCCCACGAACACGTGGGCCGGGGCCGGCCGGCGCGGCGACGGCAAGATCCGAGTCGCCATCGTCGGCGTCGGCAACTGCGCGAGCAGCCTCGTCCAGGGCCGCTACTACTACGAGAACGCCAAGGCCGATGACTTCGTGCCCGGCCTGATGCACGTCAGCCTGGGCGGCTACCACGTCCGCGACATCGAGTTCGTGGCCGCTTTCGACATCGACAAGAACAAGGTTGGCAAGGACCTGTCCGAGGCGATCTACACGAAGCCGAACAACACGTTCGTCTTCCAGCAGGTGCCCGAGCTCGGCGTCAAGGTCGAGCGCGGCATGACCCACGATGGCCTCGGCAAGTACCTGAGCCAGGTCATCGAGAAGGCGCCCGGCCCGACGGCCGACATCGTGCAGATTCTCCGGGAGCGCGAGGTCGATGTCATGGTCTCGTACCTGCCCGTCGGCTCCGAGGAGGCAACGAAGTGGTACGTCGAGCAGGCGCTCCGCGCCGGCGTCGGGTTCATCAACGCGATCCCGGTGTTCATCGGGCGTGAGCCGTACTGGCAGCGCCGGTTCGCCGAGGAAGGCCTGCCGATCATCGGCGACGACATCAAGAGCCAGGTCGGGGCGACGATCGCGCACCGGGTGATGACTCGCCTGTTCATGGATCGCGGCGTCCGCCTCGATCGGACCTACCAGCTCAACTTCGGCGGCAACACCGACTTCCTGAACATGCTCGAGCGCGAGCGCCTCGAGTCCAAGAAGATCTCGAAGACGAACGCGGTGACGTCGATGCTCGACTACGAGCTGAGCGAAGACAACGTGCACGTCGGCCCGAGCGACCACGTGCCGTGGCTGCTCGACCGGAAGTGGTGCTACATCCGGATGGAGGGCACGACCTACGGCGACGTGCCGCTCAACGCCGAGCTCAAGCTCGAGGTCTGGGACAGCCCGAACAGCGCCGGGGTCATCACCGACGCCATTCGCTGCCTGAAGCTCGGGCTCGATCGAGGGCTGAAGGGCACGCTCGTCGCGCCCTCGAGCTACTTCATGAAGAGCCCGCCCCAGCAGATCCACGACGACATCGCGTTCAACCGCGTCGAGGCGTTCATCCGCGGCGAGGACAACGAGACGCTCGTCGGGACCGAGGCGCCGCAGAAGCGGCAGCTCCGCAAGCTCGCGAGCCGCGCCGACAGCCCGGCCGAGGCCGCGGTCAAGGGCGGTCGCGCCAAGGCGGCGGCCGGCGCGTGAGCCCAGTCGCCGTGCACGATCGGAAGGGTCTCGGCGCGCCTGTCGCGCGCACGGGCCGGGGCCCTCGGCCGATCGAGAAGGCCGCGATCTACGCCTACCGGGCGGGCGCCTGGCTCATGGGTCGGCTGCCCGTGCCGGTGGCGCGCGGGATCGTCAGCGTGCTGCTCCAGGTGTCGTTCCTGCTGTGGCCGAAGAAGCGCCGCTTCGTGAACGACAACTTCGCACACATCCTCGGCCGGCCCGCAGGCAGCCTGGAGGTGCGACGGAAGGCGCTCGCGGCGTATCGCTCGTACGCTCGCTACGTCGTCGAGCTGATGCGCCTGCCTCGGCTGAGCAATGACCAGGCCGCGGCGCTGGTCGACACCTCGACGCTGCTGCCCCTCGAGGCGTACTGGAAGGCGAGCGGCAAGGGCCTGATCCTGACGAGCGCCCACATCGGCAATCTCGAGGGCGTGGCCCGGGGCATCGCCCGCCACGGCTGGCCGATCGACGCGATCGCGGACGACTCGAGCTTCCCCGAGCTGTTCGACCACCTCCGGACGCAACGGGCCGACTGGGGCGTCGACCTCATCCCGTGGCGCAACCTGCGCCAGCTGTACGGCGTGCTGAAGCGCAACGAGATCCTGGCCCTGATCATCGACTGGGGCTACCGGCCCGACGACATCCCGGTGCGCATGTTCGGGTCGTGGACGACGCTGCCCGCCGGCCCGGCCGCGCTCGCCGCGAAGACGGGTGCCTCGATCGTCCACATCGCGATCCGCCGCTCGGACGACGGCAGGCGGTTCCTGGTCACCTACAGCGATCCGATCGTCGTCGCGTCCGCCGAGCCGGCCGAGATCCAGCGCGCGACCCAGGCCGTTGCCGACGCGCTGGCGGCGACGATCGCGGCGGCGCCGGAGCAGTGGTACAGCTTCAAGCCGCTGTGGCCCGCGACGCAGGCAGAGCAGGCGGCCCTCGCCGAGCGGGCCGCGCTGGTCCCCGCCGGCTCATGACCGAGGGGCGGCGCGGCCGCACCCTCGCCCGGCGCTTCCGGGCTCGCGCGGTGGTGGCCGCGTCCTGGCTGGCGTGCCGGCTCCCGGAGCGCCCGCTCCTCGCCCTCGCGGATTTCCTGGGCGAGGTCTGGTACCGCCTCGCCCCCGATCGGCGCCGTCGCGCGCGGCGCAACCTGGCGCGGGTGACCCGCTGGCTCGCCGCCCACGAGCTCGCCTCCGAGGCTGCGCGCGCCGCCGCCCGCGACCCACGCGCGCTGAGCGACCTCGTGCGCGACGCGTTCCGCCACTCGGTCCGCTACTACGTGCAGTTGGCGCGGGCGCCGATCGTCGATCGGGGCTACCTCGACCGCTGGCTGGTCTTCGACAACGAGGCCGAGGTGAACGCGGCCCTGGACGCGCCCGGCGGCAAGCTGTTCGTCGGGCTGCACATCGGCTGGTTCGAGCTGCCCGCGCTGGTCGCGGCGGCGCGCACCGGGCGGCCGGCCGTGGTCCCCTCGGAGACGATCGCCGACCCGGCGTTGCAGGCCTACCTCGTCCGCACGAGGCGCCGGCTGGGGCTGGAGCTGGTCGAGCTCGCGTCGGCCAAGCGACTGCTCAAGGCTGCGCTGGAGCGGGGTGAGACGGTCGGGCTGCTCGGCGACCGCGACATCACGGGCGGGGGCATCGACACCGAGCTGTTCGGCGCGCCGGCGCCGCTCGCCGCGGGCCCGGCCCTGCTCGCCCTCGACACCGGCGTCACGCCGTATGTCTTCGGTGTGTGGCGCGAGGCGAGCGGCGTCTATCACGCCCGCGCCGAGCAGGTCCCGTTCCCGGCAGATGGATCGCGCCGCGAACGGGTCACGGCGTACCTGCAGGCGGAGGCGCGCGCCTTCGAGCGGTTCGTCGCCGCCGCTCCCGAGCAGTGGCTGGCCGTGTTCCATCCGATCTGGCCCGATCTCGAAGCAGCGCCGGTCGCGGAGGATGCCCGCCGCGCCCGCGACGAGGCCCTCGCCCGCGAGGCCGCCCGATGACGGAGCGCCTGGGTCGAGCTGACCTGCACATCCATACGCTCGCCTCGGACGGCACGGCGGGCGTCGTCGACATCCTCGAGCACGTCGAGCGAAGCACCGAGCTCGACGTCATCGCGATCACCGACCACGAGCGGATCGACGCGGCGCTCGCCGGGCGGGCGATCGCGCGCGACCGCGGCCTCTCGGTCGAGGTCGTCGTGGGCGAGGAAGTGACCACCCTCGGCGGCCACCTGCTCGCGCTGTGGATCGAGACGCCCGTCAAGCCCTTCAGGTCGATGCGCTCGACGATCGCGGCGATCCACGACCAGGGCGGGCTCGCGATCCCGGCCCATCCGCTCGTGCCCTACCCGCTGTGTGCGCAGGGCTTCATGCTCCGACGGCTGCTCGCCGACGAGCCGAGGTTCCGGCCCGACGCGATCGAGGCGTTCAACCCGACGACGCTCGGGCGGCCGTGGCACCGGCGCGTGGTCCGGTTCGCCGAGGAGCATGGTCTCGCCCGCGTCGGCAACTCGGACGCCCACTCGCTCGAGGCCATCGGCATCGGGTACACGACGTTCGAGGGCCACGACGGCGCCGCCCTGCGGGCCGCGATCGCCGCCCGCACGACGCATCACCACGGCACCTTCCACCCTCCCGGCGAGCAGCTCGGCACGTTCGGCCGGCAGCTGCGCAAGTACGGCCGGGACATGCGCGACAACGTCGGCGGCGTCCTCCGCCGCGACGGGCGGCGGCGCGACCTCGGCTACCCGCGCGAGCTCGCCCCGCGCGAGCTCGCCGATCGGCAGGACGCGGCGTCGTGAAGATCGGGCTGGTCACGCCGTACGTGTATCCGCTGCCCGGGGGCGTGAACCAGCACGTCCGCTACCTGTACGAGAACCTGCGCCTGCGCGGCCACGACGTGCGGATCCTGACCAGCTCCCACGGCCTCCAGCGAGCCTCCGAGGGCGACGTCATCCGCATCGGCAAGGGCTTCTCGATGCCCGCCAACGGCTCCGTCGGCACGATCACCGTCTCACCGCGCTTCCTGTCCCAGGTGCGCGAGGTGCTCGATCGGGAGCAGTTCGACCTGCTCCACTTCCACGAGCCGTTCGTGCCCTTCCTGTCACTCGTCGTCCTGGGCCTGTCGAACAGCGTCAACGTGGCGACCTTCCACGCCTTCGGCGGCTTCTCGCCCGCATACCAGATCGGGTCGCGCCTGATGCGCCCCTCGATCGGCCGAATCCACGGCCGGATCGCCGTCTCGGCCGCCGCCCGGCACTTCATCGAGCGCTTCTTCCCCGGTGACTACAAGATCATCCCGAACGGTGTTGATGCGGCTCGCCTCGCCCGCGCCGTGCCGATCGCGCGGTGGCAGGACGGCACCAAGAACATCCTCTTCGTGGGCCGGTTCGAACCGCGCAAGGGCCTGCTCGACCTGCTCAAGGCGTACCGGATCCTGCGCAAGACCGGCTGCGAGTGCCGGCTGCTGGTCGTTGGCGGCGGGCCGCAGGACAAGGAGGTGCGGCGCTACCTCCTGACCCGCAAGCTCGGTGGCGTCGAGTTCCTCGGCCGGGTGAGCGACGACGAGCGCGACGCCCTGTTCAAGACCGCCGACGTGTACTGCTCGCCGGCCACGGGGCGCGAATCGTTCGGGATCGTGCTCCTCGAGGCGATGGCCGCGGGCACGGCCATCGTGTGCAGCGACATCCACGGCTACAAGGGCGTGGTCCGCCGCGGTCGCGAGGCCCTCCTGGTCCCGCCGGGCAAGCCCAAGGCACTCGCCGGCGCGCTCGCCGAGGTCCTGTCCGACGACGAGCTCCGCGACTCGATGGTCCGCTCCGGGCTGGCGCGCGCCCAGGAGTACAGCTGGGAGCGGGTGACGGCCAAGGTCGAGGACTACTACGGCTTCGTGATCCGGCGGCTCGCGGCCCAGGGCCAGCTGCCGTCCGGCTTCCACGCCGAGATCCCGCCGTCGCCGCGCGCTCCCGCTGCCGTGGCCGAACTCCGCGAGCGCGTGCCCGCGAGGGTCTAGCCGAGGTCTAGCCGAGGTCTAGTCCGCGCCCGCCCAGCCGGCGGCGTCATGCGCCGCGAGCTGATCACGTTTCCGCTCCGCCAGCGCGACCCGCCACGACCACGCGCTGTAGCCGACGACCACGGCCATGAACGTGAGCGAGGCGAGCATGATCGCCGGCCCGAGCGCGAAGAGGGGCGGGGCTGCCGGCCGGGTGCCCTGCAGCACCCAGAACTGGAACGGGTACAGGTACGTCGGGAGGAAGCCCTGGTACGCGTTGTGCATCGCGGCCGGGAGCGGCAGTGCGGCGACGTTCGGGTACCAGAGCACGAACCAGAAAACCATCGCGCCGAGCGCGCCGGCGACGTATCGACGCGAATCTCGCGCCGTGGCGACATACGCCGCGACCGGCGTGAGGGCGAGGGTCACGATCAGCGCAATCGGCTCGACGGGGATGTTCGTGAGGTCGATGCCCTGTGCGTCGTTGAGCACGCTCGAGGCCACGACGAACAGGACGGTCGTGCCCGCGGCGATGAACGCCGCCCGTCCCCAGCGCCTGATGCCGCCGCCGTGGAGCGGTGCCGGCTCGTCCGCGACCGTCAGCAGCTCCCGCAGCAGGAGCAGGACGCCGACCCCGATGACGATCGCGATCGCCACGGCCCGGGGTGTGACCGTCACGTCCGGGATCAGCGTCGGGCACGCCTGCGAGCTCGGGACGATGTCGGTCACCCGGACGACCGCGCACAGCGGTCGGTGGAACAGCCAGAGCAGGAACGGGCCGAGGACCGCCGCCCCGGCCGCCAGCCGGGCGAGCAGCCACGTCCGGCGCGACGGGCCGTGCCACAGCTCGGCGAGGAAGTACGCGAGGGCGAGGAACAGGAACGGCAGGGCGGTGTAGTAGTGGTACTGGAAGGCGGCCCGGTCGATGCGCGCCCACGAGATCCATTGGACGGCGAAGCCGATCGTGATGAGGGCGAGCGGCGCGCTCCGCCGCTTGAACGCCTTCCAACAGGCGAAGGCCAGCGCCGGGACGCCGAGCCACCACGCCACCAGGTTGCCAGCGTCGTAGATCGAGGCGGACGTCTGGCCGGCGAAGCCCTCCTCGTAGAACCACACGGGCTTCAGGTCGAACGCCCACGCCCACCACGGCGATGACGCCGGGTGCGGGGTGCTCAGGCTGTTGTGGTAGCCGTACATCTGGACAGTGAGATCGAGCAGCGTCTGGCCGGTGTGACCGGGCGGCCAGCCCGCGACGATCTGGTGGTTCTCGACCATCGCCCACGGGATGTAGGAGACGACGTACAGCGCGAGCGGGAGGCCGAGCAGGCCGACGACCAGCCAGATCGCCGGCAGGCCCCAGCCGGCGCCGAGGCGCAGCCAGCCCACCGGAGGGTCTGCCGGCGGGTCGAGCACCGCCGCCGGATCGTCGGGCTGCGGGGGCGCGGCGAGCGGCCCGAAGCCGAGCCGGCCGACGAGCACGAACAGCGTGTACAGGGCCGCGGCGGCAAGCACGCCCACGAACCCGAGCTCGAGCGGGGTCACGGCGATCGAGCCGACGGTGATCGGCGCGGTGGGGTCGCCGCGTGAGAGGCCGTACAGGATGGCCACGGCGCCGAGGGCGAGCGGCGCGCCGATCGCGAGGCGAAGCTCCTCGGTCGTCCACGCGACCGGGTGCAGCACGTTGGCGAGGACCGCGATGAGGATCAGGGCGACCATGACCCCGAGGTAGACGTAGTTGCCGCCGGACTGGCCCTCCGCCACCGAGATCGCGACGTAGCCCGTCGCCGTTGTCAGCACGACCAGCCCGGACAGCAGGATCGCCCGGCCGAGCGCGCTGCGGGCCAGGACGAGGATGCCGAGGCCGCCGATCGCGTAGGCGGCCACCCACTTCGAGGCCAGCGCGAAGCCCAGCAGCCCGCCCATCAGGAGCACGCCGAGCGCGAACGCGAGCCAGTGCCGCCGGGTCTCGCCGGGATGCAGCCACAGGGCCGCGAAGACGACGTACGCGGCCACGATGCCCAGCCCGACATACGAGTCGTTCATGCCGATCCGGCTCTGTGCGAACAGCATCCCGTCGACGAGGGTGATCAGCCCGAGGATCACCGCGATCGATCGGCGCCGGAACAGCAACCGCGCGAGCACGTACATGAGCACGCCCATGAGGACGCCGGCGATCACGCCCGGCACCCGCCACGCGAACGCGTGCCGGCCGATCTCCACCGAGGCCACCTGGCCGCCGGCGTCGAAGGCCAGCAGCTGCTGCCGGTCGCTCGACGGGTACTGCTGGTTGTCGTCGAGGACGATCGCGGCGGGCACGTACGGCAGGCGGGCGTCGGCGTAGACCGCGTTGCCGTGCGGCTCGATGACGTACATGGTGTCGTCACCGGAGCCGGCGTGGCCGTCCTGGACCGAGCCCTCGATGTGGACCATCCGCGCCGCCTGGTCGAAGTACGCCGGGCCGGCCGTCGAGCCGGGGAGCGTGAACTTCTGATCGAGCCGCGGGTCCTTGCCGCTCGCGGCGATGACGACCGCGACGGCGGGGCCGTCCGGGGTGAGCACCGACGCGTAGATCGGGTCGTCCTGGATGTCGTTGATCGCGACGAGGCCATGCACCCGCCCGCCGACGTCGAGCGTCCTCGAGAGCGTGCCCGTATCCGGGTCGATGAACGCGACGCCCGTCTCCGTGCCGACGAGGATCCGGCCCTCGCTCGCCTCCGTCAGCTGGCTGACGCCGACGAGGCGCACCCGGCCCACCTCCGTCGCGGCATCCGTGTCGATGACCAGTACCGGGTTGCTCGCCGGCCCGGATCCCTCGCTCGACGCCTCGAGCACCGCGACGAGCCGCGCGCCCGCCCGCGTCGTGTACAGGGTCCTGATCTGCCCGCCGACGTGGAGGAACGTGTTCGACTCGACCTCGATGGGGGCGCCTCCGCCGACCCCGTCGAGCTGGTTGGTGTCGATGACGCGGATCTCGCCATCGCGCGTGCCGATGAACAGGTGCTGCCCGGGCTTGTCGAAGGCCAGCGCCACGGCGCCGGGCAGCGCCAGGGTCCCGACGACTTCGCGCGTCGCCAGGTCGTAGGCGCGCACCTCGCTGCCCGTGGCGACCCACAGGCGGTTGCCCTCGATGTTGGTCTGGCTGAGCCCGTCGTCATGCCGCGGCTCGATCACGGCGTCCACGACGGACACCCCGAGCTCGCTCGTCGCCCCGACCCGGTCCTCGCCGAAGGCCATGATCCCGACGGCCATCGCGTACTTGGCCAGGTGCGGGTGCGTCCATTCGTAGATGTCGTGGGACAACCCGTAGCGCCAGTCCTGCAGGAACTCGGTCGCGGTCCGCGGGTGGTAGACCTCGTCGAAGTGCATCTGGTACGGCTCGTCGAGCCGCCACATGCGGACGGTGAGGAGGCTGATCGCGAGGACGGCCAACATCCATACGTCGAGGCGGTCCAGCCGGCCGCCTCGCTCGTTTTCGAGAGTCCGACTCCGGTCGCCGCGCAGCGGCGTGTCGGCCAGGCGCGCCTTGAACCACGCCCATGGCCCGATGCCGATGGCATCGTTCGGGTCGTCCCAGACCGGGGTCACCGTACCTGCCTGCCCGACCTCCGACGCGCCCGCGCCGGCGAGCCCGTAGGCCGGCGATCGGCGCGAGAAGGCCGCTGCCCAGCGCGGGAGCAGGCCGCCGGCCGGCTCCTCGAGCGGTTCGTCGATGGCGCCGCCCGCATCCGCTCCTTCCGCCACGCCACCAACCTCGTCGTCCAGATCCGGCTCGAGCGCCCTTCGACCGAGCCATCGGTCGAGGCGCGAGGGTTCGCCCTGCCCGCCGGCTCGCGCCGCGTCCTCCGCCAGCCCCTCGACCGCCTCCTGGCGCAGCTGGAAGAACGCCCAGCCGAGCACCGCGGCCTGGGTCAGGGAGGCGATCGCGATGCCCCAGAACGATGCCAGCGTCGGCCCGATGCCGAGCCAGTCGTGGATGTTCGGGTTTTCCCCGTACCACGTCGTCAGGACGACGTACATGTTCGCGAGCATCGCCGCGCCGGAGAGGAGATAGGCGATCCGCCAGCGCAGCGAGACCGCGGCGAGGATCGCGCCGACGGCGACCAGTGGGTACAGGTAGCGCTCGTGGACGCGCGTCGGCAGCACGAAGAACGCGAGCGCCAGCACGGCGACCCCAACCAGGATGGTCAGGCGATCGGGACGGCGGGCAACGAGCCACAACGCGAGCGCGGCCGCGAGAAGGAACAATGCCGCTCCGACCAGCCCCGCCGGGAACGCGCCGACGAGCAGCCCATCCGGGCACGTGTCCTCCGTTGTCGCGGGCGTGGCCCACTCGGGGATGACGAGCGGGCCGATCCGGAACTCCTGGGGACCCGCCGCCAGAATCGTCGAATCGCACACCCACGCCCGGTCGATCGCGAGGCTGTCCCGGCGGCCGTCGGGGGTCTCCTGGATCACGAGCGCCCACGGGTTGAACGCATTCACGGTCAGGTACGGGTAGCCCGCGGCGGCCTTCACGACCTGCGCGGCGAGGCCCGGCAGGCTCAGGCCGAACGGCCATGACAGGACGACGAGCGTGAGGAGGCCGACCGCGGCGGTGGTCACGACCCGAACGGGACCGCGGGCCCGGCGCTCCCACGATGTCGTGGACGAGGGTCGGTCGGGCTCGTCGTCGATGCCGAAGCCCCCGCGCGGCCAGAACGTGCGCCGGATCACGACCACGGCCACGATCGGGATGAGAATGCCGAGCTGGGGCTTGATGATGGCCGCGAGCGCGGCGAGGAACGCTGCCCGCTCCGGCCGGTCGCGCCACAGCTCGCGCAGCGCCAGCAGCAGCACCACCACGCCCACGGAGTCGACCTGGCCCCAGACCACGCTGTCGAACCACGTGATCGGATTGAACACGACGATCGCGGCACCGAGGCGAGCCGTCCGCTCGCTCGCACCGAGCTCCTTCGTCATCGACCACACGAGGTAGCCCAGCGCGAGGTCGCCCACGATCGGCGGGATCTTGATGAGGTCGCCGACGCCGCCGGCGATGTTCCCGACCACGCCGACGAGCCACAGCACGTACAGGTAGCCCGGGCTGTAGTCGATGAAGAAGCCCCGGCCGTAGAAGCCATAGAGCCCGTGATCGGCGAGCTCGTTCGCCCAGAACTGGAAGGCCGAGATGTCGTTCCTGAAGCCGGAGCCGGGCAGGAGGTATGCGATGATGAGCCGGAAGGTGAGCCCCAGGGCCAACAGGACGAGGATGCCGCCGGTGTCCCCGGACCCGGTCCGAGAGGGTGCCCTCCCCGGGTCGGGCTCACCGATTGCGGGGCCTGTCAAATCGAGAACGGTCTCCAGCGAGCGATGAGGTGCTTGGGAGCGTAGCAGAGGGCGCCGCCGGCTCCCGCCGCCTCGAGGTCGTGTTCGACTGGCTCGATCGACTCCCCGCCCTGATCGTCGGTGCCGGGCTGGTCGGCCTCGCGCTGGCGGCGTACTGGCTCCCGGGGAGCGACCGCTATTACAACCACTTCGTGTGGCAGGCGATGGCCTTCCTCGACGGTCGTGCGGCCATCGACTGGCCGGTCAACGGCGGCGGCTTTCCCAATGGCAACGACTGGATGCAGGACGTCTACCCGGTACGCGTCCTGACCGGCGATCCAAACGCAACCGGCGCCCTGGTCCCGTTCCCGCCCCTGCCCGCGATCGTGCTCGTGCCCTTCGTGGCGATGTGGGGTCTCGCGACCGACATCCGGGCGGTGTCGGTGCTGCTCGGGGCGGT
>Ga0066709_100004393_pt1 | contig 11236 bp, 12 predicted proteins | sample GraSoiAngelo_158_FD_79665 | JGI IMG/M metagenome (GOLD analysis project Ga0066709, IMG submission 79665) | Grasslands soil microbial communities from the Angelo Coastal Reserve, California, USA - 14_1009_16_30cm | ecosystem: Environmental > Terrestrial > Soil > Grasslands | place: USA... | reverse complement strand
CTACTTCGAGTCGCACGAGAAGCCGGTACACCCGCGTGACCTGACAAGCCACCGCTGCATCAACTTTCGACACGGATCCGCCGGCGTGTACCGGTGGGAGTTCGACAAGGGCAAGCAGTCCCTCACCGTCGCGGTAACGGGACCGCTGATCGTGGATGACGTGGAGATCATGGTCCGTGCAGCGATCGACGGCGTGGGTCTGGCCTTCATGTCGGAGGACCGCGCCGCGCCGCACCTCGCGAATGGGGAACTCGTGCGCGTGCTCGAAGATTGGTGCCCGCCGTTCCCCGGCTTCTTCCTCTACTACCCGCGTCAGCGGCAGCTATCAGCGGCGCTGGCGGCGCTCATCGAAACCCTGCGTCTGTAGCTGTATCGAACACGGCCACCGCATGCCAGCGCTGGCCCTTGGCCTTTCAGGAAGTCAGACGGGGAAATCGACCGCTGGGTGTGCGACTAACCCATTCTAGGCGCTTCTTCCGTCAGGCCAGCAGATTCGAAACTCGACGACACTACGCCAAACGGCTCCGGGTGTTGATTCCCGGTTGACGCCGCCGACTCACGCTTGGCCGGTTCGCCTCCCGGGCTTGCGGTGGCATATAAGTACTTATATCATTGTCCGTGACCGTCCGGCCTATCTATTGGGCCGGCTCGGCGCGGGACGATCTCCGGCGCTTTCCCGAGCAGGCTCGCCGCCGCGCGGGATTCGAGCTGTTTCGTGTTCAGTGCAGGCTCGATCCGTTGAGCTGGAAACCCATGCCGAGCGTGGGGCAGGGTGTACGGGAGATTCGCGTGCACGCGGGGACTGAGCACCGCGTGCTCTACTTGGCGATGTTCGCCGATGGTGTGTACGTGCTGCACGCTTTCGAGAAGCGGAGCCGCAAGACATTGCGTCCGGACATCGACCTCGCCAGGACGCGGCTCGCGGCGGTCATGAGGGTCCGGCGTCAGGAGAGGGGGTAAGGATGAGTCGAGGGATTCGCCGGGGTTTTGGTAACGTCTTCCGCGATCTGGGCTTCCCCTCTCAAGAGGCCGAGCATCTGAAGCTGCGGGCTGAGCTGATGGTGCGGCTTGAGCGGCTGATCCGCGATCGCGGTTTGACGCAACGGCGGGCGGCGGCGTTGTTGGGTGTGTCGCAGCCCCGGGTGAGCGACCTGGTGCGGGGCAAGATCGAGCGGTTCAGCATCGACACTCTGGTCGAGATGCTTGGTCATGCAGGTGCCCGGGTGTCGCTCGTGGTGCGACCAAGAGCCAGAGTTGCCTGAACGTCGGTGGAGTACCGGGAGCCCAGTGGTAGAGCTCTCGATTCGTAATCCCGCACGGCCAGCGCATACCGGCAAATCAGTATCATCGGTCAGCTCAAAAATCCACCAATGGCGGTTCCGTTCGCTCCGGTCCGAAATAGAAAATATCCCCAAAAGTTGCCTGAAATTAACAGCGACAGTGACCTGCCCCCACTGCGGGGACCCGCGCGCGCGAGATCGCAACCTCTCAGTCACGTTGCCCGTGCCCACCTGAAGGTGGATCCTTGACAATAGGTAAGTCATTACTTACCGTAAGCAATGGCTTACGCAGAAGTCCTTACAGCCCTGGCCGACCCGACCAGGCGCCACATCCTCGAGGCGTTGCGCAAACGGCCAAGAACCGTGACGGAGTTGGCGACGGACCAGCCGGTGAGCCGGCCCGCCGTGTCGCAGCATCTGAAGGTGCTCGAGGGAGCGAGTCTGGTGCGCGTCGAGCCGCGCGGCAACCGTCGCGTGTACTCGGTTCGGCGCGACGGTCTGGACGAGCTGCGGCGGTACCTGGAGCGGTTCTGGTCCGACGTCCTGGACGCGTACAGCGCCGAGATCGCGCGACGCATAAAGGACGACCCGAAAAGGAGAGCGAAATGATGGAGCCCCTCGTAAAGACCATCGAGGTCCCCTGCAACCAGGAGAAGGCGTTCACGGTGTTCATGGACATGGGGAGCTGGTGGCCCAGGGACAAGTTCGCAACCTCGGTCATGCGCGGCCACACCGTGAAGGCGCTGCGCGTCGACGCGAGGGAGGGCGGCCAGATCGTCGAGGTCGGCTCGGACGGCCACGAGCAGCTGTGGGGCACGATCAAGACCTACGACCCGTACCGCTACCTGAACATGGACTTCCACCTCCCGCACCCGAGTGAGAAAAACCCGGGGTTCAGCACGGTCGAGGTCCGCTTCACCGCACTGGGCAAGGACCGGACCCGCGTCGAGCTCACGCAGAGCAACTGGGAAGCGCTCGGCGACGTCGCCAAGATGGTCCAAGGCGGCTACCGCCAGGCCTGGGTCGTGATCTTCGAGGGTGCCTACAAGGCAGCGTGTGGGGGCTGACGTATGGCGCACCGCGCGGCCCGCGGTCAGCTGCTCATTGAAGGCCTTGTGTCCCTCGCGCCGAGGCTCTCTGCCGATGGATCAGGCCGAGCAGCACGCCGAACAGCGAGTACTGCACGAATGCAACGCTCCCCTCCACCTCGATCCACGACGCTATCGACGGGATGGCGTACTTGCCCGCCTCCCCCAGGACGATGTACGACGCGAGAAAACCGCCGAGCGCCCAGGAGAACTTGACGCCGTCCCACACCGAGTCCCCACCGTGCTGGAACGTGGGGAAGAGCAGGGCGAAGAGGACGCCCTGGATCAGCATCGACCCGAGCCCCATCGCTATGATCGGCTCCGCCCGCATGATGGGAATGGCCGCGTAGTGCGCGGCGAAAACGGCGAAATGGGACGCGCCCTGGACGCCGAACGTGACTACCACGTAGGCGAGGACGGTCAGACCAACGGTGGCAGGCTTGCGGGCTTCCATGGTGGCCTCTCTCTGGCTTTTATAATGCAAGTAAAATATGCCAAGACTTGCTTCATGCAAGTTTCGCGAATACCAGAGAGGAACACCCGTGAAGCGCACCGGTCGTCGGTCGGACTGCCCGATCAACTTCGCTTTGCAGACCTTCGGGGACGCCTGGAGTCTGCTCGTCATCCGTGACCTGATGTTCACCGACCGACGGACCTACACCGACTTGCTCGGCGCCGAGGAGGGGATCGCGACGAACGTCCTTGCGGACCGGCTCAAGCGGCTGCAGGCCCTCGGCCTGATCCGGCGACGGGGGACCGGCCGCGGCGCGATGTACGCGTTGACCGAGAAGGGACTCGATCTCCTGCCGGCGATGCTCGAGCTCGTCTCGTGGAGCGCCCGTCATGACCGCCACACCGCGGCGCCGCCCGATTTCGTAGCCCGGATTCGGCGGGACCGGGAGGCCGTGGCGGCCGAACTGCGAAAGCACCTGAGGCGGAGTCTAGCATGACCGTCTTCATGGCTACGCTCACCTGTCCCCAGTGCGGGAACGAGAAGACCGAAACGATGCCAGCCAACGCCTGCGTGCAGGCGTGACTCCGCCGGCGGCTTGGTAGTATATTGCGAACGCGCATGAAACTCTCGTTACTCAGACTTGTCGCCACGCTGCTGCTGAACGGCCAGATGTTGCCGCTTGGCCTGCCGCTGTTGTGTGACCAAGTCCAACGAGCAACGTCGGCGACCTGCGAGCAACAGATGGCGTCCCACGCGTCTGGGCCGGCCATCGATGACACGAGCGACGCGCCCCCGTGCGCCAATTCAGGGTTCTGCGCGACGACCGCGACAGCCGTCATTGCGCTTGGCGGAACCGGCTCCGTTTCCGCAGTAGAGTCTCACATTGTCGGTTTCGGCATTGCAACGTTAGCCCCGGCCGACCCGCAGCCTCCGCTCTCTCCACCGCCCCAAGCCTAGCCTCTCCCGGGCGTATTGCGCCCTGACGCGACGCGCGTCCGCGCGTTGCGCACTGGTTTCATTGATGCTCAGTGAGGAGAGGGTATGCGTATTCCGTTGCTCGCTTTCTGCACGGCCGTCACGGCTGCAACCACGCCCTTGATCGCCCAGGATACGCTGGGACGAGAGCCTGTGTCGCTGTTCCAAGTGCTCGACAGCGTTGCTGCGCGATACCCGTCGCTCGAAGCGGCACGCGCAAGAATCCGTGCGGCTCGTGGTTCGCGCTCGACCGCGGGCACGCTCGGCAATCCGATGCTCACGTACCAAGTGGAGAATGCCCCGTTGCCTGGGCGCGCGGCTCCGCCCATGGACCGCGAAATGATGTTGATGGCCACGCTCCCGCTCGAGCCGCTGTACCAGCGGTGGTCCCGAGTGAATGGCGCAAACGCCGATATCCGAGCCGCCGAGGCTGATGCACAAGCGGATCGGCAGCGGATCGAGGTGGATGCCACGCGGACGTTTTACCGAATGGCGCGTGCGCAGGTTGCCCTGGCAGCGGCGCGCGATCTCACTGCCTGGCTCGATTCGGTAGTTGCGTACAACCGCACTCGCGTAAAGGAAGGTGTCGCCGCCGAAGCCGACTTGATTCGCTCCGAGCTCGAACGCGACCGCGCCGACGCCGACGCAACCATGCAGGAGGCCGAGCTCGCCCGGGCCAGAGCAGACTTAAGCGTATTCCTCGGGGATAACCCGGCCACGGCGCCGTTCCTCGTGGTGGCGCTCGACGCACCACTCGGGCTTCCCGATGTGGGCCTGGCGAGCCGGGCCGGCAGTGCGCGACCGGATATTCGCGCCGCCCGCGAACGAGTCGCCGCTGCCGCCGCGGGAGTGGCGACCGAACGCACCAACCTTATCCGGCAGCTCGGACTCACCGTCGGCACGAAACGCACTTCCGGGACGACTTCGTTGATCGCGGGCGTCAGCATGCCGTTCCCGCTGTTCGATCAGAACCGGGGCGCAATTGCCCGCGCCGCGGCGGACCGCGAAGCGGCCGCGTTCGAGCTCGCGGCGCAGGAGCGCATTGGGCGCGCGGAGATCGTTGGTGCTTCCGAATCCGCCCGGCTCCTGACAGAACGCGCTCGTGTCCTCGCCGGTGACGCCCGGGGCCAAGGCTACCTCGCACGCGCCGACGAAGCTCGGCGCATCGCGCTCGGTGCCTACCGAGAAGGTGCCGTCCCACTCATTCAGGTGATCGACGCGGCGCGCGCCTGGGGGGAGGCGCAGCTCGTCTACCATCAAATTCTCTACGCCCAACACGAGAGCGTGGCCCAGCTGCTTGTCGCAGAGGGAATGGACATCGCCTCGACGTTGCCAAGCCTCACAATGGGCGCTGGGGCCCGGCCATGAGGGCGACGACATGGCTCAGTCTCCTGCTGTTGACTGCCTGTTCCAGGAGCAATAGTCGGTCGCCCGCCGCGCAGCCTGGTTCGGCGGATACGGGAATGGCCGATATGCCGGGGATGACTGCGACAACTGGCGTGACGCTCACTGCCGCGCAGGTGGCGCACGGTAGTGTGCACTGGGAAACAGTAGCGCTGGGTACGGTGTCTTCCAAAGCGACCGTCCCGGGGCAGGTCATACCGAACGAAGATCGCACCGCGAGACTCGGCGCAACGGTGCGGGGACGGGTACTCGCCGTCCGTGTTCGCCCGGGGGATCGCGTCAATGCCGGACGCGTCCTCGTGACGCTGCAAAGCCCTGAGGCGGGAATGGCGCAGTCCGACGTCGACAAAGCCCGCGCTCTAGCGAGCTACGCACGCAGTGCTCGCGAGCGAGCGGAGCGGCTACTCGCCCTCAAGGCGATTCCCCAGCAGGACTACGATCGCGCCATCGCCGATGATGAGCTGGCAAGCGCCGAGCTCCGACGGGCAAAGAGCGTTGCCGAGCAGATCGGTGCGGCGGCCTCAGCAACCGGTGAGATTGCGATCCGATCTCCGCTAGATGGCGTGGTTCTCGCCCGCACCGCGGTACCCGGAGCGGTGATCGAGGCAGGCGCGCCCCTCGTCGTCGTCACAGACCCGTCAACTCTCTGGCTCTCGATCGACGCCCCCGAAAATCTCGCGTCCCTCTTCCGCGTTGGTGCGCAGCTGCGCTTCACGGTGCCGGCGTATCCCGCCGATACCTTCTCGGCCCGGATCGACGCCGTCGGCGCCGGGCTCGATCCCTCCACGCGCACTCTCCCGATCCGCGGTGTGATTCGGAACCGAGGCGATCGGCTCAAGCCGGAGATGTTGGCGAGCGTCTCGGCCCAAGGTGGGGGCGCAATTTCAGCGCCCTCGGTCCCTGAAGACGCGGTGCAGCTGCTCGACGGCAAGTCTGTGGTCTTTGTGGCCCACCCGGATAGCATGGGCGGCGCGCATTTCGTACCGCGCGACGTCCAGCTCGGCTCGAGATCGGGCGGCCGGATTGCGATCAGGCAGGGCCTGGCGCCGGGCGACCTCGTCGTGACGCGCGGCGCGCTGGCGATCAAGGCACAGATCAAGAAGGGCGCCATGCCCGCAATGGAGATGTGAGATGGGCGCGCTCATTGATCGTTTGATCGCTGCGTCGCTGCGGCACCGCGCTATCGTCGTTGGCGTCACGATTCTCCTGGCCGCTGCCGGCCTCTGGTCGTTCGCGACCCTCAACACTGACGCGTTCCCCGATCTCACCCCCAATCAGGTGTTGGTCATGATCGAGGTTCCGGGGCTCTCGCCCGCTGAAGTCGAGCAGCAGGTGACGTACCCGATGGAGGTTGCGATGCTAGGCCTCCCGCGCACGACTGACGTCCGCTCGATCTCCAAGGTCGGGCTTTCCGTCGTCACGGTCACCTTTGAGGACGCCGTCGACTTGTACTTCGCGCGGGCGCAGGTGCAGCAACGGATGCAGGATGCGCTGCACGCGTTGCCACCCAACGCGGAGGCAATGCTCGGGCCGCCCGCAACAGCGATGGGTGAGGCGTTCCAGTACCTGGTCGAGCGCACGGATTCCGCGGCGGACACGCTATCGCTCATCGAGCTGACCAACGTGCAGGAGTACATCGTCAAGCCACTGCTTAAGACGGTGCCTGGCGTTGCCGAGGTCAATACGTGGGGAGGGATGCTGCAGCAGTTCGACGTATTCGCGGACCCGAGCAAGCTCGCCGGGTATGGTCTCACATTGCAGGATCTGGAAGCCGCGCTCGCCAACAACAACGCCAACTTTGGTGCGGGATATGTGGAAGACAGAGGAGAGCGCCTGACGGTCCGCGGCATAGGCCGCGTCAACGGCGTGAGCGACATCGCGAACGTCGTGGTGACAACACGGGGCACGACCCCGGTCTATGTACGGGACGTGGCGCGCGTGGACGTCGGCCCGCAGCCCCGCTTCGGCGCGGTCACGCGGGATGCTCGGGGAGAAGCGGTATCCGCGGCCGTGATCATTCTGAAGGGATCAAATGGTCGCGAAGTTGTGAACCGCGTGCGGGCCCGACTCGCGGAGATCGAGTCCGTCCTGCCGGCCGGCGTTCAGATCCGGCCCTTCTACAGCCAGGGTGAAGTTGTCCGCCGCACGACTCACACGATGTTCACGAATCTCACCGAGGGCGCGCTGCTGGTCATCGCGATCCTCTTCCTGTTTCTTCGCAATCTTCGCGCATCGCTCCTCACGGCCTCCGTAATCCCGCTTTCGCTGTTGTTCGCCTTCCTCGCGATGAAGCGTTTCGGCTTTACGGCGAATCTCATGAGTCTGGGCGCGCTGGACTTCGGCCTCATCGTGGATGCCTCGGTTGTGATGGTCGAGAACTTCGTGCGTCGGCTCTCGGGAGCAGGGTCGCAGTCGGTCAGTGAGCGACAAGACGTGATCCGCGCTGCGGCGTTCGAGGTGGGACGACCGGTCGTCTTCGGAATCGCCATCATCGTTGCGGTTTACATCCCGATCTTTGCGCTCCAAGGGCTCGAAGGCCGCATGTTCAGACCGATGGCGTTCACGGTTTGTGCGGCGGTCTTAGGGTCGCTGCTCTTGGCGCTGAGCTATGTACCTGCCGTCGCAGCGTATGTGTTCGCACGGAGTGGCGGATCCTCCAAGGAGCACGCTGACCTCGCGTGGTTCATTAGGCTCAGAACCAGATACCAGCGCGCACTCGAGTGGTCACTCCTTCATCGGAGGCAGGTGGTCGGCGCGACGGTCGGTCTCTTCGCTGTCGCACTCATCTCGGTGCCGTTCCTGGGCACGGAATTCATGCCCAAGCTGGACGAGGGCTATCTCCTCATCGAGACGCGACGCATCCAGAGCGCGTCGCTGCCGCACGGTATCGCCGTCTCGGACGATGTCGAGCGCACGTTACGGAAATTCCCGGAGGTCCAGAACGTCGTGACGAACCTTGGCCGCCCGCACGAGGCCACCGAGGTGATGGCACTCCACCAGGCGGACGTCTATGTCGTCTTGAATCCGAAACGCCAATGGCGCGTGGGATCGCTGGATCAGTTGATCGTCCGTATGGACTCGGCGCTTTCGGAGATCCCGGGGCTCGTCTTTGAGTTCAGCGCCCCGATGCGGATGCGGCTGGATGAAGTGATCTCCGGTGTGCGTACGGAGCTGGGAGTCAAAGTCTATGGCGACAGCCTGCCGCTCTTACAGGCGAAGGCAGACGAGATCGAAGGTATCGTGCGATCCGTACGCGGCGCGGAGGACGTGTCCGTCGGCGTGAGCGCCGGAGCCATGCAGCTCGAGGTGGACCTCGACCGCGCGGCAATCGCCCGCTACGGGCTGAACGTCGCTGACGTGCGAGAAGCCATAGAGACCGGCGTGGGCGGCATGCAGGCGACCGAGGTAATCGATGGGCGCAGGCGCTTTCCGATCGTGGTCCGCCTGGCTGCCTCCTTCCGCTCCACTCCGGAGGCTGTGGAACAAACGCTCATCCGCACGCCGGCCGGCGGGACGGTCACGCTGTCACAAGTGGCGCGCGTCCGGACCGTCGAGGGACCCGAGGTCATCAACCACGAGGGCGGGCAACGCTACGTGGTCGTGCAAAGCAACGTGCGCGGCCGCGACCTCGGCGGCTTCGCGGCGGACGTGAAAACCGCCGTCCGCCAACGAGTGACGCTTCCTCCCGGCTACTACGTCACCTACGGCGGACAATTCGAGAATCAGTCGCGCGCGACGCGCCGACTGGGAATCATCGTCCCCGTCGTTCTTCTGGCGATCGCCGGGTTGTTGTATACGACCTTCGACACGCTACGCCACGCCGTGCTCGTGATGCTGACGGTGCCGTTCGCGCTCGTCGGGGGGATCGCCGCCCTCTGGCTCCGAGGCCTCCACCTCAACCTGAGCGCCTCGGTGGGGTTCATTGCGCTCTTCGGCGTTGCGGTGCTCAACGGCGTTGTGCTCGTGACATACATCAATCAGCTGCGCGCGGCTGGTCGGGAGTTGCACGAGGCCGTGCGGGAGGGTGCTAGCATCCGGCTGCGTCCCGTCCTCATGACGGCGCTCGTGGCGAGCGTGGGATTCATTCCGATGGCGATCTCGACTGGCGCGGGCGCCGAGGTGCAACGACCGCTCGCCACGGTGGTGATTGGAGGTTTGGTAACCTCCACCTTGCTGACTCTGCTCGTCTTGCCGACCCTGTACAGTTGGGTGGAAGCGATGCGGAAGCGTGGCCTGGTAGAGGAGTCAGACCGAAGCGCGGCCGCGGTGGCTGTCAACTGAGGTGCATGCGGCGCCATGCCGGACCCGCGGCCCTATCGAGCGGTGTAGAGCAGACGCGACAGTCGAGCCCCCCGACGATGTCAGTCTCACCCAAGCCGTCGCAATCCACTTCCGGCCGGCAGCACGTCCTATCCGTAGAACACACGCGCTGGGACAGACAGGGAACCGCCAAAGCAACCAGACGGCACCGGGAGGTGGTCATGCGAATCATTCGATGGACCGAAATTGGCCGGCAGGCTGTCACATCACTCATGGCCGTCGAGCGCGTGTCGCTACTTGGCGTGATTGCGGCAGTGCTCGCGTGCGCCGAGCAACCGACGCTCACGGCGCCGGCCGGCCAGCGCGTCGCCGCGGAGCGACGCGGCGAAACGCCGCTGCCGTTCCCTGCCAGCGGCCGGTTCATCTTTCGGCACTGGACGTTCGGCGACGAGCGTTTCTGGACCGACACCCTTCACCTGAACTCAGTGGTGGAGACGGGAGTGTCGCCGGCCACGGCCCTCGCCGTGGGATTGAAGGTGGATGCCGAGCGCCTGCCGCCGGGGTTCCTGGGGAGCGCCGATCTCAAGAGTCCCGCGACCACCGTGGAGCTGTTGCGCCGGCACGCCGTCGTGGGGGTCGAGGCCGAGGTCACCGGCGACCGCCACATCGAGCGCTTGGGCATCACCTGTGCGTTGTGCCACTCCACCGTCGACAATTCCGTCGCGCCCGGGGTCGGCCGCCGGATCGACGGCCTGCCCAACGGCGATCTCAACGTGGGCGCGATCGTGGCGCTCTCGCCCGCGCTGCCAGCGAGCGCCAAGACCGTCTTCAACTCCTGGGGGCCGGGCAAGTACGACGCCGAATTCAACCGCGACGGGATCAACAGTCCCGTCGTCATACCGCCGGCGCTCGGGCTGAAGGGTGTGGCCCGCGAGACCTATACGGCGGAGGGCCCGGTCTCGTACTGGAACGCCTATGTGGCCGTGACCCAGATGCACGGGCACGGCGACTTCTCCGACCCCGCGCTCGGCATCGCCATTGACCAGACACCGGATCTCGTCACTCCGGTGCTCCGAGCGCTGCGGGAGTACCAACTTCGCCTCCCCATTCCCCACCCGCCTGCCGGCAGCTTTGATCCGGAGGCCGCCGAGCGAGGAGCGGCGCTCTTCGTAGGCAAGGCGAATTGTGCGCGCTGCCACATTCCCGCGGCCCACTTCACCGACGTGAACATCGTCAGGAGGGGCGGGTTGACCCTCCATACTCCCGCCGAGACCTGCACCGATCCCGTGCGGGCCGGCAGGCTCAAGAACCACGGGTATCGGACCACACCGCTCCGGGCCCTCTCGCAGCACCCGCCGTATTTCCATGACGGGAGCGCCGCTACGCTGCTGGACGTGGTCCGACACTATGATCGCTGCATGACCTTGGGGCTCAGCGCCCAGCAGCAATCAGACCTGACGGAGTTCTTGAAAACGCGCTAGCGGACGTACCTAAGAATCCTTGGAATGTCAGTACCTTTGCTCCTCGAGCTAACGGGCCTGCCGCGGCGGGCACTTCTCGGACCCGAACGAGCAGAATACGCAGCAGTCACCCGGGTTTGGCCGTAGCAGGTGACCACACCCGGTGCACTCGTAGAAGTGCACACAGGCAGCCGCAGGCATCGTCTCGACCTTGGCGAAGCCGCAGTGCGGGCAGGTGATCGTGGCGGTGAGCACCATCATTCGGCCCCGGGACTCCCGGGTGTCTTGCTCGAGTCCGACAGAATCGCGGCCCCG
>Ga0066709_100004392_pt1 | contig 11236 bp, 13 predicted proteins | sample GraSoiAngelo_158_FD_79665 | JGI IMG/M metagenome (GOLD analysis project Ga0066709, IMG submission 79665) | Grasslands soil microbial communities from the Angelo Coastal Reserve, California, USA - 14_1009_16_30cm | ecosystem: Environmental > Terrestrial > Soil > Grasslands | place: USA... | reverse complement strand
GCCGGGATGGAAAATCTCAGGATTCGGTTCCGTCCGCGCATCAGCGATTACATCGATAGAGGCTGGCTGCATAGCGCTGATTTGTCAGGTTCCTGCAATCGATAAAGACTGATAACCCGTTGCTCCGTCGAAATCCCGCACGGAAACCACGCAGCACATAACTATCCGCAAAGAGCGTGTTCGCCTCATCAACTGGATAACGCGAGAGGTTACACTGCAGGTTTGGACTCGCGTAGAAACCAAACGGGCTTTCGTAGAGCAATTGTGCTTCGTAGACATAAATCGGAATTCCCGCGATGCGATTGTCGCCGTAAACAGAGTTCTGATCGAAATGGAAATCGTTGAGCGTGTAACTCTGATCGAGTGACAAACGATCGCCTGAGCGATTCGACTGCTTTGCCACGAGGATTTCCCGAAACAATTCAACTTCTAGACTTGCCTCGATTCCTTGATGATTTGTGCGCTGGATGTTTCTTGTACCAATATCATTCCCGAAGGCGTCATTGACCTCGATCAATTCATTACGAAACCACGAGCGATAAAGCGCCAACTCCCACTGAAACCGCGAATACTCTCCGCGAGTTCCGACTTCCATAGTCCAGGCATGTTGCGGCTGCAACGGCGTGTAAACAACGCTCGAATTCGGACCTTCATCAAAATCGACCAGATTATCGATCGAAGGCGGTTGCCAACTGCGACTGAAATCCATGAATGCCCGTGTCTGGTGATTGATTTCGTAAATCGCGCCCAGCTTGGGATTGAATCCCCAAAAATTTTGCCGATTTGATTGATTTCCCGCCTTGTCGGTGAAGAACTCGTCCTGGAAATGACGCTCCGCCAAAATTGTCCGAATAAAACTCCTCGATTCCTTCCCGAAAACCCGGCGAAAAGAATCCACGGTTCTCAAGATCGTGATGGAACCAGAACGCACCGACATCAAGCTGAGTCTCTTCAGTTCGAATACTTAGCTTGTCCGCCAGGCGGACGTTCGATAAGTCCTTGTTCCAATCCTGCGCTATCGCCAGGGCATTAGCCTGCGAGGGATCGTGTTCCATTTGTGACTTGGTCAGACCGCCAGACAGATTCCGATTGGTTTGGTCCAGCGTAAGATAAAATCGATTCTCGGCCTGTTCGCTGAACTTGTAACCGAGACCAGCAAAAAGGATTTCTGTGTCCTCACGGCTATGCTCACGAAAAGCCCTCGCGCTCTCGGAAACCAATCGCACCAAATTCGTCGAACTTCCCTTCTACCGCGCCGCCGCTCATGTCGCCACGGAAGAAGCCGTAACTTCCCCCTTCAAGCCGGACTTGAAATGGCGCCGCATCGTACCTGGTAAAAGGCACGAGATTGATTGCCCCGCCAAGGGTCAGTGCGCCGTATTTAAATGCGTCGGCGCCCCGAAAGACTTCCGCGTGACTGAGCGCGGCAACATCAAAATCCTCGAGAGTTGTCTCGCCATCCCCCTGGTTGAAGTTCAAGCCGTCCAGTAAAAACATCACACCCAGTGGTTCGTCTTCGGACGTGATTCCTGACCCTCGAATCGAAATCCTTGAAACCTCTGCGCCGTTTTCAGATTGAAGGAAAACACCCGGTGCTCGTTGCAACAAGTCTTCGAAGTTTTGACGCGCGGCCCAGTTTCATGTCATCGGCTGTCTTTATTGTCAAGGCGCCAGGAACCTGCGTCTTCTGCGTCGCGGATTCCTCGGGCTAGGTCGACGTAAGCGCCCCTATCGCTTCTGCCATGACTGTCACTGCCTCGGTTTCCGCCGGGTATTTGAAGTATCGGCCGCCTGCGCGGTTTGAATCGCGATGAATGCAACCGCTGTGATCGAAACAGCCTTCCATGTTCGCCACATCGAGTTCCATCAATCGCTCGCCGACAGTTGCTTCACAAATCGCCACCCGTTTCGCTCGTAACCAAACGACTCGTAAAATTTGTGGGCATCTTCTCGCGTAAGCCGAGTATCCAGTCCGACGCGCTTGATGCCTCGTCGGACAAAGTCATTTTCCACTGCCGCGACCAACCGCCGCCCAACGCCCAGCCGGCGCGAATCCTTCCTCACAACCAGAGCCACAATTCTCCCGCAAGGATCGTTATGCACAAAGCTGTAGTAGGCGAGCGTTCCGATCATCCCGCAAACTTTCCCATCGACCTCTGCAAGAAACGTACGATAGCCGACATCGCATAAAATCGATTTCAAGCGCCGACGCATTTCGGCGGGAGTTGTCTCGTAACCGAGCTCGCACATGAGCGCGGCGAGTGCGGGCGCATCGGTCAATTTGGCCTCGCGAATCGTAAACACTCTGCGGCTCAGTCGTTCGCTCCGTAGTCCCGCAAGAGCGGCAACAATGGTTCGAGAATTGTAGCAACTGATTCGTCGACGGTCTGCTTGTCCGTGTGCACGACTTTTCGTAGTCTGGGCTTCATCCGTGTCAATCTGTAGCCTGTTTTTCTGTTGCGCCTACGCAATGCAATCTTAGTTTTTGTTACATGGCAGAAACACAAGCCACAGCGTACGACTCCAAAATCGAAGGCAACGTTATTTTTACGCGCTTGGATGCGGCGCTCAACTGGGTGCGCAAGAATTCGCTTTGGCCGATGCCGATGGGGCTGGCCTGTTGCGCGATTGAGTTGATGGCCACCGCTGCCTCGCGATTCGATATCGCGCGGTTCGGTGCGGAGGTGATGCGTTTCTCGCCGCGGCAATGCGACGTGATGATCGTTGCAGGCACTGTCACCTACAAAATGGCGCTGGCGGTGAAACGAATTTATGAGCAGATGCCGGAACCTAAATGGGTCATCGCGATGGGCGCGTGCGCATCCACCGGCGGGATGTATCGCTCATATGCCGTCTTGCAAGGCATCGATCAGCTTTTGCCGGTTGATGTCTATATCTCCGGTTGCCCGCCGCGCCCCGAGGCGTTGCTCGCCGGCTTGATGAAATTGCAGGAGAAGATTTCGCGCGAACGTTCGTTGCGAAACCAGAATCCGGAGCTGGCCGAAAAACTTGAGGAGGCACTGGCATGAGCACGCTGTCATCCCGAGCAAAGTCGAGAGATCACGTTGCACGAGCACAGCGTTTTGCCGCGGGATTCTTCGACTCCGCTTCGCTTCGTTTAGGATGACGTTGCAGGCATGACTCCACAGGAACTACTCGACTCGTTTAACAAGGCTGCAGGCGAGAAACTTCAGGGCAAGACTGAATTTCGCGGTGAAACGAGTTTTATGATTTTGGCAGGCGATCTCCGCGAAATCGCGAAGTTTTGCCGGGACGAACTGTCGTTTGATTACCTGCTCGACATCACCAGCATCGACAATTACGGCGAAGAACCGCGCTTCGAAATGGTGTATCACCTTTACTCTATGTCGCATACTGCCCACCTGCGATTGAAACTGAAGGTGTCGGAGGAAGCCGGCGGCGTCGATACGGTTTCGGATATCTGGCCGACGGCGAATTGGCATGAACGTGAAATTTACGACATGATGGGAATCAAGTTCAACGGCCATCCTGACCTGCGTCGCATTCTGATGTGGGATGGCTACCCGTACTTCCCACTACGAAAAGATTTCCCGCTCGAAGGTTTGCCGAGCGAAATGCCCGACGTCGCCTTTACTAAGATCACACCGCTCGAAGGGGGTCCCTTCGTCACAGTTCCGACCACTGCGGGCTCAAAAGATCGCGAACCACGCGCACGCCCGCCGGAATTGTAGGCCGGCCATTCGAAACCCCCCGTACACCTCACGCATCGGCGGGCCCCCGTGGTCGCCCGACCATTACGCAGCTGAGACCGGCGGCGCGGTTTCGGGTTTGCCAGTCGCGGCCATGAAGTCTGGTCGCAGGGTCTCGTCACGCGGTGTCGCGGGTTTATGTCCCGATTTTGGATACGCGATCCGGGTATGTAACATCGACGACAGCGTGAATCGCAAGCGTTCGGCGATTGTTTTCAGTTCGCCAAGGGTGAGATCGCATTGGTCCAATTGCCGGTCGCTAATTCGCTCATCGATGATCTCGTTCACCAGCGTCTCAATTTTTTGAGGCGTTGGTTTCTCCAGACTGCGCGAGGCGCTCTCGATGGCATCGGCCAAACTGACGATGGCGCTTTCTTTGGTCTGCGGTTTTGGCCCGCTGTAACGAAAACTTCCTTCGTGCACCTCGGGGACGTCGTCCTCGCGCAGCCTCATGATCTTGCCGCCTGCGAGCGCATCTTCATGTTGCTGCAACGCCCGTTGATAAAAATAACGCACAAGCGACGTGCCGTGGTGCTCCTGGATGATATCGATGATGCGCTGGTTTAGCCGGTGCTTGAGCGCGAGATCTACACCTTCCTTCACATGCGCGATGATGATCAATGCGCTCATCGTCGGCGCGAGATCATCGTGCAGATTGCGTTCGAAGCTCATGTTCTCCGTGAAGTATTCCGGTTTCACGAGTTTACCGACGTCGTGAAAGTAAGAGCAGACGCGGCAGAGCGTCGCGTTTGCGCCAACGGCTTCCGCGCCGGCTTCGGCGAGATTGGCCACGACGAGGCTGTGGTGATAGGTCCCTGGCGCTTCGATGGTCATGCGTCGTAATAGCGGATGATTGAGATCCGATGCTTCTAGCCAGGAAATATCCGTCGTGATTCCAAACAGGTTCTCGAACATCGGCAGTGCGCCGCCCACTATGGTCGCGATAACGATGCCGTTGCCGATCGCGAGCGCGCTTTGCACCCCGAGCATCCCCCAGTCATTGGCCGTCGGATAGAACCAGTTGATCGGTCCGATCAACCCAAACGTGAGCGACAACAGCCAAATGGCGAGCCCGACCCACAAGCCAGCACGAATCAGTTTACTGCGCCGTCGCACCTGCAACGTCAGAGAAACAGCGGTAAAGCCGCTGATCAAACTTGTTATCAAAAGCGGGGCATCGATGGGACCAAACAACATGCTGCTCCATAGGCTGACGAAGAATGCAGCGTAGAGACCGTGCTGTCGGCCCAACAACACGCTAAGCATCAGCGGCGCAAAAGCGTAAGGCGTGATCAATCCGCCCATTTCCGGTTTCAGGAACCAATAATTGCCGCTGTTGCAAACGATGAGCAACAACTTGGTGACGGCTAACTGGACAAAAATAACAGAAAAGACTAGAAGAATTCGCGAGTTTTGCTCGAAGCTTTTGGGCTGGTTGATCCAAAGCTGCGTGATCGCAGTAGCCAGAACCAGGAGTGCTATGACATAGTTCTTCGTTAGCTCCGGTTGTTGCCCGCTGAAGACAAGAAACGCCAGCCCGCCGGCAAAGAGCGCAAATATCAGGACCTTTATGTGAGGCGAGCTTTGCAGGTTGCGCATCAGTTCGCTGCGCGACCGGCGGCGTCGCCGTTTGCGAGAGGCGAGGCCGCGTTTGATCAGACGACCACGTTTTAAAAAATCGAACATAATCAGTCTTTACTTGCGCGCCTCGGGCGCTGGTGTGCGGTGTGCCTGATACGCGCTGATGATAGCGCGCACCAGTTCATGCCGGACAACGTCGCGCTCGGTAAAATATACGGTGGCGATTCCAGACACGTTCTTCAGCGCCTGCAGCGCCTCCAGCACGCCGGAGCGTTTGTTGGCTGGCAAATCAATCTGTGTGACATCGCCCGTCACCACACATTTGGAATTCAATCCAATGCGCGTCAGCAACATAAACATCTGCTCACTCGTAGTGTTTTGGGCCTCATCGAGAATGACAAAGGCGTTGTTCAGAGTGCGACCGCGCATATATGCCAACGGAGCGACCTCGATGGTTTGCCGCGCGATCGCCCGTTCCATTTCGTCTGGCTCAAGCATTTCACGCAATGCATCGTAAAGTGGACGGAGATAGGGAAAAATCTTTTGTTCGAGGTCGCCGGGCAAAAAACCGAGCGCTTCGCCCGCTTCTACCGCAGGCCGGGTCAGAATAATGCGTGAAACCTGTTCTTTTTTTAACGCCGCCACTGCCATCGCGACTGCGAGATAGGTCTTGCCAGTGCCGGCTGGTCCAATGCCAAAAACGACGTCATGCTTCTGAATTGCCTCCACGTATGCCCGCTGGTTCGCGCTGCGCGCTACCACCGGAGGCTTCCGCGAAGATGTTACGATTTTGATCGAAACAATATCGCTGAGAGTCTCATCGCGCTCTTCAGTCACGGCCTTAAGCGCGTAATTGAATTCGTGTTTCTGAATGTCGACGCCTTGTTGCCGTGCTTGCTCAAGCTGTTGAAACACCTGCTGCGCTTTATCGATGCGATTAGCATCGCCTTCGAGTTTCACCCAGCCTTCGCGTGTCGTCACTTTGACGCCCAGCGAGTGCTCGAGATTCTTCAAAAGCTTGATGTCATTCGCGTAAAGCGACTGCAAAGCGCGTGGACTCTCAAACTGCAAAGTCCGCGATTCAGTCATAATCAAGGCGTCGGCCGCTGCCAATGTGCCGCCGGCCGGCGCCAATCCTGCCAATGTACATCTAGCGGAAACCATACACCAGCGCCCAATGGGTGCGTTCCTCTGGCGATTGTTCCACGCTCACAATGATGAAATAACTGCCAGTCGTTTTGGGAACAACGTGTGCAGCCGCGAAATGGCCTTTCTCCCAGCTGTCGGCTTCTTCCGCAAGTTTGCCGTCTGAATCATAAACGTGAACGGAAACCTTGGCTCGATCGACCTCCGTTCCCATCCAGAACCAGTATTCGTTTCCTTTGAACAACTGCTGCCGCACGGCTTTCTTTTCTCCGGAACCGAGGTCACCTCCCCAATAATCCTCGCGGACTTGGAAGCCTTGTTTCACATATGGTTCGGCCGCCTGAAGAGCAAATGATTGAGCGTCGTCCACCGAGGCGGAAATTGCGGGCCGCAGTGCCGTCAGCGCCAACAACAGGGAGCTCGCACGGAAAAAAATCTTCACGTAGCCGTTCATGAAACGTCTCTAATCCCTAGTGACGATTCCTTGGTCAAGCCGCGTGGTAATCTCCTTCACCTTCTTCACTGTTTCGGGAGGAATACCGCGATCACCGACGTCAATCAAAGGTTTCACTTCGACTAGAGCATCCTGGATTTGGCGAATAATTGGAAGATCAAACTCCGGCATTGCCTGAAGTCTTTTCTGAAAATAAGAAAGCAAATCGGGCTGGTGCAACAACTCCGCCCCATCGGTCGAAAAGTGGTCGCTCACCACTGAGGTCAATACTTCCGTCCCGCGTAGCCATCCTCCCAGGCTGACGAGTTGCGACAGTTTTTCATCGTGCACCTCGTTCATCGCCTGTTGCACGCTGTTTTGGGTGCGATCTAATTCTCGTCGGACATTATTCCAATTACGTTTGTCAGCCGCTTCGATAATCGCCTTGGCATCCGGTGTGATCGAATTTCCCACTCCAATGCCCTTTGCCAGCGTCAGAACGCGCTGACCAATATCCTTCACAGATTCGGCGTCCTCCGCTTGAACGGCGATGAAACCGTCCGCGATGACAGCCCCGAGCAAGAGGGCGATACGCGGACGCTCCGTAAAGTTTGGCCCCTTGTCACTTCGGACGTGTGCCCTCCAGTTGACGGTACCCAGTTTGTTTAGCGCCCCGAAGATCTCGTTCGGCAACGGCACGACCACGTCTTCCACAGTTGTGGACAGTTGCTTAATATTGATGTGCTGAGGCACCTGGGTGCCATGTGCGTAGACTGCAAGCCCACAAAGCACACCTATGCTTAACTTCAAATGTCTCATAAACGGCATCATTGACAGTTTCGACTGTTGATTTCGGCTTCGCATTCAGGATTTAATGGTGCAAACCTTAGCCGGAACTGATTCGTTACACAACTCATGCAATCGTCTGATTCATTGACCGGTTCAAATCGCAAATCCGCAGACGATTTGAGGCTGGGAACTCCAAAGATCAAATTTCCGTGAATTTGAAACGTCTCGAGCAGATTCTTGACCGCGCGGCTTCGAGGCGGATCACCGTAATCGGCGATCTGATGTTGGACGAATTTGTCTGGGGAAAGGTCGGCCGTATCTCGCCGGAAGCACCGGTCCCGGTGGTTGAGGTTACGGGAGAATCCTTCTATCCCGGAGGTGCGGCCAACGTCGCTCGCAACTTGCGTGAATTTATCGATCACGTTTCTGTAATCGGAATGCTCGGGAACGATCGCAGCGGCCGTCAATTGCGAGAACTGCTGACGGCACAAAACATCGATACTTCCGACGCAATCGAGGATGAAAGCTTTTGCACAATCGTCAAAACTCGCATCATTGCGCTCCACCAACAGGTGGTTCGCGTAGATCGCGAAAAGATCGTCGCCCTGCCGGCAGCGCAGATTCCGAAGGTAGCCGCTGCGGTTCGAAACCGTATCCGAGAAACCGACGCAATCATTTTTGAAGATTACGGCAAAGGGTTTGTGACATCCGAATTGGTTGCGCAAATTGCACACGAAACGCGCACTGCTCGTAAAATGGTGGCGGCTGATCCCAATCCGCGACACTCCGTTGACTGGCGTGGCGTCACAGCTGTCAAACCAAACCGCGTCGAAGCGTTTCTCGCGGCCGGTGTTCCCTGGCGTGACCCCGATGAAGCCCCAGCAAAAGACGTTGATCTTAAGCGTGCGGGTGAAGCGCTCCTGAAGAAATGGGAAACAAACTACGTCCTCGTCACGCTCGGCGAACATGGCATGATGCTTTTCCAGCAGAACGACGCGCCGCATTACATTCCAGCAAAAGCGCGTCAGGTTTTTGACGTTTCCGGCGCGGGTGACACCGCGATCGCGCTATTCACCTTAGGGCTCGTCTGCGGCGCGACTCCCGTTGAAGCGGCGGAGATTGCCAACCACGCGAGCGCCGTCGTGATAAGTAAACTTGGGACAGCAACAGTGACGCGAGATGAACTCATTGCCAGTTTCCGAGAGGACACCGAACGTGAGTAATGTGTTGTCGCCCGCCGTGTTCATCGATCGCGACGACACGATCATGGAAGATTGCGTTTACTGTTCCAATCCGAGGAAGGTAAAGATTTTCGCGGGCGTTCCGGAGGCACTGCGGCGCCTGAAATCCAATGGGTTCAAGCTAATCATCATCACGAACCAGAGCGGCATCGGCCGCGGTCTGATTACACTCGAGCAATATTTCGCAGTTGAAGCGGAGGTTTTGCGCCAGCTTGGGGATGGTTTGATCGAGGCGACTTACTTTTGCTCAGATGTTCCAGGCCAACATTCCACTCGTCGCAAGCCCGCGCCCGGCATGATCATCGAAGCCACGCGAGAACACCAAATCGATCTTTCCCGCTCCTTTCTAATCGGAGATAAGGAGATCGACGTCGAGTGCGCTCACAATGCAGGCGTGCGCGCCATCCGAGTGCGAACCGGACTTCAACGTGACACCACGGGAAGTATGGCGGATTGGCAGGCCGACCACTTGCCGGCAGCGGTAGAGATAATTTTGAGGACCAAAACATGATGTCACCGCCATTCCCAGCGAAGTCGAGGCTGCAATGCAGCCGCCATAGCCGGCGAGGCCACCTCTTCCAATCCCGTGGCGACCCCAAAAACCAATTCCACGGGATCATTCGACTTCGCTGTGCTCCGCTCGGGATAACATGAACAGGGCCGTGGGCGTTATTCCAGCGCGCTGGAGTTCTACACGTTTTCCGGGAAAACCGTTGCATGTAATTGCTGGAAAATCTCTTCTGCGACACGTATGGGAACGCTCAAGGCGAGCCAAAAATTTGGACTTGGTCATCATCGCCACCGACGATATGCGGATTGCCGAGAGCGCGTTTAATTGGGGTGCCGAGATCGCACTGACTTCGCCGAACCATCGCAGCGGGACCGATCGCGTGGCCGAAGTTGCACGCCACGCGAAAGACTTCGCATTCGTCGTGAACATTCAGGGCGATGAACCATTGATCGATCCGCGCCTGATTGATCAGCTTGTCAAAAAACTCCGCTCGCATAGCAGCATCGACATCGTCACTGCTGCGCATCCGTTCGCCGATCCAGCCGAAGCAAAATCGCCGCATCAGAACAAAGTTGTCCTGGATCGGAATAATTGCGCTCTCTACTTCTCGAGAAGCATGATCCCTTACGCCGCCAACTCGTCCGGTGTTCGTTATCTCCGCCATCAGGGCATCTACGGTTTTCGGCGCGACGCGCTCCTGCAGTTTGTAAAGTGGAAACCGAGTCCTTTGGAGCGCGTAGAGTCGTTGGAGCAATTGCGCGCATTGGAAAATGGTGTAAAGGTTCATGTGCTCATCACCGCCAAGGGATCTCCCGGCATAGATACGCCGTCCGATGCAAGAGCGCTGGAGCAGAAGCTTGCTCGCACGAAGCGGAAGGTCGTCTCGCGATGAAATACATTTTCGTCACCGGTGGCGTCGTCAGTTCGTTAGGCAAAGGCTTAACTGCAGCCTCGCTTGGCACATTGCTTGAAGCGCGCGGGCTGCGCGTTGTTCTCCAAAAATTTGACCCATATCTTAATGTCGATCCCGGAACGATGAATCCGTTCCAGCACGGCGAAGTTTACGTCCTGAACGACGGGGCTGAGACCGATCTTGACCTTGGTCACTACGAGCGATTCACGAATTGCGTGCTCAGGCGAGACAACAATCTCACCAGCGGCCAGGTTTACGAGACAGTGATTCTAAAGGAGCGCCGTGGCGATTATCTGGGGAAGACGGTCCAGGTGATTCCGCACGTCACAGATATCATCAAAGATCGGATCCGCGAACTTTCGGACGCGAGCAAATACGACGTCGTTATCACGGAGATTGGAGGCACTACTGGAGATATTGAAGGTCTGCCATTTCTCGAAGCGATTCGTCAATTCATTCTCGAAGTCGGACCGCAAAATGTCGTGGAGATGCACGTCACGCTTGTTCCCTACATCAAAGCTGCGCAAGAATTAAAAACAAAACCGACGCAGCAAAGCGTGGCCAAGCTGCGCGAGATTGGGTTACAGCCGCAGGTGTTGATTTGCCGCACCGAAAAACCGCTCGACCGCGATGTGCGTCGGAAACTGTCGATGTTTTGCAGCGTTGTGGAAAAGGCAGTTATTGAAGAGCGCGACGTCGAGCACACGATTTACGAAGTGCCTTTGACACTGCACGCTGAAGGACTCGACCAATTGGTATGCGATCTCCTGCATCGCAAAACGCCCAAACCCGATCTGAAGGCCTGGCAAAGATTCGTTGAGCGCGTCGTTAGTCCAAGCAAACGTCTCAAGATCGCGGTCGTTGGTACATACATGGCCGTCCGCGCGGCTT
>Ga0066709_100004391_pt1 | contig 11237 bp, 4 predicted proteins | sample GraSoiAngelo_158_FD_79665 | JGI IMG/M metagenome (GOLD analysis project Ga0066709, IMG submission 79665) | Grasslands soil microbial communities from the Angelo Coastal Reserve, California, USA - 14_1009_16_30cm | ecosystem: Environmental > Terrestrial > Soil > Grasslands | place: USA... | reverse complement strand
TGCTTGACGAACGATGCTCCCATTTTTTCTTACAGCGCCTCCCTTACCTAGTTTGTTTATCATGGTTGTTGCTGTACCATGAGAAAGTCCACCGCCAAGAGTTGCAAATGCAAGTATTAAGCGGATGGCCTCGGGCATTATTTTTTTTAATAACAATGCCGTACAATCCGTTGGCACAACATCAAAACCTGCTCCTGGCAGGACCATAACACCAGCTTGCCTCGCAAGGGTATCATATTGCCTGATAAACTCAAACACTGAGATGTCGCCATTGATATCTATATAATGGGTACCGGCCTGCAAACAGGCGTCAATGATCGGCTTAGCAGTAAATTGAAATGGCCCTGCTGCATTCACGATTATCTTAACTTGTCTTAGTGCGCCCAACAATGCAGTTGTGTCAGTCAAGTCAAAAATTTTGTATGGATAATTCAGTCTTGTTGCCAAAGATTGGATCGCCTCTTCCCTTCTTCCGGCGAGGATCGGAAGTAAATTATATTCGGCGGCGTAACGGGCAATGAGCTCGCCCGTATAACCATTAGCGCCGTAAACTAAAAAGCGGTTATCCGGCATCGATGAAAAGATACGAATACAGTTTAATCCTGGCACTAAAAAGAACCTAAACAGATTAACTTTAATGAAAGCATCCGCAGTGATTTCTGTTGAAATGGCCCGGCAAGCAACTTTGTCTCTGCCCCAAGCGGAAGAGTACAGGCATTTTCACTTGCCGGCTTTCAGGGTCAATAAAAAGATTTTTGCAACCATTCATGAGGACAAAAACTTTATGATGGTAAAACTGTCTCTAATTGATCAATCTGTTTTTTGTTCATTCAACAAAGGGATTATTTTTCCGGTGCCTGGCGGTTGGGGAAGGCACGGATCAACCTTTATTGACCTTAAAAAAGTGAAAAAAAATTTATTTAAAGATGCGTTGACCACAGCCTGGAAAAACGTTGCCGGGCCGAAGCTTGTTGCAAAATATTTTAGCGACAGACATTCGATGTAATGCTGTGTTGCTTGCAAAAAAATTGAAGATTTTCGGGATCAAGCCGGATGCGACCACGTTTTGGCATTTACTCTTCCAATTTTTGTGATTATTGCCGAAAAAATCATATTTTAATTACTGTTTCATCTGATATCTGTTCCCCGTCAAAACAATAACCGAAGACCAGGCAGTACGTAAGCATACTGGACTGGAAACATCCGGAATTTTCCTAACCTTCATTTATACTAAACCTGACAAATGAGAAAAAAACTAATTCTGCTAACTATCATCATTTCAGTATATAATTTACTGTTTGCTCAAACCCCGGGTGCCGATAGTTTGCTAATTCTTTTGCAAGCGCACCCCCAGGCAGATACCACAAAAGTGAATTTACTCAATAGGCTGGGTAGAGAGTTCCGACGTTCAAGAACGAAACAAATGGATTCGGTTAGTGAATTGTCCTTGTCCATTTCAAATCAATTGAACTATACTAAGGGCAAGGGGAATGCAATTACACTAAAAGCAATAGTCTATTATGATCACTCAGATTACCCATCGGCCTATAAAACATTTGACCAGGCACAAAAAATTTTAGAATCAGTAAACGATAAAAGTGGATTAGCATACTTGTTTAGGATTCGTGGCAATCTTTTAATGGATGATGGAAGGCATGCTGAATGTCTCGACAATTTTTTGAAGGGATTGAAATTAGCACAGGAGGCAGGCGATGTAAAGACAGTAGTGGATATTGAAGGGACCATAGGCTACTTTTACAATGTGATAGGTGAATCTGAAAAGGCCATTCCCTACCAGACAGATGCATTGAAACAGGCCGAAAGCATTGGATACAAAATTGGAATATCCCGGGCTTACAATGCGATTGGCAAAACTTATAAAACTACAGGCAATTATCCTGCGTCGTTAGATGCATATACCAAAGGGCTCCTTATCGATGAACAATTTAATGATCCTGCAGGCATTTATATAGACCACAGTAACATTGGAGACGTTTACGAAAGAATGGGTAGCTATCCGCAGGCTTTTTTTCATATCCGGCAAGCATGGAACTTCTATAAAAACGTTCCCAGGTCAACTATGGTTCCGTGGGATGAGTGGGTAATGGCAAAAGCCTTCACCCATTCAGGCAATGCCGATAGCGGATTATACTATGGAAAACATAGCCTGCTGCTAGCCCAGGAATTGGGCTATCGCTTATATCTCCGCGAAATGACACAGGTGATAGCAGAGGCGGCAGCCAAGTTAAAGCAATGGGATACCGCCTATAAATACCAGGTTCTTTCTTCGAATCTAAAAGATAGTCTCACTGGTATTGATATTGCAAGAAAAACCACCATGTTACAGGCAAGTTTCGACCTGGACAAGAAACAAACAGAAATTGAATTACAGAAAGCTGAAAACCGCAAGGAACGTTCCTTCCTGGTCATGGTTTTGGGGGGCCTTGCTTCGGTTATTGTCCTCGCCGTTATTCTGTTCCGCAATAATCGACAAAAACAACAGGCAAATACTCTATTGCAAAAACAAAAGCAGGAGATCGATAATAAAGCCCATGAGCTTTCCACCCAAAAAGATGAACTAGAACAATCTTATCGTAATGTGGAATTGCTTAGTGAAATTGGACGCAAGATCACTTCTTCACTCTCGGTTGAAAAAATTATTGGTACAGTGTACGATAATGTGAATTCACTGATGGATGCTGCTGTTTTTGGAATTGGAATTTATAATGACACCCTGAAGAGAATTGAATTTCCCGCGACCTATGAAGACGGGAAAGCTTTGCCATTTTATTCCAATTCGATCTATGAAGAAAATCGTTTCGGTGCTTTGTGTTTTATAAGTGGTAAGGAGATCATCATGGGCGACCTGGGAGAAGATTACCGAAATCATGTGCAAAGTATTCCGACGCCCAAAGCGGGAAGCCAGGCTGTGTCACTTATTTACCTTCCTTTAAAAGCAAAAGAAAAGATCTTAGGCGTTATCACGATTCAAAGTTTTGAGAAAAATGCCTATTCCGATTATCACATTTTTATGTTGCGCAATATTGCCATCTACACTGCAATAGCGCTTGAAAATGCCGATGCATTTCAAAAATTAAATCAGACACTGACCAGTCTTAAACAAACGCAGACGCAATTGGTCCAGGCAGAAAAGATGGCTTCGCTTGGAGAGCTCACAGCCGGCATTGCACACGAGATTCAAAATCCTTTGAACTTCGTTAATAACTTTTCTGAGGTGAGCGTAGAGTTAGCCGGAGAATTAAAAGAAAGTCTCGCAGCCGTGAATTTTAACGGGCAGCAAAAGGAGGGCATCACTCAGATCGTAGATGACCTGATACAAAATCAGGAAAAAATAAATTTCCATGGCAAGCGAGCCGACGCCATTGTCAAGGGCATGCTGATGCATTCACGTACCAGCTCGGGACAAAAGGAGCTGACAGACATCAATGCTCTCGCCGACGAATATTTGCGGTTGAGTTATCATGGGCTCAGGGCCAAGGACAAATCTTTCATGGCAAACTTCAAGACCGATTTTGATCCGAAGCTCGAAAAGATAAATGTTATCCCGCAAGACATAGGAAGAGTGATCCTTAATTTATTTACTAATGCTTTTTATTCGGTCACAGAAAAAAGAAAGCAGCTGAATGGTGAATATGAACCGACCGTTTTGGTGACTACGAAAATGTTAAATGGTAAGGTAGAGCTGAGAGTAAAAGATAATGGTGTCGGGATTCCGCAAAAAGTTTTGGATAAAATTTACCAGCCATTTTTTACGACAAAGCCGGGAGGGCAAGGGACGGGGCTGGGGTTGTCACTGAGTTACGACATCATCACAAAGGGACATGGTGGACAGATAAGCGTGGATACCAAAGAAGGTGAATTTGCGGAATTTATTATTCGGCTACCTGCGACGGGGAATACATAGCCGGCGTTTACCTGTATTCTAATATAAACAGCCACCAAACGAACAATTATGACTACTAACTCCGCCAAAGGAAGATCTCCAGCAGGTATTCGAAGAGCTTTACTGCAAACGATGAATGTCATAATCGTCGTGTCGATTTTGTTATCTGAATGCGGGAGTAAAGATGCTAATAACAACGGTCAACTTGCTGGCATGTACAAGTTGTGGATTATAGAGAATCGTGACTCAACAGGCGCCTGGAAACAACAGGAGTGGGCAAAGGATGGGGATGGTTACATCATTTATGATGGCAACGGTCACATGGCTGTACAAATCACACCGAAGGGCTATAAAGATTTTTCATGGCTTAACGAAGAAGAGACTCTTGATCGAGCTACATTGAAACAAAAAATTGACAGTATGACGCTTCCAGATCTTAGAGCCGCTGTCACTGAGTTTGTTTCCAACTATGTGTATGTGGCAAATTATTCGGTTTCCGATTCGGCTGATGTTGTTACACACCGCCGTTTATCCCATACTATTCCTTCCTCATGGAATACCACCGTAAAAAGGAAATTTACATTCAACGGAGATACACTGGTATTGGAGCCTGTAAATATCAACAGAAGGCTGAAATGGGTTAGGCAAAAATAAATTTATGGTGAAATTTAAAACCTAATTATTAACCTATCATGCAGGGCAGATCTATCAAAGGAGAAACAGCAGGGAAAGTTAAAGATGCTTTACAAAAGTCTTTACGAAAATTAAAAGATGCCCAGGTAGCCTTAGCAACAAAGAACCGGGAATTAGAAATTGAAGCTTCGCTGGAAGCTGTAAGAATTATTGCAATGGGTATGAAGGTGCCTGCCGACATGCTCGATGTGTGCCGGATCATTTCACAAGAATTGAAAAAGCTTGGTGTAAAAGAAATACGGAATGTTCAAACAGCGATTATTGACGAAGAAAAAGCCAGCTATTTGAACTATGAATATTTTCGGTTGACCAGAAAAAAAATCATCACTCGAGTAGAATATAAGAAACGAAAAGATGTTGTTGCTTTTGTAAGAAAGATGCTGAAAGACCCGAATGGTTTTTTTACAAAGACCTTTAAAGGGGCTGAAATTAAGAGCTGGATCAAATATCAAACAAAGACGGGCCAGTATGTTGACCCACATCTGAAAAAAATCAAATCACTCCACTATTATTTTTATTCCATCGGGCCCGGGGCGCTGGGAGTCTCATCGTATGGACCTGCGAGTAAAGAAACGATCAGTATGTTCAAACGTTTTCGCAATGTATTTCAATTAGCTTATCAAAGATTTATTGACTTGCAAAAAGCCGAGGCACAGGCAAGAGAAGCGCAAATTCAATTGGCATTGGAAAGAGTTCGTGCCAGGACGATGGCCATGCAAAAGAGTGATGAATTTTCAGAAACCGCTTATCTACTTTTTCAGCAGTTTAAGGAGTTGGGTGAGAATCCTATCCAGATAACGATCGGCATTTTTAATGAAGACAAGGGCGTGATCGAATTTCGGATCACGGGATTCGACGGAAGCGGTTCAAAGATCGACCAGGCATATCATATACCAATTGAGGAACCCTTGTTGATGCAAAAAATATACAGTGCATGGAAGCAACAAAAGAAATCAATAGTGATCGAACTGACCGGAAAGGAATTGCGTGATTGGATTAATTACCGGAGCAAGCTATCCGGACTTGCTGAATCTGGTACCAGGAAAATTAATCCCGGTGGTCGGCGGATCGTGAGTGTTGGCTTTTTCTCAAAAGGATTGCTTTCTATTTCGAAGCCTGGACCAATACCAGGCGAGACCATCCAGATACTGGAAAGATTCGCCGGAGTGTTTGATCTTACCTATACTCGCTTCCTTGATCTGAAGACTGCGGAAGCACAAGCCAGGGAGGCGCAGATTGAATTAGGATTGGAGAGGGTAAGAGCGAGAGCAATGGCCATGCAAAAATCCGATGAGTTGGCCGAGTTAATTGATACTGTACAAAAAGAACTCACTAAACTTGAATTCATACTTAATAATTGTATTTTTTGGATTATGCAGGAGGAACCTCCGGCAGCAGTATGGTGGGTGGCACCTGTCAATAAAACAAATCTTCCGCAATCGTATCAGGTACCTTTTTCCGATCTGCCTTATTTCAATGCAGTTTTTGATGGGTGGAAAAAAAGAGTGGCAAAATGGATTTATGAGCTTAAAGGAAAAGACAAGAAAAAAACAGACCAATATTTATTTACCGAAACCGATCTTGTTCGCTTTCCAGATGAAGTAAAACAGGCTTTTGAAAAAGAGGATAAAGTGTACATTTCATTTTCCTTCTATAGCTACGGAGGCTTGCACATCTCCACAAAAGAACCTCTCACGGAAGAACAGTTGGATATCATCAACAAGTTCTCGCGAGCATTTGATATGACCTATACCCGTTTTCTTGATCTGCAAAAAGCAGAAGCGCAGGCAAGAGAGGCGCAGATTGAAGCGGCATTGGAAAGAGTGAGAAGCGGAACAATGGGCATGCAAAAAAGCACAGAATTAAGAGATGCGGCAGCGGTGTTGTTTCAACAGGCACAAGCATTGGGAGCCAGATCATTTGCTTGCGGTTTTAATATCTGGGGAGAAGAGAAAAAAACCGCAACTTTATGGATGGCTCAGGAAAGCATGATCCAGCCACCCTTCACCGCCAACAGCACAGAAGATGTGTTTTATGATTTTTACGAAGCTGCGCAAAGAGGAGAATCCTTGTACGTAAAAGTACAGGAAGGGAAAGAACTGGAAGCCCATTACCAGTACATGTCAACGATTCCGGTTTTTAAAGGGATTATGGAAAAAATGGAGCAGGCGGGACTTTCCATTCCTACATTTCAGATTTTGCATTGTGCTTTTTTTTCGCAAGGTTTTCTGCTTTTTATAACCTATGAACCCGTACTTGAAATATGGGATGTTTTTAAACGCTTTGCAAAAGTATTTGAACAAACCTATACCCGTTTTCTCGATCTGCAAAAAGCCGAAGCGCAGGCAAGGGAATCGCAAATTGAATTAGCATTGGAAAGAGTACGGGCAAGAACAATAGCGATGCACCGGTCTGAAGAAATTGCAGATATCCTGGGTAAAATTTTTGAGGAGCTTAAGCTACTTGATGTGGTTTTAAATAGAATCCTTATCTGGATATTCAACGAAGAGGAGAAATATATTAGCTGGTGGTCGGCAAATTCTGAGGTGGAAAGTACCGCTAAAAGTTACAGAGTGGATTACAATGAGCACCCGGTATTTCTAACATATTTGGAGGCATGGCAGAAAAAGATACCGCTAAAATTATACACGTTATCCGGTGCTATGAAAGACTCTTGGGAAGATCATCTTTTCAACAATACCGGATTGTCGAAATTGCCCAAGATAGTGCAGGATGGTATGCGGACAGAGGGAACAATTTTCACGACCAGTGCTATCAGTGACTATGGGTTATTGATGGCCGGAAGTTTTGAACCTTTGTCGGATGAAAATACCGATATCATTCAACGTTTTGGACGTGTATTTCAACAATCCTATACCCGATACATAGATGTTCAAAAAGCCGAAGCGCAGGCAAGAGAAGCAAAGATTGAAGCAGCACTGGAAAGAGTCCGCTCAAAGGCCATGGCGATGCACAAAACTGCAGATCTGAACCCTGCTGTTGCGACAGTTTTTGAGGAACTGGACAAACTTGATCTCGGAATGTTGCGATGCGGGATCGGGATCCTGTAGAAAGATAAACGCATGGGAGATGTATGGACAACTGCAAAATCCGACGCGGGAAATACCATACAAACGTCAGGCGACGAGTCGATGGATATTCATCCTTTATTACAAGGAGCATACGAGGCGTGGTTGAAGCAGGGAGATTTCTCTTATGTGTTGGAAGGTGAAGATCTCGTGAACTACTACCGGGCCTTAACAAAGACAAACTTCCAATTACCGGAATCCGTTTCCGTTTTGACTGAAACAAAAGATCAGAAACAATATTATTATGTCACTCCTTTTGAGTCAGGTACTTTGTTTGCATTTCGCGAAAAAAATTTTACGGAAGAGGCAAAAACGCTGATGAAAAGATTTGCGGGAGTTTTCAATCTGACTTACAAGCGTTTCCTCGATCTTCAAAAAGCGGAAGCGCAGGCAAAAGAAGCGCAGATAGAAGCTGCATTGGAAAGAGTGAGAAGCAGAACAATGGGCATGCAAAAAAGCGAAGAGCTTAAAGAGGTTATTCAGGTTGTATACGAACAATTCGTTCACTTAAATATCCTTATTGAGCATACAGGGTTTATTATGGATTATAAAGCAAGGGATGATATGCATATTTGGCTAGCTGATCAGCACGAGGTTCCCTTCCAGGTAACAATTCCTTATTTTGATTGTGCGCATTGGAATAGTTTTAACGAAGCCAAAGAAAAAGGAATGGATTTCTTTGCCAACCATCTGTCTTTTGAAGAAAAAAACAGATTTTATCAGGATCTTTTTAAGTTAATCCCTGGATTGACGGAGGAAACAAAGGAATATTATTTTAGTTGCCCTGGGCTTGCAATATCGACTGTATTGTTAGAGAATGTTGGCCTGTACATCGAGAATTTTTCGGGCATTCCTTATTCAGACGAAGAGAATGCCACGCTCATGCGCTTTGGAAAAGTATTCCAACAGACCTACACCCGTTTTCTTGATTTACAAAAAGCCGAAGCACAGGCAAGGGAAGCACAGATTGAGGGCGCTCTTGAACGAGTTCGAAGCAGGACCATGGCCATGCATAAGAGTTCTGAGGTAATGGATATAGCCGTTTCATTGTACGCTGAGCTGGAGAAATTGGGTTTCACGTTTGGCGCAAGTACTATAATCATTATCGACAAAGCTTCGGGTGACATGGAACACTGGACAGCCGGATTTTTCCAAAAGAAATATCCTCAAAGCTGCTTCATCCCTTATTTCAAACATCCCTATTACGATGCCGAATTGAGCGCATGGAAAAGCGGTGAGAAATTTTTTGTTTACGCGCTGTCCGGAGAAGAAAAGCGATCTTACGATGAAGTATTTTTTACACAGACTGGATACAAAGATTTCCCTGAAGCCGAAAAGAAATGGATGCGGGACGCAGAATCAGTGACCTTCTCATTGGCTTTCATGAAACACGGGGCGATTCACTGGGGACCCAGCGATCTTTCTGAAGAACAAGCAAACATTCTTCAACGATTTGCCAATGTATTTGAACAGTCTTATACGCGGTTTTTGGATCTTCAAAAGGCAGAACTGCAGGCAAGAGAAGCCAGGATTGAGGCCGCCATGGAAAAAGTTAGGTCAAGGGCCATGGCTATGCAGAAAGCAGACGAGTTGGTTGAGGTTGCACAATTGCTGCGAAAGGAAATGGGGTTGCTGGGAGTAGAGGAATTGGAGACAAGTTCTATCTATATCCACGACGAAGACACGGGGGCTACCGAATGCTGGTATGCTATCCAGGATATCCGCGGCAAAGATAAAAAGTTGGTGATGGACCACATGACCATTTACTTAAATGATACTTGGGTGGGGGAGGAAATGTTGAAGTTCTACAAATCAGATCAAACACAAACTTCCATTTTGATGCAGGGAGAAAACAGGAAAGAATGGGTCAATTACTGCGCCGAGCATTCGGAAGTATTTCAAGGATATTACGGAGACGTCATTCCTGAGAGGACATATCATTTGGTAAAATTCTCCAATGGCTATATGGGCGCTGCATCACCCGGCGATATATCCCAAGAAAGTTGGGATCTGTTAAAGAGGGCAACAACAGTTTTTTCATTAGCCTATACCCGGTTCAGTGATTTGAAATTGGCAGAAGCACAAACAAGAGAAGCAACGATTGAAGCTGCATTGGAAAGAGTGCGAGGCAGGGCAATGGCCATGCACAACAGTAATGATCTTTCTTCTACAGCGAGCATGGTATTTACGGAATTAAGAAAATTGGGCATTAACCCCATACGCTGTGGCGTGGGTCTTCTCACAAAAGAATCGCGTAAAGCACTATTATATTCGGCTACTTCATCACACGATGGAGATAGTCTTTCATTGGTCGGATGGGTAATGCTGAAGGGACATCCGGTATTGGAAGAAATTTATGAGACCTGGCTAAACAATGAAGATTGTTTCCCGGAACTGAGCGGGGAACAACTCAAGTCCTATTATGAAAAACTATTGTCGGGTTTGTCTTTACCCTCCATTCCTGATTGGCAGAGCGGGGAAAAACAATATGGTCATTTCCTTCCCTTTTCTGTGGGTTGTTTGTATGCGTGGTCGGAAACTCCTTACAACGATGGCGAAATAAAAGTCTTAAAACGCTTTGCATCCATTATCGATCTTACGTTCAAGAGGTACATGGATCTGCAAAAATCTGAAGCGAGCGCCAAAGAGGCCGTAAAGCAGGCTGCACTCGATCGTATCCGTGCAGACATCGCTTCCATGCGAACGATCACTGATCTCGACCGGATCACGCCATTGATTTGGAATGAACTCACCATTCTTGGCGTCCCTTTTATTCGCTGCGGTGTATTCATTATGGACGAAGAGCAAAAACTCATTCATACTTTTCTTTCCACGCCTGACGGAAAAGCAATTGCTGCTTTTCATATCCCGTATTCAACACCCGGAAATATTGAAAGAGTTGTCAGTCATTGGCACGACAAAAAAAATTATGTAGACCATTGGGACGAGTCAGCATTCACCGAATTTGCCGGGACATTGGTGAAACAAGGAGTACTTGATTCTCCTGAACAATATCTGAAAACACTTCCTCAAGGCGGATTCTATTTACATTTCCTTCCTTTCTTGCAAGGCATGTTGTATGTTGGAAACACAACTCAACTGGGTGAGGAAGAAATAAAACTGTTGCAGTCGGTTGCGGATGCTTTTTCGACAGCCTATGCACGTTACGAAGATTTTAACAAGCTGGAAGGAGCGAAATATCAAATAGAAAAAACGTTGGTTGACCTTAAGCAGGCCCAGACCCAATTGGTACAGTCAGAAAAAATGGCCTCACTTGGTGAGCTAACAGCCGGCATTGCCCATGAGATACAAAACCCGTTGAACTTCGTGAATAATTTTTCTGAAGTAAGCGGTGAGTTGTTGGATGAAATGAAAGGGGAATTGGCAACAGGCAATGGGCAACAGGCGATGGAAATTGCCGATGATGTAAAACAAAACTTAGAAAAAATCCTCCATCATGGCAAGAGGGCTGACGCGATCGTAAAGGGAATGCTCCAACACTCACGCACAAGTACGGGGCAAAAAGAGCCTACCGATATAAATATCCTTGC
>Ga0066709_100004390_pt1 | contig 11238 bp, 7 predicted proteins | sample GraSoiAngelo_158_FD_79665 | JGI IMG/M metagenome (GOLD analysis project Ga0066709, IMG submission 79665) | Grasslands soil microbial communities from the Angelo Coastal Reserve, California, USA - 14_1009_16_30cm | ecosystem: Environmental > Terrestrial > Soil > Grasslands | place: USA... | reverse complement strand
CTCGGTGATGAGCGTGCGCCGCGACACGCGCGCCAAGGAACCGATCGCGCTGGCCGCGCTGCCGGAGCGGCTGCCGGCGCTGCTGGAGGAAGTGCACGGCGCGCTGTTCGAGTCGGCGCGGCGGTTCCGCGACGCGAATACGACGCGCGCGGCGTCGCTGGACGAGATCGTCGCGCACTTCGAGTCGAAGCGCGGATTCGTGGCGATGCCGTGGGACGGCGACGCCGCGCTGGAGGCCGAGGTCAAGCAGCGCACCGGCGCGACGCTGCGCTGCGTGCCGCTCGACCAGTCGCCGTTCGAGGGCGGCGACAGCCGCCCGTTGGCCCTGTTCGCGCGCGCCTACTGAGCGCCGCATGACCGGCGCGCCGGGCCGCATCCTCGTGCGGCTGCCGAACTGGCTCGGCGACGTCGTGATGTCGCGCCCGTGCGTGCGAGCGCTGCGCGCGGCGCATCCCCAGGCCGAGCTGCGGGCCGTCGTTCCCGGGGCGCTGCTCCCGATCGCCGAATGGGACGGCGTGTTCGACCGCCTGCACGCGTGGCCCGCGGGGCGCGGCGCGTGCGAGGCGCTCGCGCGCGAGCTCAGGGCGTGGCGGCCCGACGCGGCCCTGGTGCTGCCGCCGTCGTTCTCCAGCGCCTGGTGGGCGCTGCGCTGTCACGCGCCCGCGCGCATCGGCTATCGCGGTGAAGCGCGGGACGCCCTGCTCACCCGCGGCCTCAGGCGCCCGCCGCGCGGCGACCGGCACCTGGCCGAGGAGTACCTGGAGCTCGCGGCGATGCTGGGCGCGCGCCGGGTGCCGGAGGTACCGCTGCCGGTGCCCGAGCCCGCCCGCGAGGCGGCGTCCGCGCTGCGCGCGCGCCACGGCATCCCCGAAACCTACGCCGTGCTCGGCCCCGGAGCGGCGTACGGTCCGGCAAAACGCTGGGCGCCGGAGCGGTTCGCGGCCGTGGGGCGCGCGCTCGCCGCGCGGGGGCTCGCGGTGCTCGCGTGCGGCGCCGACGCGGAGCGCGCGGAATGTGTGGGCGTGGCGGAGGCGATCGGCGCGCGGGGCGTGTCGCTCGCGGGGGCGACCGAGCTCACCACGCTGGCGGCGCTGTGCGCGGCGGCGCGCATCGCCGTGTGCAACGATTCGGGCCTGGCGCACCTGAGCGCCGCCACCGGTACCGCGACGCTCGTCGTGTTCGGCTCGACCAGCAGCGCCTGGACCGCGCCGCTGGGCGCGCGCGTCCGCGTGGTGCAGCACGCCCCGGTGTGCTCGCCGTGCTTCCAGCGCACGTGCCGGATCGGCTATCGCTGTCTCGCGGCGGTGTCGGCGGCGGAGGTCATCGCCGCCTGCGAGGCGCTCGCGGCATGAGCGGGGGCGCGGGGGAGAGGCGGGCGCGGAGCGCCGGGCGATGAAGGTGCTGGTGCACGGGGCGTCGCTCGAGGGGGCCCGGCGCATGGGGCTCGCGGCGCTGGGCCTCGCGCTGCGCGGCCATCACGTCGTGTGGCTCGGCCCCGGCGTCCCGGAGCCGCTCGTCGCGTCCGGGATCGTGGAGCAGTTCCAGGGCAGACCGCTGTGGCTCAGGCAGCGGGCGGACCTGGTGCTGGGCGGCCCGCGGCGGCCGCTCCGCATCGCCGCGAACGGCTGGTGCGCCGGCGTCCACGCGATGGTGCTGGACCTCGAGCTCGAGGCGCTGCGACGCTGGACGCTGTCCGACCGCTGGGCGTGGGGATCGCTCGATTCGGCGGGGATGCTCGACCCCGGGGCCGGCGGCATCGAGGACGTCCTGGGCGTGCCGGCCGGCCTCATGGGACGGTGGTCGTTCGAGCCTCCGCCCGAAGCTCCGGATGCCTCGCATCCGGACACGGAGGCGCTCGAGCGCACCTGCGAGCGCTGGGTCGCCAGGCGGGAAGGCCATGCGCCGCGCGCCGCGGCATTCCTGGACCGCGACGGCACGCTCGTCGTCGAGAAAGGCTACCTCGCGCATGCCGACGATCTCGAGCTGCTGGAAACGGTGCCGCACGGGCTCGCTCGGCTCAAGGACGCGGGGTTCGCACTGGTCGTGATCTCGAACCAGTCCGGAGTCGGTCGCGGGTTCTTCCCGCTGTCGCGGGTCTACGAGGCGATGGCCCGGCTCAGGCGCGAGCTGCGCGCGCAGGAGGTCGAGCTGGACGCGGTGTATTTCTGTCCGCACCGGCCCGAGGCGGACTGCGACTGCCGCAAGCCGCGCGCCGGCCTGCTGCGCCAGGCGGCGCTCAATCTGAACCTGGCGCTGCGGCGCTCGGCCGTGATCGGCGACAAGCGCCTGGACGTCGAGACCGGACACGGTGTGGGGGCGCTCGGGATCCTGGTCCGGACCGGCTACGGGCGTGACGAGGAGGAGCGGGCCGAGCCCTCGGGGAAGCGCGGGCCGGATTTCGTGGCCGAGGACCTGGGCCAGGCGGCGGAGTGGCTCGCCGCGCGCGCCGGCGTGAGCGATTGAAGCGGAGTGCGGAGCGGGCGGCGAGCGGGTGCTCGCCGGCGCCTCGCCGGCTCGCCCACTTCGAGCGATTCGGCCTACGGGTCGTGCTCGAGCTTCAGGTCGTACGCCTGATCGCTGCCCGACAGATGGTAATAGAGATGGTGGCGCGGCACCTGGATCTGGGCGGGAGACACGAAGCGATCGCCCAGCAGCTCGTCGAGGCGGCTCGGGTAGCGGCCGCGCTCGCGCTTGAACAGCTCGAGCGCGTAGCGCAGGTCGCGGATCTGCGCGGTCACGAACACGTCGTCCTCGCGCACCTCCAGGTGTGCGCGCATCAGGCGCCCGACCTGGAACAGACCCGCGGCGCTGACGAGGACCACGATGGCGAGCAGCACCTCCTGCGCGAACGAGTGGCGCACCACCGGAGCGCGCTGCGGCTCGGGGCGCAGCACCACGACCGGGCCGGCGGGCTTGGGAACGGCTTCGCGCCGGCCGACGAACTCGATCCAGTTCGCGCGCAGCATGCGGTCCAGGGATTCGTAAGCCTCCGATTCCGTGAGCGGGGCGGCCTCCACGACCTCCGCCAGCGTGTGGCGGCCGTCGATGATGCCGAACAGCTCGCGCTCCTCCTCGGCCAGCGGCTCGTCGGGATCGGGCAGATCCCGCACCCCGAGCAGGGTGTCGGGGTGCGTGAACTCCTCGGCGTGATTCTTCGACTCGTCGATGCGCCGAGCGGCTTCGATCAGCGCGCCCTCGACGTTGAGGCGGGCGTGGATCGGCTGTTCCCAGCGCTGCGTCGGCTCGAACCGGTAGTTGCCGGTGTCCCAGCGCACGACGTGCGTGACGTCGTCCAGGATCTGGCGCTCGAGGTAGGACGTCAGCTCGTCGGCGTCGAGGTAGCGGCCGTTGACGAGGATGTCCTCGAGGTCGCGGCCGGATTCCCGCTGGATCGAGGCGATGCCGAGGTGCTGGTCTTCCGACAATCGATGGATCTTGAGCAGGAACCGCAGCAGCGGGTCGTCCTGCGACATGCCGGGCAGGCGCGTGGACACGATGCGGCCGGCATTGACGAAGATCAGCAGCCGCTCCGCGGCGCGCTCCAGCAGCAGGCAGCCGGTCTTCTGCTGCATGCCGAGGAGTTGCATGATCTCGGTGGCCGAGAAGTCGCGGAGGTTGCCCTGGAGCGCCATGAGTCCTACGCCGCCTGGGAGTTCAATCGCCGGCGCGGGTGGCGCGGCGACGACACGCTGGAGCTGGCCTCGAGGCGGACGCGCTCGCGCTGCGCCTCGAAGAAGTAACCGGCCATGGAGATCAGGTAAATGGCGATCCACGGCAGCACCACGTAGCTCAGCGGGACCGTGCTGTCGGGGTGCGAGAGCCGCGGCTCGTAGGAGAACGGCGCGGCGAGGTCCATCGTCACCGAGATCAACCCCGCGGTGATCGACAGCAGGACCCATGCGGCGAACACGCGCCGGTGGGCGACCCAGCCGAATCCGGGCAAGAGCGTGGCGAACGCGGTCCGCAGCGCGCGGTCGCGCCGCCGGGCGCTGCGCTGATGGCCCGCGAGCAACAGCCGGCCGTACTCCGGCACTTCCGCGCGGCGCTCGACCGCGGCGCAGGCCTTGCACAGCGCGATCTCGCGGCGGCGCTCCGCGCAGCGGCGGCAGACAACGTGCCCGCAATTCCCGCAGTACCGGAGCGGCATGCGGCGGTGCTGCAGAACGCCCAGCAGCACGCCGGCGAGCGAGCACACCAGCACGGCCAGGCTGAACAGCCATCCCGAGCACTCGAGGCGCGACCGCCACCGCGGCGGCACCGCGAGCAGCTCGTCGGTGGGCGGCCGGTATTCGGCGAGCGCGTTCCAGAACCGCCGCGGCGCGATCCACAGGTCCGCCGGCGGCAACGCCTCGTGCGTCCCCATCTGGGTCTGGTACGGCTTGAGCAAATCGAAATTGAGCGCCGAGGCCCGCGCCATGGCCTCGGACGCCGCCCGGAACTCGTAACGATCGGTGTAGATGCGCGCGCGGTTGTAGTGAGCGGCGGCGTTGAACGGGTTCGCGTTCGCGGAGCGCTCGTAGGCGTCCAGCGCCTCGTCGTTCCGCCCCAGCAGGGTCAGCACGTTGCCGAGATTGTTGAGCACGCGATCGTCGTCCGGCCACAGCTCCAGCGCCCGCCGGTACGACGCCTCGGCGGTGACGAGGTCGTTGCCGCGGCGCGCCACCCACGCCCGCCCGAAGTGGACGAACGCGTTGTCAGGATGCTGGCGCACGAGCGTGGCCAGCCGTCCGGCGAGCGCGGAGGAGTAGTGCTCGTCCTGCATCCGCAGCACGCCGAACAAGGGCTCGCGGTCCTCGCGCAGCGGGCTGCCGAGACGGTCGAGCTCGGAGATCAAGAGCGGCATCGTGATGAGCGACGCCACCAGCATCACGAACGCCGTGCGCTCTCCCCACTTGAGCAGCGGCCACAGGAGCCCAAGCAGCATGACGGCCGGCAGCGCCGGTCCCAGGCCGACGCAGAACGGCAGGACGAGGACCACCCACGCCCAGAACCGGGCGCGGCGCGGCCGCGCGAACCGGGTGAAGCGCTCCTGCCAGCGATGGCGCAGCTCGTGGTTGCGGGCGGCGATGATCATCAACCCGACCGCGATCAGCCCGAGCAGCAGCGCCTGGACCGCGGCATACAGGGTGTTCGCCTCCAGCGCGAGCTGGAATGTGAAGCTCTGGCGGGCCACCTCGAGCAGGCCGGCGTACTGGGCCAGCGCCTGCCCCGGCTCGCGCACCAGGAACCAGGAGCCGAGCGTCACGTAGGGGCGGGTGAACGCGGGGTCGAGCTGCGACGCGCCGCGCACGAGCTGGATGGCGTCCTCCATGGCGCCCGATTCGTACGCCATCAGGCCGCGCCGGTAGAACAGGCGCGCCTCGTCGGGCAGCGCCGGGATCTGCCGGCGGACCTTGTAGTCGAGCCAGGCGTTGAGGTCGTTGAGCGTGGCGGGCCGCCCGTCTGTCGGGGAGCCGGGCGCCGGAGCGCGGCTTGGGGGAGGGGTTGCGACCGTGGCGGCGGATTCCACCGCGGCGCTCATCGGCGCCGGACGCGAGTGCGCGGGCGTGACGAACGACACGGCGGTGTCGGGGGCCGCCTGGGCCCGAGCCCGCGTGGCGCCGGCCACGACCGAGGCCGCGACCAGGCACGCCGCGATCACCCGCGCCGCGAATCGCAGCACGCGGTCTTCCCCGGCGCGGGGCATGAGGGCACGATGGATGGGGAACGACGGGGTTTGGGTCACAGGGTCCAATCCCTTGACACTGCGATCGCTACGCTTCTAAGGTGCCGCGGTTTACCTGTAGCCGGATGATTCGCTCCGAACAGTCGGCTGCCGGTGCGGGAACAGTCCGGGCTAGGTATCGGCGCCCTGGCGCCGCCTCCTTACTGCTTTTTCCGGGCGAGCTTAGACCGCCGCCGGGCGTCCATCTCGCAGCCGCGACAGGAGTTCACGCATGGCCACAGTCCCGACGACGAGTGCGCTCCCCTGGATCCGGATCGCCGAAGCCGCCCGCCACCTGGGTGAAACCGTCGAGATCCGCGGCTGGATCGTGCACAAACGCTCGAGCGGGAAGGTCCAGTTCCTCGTGGTGCGCGACGGCAGCGGCATCATGCAATGCGTTGCCGGGATCGCGGACGTCACGCCGGCGGAGTGGGAGACGGGGGGGCGGCTCACGCAGGAGTCCGCGGTGATCGTGCGTGGCCCGCTCAAGGCGGATGCCCGGGCTCCCGGCGGCGTCGAGCTGGGAGTGCGCTCCCTCGAGCTCGTGGGCGGGGCCGAGAACTACCCGATCACGCCCAAGGACCACGGCGTCGATTTTCTGACGGATCACCGGCACCTGTGGCTGCGGTCGCCGCGCCAGCAGGCGATCCTGCGCATTCGCGCCGAGATCATCGGCGCGTTCCGGGACTGCATGCAGCAGGAGGGGTTCCTGCTCGTCGACGCGCCGATCTTCACCCCGGCGGCGTGCGAGGGGACGACCACGCTGTTCGAGACCGCGTACTTCGACGACAAGGCCTACCTCACGCAGAGCGGGCAGCTCTACATGGAGGCCGCGGCGATGGCGCTCGGCCGCGTCTACTGCTTCGGGCCCGCGTTCCGCGCCGAGAAGAGCAAGACGCGCCGGCACCTGATCGAGTTCTGGATGATGGAGCCGGAGTGGGCGTGGGCGACGCTCGACGACGTGATCGCGCTGGAGGAGCGCCTGCTCGTGTACACGGTGGGGCGCGTGCTGGAGCGGCGCGCGGAGGACTTGAAGGCGGTCGAGCGCGACACCGCGAAGCTCGGGCGGGTGCAGGCGCCGTTCCCGCGCATAGGCTACGACGATGCGGTGCAGATGCTGCACGACAAGGGAATGCCGTTCGAGTGGGGGAGCGACTTCGGCTCGCCGGACGAGACCGAGATCTCGAGCCGCTACGACACGCCGGTGTTCGTCAAGCACTACCCGGCGGCGGTCAAGGCGTTCTACATGGAGCCTCACCCCGACGACCCGCGCCTGTGCCTGTCGTGCGACTGCCTCGCCCCCGAGGGCTATGGCGAGATCGTCGGGGGCGGCCAGCGCATCGCCTCGCTCGCGTTGCTGGAGAGGCGCATCGACGAGCACGGCCTGCCTCACGAGGCGTTCGAGTGGTACAAGGACCTGCGCCGCTATGGCTCGGTCGCGCACTCCGGGTTCGGCATCGGCGTCGAGCGCACGCTCGCCTGGATCGCGGGGCTGGAGCACGTGCGCGAGTCGATTCCGTTCCCGCGCATGCTGTATCGCCTGAGACCTTGAGAGGCAGGCTGCTGCTAGCGCCTGCGCAGCACGAGCAGGGCCAGATCTCCGGCGTCCGGCTGGGCCGTGAACACGTGCTCGTAGCGCGAGAGCACGGAATCCCGCTCCGCCGCATTGCGGAACGGGGTGCCGCGACCGGCGAACGCGGTACCGGTGCGTAGCACCCCGCGCCGCACCACGAGCCAGTCGGGCCGCTCGGTCCGCACGAGATCGGTGTACCAGCCGTCTCCCCCCCGCCGCCGTTCCGCGACCCGAGGGGCGACGAGGCCGATCTCGTCGATCACGCGCAGCGGGGCCTCGTAGCCGATGATCCCGATCGGCTCGAGCATGACGGACTGCCCGGGTGTTGCGCTCTTGAGCAGGTCGTTCGCGACCTCGCCGAAGCCCGAGTACTCGGCGATCGCGCGACCGCGATAGAGTTCCTGCGCCACGCTCCACAGCGTGAGGCAGAACAGCGCGGCGGTGATCAAGACGAGCCGGCCGCGGACCACGCTCGAGAGGCCCACGCTCGCCGCCACCACGATCCCCATGAGCGGCAGGAGCAGGTACCAGGAGAAGTACGCGACCCCCACAAGCGCATAGCCCGCCCACACCAGGAGCAGCGCGAACGCCGCGAGCCCTAGCCCCGTGCGCCGCCGCCGCCACAGGACCTGAACGCCGGCCAGCCCGGCGGGAAACAGGATGAGCCTCAGGATCGTGAGGTGGACGGTGTCGTTGAGCGCGGGGCCGACGCCAATCACGATCGGCGAGATCCAGTCCCACCAGTGCCGCCCCGCCCACGGTCCCGGCGTGCCGTAGAGGATCGATTTCGCGACCAGGCTCTGGGGGATCGGGGATCCGAAGTACGCCCACAGCGCTGTCACTCCCGCCGCGAACACCGCGAGCGCGATCGACCGGTCGCGCCATCCGGCCGCGAGCGCGATCAGCGCCGCGCTCGCGACCCCTTCCGGGCGGGTGAGCGCGAGCAGCCCGAGCGCGGGGCCGGTCGCGAGGCTGTTCCGCTCCGCGAGCGCCGCGCCCAGGGCGATCAGCGCGAGCATGAGATTCATCTCCATGCCCGAGGCGCACACCGCGGAGTCGTAGGGCCACACCGCGAAGAAGAACGCGAAGCACCAGGCCGCCGCGCGCGAGGCGTGGCGCGCGAGCAGCCGCCCGAGCACGAGCAGCGTCGTCACGTCCGCGACCACGCTCCAGGCCTTCGCCCACATCACCGGATCCCGGGTGAGCGCGATGCCGGCGGCACTCCACAGCGCCCACACCGGAGAAGAGAAACCGAACACGTGCTCGCCCGGGTTGTAGACGAGCCCGTTGCCGGCCGCGAGGTTGCGCGCGTAGCGGAACGTGATGTAGGCGTCCTCCGAGGCGAACGGAATCGCGATCCAGCCCAGTACCCGGGCAGCGAGCAGCAGCAGGCCGGGGATCAGGAACGGCTGGCGCGGATCGAGGAGGTCCGAGAAGGCGGGGAACAGCGAAGCGTGGGTCGGGAGCGGCTCGAGCTTGCGTCTCGGGTCCGGCGTGCGGGATCGGGTCACGGTTCGCGACGGGAGAGAGGGCCTGCCCACCGGGTACGGGGCCGCGGCCGGGCGCATCGAACCTGCCGATCCAGTCTATGCGGGAGAGCGAGGCCCCACAAGGAGCGGCGAGCGAGAGGCTCGGCTCGGCCCGCGACGGATTCACGGCTTGACAGTGTTGGAACGGCTCCCTAGTGTGCCGCGGCTTTCAAGGGACTCCTCGACTCCCTCGCGCCAGCGCGAAAGGCCATCGCGTGATTGACAAGCTGCGAGCTCGATCCGTAAACTCTCGCTGCTTCGTTCTCCGGGAAGCCTTTGCCAACTTTCGTGTTGGTGCGGCGCTGGCATGGCTCGGCGTGGCCGCGGGCCTCGGCGGCTGCTCCCGGCAGCCCACCCCCGGAACCGTGGAAGACTCCGTCACCAGCGGGCGTATCAAGGTGGTGTGTGCGTCCGATGCGTACGGGCTCTGCTCCCGCGAGCGAGCTGCGTTTCAGTCGCTTTACCCCCAGGCGGACATCCGGCTCGAGCGGAGCACATCGCGCGGAGCGATTCGAGCCCTGTTCGGCGCGGAATGTGATCTGGCGGTGATCTCGAGGGAGCTGGAGCCGGAGGAGCGTCGGGCCGCGACGCTGGGGCGGCTTGACCTCGAGGGTTACCGCTTCGCAAGAAATGCGGTGCTGCTCGTGGAGCACCCGTCCAACCCGGTGGAGAACTTGGCGCTGGAGGATGTGCGACGCATCTACAGAGGGGACGAGAGCACCTGGTCCTCGCTCGGCGGTCCGCGTGTCCCCATCGCGCCCGTGGCGCAACCTCCCAATTCCGACGTCACGGAGTTCTTCGTCGACGAAGCGCTGGCCGGCGAAGACATGCGCGCCCGATCGATCCGTGCCCGATCGGACTCCGACGTCGTGGCGATCGTGGCGCGCCAGCCCGGCGGCCTCGGCTATGTTTCGCTCGGGACCCGCACGCAGGGAGTCAAGGTGGCGCGGATCGCGAGCGTGCGCGGGCTCCCCTACTGGAGACCCGACCTGGAAGCCATCTACAAGGGAGACTACCCGCTGACGCGGTTCTTCAACGCGTACGTCCGCGCGACCGGGCCGCGGCTCGCGAACGGATTCATCACGTTCGTGACGAGCATCGACGGGCAGCGCATCGTCAAGGACCAGGGTCTCGTGCCGACGAGCGTCCCGGTCCGTTTCGTCCGGCGCTCGCCGATGCTGAGCGCCCACACCCGAGGAGACTCGAGTTCGACACCATGAACACTCCCGTTCGCCAAACGATCGCCCGCTGGGGTTCGCTCCTGATGGTCGCCGCACTCGTGGTGCCCGGCCGCGGACTGGCCGACGAACTCAAGGACGGCCGCGCCGCGCTGCAGGCGGGCCAGTACGATCTGGCTCAGCGTCTGTTCGAGAAGGCGGCGGCGCAGGGTCTGGCCGAGGGCCGGGTTGGCGTGGGGCAGGTGTGGCTCAAGCGGCGCCAGCTCGTGAAGGCGCAGGAAGCGTTCGACCTGGCTCAGAAGATGGATCCGAATCTGGCCTGGCCGTACTACGGCAAGGGGGAGGTGCTGCGACGGCAGGGCAAGTGCGGCGAGGCGGTGCCGCTGCTGCAGAAGGCCACCGTGCTCGACCGCAAGTTCCCCGAAGCGCAGCTCGCGCTGGGGGCGTGCCTGGTCGAGACCAAGCAGCACGACAAGGCGGTGGAGGCCCTGAACCGCGGGCTCAACTGGGGTCCCCGCTGGCGGCCCAAGTTCCTGGTGGCGCTCGGCGACGCGGAGCTGGCGCGCGACTCGCTGCGCGACGCCGGCATCTGGTACACGCGGGCGCGCGAGGAGTCGCCCGACGAACCCACGCCGCGGCGGGCGCTGGGCGACTTCTACATCAAGCGCGGCACGTTCGAGCTCGCGATCCCCGAGTACCAGGCGGCCCTGGAGAAGGACACGAGCGACGTGGAGCTGCGCTTCAAGCTGGGCCAGGCGCTGTTCTATTCGACGCGCTACAACGACGCGCTCGAGGCGTACCGGGACGTCGTGGTGCGCGATCCCGAGTTCGGTCCGGCGCAGCTCGCGCTGGGCGACCTGTACTACCGGTCGGGCCAGGCGGACCCCAAGCGCTACGGCGACGCGCGGCCGTACCTGGAAAAGTACACGCAGCTCGTCCCCGACGACCCGAAGGGGTGGAGCTTGCTGGGGCGCACGCTCTACAAGGTGGGGCAGCGCGACGCCGCGCTCGAGGCCCTGAACAAGGCCGAGCAGCTCGGAGACAAGTCCAAGGAGATGTACCGGGACCGGTTCCGGCTGATGATCGATCGGCGCGAATACGACAAGGCGATGGCGGACTACGACCGCGCCGATCCCGAGGCGGAGGACGAGCTGCGCATGGGCCAGGTGCTGGTGTTCATGAAGCAGCCCGCGCGGGCGGAGTCGCTGTACAAGGCGATGATCGCCGCCGATTCCATGTCGCGCAACGCGAAGT
>Ga0066709_100004388_pt1 | contig 11240 bp, 7 predicted proteins | sample GraSoiAngelo_158_FD_79665 | JGI IMG/M metagenome (GOLD analysis project Ga0066709, IMG submission 79665) | Grasslands soil microbial communities from the Angelo Coastal Reserve, California, USA - 14_1009_16_30cm | ecosystem: Environmental > Terrestrial > Soil > Grasslands | place: USA... | reverse complement strand
CTCATCCGGCCGGGCCGACCTGCTGACCACGGTCCCCTGAGTCTTGCGAGCAGTCGCCCTTCGCTTATTCTGCAACCAAGCTGCTGCGTCGGCAAGCCCAATAGCAGAGCTGCCAGAGACTCACCAATTTGGAACTTCTGCCAGAATACGCACTTTCGTACACGTCCAGCGCAAGATCTTGAGATTCCGAAGCGAATCCAAAAGATCCATAAGCGCTGACCTCATGTCGCGATCGGTCTGGGACCATCCAGCCGGGGAAGCTTCCAGCGTGGCTGTAGGCAGCGTCGAGCCGTTTTCTCTCGGCAAGTGTCGCTTGCATATGAAGTCATCCGCAGTGTGTCCGCCCCTCCGAAAGCAGAATTACTTGTTCATAAGCGCGAATGAAACGCGCCGTTGCAAAGGCTAGCCGCCGCATGCTATAGATGGAGATGAAGGACCCAACCTGTTTTGCGAGGCCGCAGCAAGGCTGACCCAACTGAAGTGACCGAAGCGACGCCTGCACAACCCTAACGCCAAACTGGAGGTGGCAACATGAAGCGCAGGGAATTCATCAGTCAGACTGCCTGTGGGTTGGGAGCCGCCTGGATAGGCTCCGCCGCTCTAACCCGGATCGCCGCTGCCCTGCCCGGAACCACGGCTCGATTCAGCGCCACGGATACGGTCACGCTGGGGAGAACCGGGATCAAGACCAGTCGGCTTGCCATGGGCACGGGCACCGTGGGCAGTGGGCATCCTTCGCACCAGACCGCGCTAGGCATCCAGGGACTGTCCGGCCTGCTCGAACACGGCTACGACCAGGGCCTGCGTTTCTTTGACGTAGCCGACTCCTACGGCAGCCATCCTCATGCCGCTGAGGCCCTGAAGCACATCCCGCGCGAGAAGGTCACGATCCTTACCAAGTCATGGGCGCGAGACGCGGCCGGCATGCAGGCTGACATCGACCGGTTCCGCAAGGAGTTGCGCGTGGACTACATTGATGTGCTGCTAATGCATTGCCTCACGGAAGGAGACTGGACCGAGCGTTACAAGCCGGTGATGGACGTGATGTCGGAGGCCAAAGGGAAGGGAATTATCCGGGCTCACGGCTGCTCCTGCCACAGCATTGAAGCCTTGCGTGCCGCCGCGAAGAGTCCCTGGGTGGAGGTCGACCTGGCCCGCGTCAATCCTATCGGGTCGCATATGGACGCTAATCCTGAGACAGTCGTTTCCGTGTTGCGGCAGATGCGTGCCTCGGGCAAAGCGGTCATCGGCATGAAGATTCTCGGCCAGGGTGATATGCGGGAACGCCAGGATGAAGCATTGAAATATGCGCTCTCACTCGGCGTCCTCGACGCCTTCACCATCGGAGCTGAAAATCGCAATGAGCAGAATGACTTAGTCCGCCGGATTGGCGCTGTGAGCGTCTAGACTACGAGGCTAGAGCAGAACCTGGGGTCACCACCCTGTCGGTCAGTTGCCAGTGATCGTGAACCCCGTCGTTTCCGGCCCGGCAATGTAATTGCCGTCGACCGTCGAAACTAACTCCTTTGAGCGATTCGCCACCAAGCTTCTGGAGCGTGAAATGGGTCCCGTTGCATGTGAAACCAAGGGACTGGAGGACTCAGCCGCTCAGAATAGCACCCCCACTTCAAGCAACAGGCGGGCCTGGGAGGTATCCGTGCCGTGTGGGCCGAGCGCCATGCCGGCTGTCGTATGCGTCGTCCCCACAAATGAGAATTCCGTGCGCGCAAAGAAAACATTACGCTGATAAGTCGGTGTCACGGTCGCAGACCAAGCCTTACTACCCGGACCATACATCAGATTAGGCGCGCCATTTGCAAGGCTTCCCGTAGAGCCGATATACTCCCATCGAACAGGTAAGCTGAAGCCACTCAATTTCAAGCCGCCAAGTTTGGCGCTCGGCGCGAAGCTGTATTTCGCCAGCAGGGCCACCCCATAGGTCGAAGCCTCGTGTAACGCACCGATCTCAGGGATGCGCGGCACGTGGGTATATTGCACGTACGGCTGGATGGCCCACGGACCGGACGTGTGCGTATAGATCAGATCGTACATCTGTTCGTTGTTCTGAAACAGCGGAGTCGCCGCTGTCGAAATGGTGCTGTGCCGGGTATTGCCGCAGCCGATGAAGGCGAGCGTATTGGCCTTATCGACAGTCCAGGTAGTCGAGAACCAGACCCAGCTATACTGGTTGGAGTAAAAGCCATCATTCCATGACGCCGCGAGGGCGACAGGGCCCGCGGTGTAGTTCACGAGTACGCCGCGATTCACGGCATTTTCTTGGTTCCAGAGCAGGCCGCGTTCGATATTCATGTTTTCGAAGGAAAAAGTGTATTAGGCTCCCATGAGCGTGGGAATCTTGCCTGCCATGATCGAGAAATTCTTGGTTGGCGCCAGTTTGAGGAATCCCTGAGGGAACGGCCCGTAGAAGGCCTTGGTAGCGTTAACCGCGCGAAGATATGGCAAACCGAGGTCGGGTATCGAGTACGTGCCGAGTTGGACGAAGAATTGCACCAGACCATCCGTTTTATTGAAAAAGACCTGAGCGTTGCTCAGGTCCACCAGCCCGCTGCGGTCTCCCGGGAAAACACTGTTCTGCCATTGAGCCACACCACTCACGGCGCCGGTTATCCACACTTTTCCAAGAGGGCCCGCCTCAAAGCTCATGGGGTTGGGGTTGACCGTCAGGGGACCGGCCATGGCTGGCAAGGACGGTGGAGAAGGTGCTGCACTACCTGCCTGTGAACTTTGAGCGCGAGCGACATTCCAGGGACTCAACATGATCGTCAATAGGGCAACGTGCGACATGACAATTGCGGCTAGTCCTTGTTTCGTGCCGGCGCAGCGCTCTGATCCCCGCGCTCGAAGTCGGTCGCCACGTGGCCGGTACCCGCTCCAAACAGATTTCGGAGCCGCGCCCGCAAGGGAGGCAATCTGGCCGCAGTGGAACCAGATTGACTGGATGAGTGATTTCATTACTTCCCCTATTCTCCTGAACAGTAATGTCCGAGCTTTTGGTTCCGCCCGTGGTTGCTGCAGGTAGCCTCTGTTGGCTGGGCGAAGGGCTCGAGCTACCTACACAGTACCCGGAGCGTGCTGCTGGGTTGGCGCTATTTATGCGGGAACTGGCGGTCTAAATCCAAGTTGAGCTCAAGCACGTTGACCCTTGGCTCTCCGAGAACTCCCAGCGTGCGGGCTTCGGTATGCTCAGTGATCAGGCGAAGGACCTGGTCAACGGCGATTCCGCGCGTTTTGGCGATGCGAGGTGCTTGGGCCTCGGCGGAAGCCGGACTGATGTGAGGATCGAGACCGCTCGACGACGCAGTCACAAGATCGGCAGGAATAGGTTCGGAATACTCCGGATTATCTTTGTGGAATTTGTCCACCGAAGCTTTTACACGGTCAATCAGCTTCTGGTTAGTGGAACCCCAATTGGAACCTAACGAGCTGCTGGCATCGTATCCGTCATTCCCGGCGGCTGAAGGTCGCGACTGGAAGTAGTCGGGTTTAGTAAAGTTCTGGCCGATCAGCGACGAGCCCACAATCTGGCCGTTAATCTCAACCAGGCTGCCGTTGGCTTGCTGATGAAACAGCACCTGGGACAGCGCCGTGACCACCCCAGGGTAAATCAAGCCAGTCAGGACGGTGAAGAGAAGGGTAATGCGAAATGCCGGTCCAATCTGTTTCCACATGTGAGTTCTCCCTTAAGCCAGCTTCAGCCATATCAGAAGCCAGTCAATGGCCCGGATTCCCGGAAAGGGTGCGATGATGCCGCCAATGCCGTAGATCAGCAGGTTGCGGCGTAAGAGACTGGCGGCGCTCTGCGGGCGGTATCTGACGCCGCGCAAAGCGAGTGGTGCGAGGGCAGTGATAATCAAGCCATAGAAAACCACCGCAGCCAGCACCGCGCTGTGCGGCGTGTGCCAGTGCATGATATCCAGCTTGCCCAAGGCGGGGTAAGTGGCCATGAACATGGCGGGAATAATGGCAAAGTATTTCGCCACATCATTTGCAATCGAAAACGTGGTGAGCGCGCCGCGGGTGATGAGCAGCTGCTTACCGATGGCCACGATCTCCAGAAGCTTGGTGGGGTTGCTGTCGAGGTCCACCATGTTCCCGGCCTCTTTGGCGGCCATGGTGCCTGTATTCATGGCGACGCCCACGTCAGCCTGCGCGAGTGCTGGCGCATCGTTTGTGCCGTCTCCGGTCATAGCCACGAGCCGGCCCTCCGTCTGCTCCCTCTTGATGTAATCCATCTTGTCTTTCGGTGTTGCCTGGGCCAGAAAGTCGTCGACGCCGGCCTCGTGGGCGATGGCCGCGGCCGTGAGCGGGTTGTCGCCGGTAATCATTACCGAGCGGATCCCCATCGTCCTCAACTGGTCGAGTCGCTCACGCATTCCTCCTTTGACGATGTCCTTGAGATGGACAAGTCCTAGCAGCCGGCGGCCGTCAGCGACGGCAAGCGGCGTGCCCCCAGTGCGGGAGATGCGGTCTGACATCTCGGTGAAGTTGGCGGGAATTGTTCCGCCGTTGTCCTTCACGAACTGCATGATGGCTTCGGTTGCCCCTTTGCGCAGACTGCGGCTATCGAGATCGATGCCGCTCATTCGCGTGTACGCCGAGAACGGGATGAAACGAGCCTGCTGCTGGGACATCTCGCGTCCCCGAAGCTGGTACTTTTCCTTCGCCAGAACCACGATTGACCGGCCCTCTGGGGTTTCGTCTGCCAGACTCGACAACTGGGCCGCATCCGCCAGCTCCGAGGCCTGGATACCCTCCACAGGAATAAAGTCCACCGCCTGCCGGTTACCCAGGGTGATAGTTCCCGTCTTATCGAGCAGCAGCGTATTGACGTCGCCTGAAGCCTCCACGGCCTTACCACTCATCGCCAGCACATTGTGCTGCATCACTCGATCCATCCCGGCAATGCCGATGGCTGAAAGCAAGCCGCCGATGGTCGTGGGAATCAGGCAAACGAGTAGCGACACCAAGACCGCCACCGTCGGAATAGAACCTGACCCGGATGAACTGACCGCGTAGGAAGCGAAGGGATGTAACGTTACAACCGCCAGCAGAAAGATAAGCGTCAAGCCGGCAATCAGAATGTTCAAAGCAATCTCGTTGGGTGTTTTCTGACGCTCGGCGCCCTCCACCAGCGCGATCATGCGGTCAAGAAACGTCTCGCCAGGGTTGGACGTAATCTTGACCTTGATTCGATCAGACAGGATCTTGGTCCCACCCGTCACCGCGCTGCGGTCGCCGCCCGATTCACGGATTACCGGGGCGCTCTCCCCCGTGATAACCGACTCATCCACCGTGGCGATTCCCTCGATCACCTCGCCGTCGCCGGGAATCAGATCACCCACTTCGCAGAGGACGACGTCACCCTCCCGAAGCTTGGAAGCCGGAACCACCTCGATTCTTCCGCCTGCGACCAGTTTCTTGCCGACGGCATCGGTCTTCGTTTTGCGGAGTGTGTCGGCCTGAGCTTTACCGCGCGCCTCGGCCATCGCTTCGGCGAAGTTGGCGAAGAGTACGGTGAACCAAAGCCAAAGCGCAATTTGCACCGAGAAGCCGATTCCCGGAGCCCGGATGAAAATATCCCGGATCACGAACACTGTCGTGATCGCAGCGCCAACTTCCACCACGAACATGACGGGGTTCTTCGCCACCGTTAGAGGGTGGAGCTTGACAAACGACTCCCGCGTCGCTCGCCTGACGATCTCGGGATCGAACAAGGGGCGGGCACGCACCAGTTTCCGCGGGAGCAGCGTCGTTTCATCGTCGACAACAGGCTTCGGTTTCGGGGGGCTGACGGTAGTCGCCATCGATCAACTCCAGAGTGGGAATAACAACATGGAAAATAGCTTGCCTTCGTGCATCAGGAAATGTTCGACGATCGGGCCGAGCGAAAGTGCCGGGAAAAAGGTTAAAGCGCCCACAATGATGACGGTCCCGGCGAGGAACCCGACGAACAGCGGGCCGTGAGTGGGCAAGGTACCGCTCGTGGCCGCCACACTCTTCTTGGCGGCCAGACTACCTGCGACGGCGAGCATGGGTACGATGATCAGGAAACGCCCGATCCACATAGCCAGCCCGATCGTCAGGTTGTACCAGGGGGTGTTCGCACTGATTCCGGCAAACGCGCTGCCGTTATTACCCGTCCCACTCGAGTAGGTGTACATGATTTCGGAGAAGCCATGCGGGCCGCCATTGTTCGTATTGGCGGTGGCTTCACCGGGGGGATTCCAATAGCCGTTTTTGGCGAAATGCATGCGTGAGCTCATCGCCGTAAACACAAGAATGCTCGCGGCGCAGGCAATGAGCGCCACCATCGACATTTTCACTTCTTTGCTTTCGATCTTCTTACCCAGATACTCCGGCGTGCGGCCGACCATCAGCCCGGCAATGAAGACGGCCAGGATCACGTATAACAACATCCCATAGAGCCCGGCGCCGACGCCGCCAAAGATGACTTCCGCGGTCTGAATGTTGAACAGAGGCACCAGTCCGCCAATCGGCGTGTAACTATCGTGCATGCTGTTGACGCTGCCGTTGCTGGCGTCTGTGGTTGCCACGGCCCAAAGCGCCGAGCTGGCGATGCCATAGCGCACTTCTTTTCCTTCCATGTTGCCGCCGGACTGCGTGGCTGTCGGCTGATTTTGAATGCCCAGCCTGGTAAGAATCGGGTTGCCGCGCTGTTCTGCCCAGTAACACACGAACACTCCGATCAGAAATAGCAGGCTCATGGTGGCAAACAGCGCCCAGCCCTGCCGAGTGTCCTTGACCATCTTTCCGAAGGTGTAAGTCAACCCGGCCGAGATCACCAGAATGTAAAATGTCTCGAGGAAGTTCGAAAGCGGCGTGGGATTCTCCAGCGGATGCGCGGAGTTCATATTGAAGAACCCTCCGCCGTTGGTGCCTAACTGCTTGATGGCAACCTGGGAGGCCGCCGGACCCTGCGCAATCACTTGCGTCTTCCCTTCGAGAGTCGTCGCGTGCGTGTAGGCCTTGACGTTCTGAATCACTCCTTGCGAGCAGATAAAGAGAGCGCCGAGTAATGAGAGCGGCAGAAGGATGTAGAGCGTTCCCCGCGTGAGGTCGACCCAGAAATTGCCGATTGTGTTCATCTGCCGGCGGGCGAACCCCCGCACCAGCGCGATCGCCACGGCCATACCCGCCGCCGCCGACACGAAGTTCTGAACCGTCAGGGCAGCCATCTGAGTGAAATAACTCATGGTCGTCTCGCCACCATAAGACTGCCAGTTGGTGTTGGTGGTGAAGCTCGTGGCAGTATTGAATGCCAGGTCCGGAGTCATAGGCGTGGCGCCGGAAGGTGTGTTGGGTCCGCGAAAGTGAGTCGGGTTCAGGGGAAAGAGAGGCTCGAGCAGCTGGATCAGATAGGAAAAGATGAAGCTTGCCAGGCTGAAGGCGAGCAGGGAAGCCGCGTATTGCGTCAAGCGCTGCTCGTTGTCCTCTCGGATGCCGCATACACGGTAAGTCAGCTTCTCAAGAGGGCGCAGCAACGGGTGTAAGACCGTTCTTTCACCTTCGTACACCCTGGCCATGAATTTCCCTAGCGGCCTCGTAACGATTATAAGCAGCAGAAAGTAGACAAGGATTTGAAGCAGGCCGATGCCAGTCATGGTAAAACTCCTCGGAAACGATTTCTTCAGAACCGTTCGGGGCGCAACAACGCGAAGATCAGATACCCGAACAGAAACAGAGCCGCAACGCCAGCGATGAAGTAATCCACAGCCGGACCCTCCTACTACAAATCTAAAGTCGGTCGCAGGCCTTGGTCAGATACCAGCAACCAACCAAAAATACCGAACCCACGAGAATGTAAAATGCATCCAGCATGCTTCCTCACTCCTCGTGCGCCAGGATCACTCGATGTCCTTCCGACCGAAGCATCCTTGCCAGTTTGCTCTCGCTCGTCGGCCACCAACGTTGCATGCCGCCGATGATAATCAGGGACTCCGGTTTCAGCATCCGTAACAGCACCTGCCGCTTGTCTCGGCAGAGATACAAATGGATTGACATTTCCAACTCGGCCTGAGCGCCTCGTCGGGCGAGCTCCAGGAGACGCTGCCGCGTAAAAGGGATGGAAACCGGCGGGCGCGTAAGCGGGAAGGGCAAAGGGACTACCTGCAGGGCGCGCAAAGTGATTCGTGCGTCGAGATTGCAGGACAACTCTCCCGCCAGTTTCAAAGCAGCCAGAGTCCCTTCATTGTCCGTAAAGATGACATTGATTTCGAGCTCGGACCCTCGATCGGCCTCTAGGATCTCATGAGTTATGGAGCGCTGCCCGAGCGCCGCCATCAGATGATTCGTCTTGCCGTCCATGACCGCCCTCTATTGCAAACCTACACCGCGGCGCCTAAAGGAGGCATAAACAAAACCTAAATAATTCATAAAGGGATTACTCCGGGGGCGCGGCAGGCTATCCGGGGCAGGCAGAACCGGCACGCATTTCAGCCTCGGTGACCGGGAAGTGAGGCTTGGGAAGGATCGGATACTCGGTCTTCCTCCGCGGGCGGTGACAGCGCCTTGAGATATTCCACTTCTTCTTTCAGACCTGTGGCCCGCGCCGGTCCTTGATCTGTTGCAGGTGCTGCCGCAATCTCGCGAGAGCTTCCTCTCGCTTGTCATTTCGGATCTCACCTAGGAGTTCATGCAGGGCGAAGTGAATGACGTCGTGGTGATGGAGTTCGGTGGGAGCCACCTCATTGCTGAGTTCAAGCCAGATATTGTGCAGGAGTTTGATCTCTTTGAGTGTCAGGTGGGGCGCATGGGGGCCAAGATAGAAAACATGCTCCTGGCCGTTTGGAGAGTAGATTTCGAGGGCCAACTGAGGCTTTGGCTCGGACAAGCGCTCCCAAGCCAACCCTGCAACACGAGCTTCCTCGGTAACTTGTCGCGAAGGCGAAAGTCCGAGAACAATGCTCGAGGATCGCAAGCTTTGCGCAGCGCGCAAGATGCCGTCCCATTTGTCGGTGGCCGGGGCAACTGCCAGATGGATGGTCTTGCCCTTCTTCTCGGCCAGGGACAGGGCGCGCGTAAACAGTTCCTGTTCTTTGCCGCTGAAAAGCTGCTCCGGCGCCAATTCATACTCGCCGGACGCGGCGCGCGCCAGCAGTCGCATGTGAAGTACGACGACGTCCTGTCGGTGAGTGTCCACGCGGTCGAGCGTCGCATCCAGGTTATGGAGCGTGTTGTAGTCGCGAAACATAACAAGAACATTCCCCGGACGGACCCCCAGGGTATCTGGGTTGAGGTCCTCTCCGGGCTCCAAATTGAATTGGTCGAGTTCCGTGTGAGCCGCGCCACGCTTGCGCGTAAACCGCTCGGAAGCGCTGAAAACGCCAAAGAAGATCAGCGTGAAAACCACGCCGGAAACCGTGGCGACCTGTTTCGTGAACAGATTGATGAGGCAGAGGGCAAAAAGCGTGGCCGTGATGATACCCACCCCTAAGGGGATCTCAACGCTGCCCAATCTAATGTTGAGGGGTACGCGAAATTCGCGTTTGCCGGGCTGCTTGTAACGGAGCACCAGCACCGCGAGTCCCTTCATGGCAAAGCTCCACATCACCCCGAAGGCGTAAGCTTCCCCTAACAGAAAAATGTTGCCTCGACTCAATAAGATCGTAAAGAGCTGCAGGCCGACGACCAGGTTGAGGATGCGATGCGAGGTCCCGAAACGACGATGCGGATGTCGGAACCAGTCAGGAAGAATTCCGTCCTCAGATACCCGGTTCAGCACGCCATTCGAGCCGACAATGGCCGTGTTAACCGCTCCGGCCAGCATCAAGACGCCGACCACCACCACGAAGACTCGCAAGGCAAGCCGGAGTGAGAACGGTCCGGCCAGGTGCATGACCAGGCCGCTGATCGGGTTCCCAGAGAAACTGTTGCGCACCGAATCGGGGACGATCATCACGGCGCAGAACGCGACACCGGCGGTGAAAATCAGGCTGTACAAGAAAATCACCATGCCTGCTTTTTCCAGGTTGGGCAGCTTCGGATGCTCGAGTTCCCGGTAAACCTGAGCCATGGTCTCCTCGCCGCTCATGGCCAGAACCGAGTGACCCAGGCCGATAAAAACACCGATAATACCAACCGTGTAGGGAAGACTTGTGTGTCGAAGCCAGCCGAGGGCGTCGTTCGAGTACACAAGATTGGAGAGCCGCGGCCAGGGCGGAAGGTGAGCCCCTCGCACCCAGAGCGTATAAGCGCACCATAGGATTACCAGGATCACCATCACGGTGGTGACGTGCATGATGCGCAAGGCTTTCTCGCTTGACTCCGGAATACCCTTGATGTTCTCCCACCAGAAGTAGATTGTCACCAGCACCGCAAAGAGTGCGGCGGTTGCGTTCACGGGCAGGAGGAAATGAGAGTGCGCGTGCCGCAGAAGCTCGTTTAAAAGGCCGACCAGATACAGGCCCGCCGAGACGCCGCTGATGGGCCCGGTTAGGATATAGTCGAACATCAAGGCGGACACGGAAAACTTAGCTAGCGTTGAACCCATTCCCTCCTTGACGACGCGATAGACCCCTCCGCGCACGAACATGCTACAGCTCTCGAAGTATAGGGACTGGACCGCAAAGGCGAGCAACATGATGGCGAGCACGAACCAAGGTGCCGTTTTGCCAATGAAGTGTTCAGCGATGGCGCCGGCGTAAAAGGCCGACGAGCCCATATCATTGAGCACTACGGCCGCTGCCTGCCAGAAGGAAATAAATCCCAGCATGGCAGTCGTAGCGATTAGCACTCGCGGAGCACCTGACGCCCGCACAGGCGCTGAAGATCGTTGGGAGAGACGGTTTGGCATCGGGATTACCGGAATCACATAGCGGGGCGGCCCGTTGCCCGCAAACTCTGTGGCTCAAGTAGAGCAACCGCAGCTTTAAGAATACTCATTTCGAGCTGGAAAGGGAAAGCCTGCAACGGTCGCCGGCAGCGGACGACGCCCGTAGTTCCCGAGGCTGTTTGCAAGAAAGAAGTAGAGTCCAGTGGCCTCGGCTACTCATATTCCCGGTACATTACCGCACTAGACACAAAGAAGAAATAGGGAGTCTTAAATCTCATTCGTGCAGGCGGAAACGGTAGCCAACCCAAGGGTCGGTTAGCAAATACTTAGGCTTGGCCGGGTTCGGCTCGATTTTCTTACGCAGTTGGTTCACAAACACCCTAAGGTACTCCAACTCGTCCCCGTAATCCGCTCCCCAGACCGCCTG
>Ga0066709_100004387_pt1 | contig 11240 bp, 7 predicted proteins | sample GraSoiAngelo_158_FD_79665 | JGI IMG/M metagenome (GOLD analysis project Ga0066709, IMG submission 79665) | Grasslands soil microbial communities from the Angelo Coastal Reserve, California, USA - 14_1009_16_30cm | ecosystem: Environmental > Terrestrial > Soil > Grasslands | place: USA... | reverse complement strand
TCCGGCACCACGGCGGAAAGGCGACCCTGATTTCGACGGATCCGGTCCCGCCGCTGTACGCGTTCCTCGAGGGCATGGACCGGTTCGTCGCCGATCCGGACGACAACGGCGACTACGACCTCCTCGTCGTCTGCGACTGCGGCTCGCTCGAACGGCTGGGCGGGGTTCTGGAGCGCCACCGGGCGTTGTTCGAGCGGTTGCCCCGGGTGCTGGTCGACCATCACGCCTCGAACACGGACGGCGGTCCGCGCGACTGGGTCGACCCCACCGCGGCCGCGACGTGCGAGCTCGTCGCGTTGCTCGCGAGACGCCTGTCGGTGCCGCTCGACGCCGGGAACGGCGCACTGGCGGCGGCGCTGATGGCCGGCATCGTCATGGACACCTCGACGTTCGCGCATCCGAACTCGACGCCGCGCACCCTCGCCGTCTCGGCAGCGCTCGTCGCTTCCGGCGCCCCGCTCTCCGAGATCTCCCGGCGGCTCTACCGCTCCAAGCCCGACGCCCAGCTGCGGCTCTTCGGGCGGGTGCTGGACCGGCTCGAGGTGAGCGACGGCGGCAAGGTCATCCACAGCTCCCTGTCCGATGCCGATCTTGCCGCGACGGGCACCCTGTCGTCGCATTCGGAGGGGCTCATCGACCTCCTCGCCCAGTCCGAGACCGCCGAGGTTGCGATCCTGTTCAAGGAGGACGGGCCGTCCGCGACCCGGGTCTCCGTGCGCACGAAACCCGGCGGCGTCGACGCGACGGTGCTGACCGGCGTGTTCGGCGGTGGGGGTCACGCTCGAGCGGCCGGCGCGACGATCGCCGCGCCCCTGCCCGAGGCACGCACCCGCTTCCTCGCCGAGGCCGAGCGCCAGGCGGACGCGGTCTCACGCGCCGCAACGGCCTGAGCCCGGGCGTGCCCCGCCAACCCGATCATCCCGGCATGCACGGCGTCCTCGTCGTCGCCAAGCCCGCGGGCCCGACGTCGCACGACGTCGTGGCGCTGGTTCGGAGGCTTGCCGGTACACGCCGCGTCGGCCACGGCGGGACGCTCGATCCGTTCGCCTCGGGCGTGCTGCCGCTGTTCCTCGGCGGTGCGACGCGCCTCGTCGAGTACCACCTCGCCGACGACAAGTCGTACCGGGCCACGATCTGCTTCGGCGCGACGTCGACCACCGACGACCTCGACGGCGAGCTGACGCCGGTGTCCGGCCCCGTCGTGACGCGCGCCGCCGCTGAAGCTTCGCTCCGGGGATTCCTTGGGCCGCAGCTGCAGCAGCCGCCCGCGTACTCCGCGATCCAGGTCGGTGGTCGACGGGCGTACGCGATGGCGCGCGCGGGCGAGACGGTCGTGCTCGCGCCGCGGCAGGTCGAGATCAAGCGCCTCGAGCTCCTCGAGTGGAACGACGAGGACCCCGAGCGGCCGATCGCGATCGTCGATGTGACCTGCTCCGCAGGGACGTACATCCGAGCGCTCGCACGCGACCTGGGTGCTCAGCTTGGAACCGGGGCCTACCTCGGCGCGCTGGTTCGCACGGTGAGCGGGCCCTTCGCGCTGGACGGCGCACGCTCGCTCGACGAGATCCGCAGCGCCGCCGCGGCGTCCGGCCCCGACGGCATCCGCGAGCTCCTCCTCCCGCCCGACACCGGCCTCGACGCCCTGCCCGCCGTCTCGCTCACGCCCGACGAGATCGCGGACGCCGGCCAGGGCCGTTTCGTGCGGCCGGCGGCCGGGCTCCGTGACGCCGCGGACGGCGAGGCGCTGCGCCTCCTCGACGGGGACGGCGCGATCGTCGGGATGGGCCGCCGCGATGGCGCCCGCGTCGCCCCGACCAAGATCCTCCACCGCTGAGGTCGCCGCGATGGATGGCTCAGGCGCGCGGTCATCGATGGTCGTCGTCGACGGCATCGACGCGCTCGAGCCGACAATGGGCCGGTTGTTCGCGGTGGTGGGCGTATTCGACGGCCTGCACCTGGGTCACGGCTACCTTCTCGGTGAGCTCCGGCGCGTGGCCGCCGAGCATCACGCCAGACCCACGGTGATCACCTTCGACCACCATCCCGACGAGATCCTCAAGGGCGCAGCTCCGCCGCTGCTGTGCGATCCGGAGGAGCGGCTCGAGCGCCTCGCGACGGCGGGCGTCGAGGTCACGGTCATCGAGACGTTCGACCGGGCACTTCGGGAGACGCCGTACGACGCCTGGGTCGGGCGCATCGCCGACCGTGTCGACCTGGCGGGTTTCCTGATGACGCCCGAGTCGGCGTTCGGCTACGAACGCCGCGGGACCCCGGACACCGTCGCCGAGCTCGGCCGGACGCTTGGCTACGAGGTCGTCGTCGTGCCCCAGTTCACGCTCGACGGCGAGCCGATCAAGAGCTCGGACATCCGCGCCGCGATCGCCGCCGGGGACCTCGCGCGAGCGGCCCGAATGCTGGGCCGTCGAGTGGCAGTCGTCGGGAACGTCGAGCGCACGCCACGCGATACCACGCCGCTCACGTTCGCCATGCCCGTCGCGCTTCCGCCTGGGGGCGTGTATGAGGCCTTCGTGCGGACAGCGGGAGGATCGGTCCGCAACCGCCAGGCGCTGATCGACGAGACCGGCGTTCGGCTCGAGCCTGCCGTCCCGGCGACGACGGGCGCCCGGCTGGCTGTCGAGCTGGTCCAGATCCTGCGTGATCGACCTTCGACTGCTACCATCCGCCGGTCATAGTTGGAAGTGGAAGAGAACCAATAGTTTTGTTCGTGTCGGAGGACCGAGTGCCGCTCGCGCCCGAGGGGAAGCAGGAGATCATCACCGAGTACGCTGTCACCGACGGCGATACCGGCTCGCCGGAGGTCCAGATCGCGCTCTTGACCGAGCGGATCAAGGCCCTGACGGACCATCTCCGCAGCTTTCCCAAGGACAACCATTCGCGACGCGGCCTCCTCAAGCTCGTCGGCCAGCGCCGTCGCCTTCTCGCATACCTGCTGAAGAAGGACAACGCACGCTACCGCGCCGTCATCGGACGGCTCGGACTCCGCCGCTAACCCTTCACGCGGCTCCGCCCGGACAGGGCAGAGGAGCGCAGGGAACGCGACGCTGACCGGCTCGCCGCCAGGTTGGTCCCTCTGCACGGCAGAGAGGATTTGCACCCAGTGCCACAGGTCTTCGAGACCCAGCTCGGTGGTCGAACGCTGACCATCGAAACCGGCCGGCTTGCCAGGCTCGCCGGCGGCTCCGTCACCGTCCGCTACGGCGACACCATGGTGCTCGGCACCGCGAACAGGTCGGAGCCCAGGCCGGGCCTCGATTTCTTCCCGCTCACCGTCGACTTCGAAGAGCGGATGTATGCGGCGGGCAAGATCCCGGGCGGCTTCATCAAGCGCGAATCGCGCCCGTCCGAGACGGCCATTCTCGCCGCCCGCCAGACGGACCGACCGATCCGCCCGCTGTTTCCCGAGGGCTACAAGGACGACATCCAGCTCGTCATCACCGTTCTCTCGACCGATCAGGAGAACAACCCGGACGTTCTCGGCACCGTCGCCGCCTCGGCCGCATTGAACCTCTCCGAGATTCCGTTCAACGGGCCCGTCGGTGCGGTCCGAGTCGGACGGATCGACGGCGAGTTCGTGGTCAACCCGACGCACAGCCAGCTCGACGAATCCGAGCTCGACCTGATCGTCTCGGGCACCCGCGACGCGATCATGATGGTCGAGGCCGGCGCAAAGCTTCTGCCCGAGGAAGTGATGGCCGAGGCCATCCTGTTCGGGCACCGATCCCTGCAACCGCTCATCGACATCCAGGAGCAGGTCCGGGAGGCGGTGGGCAAGCCAAAGCGCATTCCCTACATCGAGCCCCAGACCGGCTCGGTGCTCGAGTTCGCATCGGCGACCGATGCGAAGCGCGAGCTCGTCGTGCTCGACGTCGAGACGACCGGCACGGATCCGAAGATGTCCGACCTCCTCGAGGTCGCGGCGGTCAAGATCAAGGGCACCAAGGTCGTCGACCGCTGGTCGACGTTGGTCGACCCCGGCCGCCCGATCATCGGCAACCAGATGCACGGGATCACGGACAAGGACGTCAAGGGCGCTCCCAGCCCGAAGCAGGCCGCGGAGCAGCTGCTCAAGTTCGTCGGGGACGCAACCCTCGTCGGACACAACGTCGGCTTCGACCTCGGGTTCATCGAAGAGGCCAGGGGCGACGGGTTCCGCTTCTCTCCGGGCTCGTACCTCGACACGCTCGTGATCGCCCGTGAGGGCTACCCCGGCGCCGAGTCATACAAGCTCCCCGACCTGGCGCGCTTCTTCGGCATCGAGCTGGCCCAGAGCCATCGCGCCCTGCCCGACGCCGAGGCGACCGCCAACCTCCTCCTGTGGTTCGCCAACGACCTGCCGGGCCGGATCTCCAAACTGCGGGAGTCGATCGCCGACGCAGTCCGGGCCCAGCGCAACGGTGGCGACACCAACGCCCTGCTCGACGCGGCGCGTCGTGACGCCCGTGTCAGCAAGAGCCTGTTCAACCTGGTCCAGAAGAAGACCGTTCGCCGCGTCGTCATCGACGAAGGGATCCGGATCGACGGCCGAGGCCTGACCGATATCCGACCGATAACGATCGAGGTGGGCCTCATCCCGCGCGCGCATGGCTCGGGTCTCTTCACCCGCGGTGAGACACAGGCCCTCACCGTGGCCACCCTCGGTGCGTCCTCGGACGTCCAGCGGATCGACACCATCAGCCCGGAGACCGAGAAGCGCTACATCCACCATTACAACTTCCCGCCGTACAGCACCGGCGAGAACAAGCCCATGCGCGGACCAAGCCGGCGTGACATCGGGCACGGTCACCTCGCCGAGCGTGCCCTTGTTCCGGTCCTGCCGAGCCAGGAGGAGTTCCCGTACGTGATCCGCCTCGTCAGCGAGTGCGTCACGTCGAACGGCTCCACCTCGATGGCATCCACCTGCGGCTCAACCCTCGCCCTGATGGACGCGGGCGTGCCGATCACGGCGCCCGTTGCGGGGGCCGCGATGGGCCTCATCACCGAACCCGACGGCACGTTCGTCGTCCTGACCGACATCCTCGGCAAGGAAGATGCGATCGGGGACATGGACTTCAAGGTCACCGGGACCCGCGAAGGCGTCACCGCGCTGCAGATGGACATCAAGGTCCAGGGCATCAGCGAGGCGATCATCCGCGAGGGCCTCAAGCAGGCGCTCGCGGCCCGTCTCACGATCCTCGACAAGATGGCCGAGGTCCTGCCCGAGGTTCGCCCTGACATGAGCGACTTCGCGCCCCGGATCATCACCATCAAGATCAACCCCGAGAAGATCCGCGAGATCATCGGCAAGGGCGGCTCCATGATCCGCAAGATCCAGGAGGAGACGCAGACCGAGATCAACGTCGAGGACGACGGCTCGGTCGAGATCGCCGCGGTGAGCGGCGAGAACTCGCGCAAGGCGATCCAGTGGATCGAGAGCCTGACGCGCGAGGTCGAGATCGGCGCCCTCTACCTCGGCAAGGTCACCCGGATCATGGGCTTCGGCGCCTTCGTCGAGATCCTGCCCGGCAAGGAGGGCCTCGTCCGCATCGGCGAGCTCGCGGACTACCACGTCCCGACCGTCGAGGACGTGGTCAGCGTCGGCGACGAGGTGATGGTCGTGGTGATCGAGATCGATCGCCAGGGCCGCATCAACCTGTCGCGCAAGGCGGCCATGCAGCGGCACCTGGCCAAGGAGCCGGTGACCGCCTGACGACTCCATCCACCGAACCCGATCGAGACCCCGGCCCCCGCCGGGGTCTCGCGTTTCTCAAGCGCCGCGTGAGGGTGCTCGTTGCGGCGGCTCATCAAAGGTTGCCTACACCCGCCGAAGGGTCGGAGGCTCACGTACCGAGCGACTACCTCCGACGCATCACTCGGCAGGTGATGCATTCATCCGGTGACGGGTGGGTTGTGAACGCGCCGGCGGGTACAGGCAACATCCAGTGAGTCTCGCGATGGCGATATGGCCAGTTGGACGTGCCGTTGGTCGAGTCCAGAGATGGCTCGGCTATACTCCCGAACGTGCCCGCTTGACCTGAATCCCTGCGGAGCCATGCCCGGAGCCGTCCCCGGATGAGCCAGCCGACCCCCTTCACCGTTGCCGTCGTCGGCGCCACCGGCGTCGTCGGTCGGACGATGCTCCAGGTGCTGGGCGAGCGCGCGTTCCCGACGGGTGAGCTGCGTTTGCTCGCCTCCGGCCGGTCTGCCGGGCGGACCGTGCAGGTCGGGAGTCGATCGATCGAGATCGGCGAGGCGCTGCCCGAGGCGTTCGACGGCGTCGAGATCGCGTTGTTCAGCGCGGGGGCCGACATCTCGCGCGTCCTGGCGCCCCAGGCGGTGGCGCGCGGCGCCACGGTGATCGACAACTCGTCGGCCTGGCGCATGGACCCGAACGTGCCGCTGGTCGTCAGCCAGGTGAACCCGGACGACCTCGCCTCCCACGAGGGGATCGTCGCCAACCCGAACTGCTCGACCATGCAGCTCGCCCCCGTCCTGATGGCTTTGCGTGACTCGGTGGGCATCGAGCGGGTCATCGTGGACACCTACCAGTCCGTCTCGGGGACCGGCGCCGATGCGGTCGCAGAGCTGGAGGGGCAGATCCGCGCCCACGTGGCCGGCGAGGCGAAGCAGGCGAGCGTCTACCCGCATCCGATCGCGTTCAACGCCCTGCCCGAGATCGACGTCTTCCTCGACAACGGCTACACGAAGGAGGAATGGAAGGTCGTCACCGAGAGCCGCAAGATCCTGCACCTGCCGGACCTGCGGATCTCGTGCACCGCGGTGCGCGTGCCGGTCTTCGTCAGCCACTCCGAGGCAGTCCACGTCGAGACGCGCGAGCCGGTGACGCCCGAGCGAGCGCGGCGGCTGTTCGGGGCGGTATCCGGGGTCGTGGTCAAGGACGACCCGGCCGGGCACGAGTACCCGCTGGCGAGCGATGCGGCGGGGCGCGACGAGGTCTTCGTCGGCCGCGTCCGCCAGGACCCCTCGATCGCGAACGGCCGCGGGCTCGCCTTCTGGGTGGTCTCGGACAACCTGCGCAAGGGCGCGGCGACGAACGCGATCGAGCTCGCGGAGGCGCTGGTGGAGCGCGGCTGGGTCCGCGCCCGGTCGCGGCGCGAGGCCGTCGAGGCCCCCGCGTGACGGCGGGCGAGGCGACCGTTGAAGCGACCACGACCGAGCAGCGGCGAGCCGCGCTGGAGGCGATCGCCGCGGAGGTGCGAACGTGCACGCGCTGCCGCCTCGCGGAGGGTCGCACGAAGGCCGTCCCGGGCGAGGGTCACCCGGACACAGAGGTGCTGTTCGTGGGCGAAGGCCCCGGCCAGACCGAGGACGCGCAGGGCCGACCGTTCGTGGGCCGCGCCGGCGAGCTCCTCGTCAAGCTGCTCGCCTCGATCGGCTGGCGTCGCCAGGAGGTCTTCATCACCAACATCGTCAAGTGCCGGCCACCCGGCAACCGCGATCCCGAGCCGGACGAGATCGCGGCCTGCGCGCCGTACCTCCAGCGGCAGCTGGAGGTGCTCGATCCCGCCGTCGTCGTGACTCTCGGCCGGTTCTCGATGGCCCACTTCCGGCCCGGCGAGCGGATCACCCAGATCCACGGTACCCACGCCCCGGCGCCGGCGGCCACCGGAGCGCGAGATGCGTTGGCCTACGCGCTCTTCCACCCCGCGGCGGCGCTTCGCAGCACGGACGTGGAACGCCAGAGCTACGACGACATGGCCGGCCTGCCGCGGGTCCTCGGCGCGGCACGCGCACGTCGGGCAGGGGCGCCCCCCGAGTCGGGCAACCCGCCCGCTGAGGCGCCGGACGCGCCGATCATCCCGCCTGACCCCGGCGACGACGCGCCGACCCTGTTCTGACCGGAGGCCAGATGCCCAAGCAACCCCCGAGCGAGGGCTCGGGCGACCAGCCGCTCCGGATCATCCCGCTCGGCGGGGTGGGCGAGATCGGCAAGAACATGTACGTCATCGAGTACGGCGACGACATCGTCGTGATCGACTGCGGGCTCATGTTCCCGGACGAGGAGATGTTCGGGATCGACCTCGTCGTGCCCGACGTCGCCTACCTGCGCGAGCGCCGGGAGAACGTCAAGGCGTTCCTGATCACGCACGCCCACGAGGACCACGTCGGCGGGCTGCCGTACATCCTGCCCAACTTCCCGGGCGTGCCCGTCTACGCATCCACCCTCGCCCGGGGCCTGCTCGGGATCAAGATCAAGGAGCACAAGCTCACCTCGAACCCGCTCCTGCCGCTCGACCCCGGCGACCACCTCGAGATCGGGCCGTTCACGGCGATGCCGTTCCGGGTCGGCCACTCGATCCCGGACGCGATGGGCATCGCCCTGCGCACGCCGGTCGGCACCATCGTCCACACCGGCGACTTCAAGGTCGACCACACGCCGGTCGACGGCAAGCTGTTCGACTTCGCCGTTCTCGGCCAGCTCGGCGCCGAAGGGGTCCTGTGCCTGCTGTCCGACTCGACGCGCGCCGAGAGCCCCGGCTACACGCCGTCCGAGCGCACAGTCGGCGAGGCCTTCCGCGAGATCATGGAGCCGCTCGATGGGCGGGTGATCGTCGCCACCTTCGCCAGCAACATCGCGCGCATCCAGCAGGTCCTCGACGCGGCGGCGACGTTCGACCGCAAGGTGTCGGTCATCGGCCGGTCGATGGAGCAGAACTTCCGGATCGCGGCCGACCTCGACTACCTGCGCTACGCGCCCGACCAGATCGTGGCCAAGGACAAGATCGGCGAGGTCCCGTCGGGCCAGCTCGTGGTGGCCACGACCGGCTCGCAGGGAGAGCCGATGTCCGGCCTGGCCCGGATGGCCAACCGCGACCACCGGTTCGTCGAGATCGAGCCCGGGGATACCGTGATCCTCAGCGCGAGCCCGATCCCGGGCAACGAGGAATACGTCGCCCGGACGATCGACAACCTGTTCAAGGCCGGCGCGAACGTGATCTACCACGCCATCCGTCACGCCCACGTCTCCGGCCACGCGAGCCAGGAGGAGCTCAAGCTGATGCTCAACCTGACCCGCCCCAAGTACTTCATGCCGATCCACGGCGAGTTCCGGATGCAGGTCCACCACGGCCGGCTCGCCGTCGAGACGGGCGTCGCGCCGGAGAACGTGTTCATCATCGAGAACGGCACGCCGATCGAGTTCTGGGCCGACGGCTCGGCACGCCGCGGCCAGCCGGTGCAGGCGGGCTATGTGTTCGTCGACGGCCTGTCCGTGGGCGATGTGGGCGAGATCGTGCTGCGCGACCGGCGCGCCCTGGCCAGCGACGGCATGTTCATGGTCGTGGTCACCGTCGACAAGCAGACCGGCAAGGTGGTCGGGCGGCCCGAGATCATCACCCGCGGCTTCGTCCACGGCAATGAGCAGGACCCGATCATCGACGAGGCGATCCGGCGGGTGATGGAGGCGGTCGAGCACCCGGGCGACCACATCAGCGAAATCGCGCTGCTCAAGAGCCAGATCAAGGACGGCGTGTCGCGCTTCCTGTTCGAGCAGACGAAGCGCCGGCCGATGGTCTTCCCGGTCGTGGTGGAGGTGTAGGTGGCGCGGCGGCGACGCGCGGCCCGGCGGCGCAGGAGCGGCTTCGACCTCGGGCGGTTCCGCCTGCCCGACGTCGGGCAGGAGGTCGCCCGCTCGCTCGTCGGGATCACGCTGCTCGTGCTCGCGGCGGTGACGCTCATCGCGTTCATGCCCGGCGAGGGCTCCGTGACGACCTGGTTCAGGGACACCGTCGGGCCGTGGTTCGGCAGCCTGCGCTGGCTGCTGCCGTTCCTGCTGCTCGCGACCGGCTGGTACATCGAGTGGGGGCCGGGCAAGACGCCGGGCTCCGGCTGGGGCCTGACCCTTCTCGGCGTCGTGATCGCGTACTGCGGGCTGCTCGGCGCGGCATCGGTGGTCAAGCCGGCGGCCCCGCCCGTCGGTGCCGGCGGCGGCCGTGTCGGGACGTTCCTCGCCGAGGGGCCGTCCACGTGGTTCACGTCGGTCGGGGCGTTCATCCTGCTGGCCGGCCTCGGGATTGCCGGCGTCCTGATCGCGTTCAACCTGCGGCTCAACCAGCTCACCCGGCCGATGACCGCGATCGGGCGGTGGCTCAGCTCCAGCGCGGCCGCGAGCATGCGCCGCGAGCCCGGCGCCACGAACGGCGCGGGCGGCCGAGGCAACGGGGCCACCGCGAACGGCGGCTCGATTCGCGCCGGCGGTCGGGCGCGAGGCTCGCGCGTGGTCGGGGGGCCGGCGGACGTCGCCGGCCAGACCGGAATCTGGGGCGAGGACAGCCCGGCGCCGATGCCCTCCGCCGTGCCCACGTCGGCCACGTTCGCGCCGGCGCGGAGCTCCGGGGCGGGCTCGGCCGCCACCGCGACCGCCGTCGACGAGCGGCCGCGCCCGTTGCGCGACCCGGACGACGTGACGGACGCCTCGGACTCACCGCCGACGCGCGAGCGGCGCGAGTACACGCTGCCCGGTCTCGACCTCCTCGACCAGACCGTGGAGCCCGCTGCGCCGGGGGGCGAGGAGGTGATCCATCGACGGACCGAGGAGATCATCATCAAGAAGCTCGCCAGCTTCGAGATCGCAGCCCAGATCGTCGGCCGCAATGCAGGTCCCGTGGTGACCCAGTACGAGGTCCAGCCCGCGCCGCACGTCAAGGTCAGCCGGATCGAGGCCCTCGCCGACGACCTGGCCATGGCCCTCGCCGCGCGGACGCTGCGCATCGAGGCGCCGATCCCGGGCAAGAGCGCGGTCGGCATCGAGATCCCGAACCAGGACTTCAACGTGGTCACCCTGCGCGGGATCCTCGAGTCGCTCGACTTCAGCACCGGCTCGAGGCTCACGTTCGCGCTCGGCCGCGACGTGGCGGGGCGGGCCCAGGCGGTCGACCTGGCCAAGATGCCCCACCTGCTCATCGCGGGCGCGACCGGCTCGGGCAAGAGCGTCATGGTCAACGCTTTGATCACGAGCCTGCTGTGCAACGCCAGCCCCGATGACCTGCGCATGATCCTGGTCGACCTCAAACGGGTCGAGCTGGCCGCGTACAACGGCCTGCCCCACCTGCTCGTGCCGGTCATCACGGAGCCGGACCGGGCCAAGGCCGCCCTCAAGTGGGCCGTCAACGAGATGGAGAGCCGGTACCGGCGCTTCGCCGGCGCGACGGCGCGCAACATCCGGGCCTACAACGAGGGCCGCGCCGACCCGGCCGACCGGATGCCGTACATCGTGCTCGGTG
>Ga0066709_100004386_pt1 | contig 11243 bp, 13 predicted proteins | sample GraSoiAngelo_158_FD_79665 | JGI IMG/M metagenome (GOLD analysis project Ga0066709, IMG submission 79665) | Grasslands soil microbial communities from the Angelo Coastal Reserve, California, USA - 14_1009_16_30cm | ecosystem: Environmental > Terrestrial > Soil > Grasslands | place: USA... | reverse complement strand
TCGGTGAGCAGGAGCGAGGCCAGCGCGGCGCGCATGCGCCACCCGCCGGAGAACTCGGTCAGCCTCCGGTCCTGGTCGGCGCGCGAGAATCCGAGCCCCGCCAGCACCCGCCGCGCCTCGGGCTCGACGGCGTGCTCGTCGGCGAGCTCGAGGTGGTGCTGGAGCTCGCCGGCGCGCTGGAGGAGCGACTCGAGCGTGGGGTCGTCGGGGCGGATGCCGTTCAGCCGCCGGTGCAGGAGATCGAGCTCCTCCCGCATCTCGATCAGGTGGCGATGGGCCTCCATGGCGCGCTCCAGCACGGTCCCGTCGTAGCGCTCTGCGGCTTCCTGCGGCAGATAGCCGAGCCGCGTGCCGCGCGCGACCACGCGCGCGCCCGACTCGGGCGCGAACTCGCCCAGCATGACCTTGAGGAGGGTGGTCTTGCCGGCGCCGTTCGGCCCCACCAGCGCGCACCGGTCCCCGGGCGAGAGCACCCAGTTGACGCGGTCGAACAGCACCCTCTGGCCGATGGAATAGCGCAGGTTCTGGAGCTGGATCATGGATGTCGGGTGGCCGCGAGCCGCGGTCGGCCCAGGGCCCGAGGCCGGCTACAGGTTCAGCCGTTCGGGGTTGAGGCCATCGAGCTCGGGCACCACGAAGCGGCCGTCCCGGCGCACCAGCTCGCCGTCGAACCAGACCTCGCCGCCGCCGTACTCGGGCCGCTGGATCAGCACCAGGTCCCAGTGGATCTGGGAGCGGTTGCCGTTGTCGGCCGCCGCGTAGGCCTGGCCGGGCGTGAGATGGAGCGAGCCCGAGATCTTCTCGTCGAACAGCGTGTCGTTCATCGGGTGGAGGACGTAGGGATTCAGGCCGAGCGAGAACTCGCCGACGTGACGGGCGCCTTCATCGGTGTCGAGCAGGGCGTCGAGCTTGTCCTGCGGCTGGCCGGCCGCCCGGACGATCCGTCCGCTCTCGAAGGTGAAGCTCACCCGGTCGAAGGTGGTCCCGAGGTAGAGCGAAGGAGTGTTGAAGGCGATCGTGCCGTTCACCGAGTCCCGCACCGGGGCGGTGAAGCACTCGCCGTCGGGGAGGTTGCGGCGTCCCTCGCAGGGGACCACGCCGATCCCCTTGATGCTGAAGCTCAGATCGGTGCCGGCGCCCCGGATCCGGACCCGGTCGGTGCGTCTCATGCGCTCGGCGAGCGGCCGCATGCCGTCGGCCAGGCGCGCGTAGTCGAGCGTGCACACCCGGTAGAAGAAGTCCTCGAACTGCTCGGAGCTCATCTGGGCCATTTGCGCCATCGAGGCGGTCGGGTAGCGCAGCACCACCCAGCGGGTGTGGTTCACGCGATGGGTGAGGTGGACCGGCTTGAGGACCAGGGCGCTGTAGAGCGCCAGGCGGTCGGGCGGAACATCGGCGAGCTCGGAGCTGTTGTGGGCGGCGCGCAGGCCCACGTACGCCTGCACCTTCTCCATCTGGGCCAGCTCGATCTCGGCCTGGAGCCGGAACTGCGCCTCGCTGCCGCCGGAGACGAGCGCGCGGGTCACGGCGTTGCTGCGCAGCGCGACGAGCGGAATCGCTCCGACGCGGTGGATCGCCTCGATCAGGTCGAGCACCAGGCCGTCGCAGAGATCGGTCGACTCGATCAGGGCCGTCTCTCCGGCCCTGAGCGCTGTGGAATGCCCGACCACGACTTGGGCGAGTCGGGCGTTGCGCGGATCGCGCATCGGGGTCTCCTCGGATCGATCCGGAGCCTGCAAGTGTCTCGAAGGGCGAGCGAGAATAGCACAACGCCCAGGTTTGACGCCTCGCGCACCGCCCGGCAGGATGCGCCTCCGGTCCCAGGGGAGAATCGGAGCGGCGCATGAGACGTTTCACGGTTGCCATCGGCGGCACCTCGTTCGGCCGGTCCGTGCAGGCGGTCGCGTTCCAGCGCCATCCCGGCTTCGAGCTCGTGGCTCTCGCCGGCTCCGACCCGGGGAGGACGCGGCGGATCGCCGACGAGCTGGGGGTCGCGGGCGCTTACACCGACTGGGCGCGCATGCTCCACGAGCTCGAGCCCGCGCTGGCCAGCGTCGCGAGTCCGGTCGACCTGCACCACCCAATGACGATGACGGCGCTCGAGCGCGGCAGCCACGTGCTGTGCGAGAAGCCCACGGCCTTGAATCGCTTCCAGGCGGCCGAGATGCGCGATCGGGCGCTCGAACTCGGGCGCGTCGGGGCGGTCAATCACGAGTTCCGCTTCTTCCCGGCCCGGCGTCACGCGCTCGATCTCGTGCGGCGAGGAGCGATCGGTGTCCCGCGGCGCGGCGAGATCCTCGGTCGCTACGCGCTCTGGCCGCGTCCGGACTCGCGGGCCATGACCTGGCTCTCGGAGCGCGCGCGCGGCGGTGGGATCCTCGGCGCCCTGGGCTCACACCACACCGATTGCCTGCGCCAGTTCTTCGGCGAGCCGCGGCGCGCCCTGGCGTCGGTGCGAGTGGACCAGCCGCGCCGGGGGCCGACCGCCGAGGTCGCCGCCGAAGGCCAGGCGACGGCGGACGACGCCTGCACGGTGCACTACGAGTTCGAGGGCGGCGCCACCGGGATCGTGGACCTGTGCGCGTGGGCGGCTTACCGCTGGGAGCGCTTCGAGGTGATGGGGAGCGAGGCCACGCTGCGCTGGGACGAAACCGGCTACCGGCTGTGGCGGGTGGTCCCGAAGCAGAGCCCGGAGGAGCTGGAGATCCCCGAGGAGCACCGGCTCTCGCCGCGCGAGGGCGACGCGGCGCTCGTGGCGCCCTTCACGGTGATGGTGGAGCGCCTGCACCGGGCCCTGAGCGGCGAGGCTCCGATGGAGCCTCATCTCGGAGATGCGGTGGCGGTCCAGAGCGCGCTCGACGCCGCACGTCTCTCGAGCGCGGCGGGCGAGTGGATATCGGTCGACATTCCGGGCTCCGTTCCGCGCCCGGGCCGCGGGGCCCCCGAGGTGCAGCCGTGACGGGGGGGTGCGCGAGGGCCGGCGGCATTGGACCCTCCGAGGGCGGCGCCGTTATACTCCGAAACGCCGGTCGGAGGGCGGCCGGCGCCGTCGATTTCAGGCCGCAGAGGAGCATTCCATGGCGGATTGGGATGTGATCGCCAAGCAGCGCTTGACCGAAGACTGGTCGACGCTTCGCGCCTCGTACCTGCCCTTGAACCAGGCCATGCGCCGCACCGTGGAGTTCATCGACAAGGGGGAGGGCAGCTTCGCCGACCTGCTGGTCGTGGCGCGCGAGCGGCTCGAGGGCACGCTCAAGAACCTGACGGCGCTGTGCAACCGGCGCTCGCCGTGGGTGAGGCTCGAGGCCATCCGCAACCTCCGCGTGCTGGCCACCGGCCTCAAGGGCGCGGCCGACGACGACCCGCGAGCGCTGCTGCGTTTCTTGTTCGCCCTGAGCGAGTTGCTGTCCAATGTGTGGAAGGACGCCCCCGCCGAGGGCCGAGTGGCCGAGAACCTGGTGCTCCGGGGACAGCCCGAGTTCTGGTTCGGGTGCGACTGCTGCGCCGTGGGCGTGCTCAAGCCCGCGCGCCCCGACGACCCGCCCGATCTGACGCGGGGCAAGGAGGTCAGCATCGTGTGGGAGGTGGACGCCCTGTTCGCCTGGACCCTGGACGAGTTCGAGGACTTCCTCGCCAGCGAGCGCTACTCGCTGCCGGGGACCCCGAAGATCGCGGCCACCGAGGATCTCGGACTGCCCGTGGTGGATGTTCCGTCGGAATGCCTGCGTCGCGGCAACGAGCTGTTCGGCGCCCAGGGCGGCGGCTTGTTCGTGCCGCTCGACCTCAAGCACGTCGAGCTCACCTAGCTCCTCCGCGCGACGGTCGCTTGCAGCTAGGGCCGAACGTTCGGGCCGAAGCTGGCCGCGTGGATTCCGCAACTCTCGAGGAGGAACCCATGATGAAGCGCGCAGCCTTTCTCGCCGCTATCGCCGCTTGCGCGGCGCTCGCTCTCAACGCCCTGGCCGACAAGCCGGCGAGCGCGTCCGGTGAGGCGAAGGCGAAGCCCAAGGTCATGACGATCAAGGGGGAGATCGTGGACACCGGGTGCTACCTCGGCCACGGGGCGAAGGGGGAGAAGCACAAGGAGTGCGCGACCAAGTGCGTCGCGGGAGGGATGCCGATCGGGCTGCTGACTGCGAACGGCAAGCTCTACCTGCTCACTCCCAACCACGACAGTGCCGACGCCTACAACCAGTGCAAGGACCTGGTGGCCTCGATGGTGGAAGTCACCGGGACCGTGATGGAGCGGAGCGGCATGATGGGACTGGACGTGACCGACGTGAAGGCGGCCGACGCGGTCGCCAAGTAAGGCCTCCCGCAGGCAAGGCCGGAGGAGGGGAGCGGGCTCCGGAGCCACGATGGGCGCGTGGCGCAGGATCGAGGCTTCGCGAACCCGCGCCACCGAGCCCGCCTCCCGGGCGGGAGATGGTGGAGCGGGCCTGGAGCCTTTAGCGGCGCGAGGCCTTGCGGGCCACGCGCTCACGCTCCTTCTTCTTGCGGGCGTTGGTTCGCGCTTTCTTGCGCCGCAGGCGGTGCTTGAACGAGGTCATGGATCCCCGAGAATGAGGGCCGACTTCACGAGCGAGCGGCCAATCTAGCTCACCGCCGCTCGAGATCGCAAGCAGCCGGGAAGACCTCGGGGCGTCCCCGATCGGGGCGTCGCGCCCGCTTCGAGGCCGGAGGGCGCGGCGATCAGGCCACGCGGGAGTCGAGAACCTTCCTCGCCAGCTCCTCGGCTGCCTCGCGTTCGCGGATCTCCAGCACCGCATTCACCACCACATAGATGCTGAGGTTGTTGGTGCCAGGATCGGCGGGGAATATGAAGAAGCCCTCGCGGCGCGGCGAATAGGCCAGCGAGTATCCGCACAGGAGCTCGCCGTCCGGGAAGAGCACCGCGATCTTCACGCCGAAGGAGTTCTCCGTCGGGGCCCTCAGGAAGCCGCGCAGATCCATCCGCACCGGGTCTCCCGCGAGGTTCCTCACGAAGAAAACCGCCTTGAGCTGATTGAGGCGGACCTGGGTCGGCGCGCCGCCTGATGGCGGCGTCACGTGGAAGGCCGGACGGCTGGGGGAGAAATCCTGACAGCCCCCCTTGACGACCCTGCCGTCGATCAAGTGAGCGACGACCTCGTTCGGTCGGGACATGCACCCTCCGTGGTCCGTGGCGCGGGGAAAAAAGCCGTCGCGCCGGGCCCGTCGATCATCCCCTTTCGGCGGGGACCGCGGGATGCCTGTGTTTTCGGCAGGCGTCCCACCGCGCTTGAACGTGAAAATCTTGGAGAAGAGAGCCTACGTTCAAGCGAACAGCCCGGCGCGACTCGGAAACGGAGGAAGTCCGGTTAGTTGCCTCCGGTACCGGCACCCTCGTTGTAGCAGCTGCGCTTGCACTCCTGCATGTCGCGGACGCACTGCTTGTGCATGGCCTGGTGCAGCGTGTTCTCAGCCTTCTTGCAGGAATTGTCGTTGCCGCAGGTTCTCAGCGTCGACTTGTGGCGCGCTTCCTCGCCACGCCGGCACGCCTTGTACTTCTCGTTGCACTGGTGGACGCAATCGCTGCGCGCGTTCAGACCAGGATTGGACCTTAGGTCCACTCCGGTCACCGTGTCGCCGACGAGGCGACACTGGCTGAGGCCAACGGCAGTCAGCCCCAGAACTGCCGCAAGCGCAACGAAGGCGAAGCCCCGGCGAACGCGCGGGTTGCGGTGATCGATGTTCATCGCGGTCCTCCATCTCCTCGCGCACGGCCAAGGGAGGGCCTGTGGCGCAGAGCATTTTACGTCCTCCTTGACGAAGCGTGGCACAACCATCCTTGGTCGCGCAGTGGCCTGAAAACTCTCGCTTACAACTCGTGTCTCCAGCTCGCACCGACGCTCAGGCTCTCAAAGTTGAGCGCCGCTATGCGCAGCCGCAACCCGAAACCGAGCCCGACTCCGGCTCCCACGTTCCACTTCTCGGAATCGTACTCGACTCGGGCTGCCACGTCCCGCCAAGGCGACACCTCGAAAGCCCCGAAACCGCCGTCGAGGACATGGCGAGTCGCTGTGAAGACACGAGGAGCATAACCCAAACTGATACGGTTTTGCACGTGAAGAATTGCGGATGGCATCCCAACCACCATATAACTCGAGTGAAAGCGCCGCGTGCCCTCGATGTCCTCGACGCCCACCGCGAGACCCGGCTGCCATGGGCGCGGGGTTAGCAGCATCAAACGAAAGCTCGCCATGTGGTCCGTATCCGTTGTGATTCGGCTGCTCGGGTCATCCCGTGCAAAACCGTGGAGGCCAGGAACGCGCGTAAACCGTAGCCCGATCTCGGTATGGGGCAGAACACCCAGCGCGCCGAAATAAGGCTCATTGGCGTGAGAGCCGCGGGCATCGTAGGCCCAAGCCTTGGGGATGCGGTTGTAGCCGAGTTCGACGCTGCGATCCTGCATCACGCCGGCCCAGGGCGTGTTGATGAAGCCCGTCATGCCGGTGAAGGAGACCCAGTCCGCTTCCCCGGATCCGGCGCGCCGCGGCGAGCCACTGAGAGCGCGCTGGTAGCGGTCGCGATTCGCCTCCAGGGCGGGCATGCTGAGCTGCCGAAGGAAGTCCTCTCGGGACGCCACGCCGCCGACGAAAGTTCCCACCGGAGTGGCGTCGGTGCGGTAGTTGGCGGGGAAGCGTTCGATCGGCTGGAGCCTCACGACGTCGTGGCTCGAGCGCACCATCGGCGGGACCGGCAGGACCACCCGCACGCCTTTGATGTTGTATCCCTCGGCGCGCACGTTGAAGAGCGCGAAGTCCAGGTCGCCGAGCGTGCGGCGAAACTCGAGCTCCGCGCCGCGGTCGCCGTAGAGGAACCGGCCGGCACGCACGCGCACCGCGACGTCGTAGATCGGCGCGCGCCACGTGAGGCCCCCGAACGAGCTCCACCGCCGCATCGGAGAGTAAGTCGCGCCCTCCTCGGGAAAGGCGGCGAACCCGGTGAGATCGGCCTGGGTGTCGACCAGCAGCCGCCCCTGCGCGAGCGGCCGCGCGGCTCCTACCGATACGCCGTAGCGGTTGTCCGCGAACAGGCCGGCGGTCGCGGAGGCGAGGGCCACTCGCGGCACCCAGGCGAACTGTTCGAGGGTCACGAGCCCGGGCCGGAGTTGCTCCACGTCGGGGTGGAGGTTGTTGAAGACGAAATCGTTGTAGACCGGGATCACGAGCGTCGCCGTGGCCCTGGCGCCGGGCCACGGGCTGTAGCGCAGGCGCGGCTCGATCTGGAAGCGGAACTGGATCGGCTCGGTGATCCGGCCGAGCTCGTAGGCCACCAGGGGGCCGACCACGAGATCGAGCGTGCGCGACGTCGGCGACAGCCGGCGGCTCCTCGGCGCGGGCTGGAAGTCGCGATCGCTCGGGTAGCGGACCGTGAAGCGGGGCGCCTGGGGCGGCCCGGCCACCGAGACCGCCGCCGCCACGAGATCGAGGCGCCGCTCGTAGGCCACCAGCGAATCGTCGCGCAGCCGGGCCAGCAGGCCCAGGCACTCCGCGCTGTGCCGGTAGCGCCGGTTCTCGAACGTGAGGCGCGTGCCGGCCGGGTCGGATTCGATCGCGACGTTCTCGAACCCCGCGTCGATGAGCTTCCGCGCCTGGGCGGCGGCCGAGCGATCGGCCGGGTCTGCCGGCCCGCCGAGAGCCGCCGCGATCCCGTCACCCGGGCGTCTCGGCCCCCGGCGTGCCGAATCGGGCGCCGCCGCCGCGGACCCGGCCTTCGCCGCGGCTTCCTTGCCGGTCGTCAGGGTGGGAGCGAGCAACGCCAGCGCGGCCGCGGCCAGGACGATCGGGAACCGCGGCGGCCAGGGCGCCGCCGATGGATGAGGCCGGGGGATCACGTGGAGAGTGGGCCCTCGAAGATCTCGCAAGGGGACGCGAGTGTAGCACATGGCCCGGCCGGGCAGGACGGAGTCTTCCACTTCCTTGTGAGCCCACCTCCTCGTGCTTGCTCCGCCTCGGGCGCCGCCGCTAGGCTCTCGCGCTCGTGGGCCGTGGTCCGCGGTCTCGCCGCGAACCGAACCCATCCGGCCCAGGGAGGAAGCAGATGAGAATGTTGCCCAAAAGCGTGCGCCTTTCAACCGCGCTGTTTCTCATCGTCCACGGGACCGCCCTGAACCTCTCGCCCGCGTTCGCGGGCCTGGCTCCCTCGCGCCTCTCCGGCGAGACCTCGATCGCCTCGACGCGGGACGCCGACCTGGTGCTGGTACGCCGCGCGCTGGAGCACCGGCTCGTGGCCCAGAAGCTCCGCGACTACGGCGTGGCGCGTGCCCAGGTCGAGAGCCGGCTCGCCGAGCTCTCGGACCGGGACCTTCACGACCTCGCCTCGGTCTCGAAGGGGCTCCCGAGCGGGAGCGACGGTCTCGGCTCGCTGGTGACGGTGCTCGTCATCATCCTGCTCGTGATCGTGATCCTGAAGCTCCTCAACAAAGAGATCGTCATCAAGTGACGGCGGTCCTCGCGGCGGCGGCGGCCGCCTGGATCGCGGCCGCCCCTTCCGTGCGGGCGACGGCGCTCGCGGTGCCGGTGGTGCGGCAGGCGCCGGAGCGGTGCGGCCCGGCGGCCCTGGAGATGGTGATGCGCTTCTATGGGGCGGACTCCGCGGGGCCCCTGGCGCGGCGGGCCTACGATCCGGTCCTGAGGGGGGCGCTCATCACCGACCTGGCGGCGGCCGCCCGGCGGGGCGGTTTCCGGGCTGCCGTGGAGAGGCCGGGCGAGGACTCGCTGCGGGCGTTGCTCGGGGCGGGCGTTCCCCCCGTGCTGCTCTACGATCGAGGAGGGGGCCCGCTGGTGCGGCGCCACTACGGCGTGCTCGTGGGCTGGGATCCGGCGAGAGGAGAGTACGTGCTCCACGATGGTGGGGCCCTGCCGCGACGCATCGGCCGGGATGAGCTGATGCGGCGCTGGCGTGCCGCCGGCGGCCAGGCGCTGGTGGTGCGGCGGCCCGCCTGACGTGCGCCACCTGGCTGGGATTGCCTGGGCGGGGCTCGCGGCCACCCTGGCGGGCTGCGGCCACCTCGTCGTGCTCCACGATCCACTCTCCGCCTCCGAGCACAACGACCTGGGCGTGGCCTACGAGGCGCGCGGCGATCTCGACTTGGCGGCTCGCGAGTACCGGCGCGCGCTGCGGCTCGACCGACGCCTCGCGCGTGCGCGCGTCAACTTGGGCAACGTTTCGGCCCGGGAAGGGCGCTGGGGCGACGCGGAGGCGTGCTACCGGCGCGCGCTGCGCGACCAGCCGGAGGACCCGGACGCCCTCAACAACCTGGCCCTCGCGCTGGTGCGCCGGGGCGGGGACCTGGCGGAGGCCGAGCGCCTGGCGCGGCGCGCGCTCGCGCGCTGTGGGCAGCCCGACTCCCTCTATCGATCGACCCTGGCCGAGGTCCGTGCGGCCCGCAGGCGAGGTCCCCGCCCGGGTCCCGCCGGGAGCGGAGAGGCCCCGAGCCGCCCGCCCTGACACCGCGACTGCCGGCGCCGGCGTCCCGGTGCACGAACGCGCCGGCTCCTCCGGCCCGCGGAGCGCCGCTTGAACGCCTGCCGGCGATGTGGGACCGTCCCCGGCCGCGGCTCACGATGGACGCACGATCTCATCCGGAAGGAGCACCTCATGAAGATGGCGTTTCGCTGCTTCGCAGCCTTGATGACCCTGGCCGCCCTCGGATGCCAGCAATCCGGCACCGGCGGCTCGACGGCCGCGACGACCTCGAGCTCGTCCTCCTCGTCGTCACCCCAGGGCACGGCCGCGGAGCCTTCGGTGAACCCCGATGCCGCGGCGGGCGAGAAGGCGGTCGCCGGCCTCAAGATCGATGACCTCAAGGTCGGCGAGGGCGCCGTGGCCGAGACCGGAAAGACGGTCAAGGTCCATTACACCGGCACCCTCACCGACGGGACCAAGTTCGACAGCTCACTGGACCGTGGCGAGGCGTTCAGCTTCCAGCTCGGCGCCGGCCAGGTCATCAGGGGATGGGATGAAGGGGTGAAGGGAATGCGCGTGGGCGGGAAGCGCAAGCTCACGATCCCTCCGGACATGGGCTACGGCGCGGCTGGAGCACCTCCGAAGATTCCACCGAACGCGACCCTGATGTTCGAGATCGAGCTCCTCGAGGTCCAGTAGTGACGGCTCGGTGCCGCGAAATCGGCTTCCGTGATCGCGGTGGGAAAGCAATGGGATCAATTGTCGAAACAATTGCTTGACCGGTGGGCCGGGGGCGGGGCAAACTTCTCATCGTCGGAGCCGCGCCGGCGGAAGAGCGCGAAAGCAACGCAGCCGCGGACAGGTGGGTTCGCGGCTGCTTTCGTGCTCGGGGGTCTCGCGCCCCGACCGTACTCGACGACGCGCGATCGTCGTCCGAACCGCGTAGCGGGGACCTCGAGTCCCCGGAGCTAAGGAGTCTGCAGTGGCTACTGGTACAGTGAAGTGGTTCAACGACGCCAAGGGTTTTGGATTCATATCCCAGGAAGGCGGGGAGGACGTGTTCGTTCACTTCTCGGCCATCCAAGCGGACGGTTTCAAGACGCTGGCCGAAGGCGAACGGGTCGATTTCGAGATCACGCGGGGACCGAAGGGACTCCAGGCCGCTAACGTGCGGCGCACGGCAACGGCGGCATCGTAGAGACCTGCACCCTCGAAGGGCGGCGAGCGCGAAGCCCGATGTGACGCCGGGCCGCGCCAGCCGCCCTTCTGCTTTGGGGGGATCGCCGGCGTCCCCTCGGAGAGTCCGTCCCTCCGCCTCCCAGCCGCGAGCCCGCCCTGCCTGGAACGATATCGAGGAGAGACCATGTCCAAGGTGAGTGCGATCGTCCTGACCTTCAACGAAGAGAGACACATCAGGGACTGCCTGGCCTCGTTGACCTGGTGCGACGAGATCTGGATCGCGGACTCCAACAGCACCGACAGGACCCTGGACATCTGCCGGGAGTTCACCCCGAACATCGCCCAGTGTCCGCGCATGGACTTCTCGAGGCTCCGGGACTGGGCGCTCGTCAATCTCCCGGTCCGCAACGCATGGATCCTGTTCCTCGACAGCGACGAGCGGATCACGCCCGAGCTGGCCCGGGAGATCCCGGAGCGGATCGGAAAGGAGCCCTATGCCGGTTACTACATTCCGGGCCGGCAGTACTTCTGGGGGAAGTGGCTGCGCCACGGCGAGGCTTCGCCCTACTACCAGCTCAAGCTCTTTCGGCGCGACTTGGCTCATTACGACGGCCGGCTGGTACACGAGAGGA
>Ga0066709_100004385_pt1 | contig 11246 bp, 7 predicted proteins | sample GraSoiAngelo_158_FD_79665 | JGI IMG/M metagenome (GOLD analysis project Ga0066709, IMG submission 79665) | Grasslands soil microbial communities from the Angelo Coastal Reserve, California, USA - 14_1009_16_30cm | ecosystem: Environmental > Terrestrial > Soil > Grasslands | place: USA... | reverse complement strand
GCGCCGTGCTTGTTGATTGTCTTGAGGCCGCGCGCTGTAACGCGAACACGCACAAACTTCTTCAGTTCCGGCACCCAAATACGCTGGCGCTGCAAGTTCGGCGCGAAAATGCGCGGCACCATTTTCGTGATGTGCCGGCCGACGCCGCCTTTTTTCTTCGCCAAACCCCGCCGGTGAATCACGCTGCCCCGCACCACTCTGGATCCTGTGATGTGACAAACTTTCATATCGCAAAAAAAGCCGCGTAACCTGCCGCGTTCGACCGCGGAGGTCAAGCGGATCATACGGCTTTTCGGTAGGGCGCGCAGTCCTCTGCGCGCCGTGTGTTGCTACCATCCGGCGGGCACGGAGTGACGCGCCCTACCAAATGAGGTTGAACGCGCTATTGCTGGCAGCGGTCAAACCTAGTTCGATTACAATCCATCGCTTTTGCAGCAGCGATCATCGATCAGAGCTAATGCACAAAAATAATCACAAATTGCGGATCGGAATTGTTGGAGCTGGCAACATTGTGCGCAGCCGCCATTTGCCCGCCCTCAAAAAAAATCCTGATGTTGAAATCGTCGCCGTTTCAAATTCCACATACGAAAGCTCAGAACGCTTCTGCCGCGAGAATTCGCTGGCAGCGCTACCGATGCGCGATTGGGCGGAATTGGTTGCGACACCTGACATCGACATCGTCTGGATTGGCACGACGCCGTACATGCATTCGGCAGTCACAATCTCTGCGCTTGAGGCTGGCAAGCATGTCTTTTGTCAGGCGCGGATGTCGATGGATCTGACCGAGGCGGAGGAAATGTTGGCGGCGTCGAAGCGATATCCAGAGTTGGTGACGATGCTCTGTCCGCCACCTTTCGGATTACGCGGCGATTTGATGGTCAAAAAAATCCTCGCCGAAAATTACATCGGCCAGCCGCATCACGTGCGGCTGCAGAGTTTCCACGGAAATTATCTGGACCCCGACGCGCCGGCGCATTGGCGTCAAAAGATCGAGATCAGCGGACTGAATACGCTCACACTGGGGATTTACATTGAAGTTTTGCAGCGCTGGCTTGGCGACATCACCGGCGTGTTCGCGCGCGGGAAAATCATTCAGCCAGTTCGCGAGGCGTACAACGTAATCGTCCCCGATTTGCTCACCGTCCTGTGCAGTTTTGAAAATAGCGCGGAAGGCGTGCTTGAGTTCAGCGGAGTTAATGCGCTTGCCGAAGGTGATCGGCTGGAAATCTACGGCAGCACCGGCACCCTGACGTATGATTTCACGGCCGACGTCATGCAGGCGGGAAAGGTTGGCGATCGCGCATTGCACGTCGTGGATATTCCGACGGAATTGGAAGGCGAATGGCGCGTCGAAGAAGATTTTCTTGCCGCGGTGAAGTCAAAGGGGCGGGTGCATCCCCATCCAAATTTCGAAGACGGCCTTCGCTACATGCGCGTGGTGCAAGCTGTCTCCGATTCTCGTGCGCGGAACGAATGGGTGGCGATTAAGCGCTGAGCCAGGTTCGGAGATCCGGTCGCTCTCAGCCCATCGTGTCACTCACGAGGTATCTTCTTACCACCAGCGCCCAGATTAGCAGCGTGATCAGTTGATACCACGCGAAGAAACGATCGTAACTGCGTCGGTGCGCAATGAGACCGATGGCAGCCAGAATGGCGTAGTGACCAACAAAGGGCAGATACCAAACCGGATGAAAGAGATCGCCATGAATTGCCGTTTGCGCGATGTCGAGCACGCACATGGCAACAAACGCTGAATAGTAGCCCGCTCGGTTTCGCTGAAAGCGTCGTAGGTGTTCTTCCGCCTCAGATAGGTCAGGCGGGTAAAGGAAAACAGTCAGCAGATAAAGCGTGATGGTCCAAACGATCAGCACCAGAAACCTGTCGAAACTCCAGGTGACCTCGGTGTTCCATTTGAATGTCACCCACCATTGCAAAACCAGCAGCAGCAGCGTCGCCAGCGTGAGGACGATGTGAACTTCGTCGAGCGGATTTTCTTTGCGCCGATAAAACGCTCGCCCGGCCCCCGCGAGCAGGTTGGTCACTCCGAGGCCGACGATAATTGACATGAGCGCCGCGATGAACTCAAAGCTGCTCATCAGATTTTGTGCGTTCTGCATCGCGCGCTCAGCTTAATGCGGATGAAACCCGAACATCGAGTGACAAATGGTGTGTGCGGTGTCCGTCATGACTACGGTTTTTCTAGTGAACTCTTCCCTAACAACCAATCCAGCGCGTCATTCAAATCTGCCAGTGCTGCGCCCTCGATCGGATCATTATGGAGGGCGCCGCGCAGCGCGATCGGGCTTTTTTCTCCGGCGTATGCCTCAAAGACCAACCGGTGAAAACGAGGCGCGACAATTTCGTCCTTTTCCGCCAGCAAAAAAATTGCAGGCGCGCGACTCGCTCTCGCGTTGGCGATGCTGTCGAGGTCTCGTGGGATCTGCAACGCAACAGGCCCGGCGAGCAACCACAAATTCCACCAGCCAAACTGGCGCAGGATAATTTCGCGCAGCGGCACAGGATTATGCAAAATCAATCCGGCGATCGGACGTTGTGCCGCGACGTGAAGCGCAGCGGTTGCGCCGATGCTCGTGCCGAATAACACGATCGAGGCTGTAGCGTGCGCTGTCCTCAGCGCAGGGTTGGACGACGATCCGCTGGGGACAGCGGACTTTACAGCACTCTTGCTCATCGCCTGCCGTTCCAATTCATCAAATACAGCGAGCGCAGCCGGCCCGATTTTTGAAAGACGTGCCGGCCCCGTGCTGCCGCCAAATCCGGGATAATTCATTCCCCAGATTTCCACGGCCCGATCGTTCCACATCTCGGCCTCCATGGCTGCCGAGCGATCCGCGCGATCCGCATTCCCATAGAAACGCAAAATGAATACATCTGCGTGATCCTGTTGCCGTGCGCGCCGCGACTGCGCCGTCCAGATTTCGAGTTCACCATTTTCGAACGCAATTGTTTTCCGGACGGCGCCGCCGGCATCAATCGGCGCTCTTGTGGGAAAAAGAATCAGATGGTCCGGCAAATGCCCGAAGAACATGACAGCAAAGTATACGAGCCCAAGGACGAGCAACTTCCAGCCGTCGGAACAAATCTTGGCCTCACATTTGTTTAGCCCACGAAACACACGAATTACACGAAAGGAAGCTGACTAAAAAGATGATCAAAAAGTATTTCGTCGATCTTCGGCTGAAATTTTTCGCGTCTTTTCACGTGTTTCGTGGCTCAAAAGAACAATCGTAACGACAAGCAAGTCGCGACGATTGCTGCAGATCTGCTTATCATTGTTGCCCCGGTTTGGGCAGGAAGCGCGACATGATCGCCAGCAGCACGATCACAACTAACGCCAGCGCGCCCCAGAAAATGTAGCGAGTCGATCCAGCTAACGTTTCGCCAACAAACGAGGGTTTCGACGAAAGGTTTTCTTCCGGACCCGCGGCGACGGTGCTGCGTTCGGCCTTCAGAAGTTCGCCAGCAACGAGAGTGAGATCGTAACGCGGGGTAGTCGTATCGGGATTGCCGTAATAGAGCCAAACCGGCTGCGCGGGATCCGGCGTCGCTTTGAACACGACACGCGTTACCGGGTAATAACTGCGAAAGTTGCGTAAGTCGATTGCGGGATTGTCGCCATTATCTGTTTCGAGAAACAACGTGTCGCTTTGCGGACGAGCGTTGAGCTCGATCACCAGATCGCGTTTTGGAGAGTTGGGCGTTTGGTCCCACGTTGCTCGGCCGAGCTCAGAGGCAAATTTGTCGCCACGTTCGTCAGTGACTTCTTCCCACAATCGCATTTGGCGATGGAAAAGCGGTGACGACGATGTGCAAACCAGCCGCGCGATCGGCAGGCCGGTCTGCGGGAGTTTTAGGGACCAACGCGAAAAAGCAGGCTTCTTCGGATCATTCGCCGCCGCGGCATTTAAATCGATCGAACGCGACAGTGACGTGCGCTCAAAAATGAACGGTAGCTGATACTCGCCGCGCACGATGCGGATGTCGCGTTGGTCGGGTTGCGAACGAGCTAACAATTCGGGACCCAGCTCGACTTGTTGCACGCCGCTTTGTGAGAGCGGTAGAGGTTTGCGGAATTTCCATTTCGCGATGTCGATTTGTGCTCCGGTCAATGTGAGCGCAGCGAGTGCTTCCGGCGGTTTATAATTTGGATTCGGAACAAGCGCTGAGGGAACAACGTCCGTTGCGCTTGCATTCCTGAGCCGGCCGCTCAGCGCCGAAAGATCGTAACGCGGCGCAGTGCACTGGGTGTTGCCGCTGAGAAGCGAATATTGGCCTGGTTGGTTTGCGAAAAAGGTCAGGCGTACCAGCCGCCTGTCAGCGCGCACACTGTCAATGGAAATTGGCGGGCTATCCTCATTTTGAATCAGCACGAGCAACTCGCGCGTGTGGATTTCCGATTCGAGTGGAATCTCCAGATGCGCTTCGTTTTTGCCGTTCATATTTACTCGATAAATCACAGCGTCAGCGATGTTGCGTTCGCGAATACCGTCGTTTCCAAACTCGGGTACTGCGAGAGTAACAATGCGCGTGAAAACCGGTTCGTTACTCTCGATCCGCAGAGATCCCAAAGTCAGATTCGCTGCGCCCAGATCTAGAGCGAGTCTCGTTGCGCCGGGACTTTCGTCCCGCGATTTGATGGTAATCGGAAGTGGTTCCGCAGGCGCGGTTGTGCGCGCCTTGTGCAAGTCCGCTCCGGTGAAAGGCACGGGTGGCGACCCGAGATCGTCAATGGTGACACGCAAGAATTCCCACGCGCCCTCCGGAAACGACACGCGCAGTTTCGCTGCGCCGTCTGGCAACCGAAAGAGTGAATCCCCGCCGGCGAGTTTGGTCCAAGTCGTCCCGTCGTTCGATCCTTCAATGTCTACGGCTTTCATGAAGCGAGTCGCTGGCGTTTCGAGACTCACTCCGACGAGCGGCGCTCTTGATCCAGTTCTAAGGTTGAGGTTTGTCGCGCCGTTCTCGATGGTGCTGCGAAATTCCGCCGGCCGTATCTTTGATTCAGCGTCCGGCAGTAATCGCTCGATGAGATAGGGGACCTGGTTCCCTTTAGAATCGACGATCCGCAGATCTTCAAGCCCGGGTTGCGCTGCGTCCAACGTTGGCGCCGGAACATTCACGCGTACGAGTCCCTTGGCTGGAACCTCGAGCGTTTGCGTGTTGCGCCATTCGTTAGGATCGAATGCCAGACACGTCTGCGCGGCGACTACGATCGTCAACGCGACAATGGCGCAAAACCTATGGAGCGGGTGAGACCGCAGTATTCGTTTCATTGTTTTTCGTGGCTGCGGCGAGAAACCGCTGATACAGAAACGACGCGAGAATGGCGATTACGGCGACGACGATGAACGCAACGATCCGATAGAGTTGATCGAGCTGAGAAAGATCGTGAAAGAAAAGTTTCACGACTGTGATGCCGAGCAATGCCAGGCCGGCGTAGCGCGTCGGCGCGATTCGTTTTTGGATTCCTACAATGAGCAGCAGAAGGGCGAACAACGCCCATGCGATGCTGTAGCTCATGTCGCGCGCGAAATTTCCTGAGAATTGAAAAGTCAACGCAGCAACGCCCGGTGTGCTGAAGAAATCGGCGATTTCGATATTCACAGTGAAAAAGGCGAGCACGGCGCCCAGCGTATAAAGTAACGGCCGCACATTGTGCCCGAGTACGCGATTGCGCGGCGGAGCGAGCAATCGAGCGGCGGCGAACAGGCACGCCGTCGCGATCCCGTATGTGTAAAAATACCAATTGAGAATCGGGAACGCCGCGCGCGGATGATAACTGAGCACGGCCGGATTGAGCGCGAGGCGAACGAACACGATGGCGAGCAAACCAACGCCCGCCAAACGTAGCCCGGGATGCGGCACCCGATGAAAGAGCCAGCAGAGTGCTGCGCCTTCCAACGCCCAACCCACTGTGATCCATTGTCGATCAAATTGGATCGGGAAAATCAGTGTGATGAAAAACAACGTTGCGCCGCCGAAAAGCGCCAGTTGCGCGTTGCGTGCCGGGCTCGTAAACGGCGTGCGTTTTAGCAACACAAACAATCCAAGCAACGCCGGTAGCGCAAACGCGGCCGGCACCAGACCGGGAACTCCGCTGGGATACGCAGTGCGAATGAGCTGATACACGAGATAAAAGTGCAACGGGCCAGCAAGCGCTGCTGTCGCCCACGCGACGGTTTTTCCGCCAAACCGTTGGTAGAAAATGAACGGAAAGATCGTGAAAAGGGCATAAAAGCCGAGATACCAAATCAGCGGCAGCGTGGCGCGCGTCGGATCAAAATGTTTGAAGTGCCACGCGTGCTCCAGCCCGAGCACGGAGACGAGCGCTACCGCCGGGAGCAGATCGAGCGAAAAGATTTCGCTCATGCCGAGCAGCAAAATCACCAGCAATAACGCCAGACCAAATACGGGCGACGGATTTGCCAGCGGTAACTGCAGCGCCACCATGATGAGCAACAGAAATGGCAGCGTCGCGGAGAGCGCAGGTAGTTGGACGGAGAGATTTGCCGGGTCGGTGATCTTGCCGAACAGGTTCGGCGCGCGTGTTCCCGGCTCAATCAAACGGCAGCACGCCCAGCTCACGGCAACGAAAAAGAAAATTGCGAAGCAGGCGAGTATGAGCAGCGCCGTCGGCAACCCTGTAAGCTCAGTGGGAATTCGCAGCAGCCACGCGCCGACCGCGACGAGGGTGAGCACGAGCACGGCGATGACAGGCAACAGAGTTGCAGTCGCAACCGCCAGAACGATCGCAAGAACGTCGATAATCAACACGAACGGCCAGACGAGCAATGAAAGTCCGGTGAGTCGGAATATCGGTATCAGCACAAGCAGAAGGGCGAGCGCAGGAAAGATGTGAGTCCACCGCGGAACCTCGATCTTGTGCAGCCGTTGAAGCGCGATTGGCGTTGCTGCATGAAACAGCGCGAAGACGAAATAGAATCCCAGCGCCGTATAAATGTGACCGATGATCAGGTAATTGCCCGTCCATGCGCCGAGAAAAATGAATGCCCCGAGTCCCGCCAAGACCTGAACAATCGCGAGCTTTCTTTCGATCAGCGTCAGCGCCAGCAAGCCAAGGTCGATGACGAACAGATAAGTGAACAATAGCGCCGGCCGATGCGCGACTGCTTGGAACCCAAGCAGGTAAAACGCGGAGAACATCGCGACCCCCCCGAGGCCGATCGCGCACGCGAAAAGTGTAGTGTTCGCTTTACCGGTGCGCTTTGCCCGCGCGGCCGCGGTCACGAACAGGGCCTGAAACCCAACAAGCACGGCCATGAAGATGAGGACTTTGTTGCCGGCGAAATATCTCTCTGGGACAAAGAACGCGGCGGCCCAGGCGAATTGCATTAGCGCAGTTCCAATCGCGCCCGGGATCGCGAGTGAATTCCAGCGTTGCCGTTGCGCGAGCGCGAGCAAAGCGATGTCGAGCAGCGCGATGTAACCGAAAAGTCCGAGCGGATTATCCTGATTCGTCGAAAGCAAAACCGGCGTGAGAAATCCGCCCGCGATCCCGAGCACCGCGACGATGATAGCGTTCAACCGCACGGAAAGCAGAAACGCGACTGCTGTAATTAGCGTCATCAACAGAAACGTTGGAATGAGACCAAAGAACGCGAAGTGATAGTAAGCGCGACATGCAAAGGTGACGGCATAGAGCACCAGGATGCCGGTCGCGCAGAGCGTCTGCGCAGTGACAGCGTTTTCCTTCCGTTTCAGAAGCAAACCGCCAACAACAAGCCCGGCGCCGACGACGAACCCAATCGCAATCCGCAGCTCCGGCGGAATCAAATTGTGCTCGAACGAATATTTCACGAAAAATGCGATGCCCAGGAAAAGCGCGAACCCGCCGATCCACGCGAACAATTTCGCGCCCATGAATTGCTCCCAGTCGATCGGTGGTTTGGATGGTCTGGCGATTTGCGGCGCTTTTGGTTTGAGAAGTTCTTGTGGGATTGGAGGCGGCTCTGGCGTCGTCTTGGATACGACGGGGGCAGGCGCCATCGCTGTGACCTGTGGTGGAACGGCTTCTACAATTGGCGCGGGCGCCGCCACAGGTGCCCCCGGTTGCACAGCCGAAACCGTTTGTGGGCGCAAATTGCGCAGTTCGTTTTCGACGGATGACAATCGCCTGCCGAGATCGTCAATGACGCGTTTTGCCCTGGTGACTTTTGCGAGCGCGACAAACGGCAGAACGAGAATCGCGATGGCAAGACCGATTATGAGAAAACCTAGAAATTCCATTGGTTGTTGGGGTTTGGCTGGATCACTCCGGCTTTGCGACAGAGGATAGCTTCTTTGCGCGGCGACTGTGAATTGATAAAAATGACGGATTTCATCGACCCTTTCGATCATGAACATTCATCATCTGGAGTTGTTCTACTTCGTCGCAAAACACGGCGGCATCGCGGCGGCGGTGCGCAACATTCCCTACGGCATTCAGCAACCGGCCGTGAGCGGGCAAATCGCCAAACTGGAGGAATCACTCGGCACCAAGCTTTTTCAGCGGCGTCCATTCGCACTCTCGCCCACCGGCACGGAGCTTTTCGAATTTATCCGGCCGTTCTTCGAGAACCTTGATGTCGTCGCCGAAAGGCTCCGCCAGAATAGTTCGCCGCAATTGCGCATCGCTGCTCCGGCAATCGTGCTGCACGATTATCTGCCGCAAATCTTGCAACGAGTGCGCGCAAAATTCCCGGCGTTCCGGCTTTATCTGCACGAAGCGACCCGCACTGATGCAGAACGATTACTTTTGGCGCGCGACGTCGATCTCGCCATTATGCTACTCGACAAAAAATCGCGTGCCGGAATTCAGGTGAAACCGCTACTGGAGCTGCCGTTAATTCTGTTGGTGCACAAGAAATCAAAGCTAACGCGCGCTGGAGAGTTGTGGAAACGCGACAAGATCGAGGAAACCCTGGTGTGCTTTTCACGGAGTGATCCCGTTCATTCATATTTCCAGCGCGGCCTTGACCGGCTCGGGGTGGAATGGTTTTGCGGAATCGAAGTAACATCGGAGCGATTGATCCAGCAATACGTCGCCAGCGGTTACGGTATCGGTTTGACGGTCGCGGTGCCCGGCTTTAAGCCACCACCGCAACTGCGCGCACTTTCGTTATCGGACTTCCCGCCTGTCGTCGTGGGCGTTGCGTGGTCCGGCAAACTTTCCGACATCGCGCGCCAACTACTCGCAGAACTCGACACTGAAGCAGAGACGCAGCGGGCCCGAATCGGAAAAACCGGATCGCGATCCGTGGCGACTTCTTTCAGTCGCGCTCGTCCTTAAGCATCTGTTTGATCTGCTCTCGCAACTCCGGCGTGTTCTCGTGCCCGTGAACGGTGGCGGCATGTTGCACCGCCGCATCGAGCTTCTTCTGCTGTGCCGAAGATCTTTAGCAGGCAATTCCTTTTGCTCGGGTAATCTCGGCAATCGATGGATTTCGGTTACGCTGCCATGGCAGGGCTCGGCTGGCAGTTACATGATCGTCTGGAATGGGGTTCATTGCAGTCAACAGGCAACCCGACGCGAACCGAACTCGAGAGGAATCCCAGCGTACCGCAATGGTAACAGTTCTGTTACCTTTTTCTCGCGACCGTTGATGGCTTTCGGTTAAACATTCTGCTTGCGTTTTTTGGAAGCGCCTGCGCAATATCCCAGCGCTGAATCGCACAGCGTCAGCTGCGTTTCAGCTTTAAACAGGGAAATCCGGAAACGCTGGCGCGCAGAACAGGACCAGGAGCATGAAAATATCAAATGTAGCAAGATTAATTTTTTGGGTGGCAGTTCTGGTTGCGACAGGATTTTTGGTGCGGGCTGAATCTGGCGAAAAACCCGTAAGCATGCCCGGCGGAAAAAGCGGGCCACCCTTGCGCATTGTCGATCAAAACGGCCGTCCGGCCGTAAGCGGCGTGCCATCGGCTACGAGCACGACTGTCGACGTGACGGTGGCGCCGGGTGGGACGCTTACTTTCGACCCGAGTACGGTCAACATCTCAGTGGGCGACACGGTGCGGTGGACGTGGGCCTTCGGTGGCCATAGTGTCACCAGCGGCGCTCCCTGCACTGCGGATGGGCAGTTCTGTTCCCCGAATAACACGAACTGCTCCCAGTGCGTGACTTCCAACCAAGGCTTCGTTTACGAATTCACTTTTACACAGGCTGGCAATTTTTCTTATTTCTGCTGTGTCCATTGCGCTTTGGGTATGACTGGGGTCGTCAATGTTTCAGCCGCTTCCCCCACGCCCACAGCAACAGCAACTGCCACAGCAACTGCAACCGCAACAGGAACAGCCACAGCTACGCCCACGGCAACGTCTACGGCTACAGCTACAGCTACAGCTACAGCTACAGCTACAGCAACCCCTACTGCAACGCCGACCCCCGGACCCACTGGAAGATTTATGCCGACGCCGAGACCACGTCCAACACTACACCCTCGCCCGACACCGTAGGACTGTGCATTTCGAGTGACAGGTTGGTAGCCGACATCCTTGATGCCAGCCTCTGAAACCGTGCACATAGCGGGGGGCCGGGATCACCGATCCCGGCTACAGATGAGCGACCACGTCGGCTGAAACGAAGCGCCTGCTAGTACGTGATTTCCTTCTGTCTCGCATCGCTTCGAACGCTTTCGCGAAAAGACAAAGACGCGTTCGCTCCGCAAAAAAGGCCACCTGCAGTCGTGAGTTCGATTCTCTTTTGCAAGCAAAAGGTTTATGCACAACAGAATTCTGAGTTCTTGCGCGTTCCTCGGTGTCGCGATGCTCTGCCTGCAGGCTAGTGTGGCTTTCCGTCGCTGCGCAGCTGCCGGGGCTTGATGACCAAAGTAACAAAACTGTTACTTATTCGTCACTTGCATTTCGCAAGAAAGACCAAAAACGTGTTGACTGCTTTCGCCATCACCATTAAGCGAGGCGAGACAAAACACTAAAAACCAACTCAAACTCCATCTAATGATAAAAAAATCCACTTCACAATCCGCATTCTTTAATGTGCGCGTCTTAATCGGACTGTTTACAGTCTTGGCCGGCGTCGTTTTGGCGCTGGCGGGCTTTGGCGCTTTCTCCGCACAAGCGCAGCAGAAAGCTCGCATTATCACCGATTCAACGAACCCTCTCGTCCCTGCGGGATTTGATTGTTCGCAAATTCACGCGCTGGGCATCGACAGGCAAGACAACCTGCGGGCCGGAGCAATCCGGATTGCCTGCGGCGAGGCTCAGGG
>Ga0066709_100004384_pt1 | contig 11246 bp, 13 predicted proteins | sample GraSoiAngelo_158_FD_79665 | JGI IMG/M metagenome (GOLD analysis project Ga0066709, IMG submission 79665) | Grasslands soil microbial communities from the Angelo Coastal Reserve, California, USA - 14_1009_16_30cm | ecosystem: Environmental > Terrestrial > Soil > Grasslands | place: USA... | reverse complement strand
GTGCGGACCAACCTGACGATCGTCGAGGCCGATGGCACGGTGACGAAGCTGAACGAGCCTGGACCGGAGCTCGCCCAATCCGACGTCGACGCGCTGCTTGCGACCGCCGGCGGGATCGCCGCGGAGTGGGTCCTCGGCTGCGGCTCGCTTCCACCTGGCACGCCGTCCGACTTCTATGCGCGACTCGCGCGTCTGGCCTCGCCACGACGGCGCATCGCTGTGGACACGAGCGGCGCGGCGCTGCGGGCGTGCGTGTCGCCGAGCATCGATCTGATCAAGCCAAACCTGGCAGAGCTCGAGGCGCTTCTCGGAGAGCGGCTTGCGACCCTCGGCGACGTGTTGCATGGCGCGCGGCGGATCGTGTCGCGCGGCGTCGGCGCTGTCCTTGTGAGCCTCGGATCCGACGGGGCGATGTACGTCGACCGGCACCGCGCGGTGCACGCGGAGGCGAGCGTCAACGACATCGCGAACACGGTCGGCGCCGGCGACGCGTTGCTCGCGGGTTACCTCGCCTCAGGCGGCGGCCCGAGCGCGCTTGCGACCGCTGTGGCGTGGTCTGTCGCAGCCGTCCGTTCGACGAGCACGTGGATGCGTCCTGTGAGCCCGGACGACATCGCGACCGTCACCGTGCGCGCTGAGATCGATCGCGTGCGTCCGGTGCGCCGCGGGCTGGTCGGAGTCGCGAGCCGATGACCGCGGCCGATACTCGTTCCGCATTGCCACCGATCGGCCAGCATCGTCGGCAGCTTCAGGGCGTGCCGGCCTCGCCGGGCGTTGCGCGCGGCCGTTGGACGCGCATCGAGCGGCCGCCGCTGCCGGCGCCGATGCGGATCCGCCCCGACCAGCAAGATGCCGAAGTCCGGCGATTGCAGGAGGCGGCGGCCGCGGTGGCGAAAGCATCGACCGCGCTCGCAGCGCGCGTGCACGAGGCTGGACATGAAGGTGAGGCCGAGATCTTCGCCGCGCACGCCGCGATCGCAGAGGATCCGGAGCTGCTGGACGACGCGGCTCGTCGCATCCGCGGCGAGGCGACCGACGGTATCGGCGCGATCGCTGCGGCCGCGCGGACGGTCGCCGATAGCCTCGCCGCGCTCGACGACGAGTTGCTCCGCTCGCGCGCCACGGATGTACTCGACGTCGCCGAGAACATCGCTCGGCGTCTGGCCGGGTTCGGATCGGCCGACGCGGGTCTGCATGAAGCCGCGATCGTGATCGGGCGTGACTTGCCGCCGTCGTTGACCGCGTCGTTGCCACGCGATCGCCTGCTCGGCATCGCCCTCGAGGGTTCGTCGCCAACGGCCCACGCGGCGATCCTCGCCCGGGCGTACGGCATCGCTTCGGTCGTCGGCGTTCCGGATCTGCTCGCGGTCCTCGAAGCGGCCGGGAGCGACGTCGAACTTCTGATGGACGGATCGACCGGCGTCGTTGTCGTCGATCCGGATCCGTCGGATCTGGCCCGATTCGCACAGCGAGATGCGGACGTGCGCGCCGGCCGAGAGCGGGACGCGGCCGAAGCGACGCAACCGGCAGCAACGCGCGACGGAGCCCTCGTGACCCTGTTGGCCAACATCGGCGCACCGAGCGAGAGCACGGACGCCGTGAGGCTCGGCGCCGCCGGCGTCGGACTCTTCCGCACCGAATTCCTTTTCCTCGAACGCTCCAGGCCGCCGTCCGAGGACGAACAGGCCGAGGCGTATTCGTCCGTTGCTCGCGCGTTCGCGCCCTACGCGATCACCATCCGATTGCTCGATGTCGGCGGGGACAAACCGATCCCCTACCTGCAGCGCGCTCCGGAAGCGAACCCGTTCCTTGGCGTACGTGCCCTCAGACTGGCGCGGCACGAGCCCGACCTTTTCATCACACAACTGCGCGCGTGCTATCGCGCCGCGATCCACGGGCGCGTCAAGGTAATGGCGCCGATGGTCGCCGACGCCGCGGATGTCGACATCCTTCTCGACCTCGACGCGCGTGCGAGACGCGAGCTCGTCAAACGCGGCGACGCGATCGGCGAGATGGAGCTCGGCGTGATGCTCGAGATCCCATCCGCCATCCTCGTTGCCGACAGCTACTTCTCCCGCATCCGCTTCGCCAGCATCGGCACGAACGACCTGGTCCAGTACACCCTCGCCGTCGACCGCGGTAACCCGAACCTCGAACGTTACCGCGATGCATTGCATCCCTCCGTGTTGCGGCTGATCCGCTATGCGGTCGAAGCCGCGGCACGGGCTGGGATCGAGCTATCGGTGTGCGGCGAGATGGCCGGCGATCCCGTGGAAGCACTCGCATTGATCGGCCTCGGTGTCCGATCGCTCAGCATGGGGCCGTCAAGTCTCGCCGCGGTGCGCCGCGCGATCCGGGGCGTCGATCTCGAGACTGTGTCTTCCGCGGCACTCGTCTCCCAAACCGCCGTGTCGCCGGCGGAGGTGCGCTCGCGATTCGCCGCGATTACCCAGCGAGGCGAGTCCTAGCAAGCTCGCTCGTCCGCGTGGCGCTTATGCGGTGATCAGATTTTTCCGTTATGCGTCGCGTCGCCGCGCGTTAAATACGCGGCCCGCGCACGTTGCAGAAACGGCGATGCGGGCCCGCTCCTCGAGCGAGCGACCGATATGACTGAGCGTCTTCCAGGGGCATCGCGTCCCGTAGGCGTTCTGGAGAGTGACACGATGCCGCGCACCTTCGCGACCGTCGCGTTGTCCGCAGTCGTCACAGTCCTCACACTCGTCGCATTCACGCCGGCGCAAACGCGCCCACCGCAGACAGCGGCGCGTGAGATCGAGCTCACGAATACGGAGCGCGCCTCGACCATCGCGCGTTTCCGCCGCGCTTCTCCCAGCGCAGAGCCTGCGCTGCCGGCTGCCCCGGTTGCTCCGCCGCAGATCGTCGCGACGCCGGCCCCCGTTGTCGTCCCGAGTGTCGCCGATGCGCGGGTGTACGCGATGAGCCACATCGGCCCGAGTCAGTTCACCTGCCTCGATGCCCTCTGGCAACACGAGTCGAACTGGAACCCGGGCGCGCGAAATCCCTCGTCAGGCGCATATGGCATTCCGCAGGCGCTGCCGGGCAGCAAGATGGCGAGCTTCGCCGGTGATTGGAGCTACAACCCTGTCACGCAGGTGCGCTGGGGACTCTGGTACATCGGAGCGAGCTACGGCAATTCGTGCCGCGCCTGGTCGTTCTGGCTGTCGCATCACTGGTATTGAATCGCACCACGTCACTCCTCGCGCGTAGGCGGCCGAAAATCCTGGATCACGCGCATGAAGAGCTGGATCGGGAAGCTCAGCCATCCCAGAAGTCCAAGCATCAGCAACGGAAGGGAACCGAGGAAGACATTTGCGAGCTGCACGAGCAGCTGAAATCCGACGGTGAGGATGACGTTCTTCAGATACCCGGGCCACTCTCGTCGCTCACTGATGGACAGCCTGATGACGTTCGCGAAGAGGAGCACGAGCAGCGCGCTCATGATGCGGATCGCGAGCGGTTCATCGCCGCCGACCGCGCGATATACCGGTACGGGCAGTAGGGCGACCAGCGTCAGGATCAAGGAGCTGACCACGATGTTCCGCAGTCGCCACAGCTCGATCCGAGACCATCGTCCGTCCCCGCGCAATGCGGTCACAAGACCGGCGAACCCTGCCACGCTCAACGCGATTCCGGCGACGGTCGCGAAGTAGAACTGATCGGTCAACGACGTCGCCTATGCCGACGCGGCGCCGAGACTGTAATAGGACAGGGTGACGCCGCCGGGATTCCCTACCCATCCGACGCCGAACGCCAGCGTGGTGTTCAGATGATTGAGTCTGGGCACCTCGGTCAGAAAGGTCGCGTAGTGCACCTCCACACCGCCGTGTTCACGCGTTTCGTCACGCACTGGTCGGGTCGCCAGTCCACCAAACCGGACGAGGACGCTGCCCGCGCTCGTAGCGACCTCGGCGTGGGCGTCGAGTAGGTTCAGACCATCGCGCCGAACCGCGGAGTAGTGCCAACCGCGCCAGGAGCCGGCGAGCTCCCCGTTGTCGACGCGGCCGACACTCTGCCCGAAGGCTTGACCCTCGCGGTCCCCGAAAGGGCGTGTCGTTTCGTGGGACCGGTACTCCCACGTCGCGGTGCCGAGCAGCGAGAACTTCATCCCCTCTCCGGTCGTGCCCTCGTCGCCCGTCTCACCTGGCGGGGTCGGAGCGATCTCGACGTAGCGGACTCGCGCGACCTCGTCGACGAACACGCCGACGCCGGCAGCGATCACGCCGTTCAGCCACGCAAATTCCCCAGCGGCGACGAAGCGCATCCAGTGCGTGATCGCCCGGCGACCCGGTCCAGCCGGAACGCCGAATCCGCCGAAGCGGGTCATCACGATCTGGTCTCGCGACGCTCGCACCATGCCGTGAGCGTCGGGGAGGAGGACGTCGTCGGAGCGGCGCCGCGGATATTGCACCAGGGAGTAGTCGCCGCTGAGCCTCTCACCACTGACGCGACCGCCCCTCGTCGAATACGCGTACGCCTGTCCCTCGAGCTCCGGCCCGAAAGGCCTCACGTCGACGAACTCCTGGTACGACCAGGTGGCTTCGAAGAGCCGCGCGATCCTGATTCCTACCGCCTCGCGGGCGTGCGCTATTTCGCGCGACTCCCCGCGATGTCGTAGGGCGGGTTGCCAGGGCCTTCACGTCCCTTGTTCGGACGCCAGCCTCCGGAAAAGGTCGTGCCGTCCTTGCTCCATTTTCCGCGGAACGTCGCGCCGAGTGCTTCGGTTGTGATCGTCAACTCGTCCCCGTCTATCTTCCAGACGTACGGGATCGGTGCCGGCGCCATGTTCGCGAAGACGGTCGACGGGAACGTGCCGCTCGAAGGGTCGTATCCGATCAGCTCGAGACCTTGGATCTCGTAGCCCGCGAAATTCAGTCGAACGCGCTGCTGCAGAAAGAAGCCGCCTGGGAGCCATTCGAAGGTCGTCCTGCCGCTCACGTTATCGACGCTCGAGTCGAGCGTCCTGCCCTTCATCTCCCAGGTCCCCACAAAGCGATCGAGGAGCCTGAGGGCGGGATCAGGCTTGGGCGGTCCCTGCGGCTCGGTGCGCTCTTTTGTCATCTCACTCATCGTCTTTCACTCCTGTCGCTGCATAAGTGTTCCCTCGAGACAGATTCTGCCGCGAGAACGAGAACGTATTTGCCGGTTCGGCCTGACTCTCCTGGATTGAGCTAATCCTGCGCGAGCGCCTCGTTGACGATCTGGCTCAGGTTCGTAGCCGCGGTGAAGTCGGGCGTCAGCCGGTTCTTCGTGATGGCGAATGCGATCCCAGTCCGAGTGTCGCCGTACGCCATGCTCCCGCCGGCGCCTCCCACGCCGAACGCGGTCGGAGACTCGGCGGGCGTGGAGCCGAGTCGTCCGATGGAATAGCCCAGCGCCCACGTTGTGGGCATGCCAAAGATGGCATCGACGCCGCTCATCGACACGGCCGTCGACTCGCGCAGACGTTCCGGCGAGAGCAGCCGGACCCCGTCGACCTCGTCGAGCAATGCCCCGTACATCCGGGCGATGGCCCGCGCGGATGTTTTGCCGCCCGCGGGGATGTCGGCCGCGAGGATGTCGGCGCGGTTACCGAGCACCGCCGTGGGCATCAGGCTCATCGGCGCCGCTTTGAACATCGGGAGATCAGGGGGCATCGCCGCCATCGCCGCGTCGCTCTGCGCGTCACGCGGCGCATCTTCGAGCCGCGCCAGCCGCGGCTGTTCAGAACGTGGCATGCCGAAATAGAGCTCGTCGGCGACGCCGAGCGGTCCGGACACGAGATCGCGGAGGACACGCGAGATCGGCTTGCCGGTGCTGCGACGAACGACCTCTCCGACGAGGTAGCCGAAGGTGTAGGCGTGGTAACCGATCTTGGTGCCAGGTTCCCACCAGAGCTCTTCGTCGGCGATCGCCGCGCACATCTTGTCCCAATCGCACAGGTCTTCGGCGGTCGTGGTCAGGGGAATGCCGGGCACGCCGGCCGAGTGGTTCAGGACCTGCCGCACCGTGACGGCCTGCTTGCCATGCGCCGCGAACTCTGGCCACAGCTGCGCGACCCTGGTGTCGTATCCGAAAGAGCCACGCTCCACCAGCATGTGCACGATCGTCGAGGCGGCGGCTTTGACCATGGAGAAGTTGTAGAAGGGCGTATCCGACATGACCGGACGTCCGGTCGCCGGGTCGGCAACACCGCTGACCGCATCGACGACGAGCTCGCCTTCGCGGTAAACCGCGACCTGCACCCCGCGCTCGGCGCCGGACTCGACCAGTTGATCGATGGCCGACTGAACTCGCTGTTGCGCATCAGGGATGATCCCGCCGCGATCAGACACGATCGCGCCGCCGTTTCTCGAACGAGGCTCTTTCACAACTCTTCCCCCCAGGTTGGATTTCGATAATCAGACGATTGTCCTCCCCAGAACTCATCTGTCGCTCTTGCTTGGACAGTGCAGGTGCCTCGAGAATTGGCCTCAGTTGTTGGTGGTGAGCGCGGCGGCCGAGCTGAGGAGATCATGAAGATGGATCGTCGCGGGCGGTTCGATCCAGCGGCGCGCAACGACTCGGACACCGCGGAGCAACGGCGACGGCGACGCGCCGTGATGAACGACGTGCGACGCGTGATCGAGCGGGATGCCCGCATCGCCGCCGCCGCGGAGGAGTTGTCGACCGCCGCTGAAGTCGCTCTCGCCGCCATCGATGCGGGGCCGACCCACGTCAACGGCGAAGTGCTCAGCGCACTACGTGCGGCGCTCGCGAAATACCGCGAGGCGAGCCGTGCGTCACTGTCATCTCCACCACCGCCGACGCCTCAGCGAAGGACGACGTAGAGGTCGATCGCCGGCGCACCGTCTTGCGCACCGATGACGAAGATCCCAGCTCCCTCCGCCGGCCCCACCGTCAGCGTGCCGCTCTGGTTGATGAAGTTCTGGTTCCCGGCGAGCCGATCGCGAACGTAGGTCGGCAGTCCCTCCATGATCTTCGCCTTCGTCCCGATGGATCCGGCAATCGTCACGTTGCTCTGCGTCAACGGGATCCCGACGGACAGACCGAGACCGAAGACGGAACCGAAGAGGCTCAGCACCCCGCCGACGAGGAAGACGAACACGAAGGTGCCGCATCCGGAGAGGCAGCCACAGCCGCCCGGGCCGCGGGTCCACCGGCGTTTCTCCTCAGACATGCGTGCATAGGATGCCATTGGCGCGCCCGCGACACGTTCGCCGAGTACGGCAGGCTCAAGATAGCTTTAAGGCACGAAGTAGCTGGGCGTTGATGGCGACGACGATCGTGCTGGCGGACATCAGCACCGCGCCTATCGCTGGTGGCAGGAGGATCCCCTGGGCCGCGAGTACACCGGCTGCGAGAGGGATCGCGACGACGTTGTATCCCGCCGCCCAGAACAGGTTCTGCAGCATCTTCGCGTACGTCGCTCGGGAGAGACGGATGACCTTGACGACATCGCGCGGGTCGTTTCGGACGAGGATGATTCCGGCCGATTCGATCGCGACGTCGGTCCCCGCGCCGATGGCGATCCCGACGTCGGCCGCCGCCAAGGCGGGCGCATCATTGACTCCGTCGCCGACCATGGCGACGCGGCTACCCTCTCGTTGAAGCTCCTTGACCTTGTCGGCCTTGAATTGTGGAAGGACTTCGGCGAAGACCTCGCGGATCCCAAGCTCCGCGGCAACGGCCTCGGCGACGGCGCGGCTGTCGCCTGTGATCATCGCAACACGCACCCCAAGCGCCTGTAACCGCTGAACGGCCTCCCTCGATTCGGCCCGAACCTGGTCCGCCAGGAGTATTGCCCCCAGAAGTTTTCCACGGCGCGCGACGAGAACGAGCGTTTGTCCCGTTACCTCGGCCGACCGAACTAGCTCCGACTGCTGGTCATCGAGCTTGTCGCCGAAGAACGCTGGATTGCCGACCTCGACTAACTCTCCTTCGACCTCGCCCTTTACACCTTTGCCTGGGACCGCCGAGAAGCGCTCGACCCTGGCGCGATGAACTCCCGCCTCATTCGCCCTGGTGACGATCGCCCGGCTGAGTGGGTGCTCGGACTCGGCTTCCACCGCAGCGGCAACTCTCAGGAGATCTCGTTCGCCCGTGCCTTCGAAGGTCAACACACGCGCGACCCCTGGCTCGCCGCGCGTGAGGGTTCCGGTCTTGTCGAAGAGGACGACGCTTACCCGTCTGGCGTCTTCTAGCGCCATGCGGTCGCGGACCAGCAATCCATTGCGGGCCGAGATCGTTGTCGAGATTGCGACGACCAGAGGGATGGCGAGACCAAGAGCGTGCGGACACGCGATGACAAGCACGGCGACGGTGCGCTCGATGCTGAAGCCGAGACCACGGCCGACCGCAAGCCACGCCACGAACGTTACGACGGCGGCGGCCAGCGCGACGATCGTGAGCAGGAATGCCGCGCGATCGGCGAGGATCTGCGCGCGCGAGCGGCTGGCTTGGGCCTCGGCGACGAGCCGCATGATCCCGGCGAGCGCCGTGTCTTCGCCGACCTTCGTGACCCTGATCTTGATCGAGCTCTCGCCGTTGACGGTCCCGGCGATGACCGCGCCTCCCGGTGATTTCGGAACCGGCCGCGACTCGCCAGTGATCATCGATTCGTTGACCGACGAATCTCCTTCGACGACCTCGCCGTCGGCCGGCACTTTCGCCCCAGGCCGGACCAAAAGGAGGTCGCCGACCCGAAGCTCGGCGATGGGCACCGTCTCTGTTTCCGAGCCGCGGATCCGCTCCGCCTGATCCGGTAACAGCCGCGCGAGCTCCTGCAGCGCTCCTTCCGCCCGACTGATCGAGCGCATCTCCATCCAGTGCCCAAGGAGCATCACCGTGATCAAGGTGGTCAACTCCCAGAACAGCGAGTCGCCACGGAAGAAGAGACCTGAGATGACGCTGTACGAGTACGCGACCGTAATGGCGAGCGAAATGAGCGTCATCATCCCGGGCGAGCGAAACCGCAGCTCGGTCACAGCGCCCCGGAGGAAGACGAGGCCGCCGTAGAAAAAGACGATGGTGGAGCAGACGACAGGCACGAACTCCGACCCTGCGAAAGAGGGAGGCTCGAAACCGAAGAGGGTGCGAAGAATGCCTGAGTAGAGAACGACCGGGATAGTCAGAAGGAGCGAGAACAGGAAACGATCACGAAACATCGGCACCGAATGGCCGGCATGCTTGTCGAATGTCGATTCGCCAGAAGCTCGACCGTTTGTCGCGTGATCCGCGTGATGAGCCTGCATGAAGTCTCGCGCCCAGGATCTCGGGCTAGTGCCCGGAATCGCGGACGCACTCGCTCAGCGCATCATGCCGCCGGGCATCATCCCAGGCATCGCATTCATCGCGGGCATGCACGTGGCCGCCATGACCGTCCACATCAATATCCACGGCAGCACGACGATGATCGCGAGAACGACTAGCGCGATCAGGACCGCTTTGGCCCACGCGGGCCACGCCTCGGAGCGCGGCGTCTCCGCAGCCATGTTTTGGGCTCCTATTCAGGCGGCAGCGGCGTCGGCGTCCCCGGTCCGCGGCCACTCCACTTTTGGTCGATGCTGTGACGGATGGCGAGAAGACCCAACCCCTGCGCCTTCATGTCGATCACGTCACGCGTGATGCCAGTGCAGATGTCTCAGCCGAAGCTCATCGTGTCGAGCCGCACGCGTCCATCGGAGAGCTGTTCCCGAACGTAGCAATCGAAATTCGAACGATGCCCTGCGGCGACACAGCCGCAGTAACACGGGAACCATCTGAGCGTGGCCTCGTTCGCCACGGCGTAGCGATACATCGCCTGCGTTTCCGCGGGCAGTTGCTCGAACTCCTGTGGCCATACGTCCTGCGACGGGTTCGCGTACAGCGGCATAAGCGCGTCCGCTGGCGCGCTTGTTCTCGGCGCGCAAGCCGCCAAAGTGACTGCGCCGCCGAGGACTAGAAAGCGCCGGCGCGAGAGGACCCTCGCTGGCATACGTCGATTGTTCCATGGGCTCACGGCTTAGCGCAGCAGGAAGGACGCGGCGACCCGCCCCGTGAGGCCGGCGATGGCCCAGGTCGCGCCCGTCGTCAGACGATGGATTTCCCCGCCGACTCGTTCGATGCGGTGGTCTCCACACTCACGCTGTGCACGGTGCCCGACGACGCGCGCGCAGTGGCCGAGGCGAAGCGGGTCCTCCGTCCGGGCGGGCGCTTCCCTCTGCTCGAGCATGTCCGAAGCGACGTACTGCCCGTCCGGGTCGTACAACGGATCCTCGATCCGCTCGCCCATCCGGGTCACGGCCGACCATCTGACGCGCGAACCATTGAGCGTCTGCGGACCGCCAGATTCCGAATCGACCGGGTCGAGCGAACGCGATTAGGAATCGCACAGCGGATCGCGGCCCGCAAATGATGGTGCGACACTTCCATCTGACGTGTCCCGCGCCGTCCTAACCGGCCTCGAGCGACTGGCCGTACATAACGCGATCCGAGCGGGCCTTGGCGTTAAGTTCGAGATCCCGTTCTTGCTCGGTGGGGTGAGTCTGTCGGCGTCGGCGATCGTCCTCGACATCGGGACCGGACTCGGCTGGGGCACACTCGGACTCATCCGCCTGGTGCATCCGAGATTCGTGGTGGCAGCCGACTACGACATCAGTGTGCTCCCGCAAGCCAGCCAATACTTGGCTGCGCGTGGCGTCAAGCGATGGGTCGCGTTCGTGAAAGCGGATGCGAAGAGCCTGCCCTTCCCTGATGCGGTCTTCGACCTAGTGCTCGCCGCCTACGTCCTTCACCACGTCATGGGGTATTCGCCCGCGATCAGCGAGATCGGTCGAGTCACGAAGCCTGGGGGCATTTTCGCGTTCATCGATCCCGTACGACTTTCATTCATGCCGCGAAGGCGCCAGCTTGATCGGCCCCTCGAAATTGCAGATTGGTCGGAGCTCGTGAGCGATCTTGAAGCGGCGCACTTCCAGGTCGAGCGACGGCGTGGTCTCCCGTTCCTCCTGTATGTCATCGCGCGCCGCAGCGAATGACGTAGGAAGCAAATCAGACACGCATGCTGAATTGATAGAGCGCGTCACTTCAGATTCGGTGGGTTCGCCGCCACTCGAGCGCGGGCCTCGTTGCATTTGCACTAACCGTTTGCAGCTCGACCTTTGTGCTGAACGCGAGAATGGGTCATTGCGGACCTCGCAACAGTCACCTGGGGGCAAAGGCAAACGATCTAATTGAGAAGCCGACTTCACCTCTGTTCCAATGGCTGC
>Ga0066709_100004383_pt1 | contig 11247 bp, 6 predicted proteins | sample GraSoiAngelo_158_FD_79665 | JGI IMG/M metagenome (GOLD analysis project Ga0066709, IMG submission 79665) | Grasslands soil microbial communities from the Angelo Coastal Reserve, California, USA - 14_1009_16_30cm | ecosystem: Environmental > Terrestrial > Soil > Grasslands | place: USA... | reverse complement strand
ATTCGCGATCAGCAACGCCAGCATTACCAGCACGGTCCAGCGCACACCGAAGCGTTCACGGATCAAATCGGAAAGGCCCTTGCCGGTTACGGCACCCATGCGGGCACACATCTCCTGAACTATTCCCAGACTGACAGTGAGCGGAATCAGGAGCCAGAGAAGTTTGTAGCCGTGGTCGGCGCCTACAGAAGCAAAGGTTGCAATGCCACCGGCGTCATTACCGGCGCTGGCGGTGATAACGCCTGGACCAAGAATCGACAGATAAACAAACACACGTGGCCGTCGCGCCACCGTGCGGCGCATTCCCTGAGCGCCGCGCCTCAACAGGCGGGTGCCTGCAGTTCGAACGTTTGTTCGCTCGTGCGCCACTTGGAGGGTCCTCTAACATTTTCGATTGCTGATTTTCGATTACCGATCGACCGACCGCGTTCGCTATCCTAACAATCGAGGCAAGCGATTTCGCCAGTCTTTCGGCAACAGGATTTCGATTGCATCATCAACAGTTACGATCCCCAGGATCTCGCCGGCGTCATCAACCACCGGCAGCGCCAGCAAATTGTACTCGGCGATTTTTTGCGCTACGTCGGCGGCGCGATCATCCGGATGCGCTACCTGAAGATCGCTTCGCATTACGCGTTCCAGGGGCGCCGAAGGGTCAGACAAAATCAAACTACGCAGCGCAATCACGCCGGTCAGGTTCCATGAGTTTTCGCCTGAAACGACGTACAGGTAATAGATCATGTTCGGCGTTTGGGCCATCTCGCGCAGCCGTGCCAAAGCGTCGCCAACGGTCAATTCGCGCGGAAGCGTCACAAACTCGGTAGTCATCAAGCCACCGGCAGTATCGTCGGCGTATGGAAGCAGCTCCGCGACTTCGAGCTGCTCATCATCTTCCATCCGATTGAGTAGATCCTCAGCCTTTTCTTCGGGAAGATCGCCGAGCACGTCGGCGGCTTCGTCCGGCGACATGTGCTCCAGAATGTCGGCCGCGCGTTCCTCATCCATGTCTCCAAGAATTTGCGCCTGCCGCTCGGCAGCCATCTCTTCCAAAGTTTCAGCGGCGGTTTCGTCGTCCAGTGATTCGACGATCTGGGTGCCGTGTTGATAAGAAAACGCCTCTGCCAATCGCGCGATTTCGACTGGATGCAGACGCGCCAGCTTTCCGCGCGAGGATTTCAATTGAACTGTGGCTGCATCCGTCGCCAGATATCCCACGTCAGCCCAGTCGATCACTTCGACAGGACGGCTCGTGCGCAGAATTGACGGGGCCAGCCGCCGCCACAGTCCGCTCAGGCTCACGTCTGCACCGGTGACATGCCACTCATTTGCCGCTTCAATTATTTGAACGTCGTTCACTCGGACTACGCGTTTTCCATCAACGTCGATCAATTGTTTATCGAGCACGTCTCGCGCCAGCAGCACTTCACCGTCACGCCGCAGAAACGGTCGCAGATCAAGAATGTCGGAATTCAGGCGCACGCCTTCTTCGCCGAATTGTGATATGCGCCAGCGCGGCAAGAAAAAATCTCGCCGGCGATACCGCGCGACGAATCCGGCGACCGGCGGATGATCGACCTGGCCGAGCCGGACAATTACATCCTTCAGTGTCGCGACACGCTCGCCTTCGAGGTCGAGAATGGGTCGACCCAATACTTGCGACAGATAAAGCATTCGAAGTTACTTCAAAGCGATCGCGTCGATCATAACACGACGATTATCGAACCGTCTGCGCTGGCGATTTGTTAGAAACACGATTAGCTCTGGGCCGGATTGCGGGTTGGCTTACGAAAGTTGTAGCGCAGGAGGACGCGCAGCGGAATGGCTACACCATCGCGTTTGGCAGGAAAGAAATGCATTTGTCTGACGGTTTCGAGTACCGATTGTTCCAGACCATAGCCCGCCCATCGCTCAATCTCCATGTGGTTCACTTCGCCTTTCTCATCGATGTCGACCAGAACATCAACGGTAGCTTCTATCTCAGAGCGGGCGGCCGTCTCCGGATATATTGGTTTCAGTCGGCGATATGGTCGTGGTGCCTGGACATCTTTGTTTCTGTCATTGTCGTCGTCCGAAAGCAATTCGATGATCGGAGTGGAGTTGGAAATTGCAGATGCTCGTTCGGCGCGTTCGTCTTGCTGCGCTTTTCGGATAGCCGCGGCGAACTGACTTCCAGTGGACGACAGCATGATCGTGAATTGTTTTTGCGATGTTTCCGGGGAATCGGCGTCGGCTGAGGGTCGCTCCCACAAAATCAACCGTCCGGTTCGCGCGCTCACGAGGAAGATAGACGCGTATGTTTCGAAGTAAATTGGCCGAGTTGATGCGGATCGGCTCAATGTTTGTGCTTCGCCAATGAAGTAAAAATCACAACCGATAGCGGCGCCCAGATCGCGTGCTTCCTGCCGAGACATATTCAGCGAACCGGCATATCCCGCGCCGCGCGCCGCGCTCTTCGTCAATTCTCGATCTATTATTTCGAATTCATTTGACGGCGAACCCGCATCCAGACTGAACCTCGATCGAAGCGCGTCGCCTACTATGAGTCCGGTCGCCGACGCGCCGAAATCAAGCACCGCGAGACGAGCACGCCGGAATTGCGCCAACGAAAACGTCGGCGCGATGAAAATTAGCAAACAGATTGCCAGGCGCAGGCTCGACGCCTTAAAACATTTCAGTGCGCTTTTCATTGATTGCTAATTCCCTGAGGCGGAAGTGTGGCGTGTTCGAGCCTCGCAGTGATAGAGCCGGTAGATGGCGTCCTTTACCTCGGCCGGAAAGCAAACACGATGCAGTTCATAGCCGCGCCGCAATCCGCGGACGGCTTCGCTAACTTCACTGATCTCACGAATCTGCGGACGCGCATAACCGTCCTCAACATAGATCCGCTTCCGCGGCTCTTCTCCTTCGGCTGTGTAGTAACCATAGTAAGGAATATCAGTCGCGCGATCTTCAATGAAGTAATACTCCGGTGCGAAGCCCGCGTCAGCAACGATTGCGCGCGCCTTATCGAGAAAATCCGCTCGCTCTTCAACAGGCATGTCGAGATCGATGGCTTTAAAGAGTCGCCGCGCCACGAACCGTTGGCTGAGGTCGCTCAGGATCGGATCGGAAGCTTTTTGCCATTGTTTCAAATGAAAGACCACATCCGCGTCATCGATCTCAAGATGCTCGGTAATCGTTAATGGCGCGCGTTGCAGAATTTTTCTGAATGCTGCATCCGGCGCGCACCAGATTTCATCGCCGACTCGGGCGAGTTCAAGGGCTCGTTGCAGGGCCGCGCGGAGTACGGCTTCCGCCGATCGCAGCGTGCGATGAAAATAAACCTGGCGAAACATGTAATATCTGGCTTGCAAATATTCTTCGACTGCAAAGACACCGCGCGCCGCCACGTAGATTCGATCGGCTGTTTCATCGATCTGTAAGGCATTGATAATCCATTCCAAATCATAAAGGCCGTACTTCGCACCCGTCATCAACGAATCGCGTAACAGATAATCCATGCGATCGACGTCAAGCTGCGAAGACACCAGCTGGGCCAGCGCTGATGGCTTGAAGGTTCCTTCAATGACCGTCGCCACCCGACTGGGCAGCTCGGCTGAGTGGGAAGCCAATACTTTGTGAAGTTGGGTTTCTTCTGAAGTCACCGCGCGGATTGTTAACTGCTCGTGATGAACATCCAGAATCTTTTCCATCGCATGGGAGAATGGTGCGTGCCCAACGTCGTGCAATAGTGCCGCGACGCGCACCGCGACGCGATCGTCTGCACGTATTGAATAACTGTCAGTCAGCCGATCGAGAATGCGTGTAATTAAGTGCCACGCGCCGAGGCTGTGCGTGAACCGCGAGTGCTCGGCTCCCTGATAAGTGTAAAACCCAAGACCAAGTTGCTTGATTCTTCTTAGTCGCTGAAACTCGGGAGTGTCGATCAGACAAATCATCATTCGACCCTCAGCGGTGTCGTCTCGCAAAGGGATTATGTTGTGAACGGGATCGCGGTAGATTCTCTGCGACAAGACCTTGTTTCTTCGACTGTAAATCTTTGGTTCGCAGTCTATCACAGGCGCCACAATCAAATTGCGGTTGGATCAAGTTGAAATTGCCGTGTCCAGGACCGCCTCGGGGCATTTCCGGAATTTCGGACTAAAACCGAATTTTCGGATTTCCACTTTGCCATTATGGGCCGAAAGCGGAGTTTTTTAGCGCTCCAGGGCGCTTTCTGCGAATGGCATCGTCATTGCTTAAAACGCCCACGGATCAAAGTCTGATGTGGCATTTGTAACTGATGTTAGCGAAACATAATTCTGATACCAGCGATGCAACATCGAGGAAATCCGGAATAATTGAAGAAGGCCAACAACAAAGATGCAAGACTAGTTGGTGTTGGTTTTAGATTGAATGCATAAAATTAGCGCTCGCCCGTAGCGGGCGCGTTCAAGAAAGGAAACGATACGATGAAAAAAGTTTGTATGTTCGTCGTGGCCATGGCTCTGGCGCTGTTTGCCGTGAGCGCTATGGCCCAGTCGACGACGACAGGTTCGATTGAAGGAACTGTCACAGACCCGAACGGCGCAGCTGTGAAAGGCGCCACGGTAACAGCGACTAGTCCAAACTTGATCACTCCCCAGACTGCGACGACTAACGATGAGGGTCGTTACCAAATTCTTAGCCTACCTCCAGGTCCGTATAAAGTTTCGATTGAAGCGTCGGGCTTCAGCAAGTTTGAGAAGGACAACATCGCGGTAAACCTGGGAAGAACATCAAGTACTGATGCGTCGCTTCAGTTAGCAACGGCGACAGCGACCGTGACCGTAACCGGAGGCGCCGCGGTTGACGCTGCCCAGAACACGAGTGGCAGTAATGTTTCGACTGAGCAGTTTTCAAATTTCCCAACTCAGCGCACTGTTCAGGGACTCTACACAATCGCGCCAACGGTTACACGTTCGGGCTTAAGAGACGCAACAGGTCGCGACCGCGATCCGTCGGTTGCCGGATCTTCAGGCCCGGAAAATAACTACATTCTCGACGGTGTGAACACTAGCGATCCGGCATTTGGCGGATCGGGCGCTAATCTGCCGTTTGAGTTTGTGCAGGAAGTGGAAATCAAGACCGGAGCCTACGGCGCAGAGTACGGCAAATCCACCGGCGGGATCTTCAACGTCATCACCAAGAGTGGTGGCAACGAGTTTCACGGTGACTTGTTTGGTTATGGCACCACGAAGGGCCTTGTTCGAGAAGTTAAGAATTTTCCGTTTACTGGCTCTGCTGCGAACGGCTTCTCAGAAGTCGATCTCGGTGGTGACATCGGTGGGCCAATCAAGAAGGACAAGCTGTGGTTCTTTGGCGCCTTTAATCCGCAGCGTCGTACGAACTACTATCTGACGCAGACGTTCCATTTGCCCGTTTCCAACAAGGTGACAATTCCGTTCTATGCCGGAAAGATCACCTGGGCACTGAATAGTAAGAATACATTGACGGGCTCGACCTTTGGCGATTTCACCAAAATCGATGGTTTCCTGGCGACGGCCGCGCTGAACAACGTCAACGGATTTGGCAGTGACATCACTGCTTTCCTGGGCCGACAAGAGACGGGTGGCCATAACTACGCTATCCGCCTGAACTCGACGATCAGAAACAACTTTACGGCTGAGATCTCCGGTGGTCTGCACTTTCAGCGAGCCAATACAATTCCTCGCGCTACTGACGCGGCACTGGTCACAGACAACTTCGCAGTTTTGAGAGGCGGTGCGGTGCTTCCGGTTACGCAGACAGGCATCTACGCCGGTTTTAACTCAAACGCCGAGGTGGTGGCTTGTGCGGATGGAACCGGCCCTTGCCCTCCAAATTTGGGCAGAACCGGAAACGTTGACTTTGTTGACGGCCGGGGCGGGACGTTGCAACGCAACTTCTTGCGTGGCCCTGGCTTCGGCCTTTTCTCGACCCAGGACCGTAATCGCTACGAGATCAATGCGCACATGCAGAACATCGCGGGCAACCACACGGTCAAATGGGGTTTTGAGTGGTTTCGTAACATCTACAACATCAATACGCTTTCGAGCGGACCGAATGTAACCTACGCAAATCCGTTTGGGCTGAACCTGGTGAACGGTTCTGACGGCAACGTCACACATGGCTCGCGCATTGCAAACGCTTTTAGCGTCTGCACGACTCGTGGCGCTCAGATCGTTTGCCCGTCCAGCGCGGCCACTGCCCTTCTAAGTACGCCGGGAGTGGTGCTGCCGACTGGTCTTACTTCAGTCGTAACGGGTTCTATCACTGAAGCTGAGGCCTTTACCAATCCGTTTCTGGTAAGAGTTACCACGCGTCCGCGTGACTTTGAACTTGTTGCGAACACCTACACGAATGCGGAAGCGTTCTATGTCCAGGACGATTGGAAGTTCATGCGAAACTGGCAGTTCAATTTCGGGGCGCGGTGGGACTATGAACAGGCGTACAGCGCTGACGGTGGAACGTACCTTAAGTTCAACCACTGGTGGGACAACCTGGCCCCGCGCGTGGGTTTAGCGTGGGATTTCACGGGGAAAGGCAGAGGTAAGTTATTTGCTAACTATGCCACGTTCATAGAAACTCCCATTCCATTGGATGTTAACGTCCGCGCCGCCGGCGGCAGCAGCCAAACGGACAAGAACTTCAACGTTAGTAGGTACAGCGCTCCCGCCGGCTCAATCGTCATTCCCGGTATCAGGGCTAATCTCCTTACGGGCACGGTCAACCTGGGTGCTGATGCGACTCCGATCGATACTGGTCTAAAACCGCAGAGCATTGGCGAAATGAGTGGCGGGATCGAATACGAAGTGAAGAGGGACTTCGTCATGGGAGTGCGCGGCGTCTATCGTCACATGAGGAACGTGATCGAAGATGGCTCCTTCGACGACGGCGATACGTACTTCCTCTTCAACCCAGGCCGCAGAGGCGGACCAAATGAACTGACTACGGAAGATCAAGCCTGCACCGGAGATGTCGCGGCAGGCCGTGCTCCACGTTGTTTTGGTAAAGCACAGCGGTTCTACCGGGCTTTTGAGCTCACCGCGACGAAGCGATTCACCAACAACTATCAGTTTATTGCTTCGTACGTATTCTCGAGTTTGACCGGTAACTACGAAGGTCTGTTCCGTAACGATAACGGTCAGTCTGATCCCAACATCACCTCGTTGTTTGACTTACAGAGCCTGTTGGACAACACCTATGGACGTCTGCCGAACGACCGTCCACATCAGTTCAAGTTCAACGGTAGCTATCGGACTCCGTGGAAGCTTCTCGTTAGCGGAAACTTCTACATGCAATCCGGCACTCCGTTCAACAAGCTGATTCCACATCCGGTCTATGGTAATAACGAAGGATTCGGAGTACAGCGTGGCACAGCCATTGTTCCGACAGTCACGGCGTCGCAGACTGGATTCCCAAATACTGTCGAAAGCATCGGTTCCAGCCGCACGCCGACGACTATGAATCTTGATCTGGGTGTTTATTACCCCATCAAGCTGGGAGAGAAACGCGAGTTGTGTCTGACTGGAGATTGGTTCAACGTCTTCAATAGTCAGCGCGCTATTACTCTGGATCAGACCTTCTCCATTAACAGTGGCGTGACGGGAGTAGCACCGGTTAATAATCCGTTCTACGGATCAGCTCAACTGGTTCAGGCACCATCGGCATTCCGCTTTGGCGCCAAGTTTACCTTCTAACTCAGTTGCTTCCGTCCGATGAGGGCGGACACAATTGACCCTGACGGGGAGAGGCGCTTACACTTAGCGCCTCTCCCCGAAATTTTTTGCTAAGTTTTGACTCCTCTCTGTCAACTAACATGACACTGGTAAGCTCTTGAGGAGGTCTCCGATGCTTCTCGTCACTCGCCGAAACATCAACTCTCTAATTGCTTGCTTTTTTCTTACTCTGCTTTCAACTGTCTTAATTCTTATTCAGTCGGCGACCGTTTGCGGCCAGGGGAATGGGACTGCTTCAACAGGCACGGGTGGCAGTCACCTGATCTCGGGCAAGATATATTTTCCCTCCGGGCGCCGCGCCGAGGGTGTGATTCAAGTCAAATTGGAAAGTTTTAGCGCTGGTGAAATAACGACTCTGGCAGACGCTAATGGCGCTTTCACCTTTGCGTCACTTTCGCCCGGCAATTACACGGTCGTTGTCAATGCCGAAGGATACGAGATCGCCCGCGAAGGTGTAACGATTGATAGTGACCTGAATCTTTCGCGAGCCGGCATATCCGTGAATACTCCGCAACGCCGATATACGGTAATCGTAAATCTCCAGCCGAAGCGCGGATCTGAAAATCAAGCGGGCGCTGCGGTCATAAATGCTGCTCTTGCAGAAGTGCCGGAAGCCGCTCGTAACTTATATGAGAAGGCCCTGCAACTTGAACAAAGCAACAATATTGCGAACGCGATTGATAATCTCAAAGCCGCGATTTCGCTTTACCCAAAATTTCCGCAAGCCCTCAACGAGCTGGGCGTGCAATATCTGAAGCTTGGACAACCATACAAGGCAGTCGAGCCCTTGAGAGCGGCATCGAAACTTACTCCTGAGGCTCCGCTGCCAAAACTAAATCTGGGAATTGCCTTATTGGAAACGAGACAGTTTACCGAAGCGGAAACCCAACTGCGCGAAGTGCTAAAGCTCAATGACGCGATTCCCACAGCGCATATGTACCTGGGGATTGCGACGGTCAAACTTCGTAATTACCCGGAAGCCGAGAAAGAGTTGCGGCGGGCGATCGAACTCGGAGGTAATCAGATCGTGCTGGCGCATTACTACCTTGGCGGTATTTACTGGCAAGCGCGCGATTATCGCCATGCCGTGGATGAGCTGGAGACTTATCTTCGTCTATCGCCTAATGCTCCAGATGCCGAACGCGTCAAAACGACGATTAAGGATCTCCGTGCAAAAATCTAGTTCTGGCGCTTGACGATCAAGTTTATTGAGAAGGGTAGAATTGATAATGATTCGAGTTCCCATGTCCCAACTTGTTCACCGGTTTACGGCTCTCGCCGTTGCGATTTTGTGGTTAGGCTTTTCGGCAAACGGTCAGGGCGTCGGCAGTTCCCGAGGACTATCCAGCGGTGACGGCGCTAATACGATCCAAGGGCGAGTTTACTTTCCGGCGGGAGAACAGGCCAGACCTCTTAAAGTCATTCTGGAAAGTAATGACTCCGTGGGCGGATCATCGACCGTAACCGATCAGGATGGCGTTTTCAGATTCAACAGTGTGCGCGCCGGAAACTATGCAGTACTCATCGATGGCGGAAAGGACTACGAAGCGGCTCGTGAGCCGGTAACGATCGATCCAATCGGTAGCGGCCGCATTGTTCAGATTAACATCCAGCTTCACCCGAAAGTCAGTGCGTCGAATCCGGCTTTCACAGGCGTTCCGCAGTCAGCTTTGGACTTCTATCAAAAGGGAGCAGCCGCAGCACAAAAAGGTAATTCGAAAGAAGCGGCTCAATTTCTCGACAAAGCCGTAACGGCCTATCCCAACTTCGCCCTGGCCTTGAACGAGTTAGGTGTTCAGTATATGAGGCTACTGCAATGGGACAAGGCCGCTGACACGTTCGAGACGTTGCTGAAACAAAGACCCAAGGATGCTACCGCACATCTTGATTTGGGCATCGCGCTTTACAACTTGAGTTCCACACTGCTCGCTGATAAGAAGATGGACGCGGCCAGTGAAAAATTGTCCTCGGCCGAGTCACACCTGAGAGAAGCTGTGAAACTGAATAGCGCGAGTGCTTCCGCACATTATTATCTTGGCATGACGCTGATCAAGCTGCGGCGCTACGACGAAGCACAAGTCGAACTTGAATCGGCGATCAAGAACGGTGGTGATGGTATAGCGTTGGCACATAGATATCTTGGCGGTCTCTATCAGAGCGCACATAAGAATAAAGAAGCTGCTGATGAATTGGAGAAGTATTTGAAACTCGATCCGAAAGTCAAAGATGCCGACACCATCCGAGGCATAATTCAGAAGCTGCGCCAGCAATAACACTAAAAGATGCCCAGTTCTATCCCTCCTCGCTCCGTTTATCTTCTCCTGTCGATATTTGTCGTAGTTTCAATCTTCGTCCCGGTACACGGTCAAACGAAACCCGAGTCGCGGCCACCAGATCAGACTGAAGACGTAGTCCGCGTCACTACTGAGTTGGTGCAGACCGACGTCATGGTCTTCGATAAGAAGGGTCGTTTCGTCGACGGTTTGCAGGCCGAACAATTCGCTTTGAAAGTTGATAATAAGCCCCGCGTTGTCTCGTTCTTTGAGGGTATCACTGCTGGAAGCACAATTGGGAACAGCGCGAAACCGGTTGCCGGCTCTTCCTCAGGCACGAATACGGCCCGTGGGCGGACGTTGTTCTTTTTCATAGACGATCTTCATTTGGCCCCCGACAGTCTGGTGCGAACCCGGAGAGCGCTGCTCGAATTCATTGAACGTGGAATGGCGGCCAACGATCAGGTCGCGATCACTTCCTCAAGTGGCCAAATCGGATTTCTCCAGCAAATAACAAATGACAGAATCGCTCTGCGCGCTGCGGTGGCTCGCCTCAACTATCGCGGAAGCACTAAAGCCGATATGGACAATCCGCCTATGTCGGAATACATCGCGATGAAGATTCGCGATGGCGACGAACAGGCAATTACTTATTACGTTCAGGAATTACAAAAGCAGAATTGCTTTAAAGGGGGTGGCTCGGTCATCTGTACGATGTCGCCGCAAGCGATGAGATTGGCGGTGAGGGAACGCGCCCAGGAGCTCGTCACGATGGCGGCGCCCGATACCGACAACACGCTGATTCTTTTGGAAGGACTAATGCGTACTGCGGCGCAGTTCCCTGGCCGGAAACTCGTGTTCATGATTTCCGATGGCTTCCATTTGGACGATCGAAAAACAAGTGCCCGCGATCGTGTCAGGAAAATTACAGATGCTGCTGGACGTGCGGGTGTGCTCATCTACACGCTCGACGCGCGTGGCATCATAAGTGAATCGCTCGATGTAACCAACAACCGGCCTATCGATGGAGAGGGCCTGACCATCAGTTCCAACATCGGCGAGATTGTCGCCTCGCAGGATGGGCTCAACGCTCTCGCGGGTGACACGGGTGGCCGTGCATTTCGTAATACGAATGCGCCGATGTCCGAGTGGGTGGATAAAGTTCTGGATGAAACGTCGAATTATTATCTGCTCGCATGGCGGCCTGATAGCGAAGAGCAGAAAAGAGGAAAGTT
>Ga0066709_100004382_pt1 | contig 11248 bp, 7 predicted proteins | sample GraSoiAngelo_158_FD_79665 | JGI IMG/M metagenome (GOLD analysis project Ga0066709, IMG submission 79665) | Grasslands soil microbial communities from the Angelo Coastal Reserve, California, USA - 14_1009_16_30cm | ecosystem: Environmental > Terrestrial > Soil > Grasslands | place: USA... | reverse complement strand
GGCCGACCTCGAGCGAGATCACGTCGTAGCGGGCATCGGAGTGGATCAGATGGTTGCGACCGTCCTCGACGATCACGTGCACGCGAGGGTCGTTCATCCAGCTCGTGTCGAAGTGGGCGCGGAGGAGGTCGAAGACCGCGGGCTCGATGTCGACGCAGTCGAGACGCTCGATTTCATAATCGAGGAAGCGACTCGCGGTCTGCCCCGAGCCCACGCCCACCACCAGCACCCGGCGGGGTTCCGGATGCAGCAGCATCGGCAGATGAGCGGCCACGATCTGATGGGTCTTGCGATCCTGCCCCTGCCACAGGCGATCGATCAGCAGGCTCTGGATGCCGTCCCGATGCACCACCGCGAGGTTCGACACCTTGCCCTCGCGGAAGTCGACGAGCGACTCTCGGTCCGCCAGGAAATCCGCCGGTAGACGGGTGCCCGATAGAAGAGGAATCGCGAACCAGGCGACCAGGCTCGCGCCGATCGCGAGGCCCCGGGTCCGGAGCGAGCCGGTGCGCTGGAGGAGCGTCCAGAAAGCGAAGCCCGTGACGAGACTGGTGGCCGTGAGGACGGTGGTCGTGGCCTGAAGGCCGAGACGTGGAAGGCCGAGGAAGCCGGCTCCGAGTGCGCCCGCGATCCCGCCCAGGGTGTTCAGCATCGAGATCCGGCCGGCCCCGAAGGCGGCCAGCTCGGGATCTTTCACCGCCAGCCGCACGGCGAGCGGGAACGACGCCCCCGAGAGTGCCGCCGCCGGGAACATCAGGACCCCGTAGGTCACGAGCGGATGGCCGAGCCCGCGCCAGAAGCCGGGAGGGGCCGAGAGCGTCGCGGTCACGGCGATGCCACTGAGCACCTGGAGCGTCCCGACGATCGTGGCCGCGCCATGAGCCCGGTCGAAGAGCCGCGCTGCCATCCAGCTCCCGGCCACGATCCCGGCCAGGACGACGGTCAGCGTCACGGTGTAGGTGTAGACGGTGTTGAACGCGATCAGGCCGGCGAAGCGCGTCCACACCACCTCGTAGGCGAGCGCGGCGAACCCGATCAGGAAAACCAGGCCGGCGAGGGCCGGACCCGCGATGGCGGATGGCACGGTGGGGGTCGCCTCGGCGCGGGCTCCGCGGCGGACCGGCCTTGAGGGTGATGGACGCGATCGCCCTCGTTCACGCGCCCGCGGTTCTCTCTTTGCAGGCTTCGAGAGTTCCAGCTCGACAGGAGCCCCTCGCTCGGGCGCCACGTCGCGATCGCCGTGCGCTGGCGGCTCGAGTCGCAGGGCGGCCGCCACGATTCCAGCCAGGACGTTCGCGCCCGCGGCCAGCGCGACGCTGGATCGGAGTCCGAGGGTGGGAATGAGCGCCATGCCCGCCGCCGCGCAGCCGATCGCCGCGCCCAGCGTGTTGATGCCATACAGCAGCCCCACCGAGCTCAGGATGCTGCTCCTCCTGGAAACGAACTGGCGGACGAAGAGGGGAAGCGTGCCGCCCATGAGCACGGTGGGCAGGAGGAAGACGAGCGAGACCAGCGCCATGCGCACGAATGCCAGAGCGCCAGGAGAATGCGCGAGCGAACGGTAGAAGCCGCCGTACGCATCGTCCGCCCAGCGGAAGAGCGGGAGGGTGGCGAGCGCGAGACCTGCCAGCGCGAATTCGAGGATCGAGTAGAAAAGGATCGGCCGAGCGCTCCGGACCGCCAGACGGCCGAAGGCGAACCCCCCGATCGCGAGCCCCAGGAAGAACACGGAGAGCACGGTGCTCAAGGCTTCCTGAGTGGAGCCGAAGACCAGCGAGGCCTGGCGGATCCAGCATACTTCGTAGACCAGCCCCGCCGCCCCGGAAATGAGGAAACAACCGAGCGCCGTGGCTTGTCGGGTCCGGGAAATCGGTCGGGTCTCGGTCATCCGTCGGCGTGGTGGCGTGCAAGGTCGAGACTACCCCGCCATGGCGCCCCGCTCCAGTTCTGTTTTCGCGCCGCGGATCGTCAGGGTCGCTCTTCCAGGACCACAAGATCGAGCTTGCCGAGGCGCCCGGCGTCGCTCGCCTCGGCTGGCCAGGCCGGCTCGGCTCGCTCGGGCCCCTCTGCTGACCCTGGCGCTCTGCGGCCTGCTCGGGCCGATGGGATCCATGCTGGCGCAGGTGCGGTCCCTCGAGAGCTTCGTCGGACGTCCGGCGCCCGACCTCGCGTCGCATCTCGACTGGCTCGATGTTCCCGGGCGGCCTCTCACCCTGATCCTCAACCGCGAGGGCGTGGTCGGCGAGTGCTTGATTGGCGGGCGCGGGTACTCGGAGTTCGAAGCGGGGCTCGGGAAGTACCTCGGGCCTTCCTGAGGTCCGGCGACGCCCAGAGTGCGCATGGCGCTGCAAGTGGGACTCTTGACCCGAGCGAGTGGTGGCGCGATGATCCCGTGCATCGAGGAGTGGCGTCTCCACCTCCAAGCCCAGTGCGTCGTTGGGCCCGGGGGTCTAGGTGGCGTCCCAATTGGCAGCGCGTCACCGAGGCACACGAATTGCCGACGCGACTGACGCCTCGAGTCACCGTTCGCCGAGGCCGTCCATGCGGAGCACCCCGCCGACCGATCGCATCCAAGATCGCGCCGTGGCGGCGCAGGAATCCACGGCAAGCCTCTTGGCGCGTGCTCGCCAGTCCGACCAGCGCGCGACGAACCAGCTCTTCGCCCGCTACCTCCCGCGCCTCACCACCTGGGCGTATGGCCGCCTGCCCGCCCGAGCCCGCGGCCTCCTGGACACGAAAGATCTCGTGCAGCTCACCCTGCTTCGAGCATTCACCAGATTGGAGGCGTTCCAACCGCGACGAGAGGGGGCGTTCTTGGCCTACCTCTGTCAGATCCTCGTCAATGAGATCCGGCAGGCGCTGAGGCGCGCAAGCCGCAGGCCCGATCAGCAGGCGCTCGCCAGCGATCTCGAGGATCCCGGCCCTTCGCCACTGGAGTCGGCTGTGGGTAGGGAAACGCTCGAGGCCTACGAGGCAGGTCTGATGAAGCTGACTGACGAGCAGCGCGAGGCGGTGGTGCTGCGAGTGGAGATGGGACTCACATATCAAGAGATTGCCGATGCCATGGAGAGCCCATCGCCGAATGCGGCACGGATGCTGGTAGCGCGGGGCCTGGCGCGCCTGGCGGAGCTGATGGATGACCGGCGATAGCGAAGAAGCCCTCATCTCCATAGCCAAGGCCGTCGCGGATGGCTCGCCCGTGGACTGGGAACAGGTTAGCGAAGGTCGTCTGGAGGATGCCGGAAAGCTCCGCAGCCTCAAGGGGATCGCCGAGGTGGCGGCTGCGTGGCAAACCATCAACAAGCAGGCCGGAGGTGGCGCGAATACCGGCGGCGCGGACGAAACGCTGGCCGGCGGCCCGAGGCTCGATGGTTCCCGGTCGTCCACCCGCCACGCGTCGTGGGGCCCCCTGCAAATCCTGGAACGCGTCGGCCGCGGGGGCTTTGGGGAGGTTTATCGGGCCTACGATCCCAACCTCGATCGGGAAGTGGCCCTCAAGCTCAGGCGGCGAACCGAGCCCGGCCCCGACTCGGACGGAGACCGCTTCATCACCGAAGCCCGCCGGTTGGCGCGGGTGAGGCACGAGAACGTCCTGGTGGTCCACGGCGCGGACCGACATGACGGTCATGTAGGGATCTGGGCCGAGTTCCTGAAGGGCAAGACCCTCGAGCAATGGCTCAAGGAACACGGACCTCTGGGCGCGCAGGAAGCCACATTGATCGGGATCGACCTGTGTCGCGCATTGGCGGCCGTCCATCGTGCGCGCCTGGTGCATCGCGACGTCAAGAGCGCGAACGTGATGCGTGAGGAGGGTGGGCGGATTGTGCTGATGGACTTCGGGTGCGTTGGCGAGCGCGCGCCCGCGGGCGATTCGGATCAGAGCGGCAACGTCTACGGGACTCCGCTCTATATGGCCCCCGAACAGCTGGCCGGCGCAGGGCCCACCGCCGCGGCGGACATCTACAGCCTAGGCGTGCTCCTCTATAACCTGACCACCGGTGCGTATCCGGTCGAAGCCGGCAGCACGAACGAGCTCACCTACAAGCACGCTCGAGGAGACTCCATGCCGCTGCGGGACCGAAGACCGGAACTTCCCGCCGCGTTCATCCAGGTTGTCGAGCGTGCCGTCTCGCCCCGGCCGGAAGACCGCTACCCAAGCGCAGGCGTGATGGAACGGGCGCTGACGGCAACGGTGGGGGGAGGTGTTCCGGCCCCTCCTCCGCATCCCGTCAATGTGGTGAAGATCGCGGTCACGCTGACGCTCGCGCTGGCTCTGGTCGTCGTCTCTTGGACCCAGTGGCCACGCATGCGGCCGTGGCTCGCGTCGACTTTCGGGTTGAATCCCAACTCTCCGACGCCAGCCAGGACAGAATCAGAATCGACTCAGACCCCCGTGGGATCGGGAACGAGCACGTCGCCTGGCACGCTACCGATGGTCAACGCTCTGACGGCTTCGGCAACCCTTTACCGCATCAGCGGCACGAATCGGGAGCGCCTGCTGCCGGGGGCACGGGTAGAGGTTGGCGACCGGCTACTCATGGAGGTCCAGGGGTCGCGTCCGATGTACGTCTACATCCTGAACGAGGACTCCGAGGGGAAGGTCTTCGCCCTGTTCCCGTTGCGCGGCGTTGTTCCCCGGAACCCGCTGCCCGCAAATCTCCGCCACACGCTCCCGGGCCGCATTGGTGACAAGGAATTTGCTTGGGCGGTCTCGAGTGCTGGCGGGACCGAATCGCTCATCGCGCTCGCCTCGGCGCAGCCGCTGGCCGCTCTGGAGGAGGAGCTCGCCCACATTCCGGAAGCGCAGCGCGGGCAGGAACCCGCATATGCGCAGATCAGTGCCTCGGGGGTGCAGGAGCTGAGGGGGAAGCTGCGCGGGATTGGGAAGCTGGAGCCCATGTCCGGCCCTGAGGGCCCGAGTGATTCGCGGCTCTCGCAGATGGTGCAGAAACTCTCGCAGAGCGTCTCGGGGCGAACCGATCTGTGGCTGTGGCAGATGCAGTTGAAGAACCCGAAGGAGTAGGAGTTCCAGAGGCTGCGGAGGGTGGTAGCAATGAGCGCAGTTGGGCCGAGGGTGGCGTGTCGCCCCGGTGCGCCTCGCCTTGGGCAAGGCTCGCATGGTCTACCTCTCCCCCGATGGGGAGCTGAACCGCGTGCCCTTCGAAGCGCTGGTGGACACGCGTGGCCGCTACCTGATCGAGCGCTACCGGTTCGCCTACCTGACGAGCGGGGCGGAGTTGTTGGAGCCCAAGCCCGAGCCCGCGCGAGGCACGGTGATATTCGCCGCCCCGGATTTTGACCTGGGTGTGCGTCGCCGCAGGGCCGAGGCCGACACCCTGCTGGCTGCAGTGGCCGCCCACGGGTCGTCGTCGCTGAGACCCGAGTCCGCAGCCTACCGCGGCACACGCTCGGGTGAGGTGCCCGGTTGGCAAGGCTGGGTCGCGCTGCCGGGAACACGACAGGAGGCCGCCCATGTGGAGCGCGAACTGGCGGGGAGCACGTACGGGCCGGTGCAGGTCTACCAGGGCCGCGAGGCGTTGGAAGAGGTTTTCGAGGGGATGCGTGCTCCCCGCCTGCTCCACGTGGCCACGCATGGCTACTTCTTCCCGGACCAGGAACTACGGGGAAGCACGGATGGCATTGGTCCCGAGCAGCAACTGGCGCGGATCCGGGGCACAGAGAACCCGCTGCTGCGCTCGGGGCTGGTGCTGGCCGGGGACAATGCAGTCGGCGCCGAGAGCGACTCGCTGGGGGGGGACGATCGCTGGCTCACGGCCGAGGAGATCGGGCTCTTGAGCCTGCAGGGAACCGAGCTGGTGGTCTTGAGCGCCTGCGAGACCGGGTTGGGGGAGGTGCGGCTGGGCGAGGGCGTATCGGGGCTGCCGCGGGCGTTCCGGTACGCCGGGGCGCGGACGCTGGTAATGAGCCTGTTTCTGGTGGAGGACCAAGCGACGCAGGAGCTGATGGGGCGCTTCTACCGCCGCCTCAAGGCGGGACACGGGAAGCTCGAGGCGTTGCGGGGCGCGCAGCTGGAGATGATGCGGCGCAAGGGCGGCGCTCATCCCTTCTACTGGGCGAGCTTCGTGCTGGTCGGAGATCCGGAGTGACGAAGCGGCATGCGCCGGACACGCAAGCGTGAGGCAGTGTAACGTCTCGTGTAAGTGGGTGGCGATGAGCACCCCCCATTCGAGGAGATAACCTCATGGCCACTTACACGGGGGTCTCTATGACCAAGCGTGGACACCCACTCCATGCCGGTCGCCCTGGCAACCTTGCGGCGCTCTTGGTTCTTGCCGGGCTCATCTGCACGAGCAGGGTCGAGGCAGCGCGGCCAGGTAGGCCGCGGGGCAACCCCGAGGTTAGCGGCCGGAGTTCGACGATCGACTCGACTGCAGCGTCACGGGACTCCGTGCGAGCTGCCGCGTTCCGGGACAGCCTCTCGAAGGCCCGCGACTTCTTCAAGCAGGGCCAGTACGCCGACGCGGAGGCCTTGTCCCGCAGACTTGTTGCGAGGGCCGAAGCTGCGGCCGGTGCTGACTCGTTCCAAGTCGCCGACGCGCTGGACGTACTGGTGACGTGTCTCTTGCGCGGGGGCAAAGTGGATCCGAGCTCGCGCCAGCTTGCCCAGCGCGCCCTGACGATCCGCGAGCGGGCCTTCGGACCAGACCACCCTGACGTCGCCAGGAGCTTGAACAACCTCGCAAACGTGCTCGGGAGCACCGGCGACTACGCGGGGGCGCGGCGGCTTCAAGAACGCGCGCTCGCGATCCTGGAGAAGGCGCTGGGGCCCGACCATCCGGACGTGGCGAAGAGCCTGAACAACCTCGGGCGCTTGCTCATGGCGACCGGCGACTACGCGGGGGCGCGGCCGCTCTACGAACGCGCGCTGGCGATCAAGGAGAAGGCGCTCGGCCCCGACGACCCGGACGTGGCGGCGAGCCTGAACAGCCTGGCGCTCCTGCTCTATGAAACTGGCGACTATGCGGGGGCGCGGCCGCTCTACGAACGCGCGCTGGCGATCAAGGAGAAGGCGCTCGGCCCCGACCACCCGGACGTGGCGCGGAGCGTGGGCAATCTGGCAAACCTGCTCTGGAGCAGCGGCGACTACCCGAGGGCGCGGCCGCTCTTCGAACGCTCGCTGGCGATCCATGAGAAAGCGCTCGGCCCCGAGCACCCGGACGTCGCACGGAGCCTGAGCAACCTGGCAAACCTGCTCCTGAGCACCGGCGACTACGCGGGGGCGCGGCCGCTCTACGAACGGGCGCTGGCGATCGATGAAAAGGCGCTCGGCCCCGATAACCCGGATGTGGCGCAGTGCCTGAACAATCTGGCTGAACTGCTCCGGGACAGCGCCGACTACGCGGGCGCGCGGCCGCTCTACGAACGCGCGCTGGCGATCTGGGAGAAAGCACTCGGGCCCGACCATCCAAACGTGGCGGAGTGCCTGAACAATCTGGCGGAACTGATCCGGGACAGCGGCGACTACGTAGGGGCGCGGCCGCTTCAAGAACGCGCGCTCGCGATCCTGGAGAAGGCGCTGGGGCCCGACCATCCAGACGTGGCGGAGAGCCTGAACAACCTGGCGCTCCTGCTCTGGGACACCGGCGACTTCGCGGGGGCACGGCCGCTTCTCGAACGTGCACTGGCGATCCGGCTGAAGGTGCTCGGACCCGATCACCCGGACGTCGCAATAACTCTTTCAAACCTTGCCGAAGTGGATCTGGCGCTCGGCCGGCCCGCGGCCGCTCTGGACGCCGCCCTGAGGGCTGAGGACATCGGCCGGGAGCACCTTCGCCTCACTTGCCAGACACTTCCTGAGCGGCAGGCGTTGCGCTACGCCTCGGTCAGGGCTTCGGGACTCGACGTGGCGCTCTCGCTCGCCAGCGATGGACTCGACCCCGAATCGCTGCGGAGGGTCTGGGACGCCCTGTTGCGTTCGCGCTCTTTCGTGCTGGATGAGGTCGCGAGCCGACACCGCCAGGTCTCCGAGATCACGCGCTGCTCAAAGGAGTTCGCCTCTGCAAGCGAGCGACTCGCCAATCTGATGGTACGTGGGCCGGGGCAGGATTCGCCCGAGAAGTACCGCCGTCTCCTGGACGGAGCTAGGCAAGAACGCGAGCAGAACGAGCGCAGGCTTGCGGAATCATGCTCCGGGTTCCGGCAAGAGCAGGCGGCGAACCGGATGGGGATAGCCGACGTGGCTCGTGCGCTCCCAGCCGGCTCGGCGCTGGTGGCTTTTGCCTGCTACGACCGAAAGCCAGGGCCGGGACAAGAGGCTGCGAAGACCAAGGTCCAGACCACGGCAAGTAGGGGACGATCGCGTCCCCCGGGATCGAGTGAGACGCCATCGTATCTCGCCCTCGTCTTGCCCGCCGGCGATGGAGAACCAGACGCCGTTGCCATCGGGCCTGCCTCGGAGATCGACCCGCTCGTTGCGCGCTGGCAGACAGAAGCAGAACGCCCGCCGCAACTCTCAGGAGCGAAACATGAGAACCCGGAAGGGGCATACCGCACCGCTGGCGAGGCGCTGCGGAAGAGGATCTGGGATCCCATCGCGGCCCGCGTGCGCGGCGCACAACGCGCCTTCATCGTACCCGACGGAGGCCTGAACCTGGTCAACTTCGCCGCGCTTCCCGCAGGCGGGTCCGGCTACCTGCTCGAGTCCGGGCCGACCCACCACTACCTTTCGGCCGAGCGCGACCTCATGCCATCCGAGAGCGAGCCCCCGCACACCCGAGGGCTACTCGCCGTGGGCGGACCGGCCTTCGACCAGAGCCCGTTCGTGGCGGGTGGCATTCCCGCCGACAGGGCCGCGGACGCGTACCGCGGCGAGCGCTCCAGCTGCGACGACTTTCACAGCGTGCACTTCGGTCCGCTCCCGGCCACGGTCCGCGAGGCGGAGGAAGTCGCTGCCCTCTGGGGTGTGGTAGGCGGCGCAGGGCGCGCAGAAGCGATGCGGCTCACCGGTGCGGCGGCCACCGAGACGGCCTTCAAGAAGTACGCCCCGGGCCGGAGCGTGCTGCATCTGGCCACCCACGGCTTCCTCCTCGGCGGCCGCTGCCCCTCCGCGCTCGACCGCACGCGCGGCATTGGGGGCCTTGCCAGCGCGGATCTGAGCGAGCCGCCGCGCGTCACCGGCGACAACCCCCTGCTCCTCTCTGGCCTGGCGCTCGCCGGAGCCAACCGGCGCGAACAGGCCAGCCCCGGCCAGGACGACGGCATCCTCACTGCCGAGGAGATCGCCGCTCTCGACCTCTCCGCCGTGGAGTGGGCGGTGCTCTCCGCCTGCGAGACCGGGATCGGAGAGGTCAAGGCGGGGGAAGGCGTGTTCGGGCTGCGGCGGGCTTTCCAGGTGGCGGGGGCGAAGACCCTGATCATGAGCCTCTGGGCGGTGGAGGATGAGTCGGCGCGGCAGTGGATGAAGAAGCTCTACCAGGGGCGGCTTCTCAAGCGCCTGGGGACGGCGGAAGCGGTGCGGGAGGCGAGCATCGAGGTGTTGCGTGAGCGCCGCGCCAAGGGCGAGAGCACGCACCCGTTCTACTGGGGCGCCTTCGTGGCCGCGGGCGACTGGCGGTAGTGGCTGAGTGGATGGAGACCAGCGGGGGCATCTGCGCGTGGCAAATGGAGCTCAAGAATCCGAGGAAGTGACATGCAGGGAGCACTTGCCCAGTCGAAGCCGAGGTCTCCACTCATGCGTAGACACACATTTCGTGCATTTCGCCCGGGCAACCTTGCGCGCTCTTGGTTCTCGCCGGACTCATCTGCGCGAACAGGGTCGAGGCAGCGTCGGCAAGTGAGCCGCCGGCGGCTCCGAGGTCGGCGGCCGGAGCTCGACGATCAGCTCAACTGCGGCGGCACAAGACTCGGTGCGAGCCGCAGCGTTCCGGGACAGCCTCTCCAAGGCCCGCGACTTCATCAAGCAAGGCCAATACGCCAACGCGGAGGCTCTGGCCCGGAGGCTTCTCGCCAGAGCGAAAGCGAGGGCCGACACCGACTCACTCCAAATCGCTGATGTGCTGGACGTGCTGGTGGAGTCTCTTTGGCGCGGGGGCCAAGGCCAAGGGACCCGGTTCGCGGCAGCTTGCCGAGCTGGCCGTGAGAGTCCGCGAGCGGAATCTGGGACCCGACCAGGACGACGGCATCCTGACCGCCGAGGAAATCGCCTCCCTGGATCTGTCGGGGGTGGAGTGGGCGGTGCTGTCGGCATGCGAGACGGGCGTGGGCGAAGTCAGGGCGGGGGAAGGGGTGTTCGGGCTACGGCGGGCGTTCCAGGTGGCCGGGGCAAAGACGCTGATCATGACCTGTGGTCGGTTGAGGACCAATCCGCGCGGGAATGGATGGCGCGGCTCTACGAGGCTCGGCTGGTGAAGCATTTGAGCACCGCAGAGGCCGTCAGGGCGGCGAGCCTAGGAGTGCTGCGCGAGCGGCGAGCGAAAGGGGAGAGCACGCACCCGTTCTACTGGGGCGCCTTCGTGGCCGCTGGGGACTGGCGTTGAGCACCGCCTCCTAACCACTGGCCCTGAGCAGCTTTGTGGTAGCTCCGGTGGATCTTCCAATTGCAACTCACACGCCCAGGCATGCATGACCCCGACTTCTTGCCCGTTGTAGGTGCCGCGCGCCTTCGAGGCGAACGGCAGATCCACTTCCTCCGTCACGGGCAGGGCGTCCATGTCCGCCCTCAACGCGACGACCGGCCCGGGCTTGGCGCCGCGCAGCAGCGCGACCACGCCGGTCTTCGCGACGCCGGTTTTCACCTCGAGGCCCATCGCGGCGAGCTTCTCGGCCACGATCTTGGAGGTCCGGAACTCCCGGTTCGAGAGCTCAGGGTTCTGGTGAAAATCGCGGCGCCAGGCGATCACGTCGGCGTTGACCTCCGCGGCGCGGCGGGCGATCTCGGCATCGTAGGGACGCGGGGCCCGCGCGGCGGTCCGCCCCGCCGGAGCCGAAGCGTGAGTCGCGGCCAGGGCGAGCGACGGAGACGGAAGCATCGCCGTGAGGAGCAGAATGATGTGGCAGGACAATCGCACGGACGGAAACTATCAGCGGCGCTGCCACTCCTCAATTCGATAATTCATGGCGCGAATCTCACGGCGGAGGTACGGACCAGCTCGTGCCCGCGCCCCTGCTCGAGGGCCGTCAGGATCTGCCTCGAGGCCTCGCCTCCGATCGTGGCGGCGCCGGAAACGCCGACTCAGAGACCGCGCACGATCCTCACCACCGGCGAGCCCTCGGCGGTTCGGAGACGCGC
>Ga0066709_100004378_pt1 | contig 11251 bp, 13 predicted proteins | sample GraSoiAngelo_158_FD_79665 | JGI IMG/M metagenome (GOLD analysis project Ga0066709, IMG submission 79665) | Grasslands soil microbial communities from the Angelo Coastal Reserve, California, USA - 14_1009_16_30cm | ecosystem: Environmental > Terrestrial > Soil > Grasslands | place: USA... | reverse complement strand
TCAATCCCGACAGCCCGATCGCCATGTCCGTCGACGAGATGATCAGTGGCTTCGACGCGTCGCTCTCGGCGTTCCCCGACGCAAGGATCTCACTGGGGTCGGTGCTGGCCGACGGAGACGACGTGGCCTTCGAGATGACGTGGACCGGCACGCATGAAGGCCCGCTCGAGATGCCGGACGGTTCCGAGCTCCCTGCCACCGGGCTCACCGTCTCGTTCTCCGTGGCGGTGGTGCTGGAGACGACCGAGGGGCTGATCCGGCGAGAGCGGCAGTACTACGACAACCTCGGGATCCTCGATCAGCTCGGCGTCACCTGACCGGGCGCGTAGCCTGGGGACCCGCGGGGACGTAGCTCAGCTGGCTAGAGCACCTGCTTTGCAAGCAGGGGGTCGTGGGTTCGAGTCCCATCGTCTCCACCACAACTTGCCTGTTCAGCAGGTACGAACCGGTCGTACGGACGTCGGTTCCCGAGTCAGGTGATTCTCCCCCAAGTTTCCCCCACTACCTGTTGTGGGTGTGGCGCAGGCCGTCATGGCAAAGACAGCACAGGTCCGCGGCCAGCGTGAGACGTTGGTGTTTGCGGGTGGGGTCACCGCGTATCCGCCGCCGGAGGCGGGGGGTATTGGCGGGTGCGGTGGCGGGAGGATGGTCGTCGTCGGGAGACGACGGCTGGGTCGCGTGACGCGGCGGTGGCCAAGGCCGCCGAGCTGGTCGACCGGCTCGGGTTGGGCGCGCCGACCGACCTGGGCCGGGCTCCCGGCAGCGCGTTGGTCGCGCACTACTTGGACGCGACGCGTCGGCCGGCGCGGGGGCGGCCCTGGTCGGAGCGTCATCGCGAGGAGCAGGAGTCGTATTGCCGGCGGTTCGTGACCCCGGTGCTCGGTTCGGTCGAGTGCGGCCGGCTGACCCGCGCCGATTTCCAACGCATCCTCGATCGGGCGTCAACGCGTTCGGTGGCCGACCATCTGCGCCGCTGTCTCACGGCGCTGGTCGCCGCCGGGCTCGAGGAAGGTTTCTTGCTCGCCCGCCAGGACGTCCTGCGCGGCGTGCACTGGCGCGACGAGGCGGGTGAGGACCCGGCCCTCGAACATGGCCGGCTGGTCGAGGAGGCCGACATCCCGACCGCCGCCGCCGTCCACGCCGTCGCCGTCGCGGCGGCCACGCGGTCGCAGCTGTGGTGGCGTGAGTTAGAGGTGCTGCTCGTCGCCTACTCGGGGCTGCGCTGGGGAGAGCACGCCGCCATACCGCCGATCGCGTCGATGTCGCCCGCCGGCGCATCGTCGTCGACCGCCAGGTCATCGAGACCCGCAAGGGCTTGAAGCTCGGCCCTCCCAAGAGCCGCCGCAAGCGCACCACCATGTTCCCGGCCCGCACCCCCGCGGGCGTCGACCTCGCCGCCCTCGTCGAACGTCGTCTCGCCGAACTGCCCGCCGACGGGCTGCTGTTCCCCTCACCGAGGGGCAGTTGGGCGCGGCGGTCGAACTACCGCCGCAACGTCTTCGACCCGGCCGCCACCGCCGCGAGCTGGCCCCGCCACGACGACGGCACCCTCGTGTGGACGTTCCACTCGCTGCGGCACGTGTTCGCCATCTGGGCTCTCGCCCAACCCGGCGCCCGCATCGAAGACGTCTCCCGCCTCCTCGGCCACTCCACCGTGCGCGTCACCCAAGACCTCTACATCGCACCCGACGCCGACCTCTACGACCGCTTCTACCAAGCCACCGCCTGAGAGGACAGCGAACGCATTGCTGTGAGGCCCGCGTGTCCCGTGGAACTGTGGACCCGTGGGAAGAACCTGCCGAGACGCGGTACTCGATGCGTTGACCCGATTGGAGCGCAGGCACGGCCGCCAGGAGTTTGACCGGAGCGAGATCGTCACGGAAGTGCTCGCTTCGGACTCGACGTTCGCCGAGGCAACGATCCGCACTCACGTCACGAGCCGGATGTGCGTCGATGCGCCCGACCATCACGCGAGTGTCTTTCCCGCTCCCGAAAGAGTGGCGAGGGCGGGATTTGAACCCTCGACCTTCGGGTTATGAGAACGACGGCCGACCTGATGGAGGGTTCGGCGTCGTCCGCCTACATCCGTGTACGTGCACGTCAGCGCCCGGATTTACTCGTCTGCAGTGCCCTCCGTCCGGCTCGGTGCGGGTGGGTGCGTCGTGGTTCGTTTGACAAATGCTTGACCAGTTCGCCGTCGTACGCCGTCGTTCGCGCGAGCGTCTCCAAGACACCCCTATGTAGAGGTATCTATCGAGACGGGTCGACGTCGTGACCGTGGCCGTCAGCACAGCTGGATCACGACTCGAAGCTGTCCCCGTGGGTCCTGGCTGCCCAGCACACTTCGCCTGCGCACCTTCTGTAGGTATCTCCTAGACGAGTTCGATGACGGCGTGTTCGGCCAGTGCGGCGGCTTCTTCGTCGATGAGCAGGTCGTCGAACTCGAAGTCGTCGATGTCAGTCGGCCGTGCGGGTCGAACGAGAAGCGCTACGAGCGAGAATGCGGAAGCGGCGAACCCCGCGCCGACAAAGCACACGGTCCGCACGCCGTGCACGAACGTGTCGGCGGTCATCCCTGAGCCCGCGTGGTGCGTTGCCGAGTCAAAGATGGTGACCAGGACCGCGAGACCGACAGCGGCGCCGAGTTGCTGGCTCACGTTGATGAGACCGGATGCCGCGCCCGCATCACCCGGTGCGACATCGGCCAGTGATGCGGACGTGAGGCTGACGAACGACACACCAGCTCCCGCGCCCATGAGCACGAGCGCGGTCACGATCAGCGCGTACGACGCCGACGTCGGCAGTTGCGTGACCAGCAACAGTCCGACCATCGACGAGCTGATTCCGAGGAGCATGACGGCCTTCTGCGGGAATCGGCGAACGAGCACTCGGCTGGTCAGTTGCGAGGACAGGAACACCGAGGCGGGCAGCGGCAAGAACGCGAGGCCGGCGCGCAGGGGCGAGTAGCCCTGGATCTCCTGGAGGAACTGGCCGAGGAAGAAGAACATCCCGTACATGCCGGCGTAGACAAGTCCGCGTGCGGCATTCGCTGTCGACCGTGTGGGATGCGCCAACAACCGCAGAGGAAGCACCGGCTCCTCCGCCCTGCGTTCGGTCGCCACGAACATGGCAAGCAGGATCACCCCAGCGACCAGTGAGCCGACTGTCAGCGCGCTGCTCCAGCCTGCTGACCCCGCTTCGACGAGACCGAACACGATCGCGCTCATGCCGACGGTTGAGGTGATGGCACCGACGAGATCGAACCGGCCGTGTCGACGCTCCGACTCCGTGAGGATCCGGCGACCGATGACAAGGATGGCGACACCGATGGGCACGTTCACGAACATCACCCAACGCCACGACACCAACTCGGTGAGCAACCCGCCAGACACGAGACCGATCGCCCCGCCCGCAGCCGATACCGTGGTGTACAGGCCGATGGCGCGGACCCGCTCAGCTCCTTCCGGGAACACCATTGTGAGCAAGGACAGCGCGGAGGGTGCGGCCAACGCGGCACCGACTCCCTGTACTGCTCGTGCCGTCAGCAACATCCACCCGGTCACGGCGAGTCCGCCCACGAGGGAACTGACGGTGAACAACGCGATGCCGCCGAGGAACACGCGACGCCGTCCGTACAGGTCGCCGGCGCGCGCGCCGAGCAGAAGCAATCCGCCGAACGTGAGGATGTAGGCGTTGAGCACCCAGGACAAGCTGCTGCTCGAGAACCCGAACGCCTCCTGGATGTGCGGCAGGGCCACGTTCACGATCGTCGTATCGAGCACCACCATCAGCTGGGCGGCGAGGATCACGAACAGAAACAGCCTCGGCCCCGCCGGGCGCGTCGGGGACGCCGGCGAGGGGCGAAACAAGGTTTGTGGCGAGGGCATGGACTTCGGCCTTTCCGCTGGTACAGTCTCTGGCTAAGCGGAAGCTTCCTCCGGTTACTATACGGAGGGCCCCTCCGTTTAGCAAGTTGTCTGGATCGGTTGAGGTCGATGCGACGTGGCTAGCAAGACTCGAGTCGCCAGCAAGACCGTCGACGCGCCGGCGGCGCGTCCGCTCCGCGCTGACGCCCAGCGCAACTACGACCGCTTGGTCGCGGCCGCCCGCGATGTGTTCGCGAAGGAAGGCGGCGGCGCGTCGATGGAGGCCATCGCCCGTGAAGCGGGCGTCGGCGTCGGCACGCTGTACCGCCATTTCCCTCAACGCATCGATGTGGTCGAGGCCGTCTATCGCGACGACGTCGACCAGTTGGTGGCGACCGCTGATGAGGTCATCGCGGAACTCGAACCGTGGCCGGCAGTGGTGTCCTTCCTCGAGGCGTTCCTGCGGTACGCCCAAGGCAAGCGGACGTTCCTCAACGAGCTACACGAGGCGTTCGACAAGCACCCTGATCTGAAGCTGCGGTCGAAGGAGCGCATCGACGACGCGATGGACCGCATCGTCCGCCGCGCGCAAGACGCGGGCGCAATCCGCACCGACGTCAACGGCGCGGAGCTGATGCAACTCGTCAGCCCGATGTGCATCAACGCGGCACTGTCCAAGGAGCAGAGCAGCCGCCTGCTTACCATGATCCTCGACGGACTCCGCCACCAGTCGTGAGTCAGATTCCCGAGGTCGTTGCTCGATACCAAGACGCACACGATCGGCGTGACGTGGAGACGGCGCTCGCCGCATTCGCGCTCGACGCCGTCGTGAAGGATGACGGACACGAGTACCGCGGCCGCGACGAGATTCGCGACTGGCTGTCGCGCGCGTCGACGCAGTTCAAGTACACCCGAACACTCACCGGTGCCGACGCCATCGACGCCAATTCGTGGCTTGTGACCAACCGCCTTGAAGGCAACTTCCCCGGCGGCGTCGTCGACCTGCACTACCGATTCAGGCTGACCGACGGCCTCATCGCCGAGCTCGATATCGCCCCCTGACGTCCGCCGGCAAGTGCAACCTCACGGTTCGCGGACATCGCGCCAGCGGACATGCTGGATCAAACACTCGAGTCGCAAACCGCTCGCGCGCATCGTCTCGGGCTCTAGTGGCTTCCCTCCACGTCCTTCGCTCGGGATTCCTTGACCTTGGCTACGTCGGGACCGTCGCCCTGCCCCTCGTAGAACGCCATGTTCTCATCGACGCCGACGAGCCGGAGGCACTGTCCGCCGGGAGCCTGGAAGTAGAGGTGAGGATCCGGTACGTCGAGTTCTCGGACGAGCCCGGACTCGAGGATCGAGCCGCCCGTCGCTTGCACGTTGTCGGACTTGATCTCCAGCCACATCGCTCTGGCGCTGCGATGAAAGTCGCTCGCGTCGTCGACGTCCGCGTACAGGAACCCGATGTAGAAGTCGTCCCCGAGGCGGACGAAGTCTCGTTCCGGGTCGGCCTTGGTGATCTCGCCGCCGAGCACGTCGCAGTAGAAGCGACGGATGTCGTCTCGAGCGGCGTGGGGAACGAGGACCGACGCGTGAGTTCCGAAGGCGACCTTCGTCATCGGGCTCGCTGCGCTTCACGCCGGGCGATGTCCGCGTCGCTTCCCATGGGGCTCCCGACGCCGGTCTCGATGTAGTCGCGCAAGCTGAGCATGAAATGATCCCAACTCCGGCTGCAGGTGTCGATGCACTCCAGCTCGGACGTCAGGCCGACATGCCGGAAGTGGACCTCGGACTCGTTGTCGCCGACCGAAGTGATGGAGAACACGGGGCGAGTGCCGACCCAGTCGGCGAGGAACGGGCAGTCGGTGACGGTCCACTGAACGCTCCACGGTCGCGTGGCAACGTCGACGTGGATCACGAGCGGCTCCGGTGTGTTCATGAAGAACCGGAGCTCGCCGTCCGTCTCACCGTGGCCGGCCGTGCGGGTCCACCAACCGGTAAGTCCTGACGCGGTGGTGATCGCGTCGTAGACGGCGTCGGGCGCGCCGTTGATCCGAATCACGGTCTCGTAGTCCGGTGCGTGCCGAACGTCTGTCACTTGCGTGGCTCCTCGTGTTCTTTGATGTGGACGATGCCGCCACCGAGTCCGGTGACGCGGCCGTGCCGATCGACGCCGACGTACGGCGTTCCTCCTGACGGCGATGGCTTGGCGTAGGAGGAGCCGCCGATCCAGCCGACGAACTGGCCGGTGTCGATCTGGGAGTAATGCTCCGGCTCGAAAGCGACCCCGTTGTCGCGGCACAGCGCGCGCAGCGACTCGACTTGGCGATCAGTCATCCCGCGATTCCAGGCCGTGAGGTTTCGTTTGAACTCCGTTAGAGCCCTGCCGAACAGTTCGCGGAATGCGTCGGACCGATCGAGATTGCGGTCTCGGGGGGCGGCGTGTGCTCCATGGCTGTAGAAGCGCAGCATCGCCACGAACGCGCCGGTCACCGTCGCGACGTCGACCATGACCGCGATTCCGGACCGCAGGCTGCTCGTGACCCGTTCTCGACGGTCGGACATGACAGTGTCGACACCGGGCGCGGCGCCAAATGGGCGGTCCGGTGGGATCAGAACGGGAGCGACCGCGGAAGTCCGAAGTACGGGAACATCACGGTGTCGAAGCGCGTGATCGCCTTAATCCGGTCGCCGGTCAGGGTGAACACCATCAGTCCCAGGGCGTGACTCGGCCCGCCCGACGGGTCGCGCACGTAGGCGCCAAAGGCTGGTTCACCGTTGGCGCGGGTCGGGATCAACCGGTACGTGCGGCCGTCTCGGAACACGACATCGTGATGGAAGCGGAAGGCCAGGTCGAGGCCGTGGTACTCGAGCGGCAACGGCGGCATCGCGACCACGACGTCGTTCGTCAAGAGCGCGATGAGCGCGTTGACGTCACCGGTGTCGTAGGCGCGGGTGAGACGATAGAGCAGCTCGGCCTCCGCGGCCGAGCGAGGCGCGGGGGGACGTCATCATCGGAACGGTCCAGCCGCAGCGTGAGGGTCGCGCGCGCCCGTTTGAGCGCGCTCGTCACCGACTCGACCGTCGACCCCAGCACGTCGGCGACCTCGTCAGCGTGGAAGCCGAGCACGTCACGCAACACGACCACCGCACGTTGGCGCGGCGGCAGCTGTTGTAGCGCGGTGATGAACGCGAGCGAGATCGACTCGGTCGTTTCGTAACGAGTCTCGGGGCCCGGGTCGTGGTGGACCTCGGCGAGGAGTGCGTCGGGATAGGGCTCCAGCCAGGTGATCTCACCGAGTCGGGTCGGCTCGATGGGTGTCACACCCGGCACGGGCCACTGCGCCGTGGGCGGCCGGCGGTCAGCGGCCCGGCGCACGTTCAGACACCGGTTCGTCGCGACCCGATACAGCCACGTCCGCAGCGACGAACGACCTTCGAACGTCCTGATGCCCTGCCACGCCGCCAGCAGCGTGTCCTGCACTGCGTCCTCCGCGTCTTGCAGCGACCCGAGCATCCGGTAGCAGTGGACCTGCAGCTCGCGGCGATGGGGATCGGTGAGCTCGCGGAACGCGTCGCCGTCTCCCTCGCGGGCGCGGTCGAGGAGTTCGGTGGTCATCGTCGTTGCCTCCCATTGGCGCGTTCCTCTCCTCGTTGCCACACCGATGTCGACACCGGGCGCCACGAGAACTGGGCGGCGGCCCGCCCAGTTCTCGTCGGTGGCGGTGTCTTCACCGTACGATCGCCCGGCCCGCGGGCGCTGGATCAACCAGGAGTGACCATGCCGAAGTACGTCCTGACCTATCACCAGCCCAAGGGCTACGTCCCGCGCGCCGACGCCGACGTGATCGCCGCGTGGCAATCGTTCTTCGAGGGACTTGCCGACCACGTCGTCGACCCCGGCCAACCGGTGTTCGAGCGGACCGCGATCGGCGACGTCGGCGCCGACACGCAGCTCGGCGGCTACAGCGTCATCGAGGCGGCCGACCTCGAAGGCGCCGCCGCGCTGGCCAAGGCGTGCCCGAGCGTGCAGTCCGGCGGCGGCGTCCAGGTCGGCGAGCTCGCCGACCTGCCCGACGACCACATCCTGTCCCAACTCAAGACGAAGGCCGCGCAGCGTTGATCGTCACGAATTCGCGGTAGCAGGCAGAACGGGGCGAAGTTTGCGGAGACGTCGCGCATCCCCTGTGATGGCGACACCGCGAGCTCTCGCCTCGTTGACGTCGATGCGCCGAGCGAGCAGACCCACGACGGCATCGGGAGGGCCGGTGAGCACGAGATCGGGAGCGGGCGCTTGTCCGTGGGTCACTCGCACGCGTCCGCCCGACACCGTCACCGTCATCGGTTCGGTGTCACAGCGGACCTCGACCACCAGCTCTGGCCGAGACGAGTCCTCACCTGGGAACAGGGCCGAGATGGGGTGCGCGATCCAGTGGCTGCGGAACGTCTCGTCTTCGGCCATCTCGCCCATCAACGGATACGCCCACCGCCCGATCGCATAGACCACCTCCCGCAACCCGTCGCCGCGTTCGGTCAGTTCGTAACGATCATCGTCACGCCGGGCGATGAGCCCGTGGGCTTCCATCGAACGAAGCCTCTCGGCCAACAGGTTGGTGGCGATACCGGGGAGCCCGTCGAGCAGCTCGCTGTAGCGACGCGGGCCCGGCAGCAGCTCGCGGACGATCAGCAGCACCCACCGGTCACCGATGACGTCGAGGCCTCGGGCCAGCCCGCAGTACTGGCGATACGACCGCATGCCCCCATCCTACGACTTGTGTTTCTCATGTCACAATACTTGCTTTTCTCAAGTAGTTCGTGTTTACGATCAACAGCGAACAGGAGGGCTGGCCCGTGATCTCTTCCACCGCTGCACCCCCGGCGACGCGGAAAACCCTGGTGCTGGTCGCGCTCTGCTCGGCGGCGCTACTCATCAACATCGACGTCACGATCGTGAACGTGGCGCTCCCCAGCCTCGTGCGCGAGCTGGGCGCGACCACCACGAACCTGCAATGGGTGGTGGATGCCTACACCCTCGTGTTCGCGGCGTTGATCCTCGCGGCGGGCAGCCTGAGCGACCGGATCGGACGCAAAGGAACGTTGCTCGCCGGTCTCGCGATCTTCGCTCTCGGGAGCCTTGCGGGCTCGGTCAGCACGAGCTCCGGACAGCTGATCGCGGCGCGCGCCTTCATGGGAATCGGGGCCGCCGCGATCTTCCCGTCGACGCTGTCGCTGATCGCCAACGTGTTCACGGAACGAACCGAGCGGGCCAAAGCCATCGGACTGTGGGGCGCGACCACCGGAGTGGGCGTCGCCGCCGGACCGATCGTCGGCGGCTGGCTGCTCGAGCACTACTGGTGGGGCAGCGTCTTCTTGTTCATGGTCCCCCTCGCCGCCCTCGTCGCCTTCGGAGTCGCCTACTCCGTCCCGACGTCGAGAGACCCCGCTGCACCGCCGATCGACTGGCCGGGACTCGTGCTGTCGTGCGCCGCCATGGGAACCCTGGTGTTCGCCATCATCCAGGCCCCCGACTGGGGCTGGGTATCGACATCGACGTTGGCGGCCTTCGCGCTCGGTCTCGCGCTGCTCGCGGTGTTCATCAATGTCGAGGCCCGAAGCGATCGTCCGATGCTCGACGTGTCACTGTTCCGCAACCCTCGCTTCTCGGCGGCGAGCGGGTCGATCACCATCAGCTTCTTCAGCCTCGCTGGATTCACGTTCCTCGTGACCCAGTACTTCCAGTTCGTCCACGGCTACTCGCCCCTCGGCACCGGCATCCGGCTTCTCCCCGTCGCGTCGTCGGTCGCGGTCGCCGCGGTCGTCGGCACGAAGCTCGCCGTCCGGATCGGGAACAAGACCGTGGTCGCCACCGGGCTCGCGATGTGGGCCATCGCGTTGCTGTGGATCTCCACCGTGTCCGCCTCGACCGACTATCTCGAGATCGTCGGTCAGATGGTCCTCGGCGGTGGAGGGCTCGGTCTCATCACGGCACCCGCCACCGAAGCAATCCTCGGCGCAGTACCAACCGAGAAGGCCGGAGTCGGCTCCGCCGTCAACGACGCGACCCGGCTGTTCGGCGCCGCGCTCGGCGTCGCCGTCATCGGCAGCGTCGCCTCGTCGCTCTACAGCCACCGCCTCGGCACGACCATCCCCGCCGAGCTGCCCGCCCAGGCCGCGACCGCCGCGAAAGGATCCATCGGCGGCGCGCTCATCGCCGCGCGCAACCTGCACCAAGCAGGGCTCACAACCACCGCGCACAACCTCACCACGTCCGCCGTGGACGCGTTCCTCCGCAGCCTCGAAGGCAGCCTCCGCCTCGCGGCGGCGATCGCCGCCGGCGGCGCTATCATGGCGGCGACCCTCCTACCGTCTCGACCGCGAAACGCGATGGACGCCAGCGAAGCGGTTCCCACGGCCTCGGTCGCCGAGCCTGAGCTCGAATTCGGGGCGTAAGCCACGGCTCGTAACACACACCGGGCCCATATCCCGACGAGAGGAGAACCCATGCACGCGGTAGTGGTGACCGTCACGGTCCATGACCGGGAGGCTGCCGTCAATGAAGTTCGCGGATGACCTTGGCCCGCGTCGTCTTCTCGCCGCCAAGGTCCGATGCGTCGTAGAGCGAAGCCAGCCTCGTCTCAGGCAATCTTGTGCCCCTGCCCATGCCACGAACATCCCCGACTCGCGGCGCGTTCGTAGACGGGGCGTGGACCTTGCGTGTATCGCTCGATGACCATGTAGAGCACAGCGAACCCCCTTGGCAGCGCAAGCTATTCGATTGCGACTCGTCGTCTCGCCGTTGAGCTTCGAGTGAGGGAGCCCGCCCATCCCGTACTTCAGGTCGAAGCGCGTCGCGTCGAGTGCGGTGAGTGTGTCGGCGACCTTTCGCGCCACCGTCTCGGGCGAGCCCACGTGAAGGGCACCGTGCGGCCCGACCTCCTGGTCGACCTGTTTGCCATTGCGGCGCGTGATCAGGATCGCGCCGCGGCGACGGCTTGCACGTTGAGCTCGATGCGGACCTTCTTCCCCACGAGCAGGCCACCGGACTCGAGGGAGACGTTCCAGGTGAGCCCCCAGTCCTCGCGGTCGACTTCGGTGGCCGCGCTGAAGCCGATGCGCTCGTCGCCGATGGGTGATGCGTTGGCGCCGTCGAAGTCGACTTGGAGCGTGACCGGTCGGGTGATGTCGCGGACGGTCAGGTCGCCGGTCACCGCCCAGGTGCCCGATGTCCCGGCTTCGACCTTCGTCGACCGGAAGCTGATGGTCGGGTACCTCTCGGCGTCGAAGAAGTCGGCGCTGCGCAGATGGCCGTCGCGATCGGGGTTGCCCGTCTCGAGGGTGGCGACCCCGAGCTCGACCTCGACGTGGGACCGCTCCGGCTCGTCGGC
>Ga0066709_100004377_pt1 | contig 11252 bp, 9 predicted proteins | sample GraSoiAngelo_158_FD_79665 | JGI IMG/M metagenome (GOLD analysis project Ga0066709, IMG submission 79665) | Grasslands soil microbial communities from the Angelo Coastal Reserve, California, USA - 14_1009_16_30cm | ecosystem: Environmental > Terrestrial > Soil > Grasslands | place: USA... | reverse complement strand
CTCGATCGTTGCGGTGACGTTCATCACACGCGAGAGAGGGTCCGCGGGCGCGGCCGCACCAGTCGCGACAGGATTGTCTACGGCGCCAAATCCCGTCAGATACGCCGCGATGATAGTCGCGGCCCCGGCCGGCTGGCTCGCGCTGTTTATGGTGCCGTCCTGATTGACTACCGCGGCATGGCCCGCTTCTATCGTGAACAGTCCCGGAGCAACGCTCGCGATGGTCAAGGCGGCCGAGCCGACCACCCTACTGGCCGAGGTGACGGTTACGGTGACGCTTCCCGCAGACACCTCGAATGGGACCTGCACATTCAACTGTCCCGGGCTGGCGAAATACAGCGGAGCGGCAATGCCGTTGATGCCGACCGACACGTCCGCGAGCGTCGTGAGGAGCGGATACGAAGTCGCACTCGATGTGCTTTGCGCCAGCCCTGAGCCGGCGATTGAAATGATCGAGCCCGGCGCGGCGATGCCCCGTTGTCCACTCGCCGCATTGGCTACGGTCAGCGAGGCGCCCGAGGCCGCCAGCAGTCCGTAGACTGCGAGCGAGTTCTGCGTGCCGGCATAAACCTTGCCGTTGGCGACCGTCGGAGCCGTAAACTTCACATAGCTGCCCAGGGCATCGCGGGCGCTGTTCTGATTGCTGTCATACAACTCGGTGGCAAGGTTCGAGGCATCATAGGCGCGCAGCGTCCCGCTTGCCTCCAGCAGCCATACAATCCCGTTCGATGTGCCGCTGGCCGAGACCGTTGGCACACAGCCCGGATAATCAAACTCGGTTTGAGACTTTGAACCAGGAGGCATCACGAAAGTTCCGTTCGACAACGCGATCGCCTTCAAGCTGTCGCCTGAGCCGCAGAAATACACGTTCTTGTTGAAGTACGCAGGGTTGCCGAAGAGCGGACCGATCGCCTTTGCCATCGAGAACACGATCTGGCTGTCCGATCCCGCTTGCCACTTTCCCATGTTGTCACGATCCAATAAATAGATGCGGCCTTCCTTGCCAGCCTCAGCCATCAGGTGAGGATGGCTCGCGCTTCCGGCCTCGTCCGGTAGCAACGCGACGCCAGATGACCCGACGTCGACGTCGCCGTCATTCAGAGCGGTAACGTTGAACGGCGTAAAATAATCCAACACCGCAGGAGGGCTGCCGCTCGAGAGCTTGATGTAGCTGTCTCCCAGGTCGGGACCGCCTCGTGCAAAATCGAATGTGCCATTGCCTGACACCACGTAAATGTTCCCCGCCGCATCGGCAGCAGGTGCCGCGCCGCTCGCCCAGAAAGAGCCTTGACCGCCGTTCGGCGTACTGTTGTAAACGGTGAGCTGTTCCAACGTCTGAGCGTGGTGTCCGACGAGCCACCCGTGATACCGGCCGATGTCGCAATGTGAAGACCAGGCTGTATACACGATGCCATTCAACAGCAGAAGTCCGGGCCGTTGTTTGTAATTCTTGGGTATAAAGACGGCTGTGCTGCCACCATCGCCCGTACCTGCAGACGAGGGCTGGATCACCACGGGACTGCCTGGCCGTTCCGCGCCGCTGGTCACGTCCAGCGCGTGCAGACGATGAACATAGGAGACCGCGCTTCCCGTGGATTCCTTCGTCATTGCGACCAGGTATAGCGTGCCGCTTGCCGGATCGATCACGGGGGTGCCGGTGATGCCGATCTCCGGCACTATCTGGCCGCAACCAAGATCCGAAGCCGGAACGGTGGTGACGCCGCGGCTGCTATCGAGGAAGTTGACCTGCCATAGCGGCGCTGCGTTCGGTCCAGCGTTGCTGTCCGCGTCGAAAGCGTACACGCTGTCGTGCTCTGTCGCTACGAAGACGACATTGTGGGTTGCTTTTCCCGGAATAGCGACGTTCGACAGATACAGCGGCTGCGCGTATACGTAACCATCGACTGGATACGAGAACAATTTTCCGAACTGGTTCTGGTTCACGCTAGCCGGCGTGAGCACGGTCTCGTTTGAATTTAATCCGGCGCGAGTGTTGTCGTACTGATAGGTAAGAACATTGACTTGCGCGCTGAGTGGAAGCGTACAAAGGAACGCTAAGGCCAAGCTCGCGACACCACTGGGCGCGAGGATCATGCGTTCCAATCGGCAGCACGTTTGGGGCCTTTTGACTAGTCTCGCGGTCTCGAGGATTTAGCGTCGCGCACTGTCACCGCCGCTCGTACCTGCCGGTGTGACGCGCTTCGGCCAGCACGCTTTTGCGCAAACTGCGATCGACGTCGGCACGCTTTGCGCCGGCAGGCAAGCCGAGCGACGGAACATCCAAAGCAAAGATCTTGAAAAAGTAACGATGTGGTCCATGGCCTTTTGGCGGGCACGGTCCGTTGTATCCGCGGCTGCCGAAATCGTTCATGCCGCTGAGGCCGGCGTTGCCCTTTTCGGGAAGCGAATGGACTGAAGCCGGGATATCGTATTGCAGCCAATGCGTGAAGGTGCCTGAAGGAGCGTCAGGATCGTCTACGATAATCGCAAAGCTCTTGGTTCCCGGCGGCTCTCCATCCCAACTGAGCGCGGGTGCCTTGTCTTCACCTTCGCACGTGTATGGTTTGGGTATATCGCCGCGCTCTGGAAATGCTTCCACGATCAGGTTAAAGGCCATGGACCAGCTGGTCCTGCTTGATTAGCGGGCTCCGACAGCCGAAGGCCGCGAGACCTCTTCGACGAGTTCGGCGGTCTTGTCCGGTTCTTCCGCCCGGATCGCGATATCAGCCTGCGCGATGATGCCGATCAACTGTCCGTTGTTATCGACAACCGGAAGCCGCCGGATTTGGCGCATCTCCATCATTTCCAGAGCGTGTTCGAAATCCTCCTCGGGGCGGCAAGTGACCGGATCGCGCGTCATCACATCCGCCACCTTTACGGTGTTGGGATCCTTGCCTGCGGCCACAACTTGTAGCGCCAGGTCACGATCGGTGACAATTCCCACCAGCTTCTTGCTCTGCCGGCTTTCACAGATGGGAACTGAACCCACGTTCTCGGTCTTCATGAATTTCGCAACGCGAGCGGCTGTCTCATCGGGTGTGCAACACACCGGATTCGCTGTCATGACTTCTTTGCATTTCATAGGTCTGTCCTTTCATGAACTGCGTTGGGACTATTCTTCTGCTTATGCAATCGGTTTTCCAAAAGGGCTCGGAAGAAGGCAGCGTAATTGCTTCGACAGTGCACGGAGGTGACGATGCCCGAAAAGAAGACCATCAAAAGAGCCCGCAAAGCAGCGCGCGCTGGAAAGGCGCCTACGACCCAGGCCGGCGAGTTCGTGCGGGAAGAGATGGACCACATTCGAAAAGGCAGGCACGGAGCCCGGTCCACCAAGCAGGCCATCGCCATCGGGCTCTCCAAGGCGCGGCGGTCCGGAGTGAAATTGCGGCCTCCCAATAAAGGCCGTACGTCCGCGGCAACAAAGCGAAAAGCGGAGCGGGATTACGAGAGAGGCCAAAGAGGCCAAGCTTCGCGCCCGTCATCGAGGCGCTCTGCCGCTCGCCGGCGAGTGTTAAGAAGCGAGCCACGAAGGGCAGCGTCCCGGGAAGCGCTCTCCAGGCAAGCCAAACAGGCGGCGAGGCGGCGAAGAGCGTGAGGGACAGTGACGCCAACTGCGGAGCAGTAGTAAAGGTCAACGGGTCTCGACTAGTAGGTCATGATTCGGCCCCAGACACTCTTGGTACCCCAGATCCCGGAGCGCAGGCATTCAAGCTGGACGATCTGACTGTGGTCGACAAAAAGGTTCACATCGGGTCCGTAGTTTTTTACATACCAGGCGAAGACCTCCGGATCCGCGGCCTCAAACATCAGGGATTCGACGCCGATCGCAGCCACGAACTTAGCGACCACTCCGGTGCGCCAGCTTTTCACGTTTTCGGTAATGCCTTCCGACTCGACCATGATCATGTACGCGCCGGCCTCCATCAATCGTTTCGCTTGATGGATGGCCCACTCCGGATCCCGAGTTCCTTCGGCCTCCAGCTCGGCGGCCGCCGTCGCGCCGCCCGCGCCGAACTGGATGCCGACTTCGGGCTTCGGCTTTAATCCGGCCTGCTTAACCTGTTCGACCAGACGGAGCCAGTCATCGATCGGGATGGTAATGAATCCGCACGAGATCTCGATAATGTCGAAGCCCAGATCCTTGCACTCCCGAATATAACAGCCCACCGCTTCCGGACTTTGCCGCAGCACGTACTCGAGAAAACCGCCGGTGGAAACCAGGACATCGTGTTGATGGCAAATGTCGATGATTTCCTTCACGGCGTACCGGGGCATCAGGCTGAACGATCCGCCGGCGAACTTCAACGAGTCGACATATGCGCCCATCGTCTCGAGCACGTCTTGCAAATAGCGCTTGCCCATGGGTGTGTAGTATGGGCCGCGGATCTCAGTCACGCCCGTCCGCCGGGGTTTGGGAGGCCTGCGATTAACTCGCAGGAACGAAAACGCGCGATTCTGATCAGGTGCCTCCATATTGCGGCGCTCCTTGTCCACTCATGACTTCCGGCGTCACGGCGACGTCTTGCAGAAGGTTGGTGAGCTGGCTGATTTGCACCGTCTCGAGATTTGCAACGGTATCGACAATTCGTTCCCGGAGCGAGGCTGTCGTGTGCGGCTCGCTCAGCCGCTGAAACTTCCGGACTACGGTTTCCCAGCGCATCGGGCGAGTCACGAATCCTTCGTAATCCCGCTTTTCGATCGACACCGTGCGGCCACCCTTGAGTTGCACAGTCAAGCGGCACGCCATCTCCCCGGGGAATCGATCGCTGAATTCCTTGACCGGCTGAACCCGGACTTTCTGGAGTAGAGCCTGAACGTCGGCTCTACGTATCCGTTCCGGTGCGTACTGCGCCGGCGTGACATCGTCATCGAGTAGCGCGACCGCCAGCAGATACGGCAGGCTGTGATCCGCAGCTTCTTTCGTCTGCACTGTTCTCTTCTCGCCTTCCTCGCCTCCTCCGATGATATGGAAAGCAACATCGAAGATCTCGAGATCGATTTGTTCTATTTCCGGAGCGGTGAGTCCGTGCTCGCGCTTCAGGTCGAGGATCCCCTCGAGCGCGGATTGGGAGTGGATCTCGGCGTTGTATCGTTTGAGGATGGTCTGCGTGACCCGCTCGAGGTCCTCCTGAGACCAGTCGATCTCGAAGCGGCCGGCGATGGCGTCCATGAATCCCTTGTTTCCCTCGAAAACCTCTAACGGCCCTGTGATGCCGCGCATCGCAAGAAATGCTGCATGCGTGCAGCCGAAGGCCGTGTTGGGATAAGCCAGCCCCTTCCAGTTCGAAAGCGATCCCGTGCGAGTGACGCGCAGCGCGTTAAAGGCTGTGCCGCTGATTGCAAGCGCATGGGCGGTACGCTGCGCATCGAGACCGAGTGCTTTCGATACGCCCGCCGCAACGGCATAGGAACCCTGTGTGGTGTGATCGAAGCCTTTGTTACGAACCGGGGCCACATCGCTCAAACGGCACTGCACCTGGTAGGCAACGGCCAGGGCGGTCATAAAATCGCGCCCGGGAACGCCTGCATATTCGCAGGCCGCCAGTACCGCGCCCAGATTATCGCTCGGGTGGCAGGTTTCGTGCTTGGCCAGGTAGCTGTCATTGAAATCCAGATAGCGGACCAGCGCGCTATTGTAAAACGCGGCTCGATCGGGCGCCGTGCGTCCGCCTCCGATGATGGTGCAGAGGCCCGCGCCGCCGAACTCTTCGATCTGCGCGAGGATCGATTGCGTGACGGTGCCTCCCAATGCTCCGATGGCACAGCCCAAAGCATCGAGCACACGGATTTTTAGCTGGAGCCGGGCGGAGTCGGAAAGATCTGTACATCCCGCCCGGGAGATGAACGAGGCCATTTTTTCCGCGTGTGTCATGGCTCAGTGCTCGGCAGACGTGCCATAGAGCCGCACACGGCGGTTTACGCGCGCAACCCGCTAACGCCTGGATGCGACGATGCTGTGAAACGCCAGATCCTCGTCGGCCACGGAAGCGCCAGCCAGTGACAACACTTCCACTCGCAAGCCTTCGTTTAGATCTTGCAGCCGGACCTGACGTCCGTTGTGGAATTGAATGGCGTCGCGATGGCTATTTACATTGGCGCTGGTCTGTACGAATACAACGCCCTCATCGCGCTCGACGCGCCACTCACGCTGCAAATCTGCCGGAATGTTCTTCAAAATGAGGTGTGCTCCAGGCGGAACACAAACCGCAGGCGCCTCACGCGGTTGAGGAGGAGGCTCGAAAAACCTCTTGAGGCGATGCCAGAAGCCCTTTGCGGGCGCTGATGGCTCGACGGCTTCAATGCTTTGCAGGTCTGACGGGGAAGCCAATCCCATCGTACCGGTCGGAAACCTGTGGACTACCAGTTCCTCGCCTTCCGCGGCGAGCCGATTAGGGATCCCACAGAGAGAGTAATCACACATACTGCCGCTCCTTCGTGTGTAGGACGCACACCGAGGCCGGTTCATTTCGCCGTTTATCTTCACCCCGGCTGGCGATGCGTTTTCAGCCAGTTGCCGGTTATACGGCGGCAGGCGTCAATACCTCAAGAAAGCCGCCATTTCCTTCCGATGGGGCATGCGCTCGGGCCGCAAAAGGAAGGCTTGACCGCCGTTGCGCAGCGTATGGACCGCGGCCAGATTAATCAGGTCCACGTGATCCGGCTTCGGTTGGGTGTGTAGCTGCACTTTGCGGGTCCGTTCGATAAAGACGCCTGGGCGCTCGATCCCACGCGCCAGGAACAATTCGTTCACGCGTCCGTCGAACGCGGCCTTGACGATTTCCCGCAAATCGGTCGATGCGCGCAAAGTTCCGAGTCTTTCAAATTCCGCCAGCGAAGACTCCTTTTGCTTGTCGAAGGCTTTCTGGACCGCTTCGAACGCCCGCTTATGCAACTCCTCGTCTTTCATTCCGTCAGGAGCTCCGTACACGGCATCCTCGACCAGATGCTGGTAGCTGTTCACCTGCCGATAAATCGAGACTTCGTACTCGACTCCGGCGACCACCAGCGGGACCTGTTGATCTTTGAGGATCTGGTACACGCCCTTGTCGACCGATCGGAAGAAATGCCACAGGTACTCGTCTTTGGCGTCCCTATCCGTTGAGGTCCCGAACATGACACCTTTCATCGACCCGGCCGATGGGCCAGCCGTTGAACGGTTATCCAACATGTGATCCGGCTGCCGTGTCTGCATCGCTTCCTCGAGGCTCTTGGGAACCGATTTCGGCAGCGGCGCTTCCTGCGCATCATGGCGGTCGCAGCGGAAAAACCGGATGTTCTTTTGGCTCAGCGCGAGAATGAAAAAGTTCCGGTCCGCCTCGCGAAGCGACAATAGCGGCTTGATATAGAAGTGCTCGCCTACCCGAACAGACTCCTGAAGCGGCTCGTGCGTCAGGAAGTGTCGCGATACGTCTGGAGAGCGCAGAATCACCAGCCCCAGGTGTTCAGGCTCAATCTCCAGGCCTGCTCCGATGGTTTCGATTCCGCCGAGCAGGTTTGCGATATCCGCCGGCCCAACGCCCTTTTCAGCGAGGATCTGGGTGGCTTCCTGCACGGCCCTTTTCAGACGACCGGGCCCTCGACGGTTCTCTCGCGGCAAATTTTCCACCGGCACAAGAATCGTAATGCAGGGACTGCGGGAGGAAGCAATGCCTTTCAGCTCAGGTGTTCGAAGCTGGAGGCTTTCCATAGTGAGCAATGGAGGATGCTCCTTTATAAATCGATGGATCAAATTGCCGCGTATAATGTTTCGCGGAAGTCGCGGGTCATATGGACTTTCACGTGCACGGAAGCCGCCCACATGTTGGAAATTCTCGAGCACACGGCCGACATTGGTTTCCGCGCGCGAGTTCGCGAGAGCGCGGCGGAAGCGCTGGTGGCAAGTAAGCTACAAGAAGAATGGCGATGAGGTGATCGAGATCGTGCGCCGTGCGGGTCTTGCCCGCAAAGTCGCGCGCCCGCTGCCGATTGGCGTCATCAAGGGTAGTCAGTCGAGATAGTCGTACGCGACCAGAGTACGGAACTCTGGAAAATCCGCGCTAGTCATCATCTGTTTGAAGATCTGTCCGGCTTTCGCGAATTCTCCTGTATTGCGCCCCAGTTTCACAAGTTGCTCGTCGGTCGCCTGGCGTACCATATCCGCGGTTATCCTCCGCCCGTCATTGAGGGTGGCTCCGTGCTTCACCCATTGCCAGACCTGCGCCCGGCAGATCTCTGCGGTCGCGGCATCTTCCATCAGGTTGTAGATCGGGACGCAGCCCGTGCCACGGAGCCACGCCTCGAGATACTGCAGGCCGACGTCTATATTCCATCGCAATCCGGACTCAGTTATCTCGCCGTCGGGAACCGTCAGCAGATCCTGCGCTGTCACGCGAACATCGCGCTTCCTGGAAATCTGGTTCGCGTCCTTCATGTGAAGATCGAAGATTTCTTTGGCCACCGGAACCAGACCCGGATGAGCCACCCACGTGCCATCGTGCCCCGCCCGCACCTCGCGGAGTTTGTCCTGCCGCACTTTTTCGAGGGCCTGCTCGTTGGCTGCCGGGTCATTTTTGATGGGAACTTGCGCCGCCATTCCTCCCATCGCGTGAATCCCGCGGCGATGGCAGGTTTGAATCAGCAGGTCCACATAGGACTTCAGAAAATGCCGCTCCATGGTGACCTGGGCTCGATTCGGAAGCACAAAATCGGGCCGGTTCCGGAACTTCTTGATGAAACTAAAAATATAGTCCCAGCGGCCGCAATTGAGACCCGCTGAATGGTTGCGCAACTCGTAAAGAATCTCATCCATTTCGAACGCAGCCAGAATTGTTTCGATGAGCACCGTGGCCCGGATCGTCCCGCGTGCGATGCCGATGTAGTCCTGCGCAAAATTGAACACATCGTTCCACAGTCTGGCTTCGAGATGGCTCTCGAGCTTCGGCAGGTAAAAATAGGGACCGGTGCCCGAAGTCATCAATTGCGCCGCGTTGTGGAACAGAAACAACCCAAAATCGAAGAGCGAGGCCGAAATTGGCCGGCCTCCCATCAGGACGTGCTTCTCACTAAGATGCCAGCCTCTGGGCCGAACCATAAGCGTGGCGGTCTGATTGTTGAGCCGGTAACGCTTGCCTTCCGGGCTGGTGTACTCGATGGTGCGATTCACGGCATCGCGCAGGTTGATGTGACCGTCGACGTTGTTTTACCAGGTCGGCGAGTTCGCATCTTCGAAATCCGCCATAAAGACGCTTGCGCCCGAATTCAGAGCGTTGATCACCATCTTGCGGTCTACAGGGCCCGTGATCTCCACGCGCCGGTCCAGCAGATCCCTGGGAATGCGAGCCACGCTCCACTCCTTTTCGCGGATCGCCGACGTTTCTGGAAGAAAATCGGGGAAACGGCCAGTGTCGATTTCCGCCTGCCGGACACGTCTCTGCTCGAGAAGCTGCTGGCGGCGCGTCTCGAACTCCGCTGCCAGGCTGCCCACGAAGTGCAGAGCGTCATCGGTCAGGATTTCGGATTGCGCCTTGCCGACAGGCGCGATGATCTGAAGCTGGGATACCACCGGATGCGTAGACATAGCATTTAGCCCTCAGATTCTACGGCAGCGGCACTTGGCGTCTGCCGCGTTTTGCCGGGCAACGGCATCGCCCGAAGCACGAATGCCGTAAGCGCGGAGCACAACGCGAGCCCCGCACTGCCGAAAAATGCAGCATTCCAATTGCCAGTTCTTTCATAGAGCAGCGCCGCGAGCCCACCTGCCAGAATGGACGCGAGCGCTTTCGTGCTGTAAAGAAAACTATAGTTCGAAGTGGCATGGCGGGCGCCGAAAAAGTCCGCCACAGCCGAGGGGAACAGAACGTAGATTTCGCCCCAGGTGAAAAACACCATCGCCATGGCCGCAATGAACCAGAGCGCGCCCAGGCGTCCGAGCGTGACGACGCTCGTTAGCGCGAGCGATTGCAAGAGAAACGCCACGAACATGGTCCTCTCGCGGCCCAGGTGGTCCGAAACCCAACCCCAAAAGATACGCCCCGCTCCATTGGCCACAGGGTTCAGCGACAACGCAATGGTCAGCGCCGCCGCGCCGATCCCAAGGCTTTTGGCCACTGGTGCGACCTGTGCCGTTGTCATTAATCCGCCGATCCCCATCAGCAGCATCATCACAAAGAGAACATAGAAATGCAGCGTCCGCAGCATTTCCCACGAATTGAACTCCGCGGAATGACTCCGGACCTTCGCGCGCGCCGTTGCCGGGACTGCGGCCACGGTACCGGAAGCCGGATTCTTCAAGAACTGCGCGGCGCAAAGAATCAGTAGTCCTTGTGCGATGCCGGTGTAGAGGAAAGCGGCACGGTAGTCTTGCGAGCGAATAATGTAGGCGATGAGCGGAATAAACGGCGCCGCGCCGGAGCCGAAGCCCGCCGCGATAATCCCCGAGGCGAGGCCGCGCCTATCCGGAAACCACTTCAATGCTACAGCGATCGCGCCGCAGTAGACCAGCGCTCCGCCCAGGCCCGCAGCCGAGTAAAGCACGTACAGCGTGGTAAGGGTTTGGGCTTGTCCCATGCCGGCCCACCCTGCTCCGCACAGCAACCCGGCGATGGACATGAACGTGCGAGGCCCCAACCGGTCAATCAGCCAGCCGGCAGCGGGCATCGCCCATGTGCCAATCGCAATGAAGAAGGTGAACCCCCACTGCACCTCAGACAATTTCCAACCGGTGGCCGCGATGATCGGGTTGACAAACAGAGTCCAGGCGTATTGCTGGTTGCCGATCATGATCATGGCGACCACAGCGGCAATCAGCCGAATCCAGCGGTTCACGTTCGTTCGCTCCTTGTTGCTGCCGACGTGCTCTCTAGAAGTTTGGTACAAGCATACACGGCCCGGGTATGCGGCATCGGAACGCAGAGGCGTTCGCCCAGTTCCACTATGACGCCGGCCACGGCCTCGAGTTCCAAAGGCCGTCCCGCTTCCAGATCTTGAAGCATGGAAGTCTTGTGCTCGCCGACTTTTTCCGCCCCGGCGATTCTTTGGTCAATGGAAACAGGAAGCTCCACTCCCAGTTTGGCCGCCACTGCCTCGACCTCGGTCATGATGTTCCGGACTAGCTTCGAAACTTCGGGATCGCGCGCCATCTGGACCAGGGTGGCTCGGGTCAAAGCGCTGATCGGATTAAACGCGACGTTCCCTAGAATCTTGACCCAGATTTCTTGACGGATTCGCGACGTCACCGGGCACCGCAGCCCGGCCTTGATCAGGGCCTCGGCGAT
>Ga0066709_100004376_pt1 | contig 11252 bp, 6 predicted proteins | sample GraSoiAngelo_158_FD_79665 | JGI IMG/M metagenome (GOLD analysis project Ga0066709, IMG submission 79665) | Grasslands soil microbial communities from the Angelo Coastal Reserve, California, USA - 14_1009_16_30cm | ecosystem: Environmental > Terrestrial > Soil > Grasslands | place: USA... | reverse complement strand
TGGCGGTCGCTGCCCTGCCGTCACTCGACGCCGTTACGACGGCGGTCCCGGCAGCCAATCCGGTCGCGGCGCCCGCCGGCGACACGGTGACGATCGATGGTGCACTGCTCGTCCAGGAGACCCGGCGCACACCGAGCGGCCGGCCCTGCCCGTCCCGCGCGCCAATCGTTAGACGGACGGTCTCTCCCGGCGCGACCCGCGCCGCCCGCGGTGTCACCTCAAGAGTTGCCGCGGCGGTCGTCACTGGGCGCACTGTAACGATGAAAGTCGCGCGCTGTCCGCCGCTCGACGCCGTCAGCGTCGTCGTGCCGTTCCCGACAGCCGTGAGTGTCCCATCCTGGGTGACGACCGCCACGGACGGGTCACTGCTCGACCACGCGAGGGCGGCTCCGGCGACCGGGTGGCCGCCCACATCCGTCGCTCGGGCCACGAGCGTCACCCGCTCCCCTGCACCCAACTCGGTGGGAGCACCCGTCACCTCGATCGCGGCGACGGCGGGCTTCACTCGCTCGCCCGTCGCACGCGGCTGGAGCAGCACGTAGCCGATGAGGGCGGCGCCCACCACCACCAGCGCGGCGGCCGCCCACAGCACGACGCGCTGTCCGCGCGCGCGCCGCGGGCCCGCGGACTCGCGTCGCAAGCTGATGTTGTTCACCGGAATGGGGCTGCGCGGCGTCTTCGGCAGGGCCCGCACGTCGTGACCCCGCTTCGCAAGCTCTGCGAGCTGCAAGCGCACGGGATCGTCCGGCGCGCTCGTGCGCAGCCCCATTCCGGTCATCGCTGCCTCGAGCGACGGCCAGCGCTGGCCCGGATCCTTCGCCAGCATGCGCATGACCCCGTCGACCAGGGCGGGCGGACAATCCGGCCGGAGCTCGCCCGCCGGTCGCGGCGTGTCGAAAAGCTGTTGCTTCATCAGCTCCTCGAGCGTTTCCCCTTCGAAGGGCGTCCGCCCCGCCAGCAGCTCGTACGCGACGCACCCGAGCGCGTATTGATCCGACAGACCCGTCGCCTTGCCGGACCACTGCTCCGGACTCATGTACTTGGGGGAGCCCACCGTGGACCCGGTTGTGGTCAGCCCCTGCACGGTGCTGACCTTGGCAACGCCGAAGTCCGTGACCATCGCCATCCCCTCGACGTCGACGATGATATTGGCGGGCTTCAAGTCGCGGTGGATGACCTCACGCCGGTGCGCATAGGCGAGGGCCGCCATCGCGTCGCCGAGGACGGCCTGCGCGGCCTCGATCGAGAGGCGTCCTTCATCATGCAGGATCGCGTCGAGCGTGCGTCCTTCGACGTACTCCATGACGAAGAACAACAGCTTCGTCGTTTCCTTGAGGGCAAAGACCGACGTGATGAGGCGGTGACGCAGCGAGGCGGCGATGCGCGCCTCCCGCCGGAACCGCTCCACCGCCGCATCCCCCTGGAGCAGCGACGGGGGCAGCACTTTGATCGCGACCTTCTTCTTGAGAGACATATCATGGGCCAGATACACGAGGCCCATGCCGCCGCGGCCGAGCACCCCGAGGATCTCGTATTCGCCGAGGGTGACCTGCTGGAGGTCAGCGAGCAGCTCGGCTTCCGCCGCCTGCGGTACGGGAGCGCCACAGCCGCCGCAAAAACGATCGGCCGCGAATAGCTCCGCCCCGCAAGCGGGGCACGTGCCCACCGCCGCGGCAGTGGCAGCGGGATTCCCCGCCTCATGCGAGCTCATCAGCTACCTCGGGAGGTGAGCACTCGGCTACGGCACGAGCGCGGTGGGGGCGTTCGGGAGGGAATCCACTGGAGGCCTGGACTAAACCAAGCCCGGCGCGCGCCTGATGCGCTGCTGCGCCCAATGCACGACAGGTCCGCACGACATCCTCGGCATCGGGACCGCGGGTCGCCGACTAGGGCGGCGAGGGTCGTTTCGGGCGAATATGCAGGCCTTCGAGGACGTTGTCTAGACCGGTCCAACCACTCGGAACGTCGTCCCCCGCGGTCCGACATAATCGCTTGTGATCGCGGCTGTTGACACCTCGCAAGTTTATGGGGAGACCGTCAGTCCGCAGTCAACGAATGGTCAATTGCTCAGTTGACGCCAACTGCAAACCGGGAGGTCGGTCGTCTTACCGCTCGCGGCGTTCACCGATAGAATGTACCGAGAGCTGGCGAGGCCATTCCGTGAGCATCCTGCGCGACTCAGGCAGCACCAGACTGAGCCTCCCCACTGCCGGGGCGGCGGGGACCCGTGACGAATTCCTCGCGGCCGTGCAAGCAGCGGCCGCCGGCGAGTTCGCCGTGCTCGGGGAGATTGGCCGCGCGAGCGGCGACATCGCCTACCTCGCGCGCGATCTTGCCAGCAACAAGCTCGTGGCGCTGAGGCTCACGAGCGGCGGGACCGGCAACGACTACCTGCTCGAGGTCACCAGTCGACTGGATTCGAATGTCCCGGCCCCACCGAGTAGCTGCGCGCGGTGCGACGCCCCGGTGCGCGGGTGGAACCGATTCTGCACGCAGTGCGGCGTCGATCTCTGGCGGGACCGGTCCGTCGGCGAGCGGTGGGCGAAGCAAGACCTGCTCGAGGCGGTGAAGGAAGCGAGCCTGGGGAAGTTCGAGATTCTCGGGGAGATGACTCGGTCGGAGGGTGGCGGCGTCGTCTATTTCGCGCGCGATCTCGAGACGGGGAAGATCGAGGCGCTCCGCCTGCAGCAGGATGGAGCAGGCGATTATTCGATCGGCTTAACCGGCGTGCTCAAGCGCTTCGCCGAGCCGATCTCGAACTACCGGCGCGGTCGCTAGGCAGGCGGCGAGTGAGGCATCGGCAGCCGACTATTGGCAGTTCGTGGCACGCTCGCGGCGTTCGGAGAACGTCGCGGGCTTGTCGCTGCGAGACACGCGCACGATCTCGAGGGGATAGGCGTCGGCCGGGAACGGGCGGCACTGCACGATCGTGCGCACCACCGCGACGAAGAAGTCGCGCCGCACACCCGCGCTGTCCACGTGAATCTGGTCGCCGGGGGTCATGCGGCCCGCGCCCACGACGAGCACCATCTCTCGCGTAAAGTCGACCGCCGGCAGCGGCGGCGGCGAAGGCTGGGTCGATGTCGCCTGGGCCCATACGGCGCGCCACGCGTCCCCATCCCGCACGACGATGCGCACGGAGTCCCGGAAGGCGGGCCCGTCGTCGTAATACACCCGCGCAGTCGAGAGGACCGGCGTCAGCACCTCGATGGCAGCCGGACCGCGGTGACATGCGGCGAGCAGGGCAATCCCGGACACCAGAAACGAGGGTTTCGCTCGCATGTGTGTCCTCTCGATCACGGGACGATTTGACTCACGCAGCTCAGGGCCGTGAAATAGTCGCCCTTCAATATTGGTCGCGCCGCACCGAGGTTCAATTCGGCCTCGAGCGACACGAGTTGCCCCTGGAGCGGTGCGACCCATTGGACCAGAGACGTGACGCCGACGGTGTGCCATCTTGCGCGCTGCAGCAACTTGAACAGAGCCCAGGTGCCACCGTACTCAAGGACCGACTCCTCCCGACCACGCAGCTCACCTGCCAACCGGACGTCGCGCGCCGTCGATCCGGCCCACGAGTAGCGCTGCGCGGCCGTGAAGGTGCGGGTGAAGCGGCGGACCTGACCGTCCATGCTGAACGACGCCGCGGGAAGCCCCTCCCCCGGCAGCAGTTTGATGGTGAAGTCGAACTGAGGCTGCGCCGCGCCGCTCGGCCAGAGGGCATCGGTGACCGCGGCGATGCGGTTGAAGAACCGGACGAAGATCGGCGTCGGGCTCACACTCGCGCCCGGCTTGGGCACGAACTGAGCGCCCTGCTTCATGAGCACGTTTTGCAGCGCGCTGCTGTAGAACTGCCACAGCGCGCCAGTGTTCGGCTCGAACACGCCGGCGACCTCCCCCAGGGTCGCGTCGGGCCCGTTCGGACTAAACGGGTATTTTTGGAGGAGCGACGCGAACGACCGGCAAAACTGGGCGCCACGGCTGTTCAGCGCGGCCGCCGGCTGAGTGGCCATCAGCCGCACGGTGCGGTCGATCGGCTGGTTCAGGAGTCTGGTAACTGCGGCGCCTACTTGAGACCCGGCCGAGGAGATCTTGAACTTGCCCGTCAGTTGGTCCACCGCGGACTGTGCATTCCCCACGGCCGCCGTCGTCTGCGCGGCGAGTGCGTCTGGGGCGCCTGGAGCAAGGGTGGCGGCTTGCTCAACGGCCCTCCCCAACCCCTTGAGCGCGTCGACGTACGGCCGGTTTGAGTCGACCACGAACCGGTCGCGAATCTTTGCTGGCATCACCGCGTGCACCGGCTGGAATGCATTCGCGGTTTGCGAGTCTACGTCCGTGTTCTGTGCGACGAGCGAGAAGAGCTGGAGCAGCGGTGACTGGGGTCCGCCTAACTCCGCAAGCTTCCGCGCGGCGTCGGTGGCGCTTGCGAACGACGCCACCGACGCGGCGCTCAGGAAGGCGCTCCACTCTCGCTCGTAGTCCGTCAGGTACCTGGCGCGAACCTGCGCGGCCAATTCGCGCCGGTTCAACGGCACACGCTGTTGCTGCCCGCATACCCAGTCGTCGAGCTGCGAGAACTGGTCGATGTCTTTGAGGGCCTTCTGCATCGCCGCCCATCCGCGCTCCGTGAAGGCGCCGGGGACCTGGTAGGCGGCGACGACGTAAACGGATCGCCCCGGAAAGCTCCGGTCGAACCGGATGGCCGAACTCTCGGAGACCTTGGACAACATCAGCTGATAGACTCGGTCCACCCCACCGAACTTGGAAAGGAACGCACACGTGCGGTCGGCCACGGGCTGGCTGGCATCCGTGCCGCAGGCATAGGTGCGACATAGCGTAGTCGCGTAGAAAGCGAACTGGCGTCGCGCGAGCTCCAGGCGCAATGAATCGATCAACCGCCCGTTCGCCCACCCGTCCATGAGCCTCGGCACCAGGAAAGCGGCCGCAATCTTCTCGGGGTGGCTCGTCGCCATCAGGTAGGCCTTCAGGCCATCGTATGCCCGACCGTACTGATCGGGCGCTTGTGGCGTCTCCGGTAGGCTGTCGAGCGATCGAACCAAAGCCCCGCGGGTAGGGTCAAGCAGCAGCCGGTCGAAGCGCTCGTAATAGAGCCGCCGCAGCTCCGGGTACAGCGAGGTTCCCTTGTACCAACCCCACCGCCCCCAGGTGCTCAGCCGCTGCAGGTGCGCGCGCACGGTGTCGAGCTGGGACAGCTCCTCCGCCGTGGGGAGCCCGGTCGCATTGGGGCTCGCCATTCGGAGGCTGCGCGCCGCCGAGAGCGCCTGCCGGTTCTTCCCGTACGAGACCGTGGACCACAGGCTTGCAACGACCGACGCCACGATGATCAGTGCGAAACCGGCGCGCCGCAACAACGCGACGCTGCGCGCTCCCGCGGCCACCGCGCCGGGCGCGCGGTCGCGCAGCAGCACGTCTCGGAACAGCGCCCCCAAGAATAGCCACTGCGGCATCCGGCGCGAACCGGGCGCACTCGGTGACGGCGCGGTGGCGCCCTCGAAGGCGCCTTGATCGAAGACCTGCGTCGCCGCGATGCGTCCACCGCCAGCCGCCCCAGCCCCGCGAGGAGCCGCCCCGGCGACGGCATCGCTCACGACGACGGCCCGCACGCCGGTGTAGTAGAACCCGCGCAGTACCGGACTCACGTCGAGCTGGCTCGGCCGGCACAGATCGACGAGGAACTGAATGGTCGCCGGCACGATCTTCCGCAGCTCGCGCGGGAATTCGTAGCCACCCGCCTGCCGCTCCTGGTCGGTCTCCCGCGCCAGCAGATCGAGCCGCTTCGCGGCCAGGGCGGCAAGCAGGCGATCGAACGCGGCGTTGAGCCGTTGAAACTCGCGATCCGCGTAGAGGCCCGCGGTCGTCACCCCAGGCCACCGCAACGTGGCGCCGAGTACCTCTTGCGCTTCCTCGCGCGAAAGGTGGTGCACGAACTCCGCGAAATAGGGAATCCGGTCGGCCTTGGAGAACAGCACGTAGACCGGCAACCGCACACCGAAGCCCTGGGCCAGCCCGGTGAGGAGCGCGCGCAACTCGCGCGCCGCCGCCGGCACCGCCTGCACGCTGCCCGGCTTGAGCAGCTCTTCGCAACTGAAAGACACCACCGCAGCCCGGGCCGCCTGAGGCCGGCCCGTGAGCGTCGCCATGAGCCGGCGCGGACGGACGCGCCGGATCAGGTGGTTCCACCGCTTGCCGTCGCTGGCGAGCTTGCCGCCGGCTTCCAGCAAAACGGTGTGATGCGTGAACCAAACATTCACGCCCGGTGTGGGGCCGATGCCATCGCCGTGGAAGACCTCACCCGCGAGCAGGTCGGGCTCTAGCCCCGAGTGCACGAGGACGCTCGTCTTGGTGCTCCCCTCCGGACCGAAGACCACGACCATTGGCAAGCTGCGGAGCGCGCGCGTCCCGGCCGCCCGTGCGGACGCGAGCCGCGCCGCGGCCGCCGCGAGCGTCGTCTCGACGTCGTCGCCGCCCGACGTCGCCGTGCCGGGCGCTCCCTCCGTCCCGGCGAAGAACCACAGCACCAGGCCCGCCGCCGCGAGGCCGAGCACCCAAAGGCCGAGCCGCAGCAGCCAGAGGTTCGCTCCTCCTAGCGCAAGCCAGCTCCCCAGGAACCACACGAGAATCGCGAACACGACGTAGACGAGGCCGGTCACGAGCCAGACGGTCGCTTTGCCCGACTGGGGCCGCGGCGCTTTCATCGTGAGGCGGCCCGGAGGTCTTGGATCCAGGAGTGCTGCGACAGCCAGAAGAGAAAGGAGAGTACGACGCTGCCGATGAACACCGTCGCCGCGGCATAGCCCAGGGGGCGCACCCACGGATCCTTGGGAAGCGGGATGACTTCGTCACCGGGAGGGGACCAGGCGGGCGACAAGGTGCGCGGCCCGCCGCGGATCCGCGCGAGCTTGTCGGCGACTGCCGTCGTCCAGCCGCGCCGCTCGGTAGAACCGGTGCCGCCGTAGCGTCCCTGAAAACCCAGCAGCAAACACAGCTGGTACACTTCCAGCACGTCCGCGAGATCGTCCGTGTCCTGGCGCCCGAGCAGCGCTTGTAGATTTTGGAAGAACGCTTCGCCGCCCGTGTGGCCGCCGAACAGCTCTTCCTGCAGCGGCTGGCGCGACCACTCCCCGAATGCGGCATGGCGGGAGTTCAGTACAGATTCGTCGAGGAAGACGACGACCGCGTAGATCCCGACCTTTACGTCTTCGGCCGCATATCCCGCACGGCGCGCTTCTTCGTGCGCCGTGCTCAGCAGCTGCTTGACGTGACTGCGGAAGGACGCCGCGTCCGTTGCGCTCTGGCGGTTGGCCCGCAGCCGCACCGTGGCAGTCAGGGCCTCCTGGAGGGCCAGGGCCAGTATCCCCCGGCGGTGCGCGCGTTCGGCGGGAGCGTGCGCCAGCTCTCCGGACGCAACACCGTTCATCACTTCACCGTCGCCCGCTGCCGGCCGGCTCCACCACGACGAGCAGCTCGAGCTCGGCGTCGGCCAGGGCCTCCGGAATGTAGATGCCGATGTCGGCGCTCTTCAGGACGGTGTCCCAGAGCGCTCCCTGCTGACGGACGAGGAAATACTGCGCGCCGGGTCGTGCCGCCACTGCGGAAGGCGGTGCCGGCAGGTGCTCCAACGGTAACCCGGCCTGAGCCTCCTTCACGAGCCGCGCAATCTGTTGAGCCGAAGCGATCTTCACTAATCGCGGCACGGCGGCGATCACGTCCGCTTGCGAGCCGCGCGCAGCGCGCACTCCCAAGATCCAGCTCGACGGACCCAGGCAGCGTCGATCGCGCACCGCGCAAGTGTAGAGAAACTTGCGGCTGCGTTCCAGGGCCAGTGCGACACAGTTGGTCGGAACGACGAGGTCGAGATTGGCGCGGATGTGACGTTCCAGCTCGCCAAAACATTGCTCGAGGTGGTCGTGATCGTACAGCGGTAGCGCGCGCGGGTGGGAGTCGAGAGAGAACGTGCACAGCGCCCCGCTCAGGCGAGCGAGCTCGGCGTACAGCTGCTCGGGGTGCGCCCGCCGCGAATCGAAGAGATGGCGGAGCGGGGCGAGGCTCGAATGGATCGCGTGCGTCAGCCAGAAGCTCGCGACATCGCGGGCCGCGTAGGCCGCGAGATCCGATTGTGCCGCGCGCCGCTGCCCACCGAGCGCGTCGCTTTTCGCCTCGAGGATTTCGATCACACGCCGCAGCAGCTCCATGAGTCCCGAGCTGGCGCCGATCTCGAGCACCGGTGGGATGAAGTCGAGGTCATAGATGAAGTGCCCCGCCCCGTCCCGCCGCACGCGCGCCAGGGGCAGTGCTACGAGGTCGTCGCGCAGCTCGGAGTCGAGCAGCAAGCGGAGATTCTTGCGGCCCAGCAAGACCGGCTTGTCGTCTTGCCCGGTCGTTTCGTCCGCCACGACGCGCGTCTCCGCCACAAATCGCAGGTCACCGTCGCCCGCCGCGCCCTCGACGGTGCAATTCGCCCGCCCTGGCCGATATGCCGGGATTGCAAGCAGCACGACCTGGCGGTCTTGGGTAGGCGAAAACAGCTCGCGAATCGACCGCGGGGGAGGGGGGGAGTCGGCTTCGGCAATGTTGAACGCCAGCCCGTCAGGCATTACGCCCCGAGCATGGATGACGGAGACCGTGCCGTTCCGGAGCGCCTCCGCATCCAGCTCGCACCCTGCAAGGCCGTACGGCCGAAAGAACAGCTGCGACAGCGCGAAGGCAACGGAATTCTCGAAATAGCGACTCTGCAGCTGAAAGTGGTGCTGCGCGAGGTGCATCCCCTCCTGCCACACCACCCTTGTGAAAGGCTTCATTGGCGCACTTGCTGATGCCCTCTCGATCGGTACTATTGTTGAGCGGCGCCCTGACGGCCGCGGTACGCGGTAATAATACCGGGCGGTGGGCGGGGAGCAACGTCGCCCGGAAAGTGCAGGCGGCTTATGACGAATGAAGAGCTGCGACAGAAGTACCGGCTGCTGAAGGTGGTCGCCGAGCACGGCGTGCGCAGCTACCAAGCACTCGACGCCCGCGGTCACATCGTAATGCTGCACCACCTGTCCAGCGATGCGCCCGAAACGCAGCGATTGCTCAGGCTGCTCGATGCCTTGAGTCCGGCGGACAAGAGGCGGATTGTCGAACGGCTCACCGTGGACGGGACGCCGGTGCTGGTGACCGAGTTGATTCAAAACTTCGAGACGTTTCCTGGATGGCTGGAGGCGGCGGCCCAGCGGGCACGCACTGCGCCCACACCACGCAGCCCGACACACAGACCGGGCGAGCTGACCCAATTGTTCGGGTCGGAGAGCGGCGACAAGCCGCCCGCCGCGCCGGAGCAGGCCCGGCCAAGCGAGTCCCTGCCCATTCCGTCGAGGAGCTCTGAGCGCGCGCCCGGAGAGTTCACGCGCGTTTTCGGGCCCGCGAGCGGCCCTCCGTCGACACCGCCGTCCCCGCCGTCCAACGCGGCGCCGACCGCCGCTGATCGCTCACCCGAGCCCCCGCCCGGCAAGAAGCCGACGGTCCGCTGGCGGGAACCGTCGTCGGACGCCGACCGTGCGGAGCGCGCCGCGGACCAACCGATGGTTCGCTGGAAGAGGGACGCCGCGCCGGAGCAACCCCGCGACCCGCGATTGGACCCCCGGCGTAAGCCGCCGGGTGAGCTGACGGGGCTGTTCGGCGCGGCTGGCGGCGCGCCCGCTGATTCGACGGCGCCACCGGTGAATCCCCTCCTCGAGGCTCCGCCGGCGCCGTTCTCGGATCCCGGTTCGGCACAGCCTGGAGCGACGCCCGGAGAGTTCACGCGACTCTTCCAGCTGGACAAGAAGCTCGGCGTTCCCAACGCAAACGCGCCTGGACCGGGGGCGAAGGATTATTTACACGCACTGAACTCGCCCAGCACACCGCCGGGCAATGCGCCAGCGTCCGGTTCGCCCAGTGACCCGACAAGGCTGCCGCCCACGGGCCAGCAACCGGGCGAGTTCACGAAGCTCATGTCCGGCGTCGCGACGCCGCACCCCGTGCAGGGCGAGAGCGTCGGGCGTCCGGCGGTGGCGAGCGGCACGCCCGGAGGGCCGGGCGACTTCACAAGGATCGTCGGCCGATCCCCGCCGGCTCCGGCATCAGCGCCGCCTCCCCCTGCGGGGGAGGATTCCGAAGCGGAGGCGCCGCGACGCTCGCATCGACTGCTCCTGTTGGTGGTCGCGCTCGGCGTGGTGTTTGTAGTGGCGGTGGCGCTGGTTGGATTCCTCGCCCTGCGGGGACCGTCCTAAGGGCTGCGCGTCGCTAGACTGGTGGCAGTACGACCAGCATCTGCACATCGGGATTGGGAAAGTCGCTCGGCACGTATGCCGCGACATTGCGCGCGCGAGCCAGGCCCTGCCACGCGAGTCCCGACTTGTTCAAGCGGAAGTATTGGTGACCCACCCTGATCGGGATCGCACTTGGCGGATTCGCCACATGCGTCAGCTCGAGTCCCGGCATGGCCTGCTTGATCAGCTGATCTATCTCGTTCGCCGAGCTGACCTTCACGAGGTGCGGCGCGCGGCGCACAAGCTCCGGTTGCGGCACATCCGCCTTGAGCGCCAAGTACCACTCGGGTGCCTCGAGGTAGCGGTCTTGCTCAATAGCCCCAGCGTACACCGAGGGGGCGACCAACCGGAGCGGCAATGAGACATAGTTGGCGGGCACCACAGTCTCGAGCAGCGCGCGCACCTTCTCGTCCAAGTCCGTAAAGCAACCTGCCAGATTCGCGTGGTCGTAGGCCGGGAGATCGCGCGGATGCATCGCGGCCGAGAAGGCGGTGAGCGCTCCCGCCAGCGATAGCATGGCGGTGAACAGCTCGCGCGGATGCCCGCGCCGCGTCTCGTAGAGATGACGCAGGTACGGCATGTACGTGTTGACGGTGTACAGGAGCCAAAAGTTCGCGACGTCAGAGATCCCAAACTCCGCGAGGCTCTGGTTCTTCTGGCGGCGCCGGTCCGACAGTGCGCTGCTCTTCGCAGAAAGAAGCTCGACGAGTCGACGGGCGATCGACAGGAGGTAGTCGCTCGCCGCGATATCGATTACGGGCGGCACGAACCGCAGATCCAGCTGATGCTCGCCGGTCGGCGCGCGCGTAACGCGCGCCACCGGCAGTGCGATGTGTCCCTCGAGCGAGTCCCCTTCCACGAGCAAGCGGAAATTCTTCCGGGCCACGAGAATCGGCTTTTCAGCCAATCCGGTGTTCTCGTCGCGTCGCACCAGCACCTCCGCGA
>Ga0066709_100004374_pt1 | contig 11253 bp, 10 predicted proteins | sample GraSoiAngelo_158_FD_79665 | JGI IMG/M metagenome (GOLD analysis project Ga0066709, IMG submission 79665) | Grasslands soil microbial communities from the Angelo Coastal Reserve, California, USA - 14_1009_16_30cm | ecosystem: Environmental > Terrestrial > Soil > Grasslands | place: USA... | reverse complement strand
GGAGGAGGAGCGCGTCACCGGCCATTGACTTCACCCCCGTCTTCTTCTCCCAGGCTTCCAGATCTTCCGGAAAAATACGCGTTCCTGGTTCCAGATAAGGCACGCCTTTGAGTCTCGCAATGTCATACAGAACACCACGTGTGACGATGCCGTCCTTCATGGTGAGGATCGAACTTTTTCCGGCGCCACGCTAGATCGTGACCGAGTCTGCCACCGAATAGCCGTTTCACATTTTTCCATCAAAGAAAACATGAGCGAATGAATCGAGATGCGTGTGGCCTGCACCATGTATACACGGAAATGCAACCTTATCCATCGCGATCGATTGCGTTGCGGTGAGCATGCTCCACTCGATCGGACACGGATTGTCAGGTTCTTTCTCAGTGCTCTCATTCGACGCTAGAGAGACGGAGATGCCGTCCTTCACCAGCGCCGCCGCCTGTTTGCGTTTGGCTGGTGTGATCAGGTTCAGTGTTCCCAATTCATCGTCCTTGCCCCAGCGTCCCCAGTTCGATAGTTCCTTCTGCCATCGCTCGTACTCCGCCTTCGTCACGAGCGGATGCGCCACGGTAGCCTGCGTACCGGTCGCACGCAAAAGCGCAGCACCGACGCCAATGGCGACGACCGGAATAAAGAGTGAAGTGACGAGTATCAACCGGTTCATTGTTCCTCCTTCTCGAAAACCGACTTGTAACACCTTACTCGGATGAAAGCCACCAAGACGAAACATACAGCTCAGCGAGATTCCTTCTTCACCGGTCCCAGCGGAGTGAGCACCTAGCAGGATTCGTCCAATTTCCATTTCGCCTCACCTGAAGCTCACGTGTTACAGTATGCGCCTTCAAGGAGGGTCACTGTGCCGGCGGTGGACCATCAATTCGAACCGATGAGCATCGGGATGCTGCTCGACAGAGCAGTCCGCTTGTACACGCAGAATTTTCCGTTGATGTTGGGGATTACCGCCGTTCTCAACGTGCCGATCTTTTTCTTATCGATATTGCCGCGGCTCTTGCCGTTCACGGGATACACATGGGTCGCCATACTTTCTTCCGGGTTGGTCGGATTTGCGACCCTGCTGGTTGTTTACCCGCTCGTGACGGGCGCGACAACCAAAGCGGTCAGCGATAAGTATCTCGGAAACCCGGTTACGGTCGGCTCGGCGTTGAAGGAGGCCTGGGACTGCGTCGGCACGCTTTTATTGACGCAATGGGTTGCCGCGATCATCGTCGGTGTGGGCTTCCTGCTTCTGGTGATACCAGGAATTCTTTGGATGCTGTCCTACACGTTGATTGCGCCGGTCGTCATGATTGAGGCTTCGGACCGCAGGTTCCGCCAGGTGTACTCATTGACCGGAGAAACGAAAGGTATGGCCACGCAGAGCATGGACCGTGGCGACATTCGGCGGCGGAGTTGGAAGTTGGTTAAGGGCAATCGGGGAAAAGTCTTCGTTGTCCTGATTGTCCTGTTCCTGTTGCGTGCTCTTCTGAGCAGCGGGGCCAATTGGGTCACGGCCATGAGTTTCAGTGCGGGTCCGAATGTAGGCTTCGCGGTGCAGTCGATCATCGGAGACGGCATCAACGTGTTGACGTCGCCATTGCAAACCATCGCCGTTACGCTCCTTTATTATGATTTCCGCATTCGTAAGGAAGGGTTCGACCTCGAAATGTTGAGCCGTGCGATGGGCACGTCTACCGAGAATGCATGACTGCCGCTACCCCCGAGCAAATCCGGCAAATCACTAACGATGTCCTCGCACGCCCTGAATTTCTCGAAAGGCAGACGTGGACGGAACTCCTGCTCGAGCGAATCTTCAAATGGACTGGTGATCTCGCGCAATGGTCGGCGCGAAATCCAAACCTGTCGAAACTGTTGACAACTGTATTGACGATCGTGCTCATTTTGCTGATCGCGCACATCGTCTACACCGTAGTACGCGAATTTACGCAGCTTCGAAAACCCGGCGGCGCCCGCGCTCGTCAACAGCCTCTGCGAGCGCTAGAGGGCGTGGCTGAAAACTGGAGCGAGGCATTCCGGCTGGCGAGAGCCCAGTTGGATGCCGGCGACGTCTACAGGGCCATTTGGATAACGCATCGAGTGCTGTTGTCCGTGCTGGATTGCATGGGCTGGATCAAGTTCGTGCGTTGGAAAACGAACACGGATTACCTTCGAGAATGCCGCGAGACCGGCGCCGTCAGCGCGACGTTGTGGGAACTAACCGCCGCTTACGAGCGCGTCATCTATGCCCACACCGAACTCGACCGCGCCCAAGCCACGCAGCTTCTCGCGCGAGTTGAGCAATTGGCGGCTGAGGCGAGCCAATGAAAATCAAGGCTTCGAACTGGTGGACCGCGGGTGTCGCTTCGGCAGTCTGTCTGGTCTTGATTGTTGCAATTGCGATGCTCTCCGCGAAGCCTTCAAGCGATGTCGTCCTCAGGCGCCCTTCAACGTTTTTCACAGACCCTAGCGGCGCGCGAGCCATCTACCTCGTGCTCCAGCGGGTGTTGCCTTCCGTTGAGCAGTGGCGCCTTCCGATCACTGAACTAAAAGAACGGTCCCGCCAGCGCGTAACCACATTGATTGCGATGGGTCCGAATGAGATCAGCCAGGCCGAAGCGAAAGCTTTGGACGCGTGGATCGAATCCGGCGGCCAGTTGATATTGGCAGCGAACACGGATTGGCGCGTCCGGAAAACGAGCCGCGATCCGGCGGCCGAAGATTTTCTGGAGCGGCACGACATTTCTTCTGAGCCCGGCATGAACAGCGCGGTCAATGCCGCCGTAGTTAAAGCGCTCGGTCGCGGTCGAATCGTGTACGTCCCGGACAGCTATGCTTTTTCCAATCGGACGCTTCGCGTTACTGATAACGCGGTTTGGCTTACGGAACGATGCACGGAGTGGGGCGGTAGCGCCCTATTCGACGAATACGATCTCGGATTTGCCCAGCCGCGCGGATTGGTGTCGCTCATTTCGATGTTCGCCGCCACTCCATGGGGACTCGTTTGCGTGCAGCTTGCAATAGCGGGAGCCGTGTACATGTTCGGCTGCAAGCGGCGATTCGGCCGCCCTGTTGAGGAATTACCCATCGAGCGGACCACTCCCATTGAAACCGTTCGAGCTGTTGGTGGACTTTTCGAAACCGCCCGGGCCCGTGCGTTGTCGGCCAGAACGATTCACAACTATCTGAACGGTTACGTATCATCGATTCTCGGTTATCGAATCGATCTCATAAATGAGCAGGCGCGGGCCCGCGTGGCGAGTCCGCTGCGCACGGGAAAAACGGAGTTGGATTCTTACGCCGAAGCTGCGAACGCTGCGATTTCGGAACGTGCCATATCCGATGCCGAGTTGATTCGATTTGCAAAAAAGGCGACAGGTATCACGAGGAGCTTTAGTCATGGAAGTCCCCGAAGCACGCGTTCAGCCGCTGCTGGATCATCTCAAAGCGAGACTGGCGCAGATCGTTGAAGGGCAGGAAACCGTCATCGATGAGCTGATCGTGTGTCTTGTTGCCGGCGGACATGCGTTGATGGAAGGCGTGCCCGGCGTCGCCAAAACGCTGCTCGCCCGCAGCCTCGCTGCCGGCATCCGCGCCACGTTTTCACGAATCCAATTCACTCCGGATTTGATGCCTGCCGACATTACAGGCGTTAACGTGTTCGAACCCAAGGCTGCGGAGTTTCGATTTCGCCGGGGACCTTTGTTTGCCGACGTCGTGCTAGCGGACGAAATCAATCGCGCACCGGCCAAGACTCAAGCGGCGCTGCTGGAAGCCATGCAGGAAAATCAAGTCACGATCGATGGTACGAGCCACACACTGTCACGGATACTGACCGTGCTTGCCACGCAGAACCCCATCGAGTACGAAGGAACGTATCCTCTGCCTGAAGCTCAACTGGACCGGTTCATGATGAAAATCGTTGTCGCGTACCCGGCGTTGGAAGCGGAACGTCTGATGGTCGGCCGCATGCACCAGTTGGGCGAGCGGGTACAACATCCCGAAAGCACGATAGAACCTATTCTCAATCCGGAGCAACTGGTCGAGATCCGCGCAGTATCGAACCGCGTGGAGGTCGATGAATCGATCGTGAACTACATCGTCGAGATCGTTCGAAGCTCACGAACGGTTTCAAGCCTCAGCCTGGGAGCCAGTCCGCGCGCAGGTGTGATGCTGCTTCGGGCTGCAAAGGCCAGAGCATTGGTTCGCGGCAATTCCTACGTCACGCCCGACGATGTTCGCGATGTGGTGTTGCCGGTGCTTCGGCATCGCGTGCGGCTCACACCCGAAGCCGAAATCGAAGGCCTCACTCCAGACGCTTGTCTGGATTCGCTGACTAAACGCGTCGCGGTGCCACGCTGATGGTTCCCACGATTCGTCTTGTTCGATTCATTGCCTTGGGATCGCCGCTGTGGTTGTTGTCGTTTGTTTTTCCTGCGGGATGGGCCGCGGCCGTGGTTTACCTGCTTGTGTTGGGCGCCGTCTGTTTTCTGGATTACCGATCTATACCGGATGCGAGCGCGCTCGAAATCAAGCGCGATTTCGGCCGGTTCGCCTTGGGCCGGATGACCGACATGCGGATTTTGCTGAAGAACCGTTCAAAACAGTTTATTGAGCTTTCTGTGCGAGACGAACTGCCGTCCGGCCTCGAACAGCTTGCGTCGATTCCCGAAGCGCATCTGCCCGGCAGCGGCGAATGCGAGTTTGCTTATCCGATCCGGCCTTTGCGGCGCGGGCACTACCGCATCGAGAGCGTGGCTGTGAGAATTCGCCGGCCAGGCGCGTTCATCGAGAAGCAGTTCCGGATATCGACTCCAGCCGATATCCGCGTCTATCCACGCTTTTCGACTGCAGACGAATACCATCTGCTCGCGCGAATCAGCCAACGCGATGAAGATGTCCGGCGGCCGCGCAGAGTTCACGGCCGTGGCACGGACTTCGAAAGCTTGTCGAACTACTATCCGGGTGAAGACCTGAGAATGATCGATTGGAAGATCAGCGCCAAGCGCGGGCATCTGATCACGCGGAATTTACAGACGGAACGCGGGCAGCAGATCTCGATCATGATCGATGGTGGCCGATTGATGGCGCTCAAAATCGGAGAATATTCCAGATTCGAGCATGCGTTGAATGCGACAGTCATGCTGAGCTACGTCGCTCAAAAACGCGGTGATGCCATTGCGGTGTCGACTTTTTCCGATCGAGTGGAATCCTTTGTTCCGCCGACACGCGGTATAGGGATCATGCCGCGCGTCTTGGAGTCGCTCTCAACGGTCCAGGTCAAGCAGGTTGAATCCGACTACTGGCAAGTGGTTGGACAGGTGATGGACAAACTCAAGCGGCGGAGTCTGCTGATCATGATGACCGATGTTTTGGATTCGGCCGGCAGCACCGGCCTGTTGGTGAATCTGACCCGCGCCGCATCGCGTCATCTGGTTTTATGCGTGGTGTTGACCGAGCCCAAAATCGCCGCGATTGCTGACTCCGAACCGGACACGATTCAGCAAACGTATCTGAAGGCCGCCGCTGCTCATCTGATGTTGCAACGCCAATTAGCGCTCCAGAAAATGCGAAGCCGTGGAATTCTCACACTCGAAGCTTCACCTAACAAGCTGACGGTTCAACTGATTCGGCGTTATCTGGAAATCCGAAGGGCGAACCTTCAATAGGGTCAATAGGGACGAGGGGTGGCCCCGAGAATATGGACGAGCGTATATCCATCGTAACTCCCGATCATATCGAGCTTGATTTTGAACTCGCTGGGCTGGGTTCGCGGTTTCTGGCCCTGATTGTCGATGCGCTGCTGATTGGGCTGCTCATCATTGCCTTGGTCGTTATCGCTATCATCTTAGGGCTCGGGAGCATCGCAACAGCGGGATCGATGACGGCAGGTTCATGGGTACTGGCCTTCGCAATCTTCGCGTACTTCGTTTTGATGTGGGGATACTTCCTGATCTTCGAAGCGCTGAACAACGGTCAAACGCCAGGCAAGAGATGGACGCGTATTCAAGTTGTCCGCGATGACGGGTTGCCTGTGCGATGGCGCGAGTCGGCGCTACGTAACCTGGTTCGTGCCGCGGATATCCTTCCGCCGCCGGCGTGCATCGTGGGCGGACTCGCCATCCTATTGTCGAAGAGCGGAAAACGGCTTGGCGATCTTCTTGCGGGAACAATTGTCGTCACTCACGACGCTCAACTCGAACCTACCGAACGAGCCTCGCGCTGGGGTGCCGCGTGGGTCTTAAAAGTAGAAAAGGGAAGATCCCGGCACGGCATCATCCTGGGCGACGCGCGGCTGCATGCACACCAGATCCAAATCATCGAGCGTTTCCTAGCGCGGCGCGATTCCCTGCCACCTGCGCAACGGCACACGATCGCATGGAGGCTCGCTTTTCCCTTCCTTGCAGCACTCGGCGAAGATCCCTTGGAGCTGGCGAAACGCGCTGACCGATTCGAGATTTGCGAACAGGCACTCAAGAAAATTATGGCTCTGGCGGATACAACACCGGAACGATTAGTGGACACCGTTGCTGAAGACGCAGCCGATGCCAAGCGGAGGCAATGGCGGGAGTTCAGTCATAAGATCGAAGGATTCGAAAGGCTGGGACAACGCAGCTTGTGGCGGCTCGCTCCTGATGAGCTAACGGGAATTCTGGAGGATTACAGAAACCTTGCTTGCGATCTCGCGCGGGCGCGATCCATGGGACGAAACTCGGCAATGGTCCGCCATCTGAACGGACTCGCGGTTCGCGCACATGGTGTGTTGTACCGGCGCATACTCGACTGGGATCCGTCATCTGGCATCTCGTACATCAAACGGTTTCCGATGGCGGTTCGTTCCCATCTGGCGGCGATGGCTATATCCGCATTGTTACTATTCGGTCCGGCCGTGGTGAGTTTCATCGCTGTTCAAATCCATCAGGAACTCGGTTACGACCTGGTGCCGCCCGCTTTCTTGGATTTCGAACCTGCCCGGCGAGAATCTCTTCACGACATACCGAGCCTTGTCCGGCCGATCGCCGCGTCCAGCATCCTGACCAACAACATTCAGGTCACACTGTTCGCTTTCGCCTTCGGCTTGACTGCAGGAATCGGCACTGCAGTCCTTCTCGTCTTCAACGGAGTTCAGCTCGGGGCTATTGCAGGATGGATGACTGCCAAGGGCAACGGCAGTTCGTTATGGGGTTGGATCATGCCGCATGGTGGGACCGAACTGCTCGCCATCACACTGGCCGGCGGGGCTGGATTCATGCTTGCGCGAGCACTCATCGCTCCGGGCGAAGTTCGGCGCACCACCGCTCTCCGCCGTGTGGCAGTGCCTGCGCTGGTCATTGAGCTTGGCGTCATGGTGATGCTGGTATTTGCCGGCCTGATCGAGGGATTTGTCTCGCCCAGCAGCATCGGTTTTCCCGCGCGAATTGCAGTACTTGCCGCATCTCTAATCTTCTGGATCGGCTATCTCGCCTTGGTTGGTATTTAGGCCGCGGCGAGCCAACCAGTACGTGGGCAAAATCATAGCTCGAATGCATATGGCGTAAATCGCGATGAGTTTAACTAGCGGATATTTTTGTCGATGTGTGGGTGGTGGGTCATGACAAATTTGTCGCAACGGGGCGTGTACACGGTGTAGCATCCTGCCAGTCTTGCGCAGAGGGAGCGACAATGTTCCGAATATTTATGAAGACGCTGTACCTTCCGCTAGCTTCTCTGGCCATGGTGTGTAGCATCACCGCGGTGGCCGGTGCGCAATGGGATCCATATCCGTGGAAGAGGTTGCCGCGTACGGCCGACGGCAAGGTCGATCTGAATGCGCCGACGCAGCACACGCCTGACGGCAAGCCGGATCTATCCGGCTTCTGGATGCCCGAAAATTCCGTAAAGCACTTACTGAACCTCGCCGCCGATCTGAAGCCGGAAGATGTGCCGCTCAACCCTTGGGCGCGCGACCTCTACAACGAGCGCATCGAAAACAACGGCAAGGATCACCCCGGCGTGTCCTGTCTGCCGTCCGGTATTCCGGAAAAGGACAACATCCCGGACGGGCTGAAGTTGGTGCAGACCGAAGATCTGGTACTGCTCCTCTACGAATCTCGCACGATCTACCGACAGATCTTCACGGATGGGCGGTCGTTCCCTAAAGATCCGCAGCCGACCTGGATGGGCTATTCGATCGGCCACTGGGATAAGGACACGTTCGTCGTTGAGACGATCGGACAGAACGGCAAGACCTGGCTCGACATGCGAGGGCTACCCGGGACCGAAGCGCTGCGCGTCACCGAACGCTTCTCACGGCCGAGGATCGGGCACATGGACATTGAGGTCACGATCGACGATCCGCAAGCATATACGAAGCCATGGACTGTCAAACTGGCCTGGCGCCTCATACCGGATACCGATCTCATCGAAAGCATCTGCGAAGAGAACAACCAGGACCCGCCCCACATGGTCGGAAAGTGACGCCGTAAGGTAGAGGTCGTTACCGCAGGCGTCGGTATTCAGCGTAACGGCGCAGGATTTTTCCATCGTTCAACCTAGCAACCGAATTGACATATAACGCTGGCGTCGGCTGGCCCAGAGCACGGAGAGCGCAGATGCCTGCGCCGCGCAATGATGCCAGACCAGGTGTTGTTGGCATCCACGTCGAGATGCCCGTAACGGCGGCCAGCATTGGTGCAGCCATAGGGTGAAGAAAGCCGTTCCCCGAGAGCACGAGATCTGTTGCCCTTTCTCTCGATGTGTTTTGGATGATTTCTATGAAATGGGCGAGATTGAAGATCACGCCTTCCAGGATGGATCTCGAAAGATCAGCAGCCGTGTGGTGTGCCGTCAGGCCGTGCCAAGATCCGGTCAAATGCGGATTCCAATCCGGAGAACGCTCGCCGTGTAACAGCGGGATAAAAATCGGCGGATCTTCGGAAACTTCAGCGTCTTTGAGAGTACCGAATATTCTGCGGCCCCAATCGAGTACATTGCCGCCATTGCTACCGGCGCAACCGAGAAGATATGCGGTTTCGTCGGCTCTGTAACAGAAGGTTCCCGCAGAAAGGTCCAGGACTGGCCACGTCAGCGTTTGACGCGCAACCGCAGACGTGCCCAACGTGACGGCAATCTTGGACGGCACTTCGGCATCTGAACCCATGTTGGCTAAAAAGCCGTCGCCCGAACCCGCAACTAGTGGAATGCCTGCGGCCAATCCAAATTCGGCGGCAGCGTTTGATGTCAGGCGCCCTACGATTTCAGTCCGGCTGGTGATGCGCGGCAGGTGCGCTGGTTCTAAGCCGACGATGTCCAACAGCTCCGAATCCCAATCACCTTTCGTGATATTGAACAAGCCGGAAGCGGACGCGATTCCATGATCTTCAATCCATGCTCCAGTCAGCTGATGAACAAGCAGTGCTTTGACTGAAACAACTCGCTTCGCGTGGGCGAATAATTCAGGATCGCTCACTCGCAGGGCCACAAGTTTGAATACAGGAAACATCGGGTGATATCTGCAACCGGTGATCACGTGAAGGCGATCGCCGAGCCGCTTTCGCACGTACTCGAGGCCGGTATCGCCGCGCTGGTCGAGCCATGTAAACACGGGCGTGATCGGTTCGTCGGCGTCATCCAGCAGAACGCAATTGTGCAGAAATGTGCCGATGCAAATTGCGTCAATTGCATCGCCGGTCGTGAGGTTGAGTAGACGAATGGCCTGTTTGAAACGTTCGATAACACGTTGCACCGACAGCGTCGCTGCGCCTCGCTCGTCGGTTTCCAGATCCCATTCCTTTTCGGCGACTCTGGCGGATTCGAGATCGGAGTTCAAAATAGCGGCAGAGATTCCGCCGGAAGAAATGTCAAAACAGAGAAGATTCATAGCAGAGCCGCTAAGTTTTCTTCACTTCGTGGCCGCCGAACTTATTGCGCATGACGGCCAGTAATCGGTCTGTGAACGATTCTTCATCGCGAGAGCGAAAGCGTTCCATGAGGGACAGAGTGATGACGGGGGCAGAGAGACTTTGCTCGATTGCTTCCTCAACAGTCCAGCGGCCCTCGCCGGAGTCGGCAACATGCGGCCGCACGTTTTCCAGCCTCGCGTCTTCTGCAAGGGCTTCGGCTGTCAAATCCAGCAGCCACGATCGCACAACACTTCCATGCCGCCATAAATCGGCAATGCCCGCCAGGTCGAGACGAAATTCAGTTTTCTTGTGCAGCAGCGCGAAACCCTCCGCGTAAGCCTGCATCAAACCGTATTCGATGCCGTTGTGTACCATCTTCACAAAATGCCCCGCTCCCACGGGCCCGACGTGCGCCCAACCTCGATGCCCGGCTGGAGCGAGACTCTCAAACACGGGCCGAAGCCGATCGACGGCCTGCTTCGAACCGCCGATCATCAGGCAGTAACCTTCGCGCAGACCCCAAACACCCCCGCTCGTTCCGGCATCAACAAAGTGAATGCCCTTCGGCTCAAGAGCCGAGGCGCGCCGAACGGAGTCTTTGTAATTTGAGTTTCCGCCGTCGATGATGATGTCATCCCTCTGCACGAGTGACAACAGCGCGTTCAGTGTAGCTTCCACCGGTGGACCAGCCGGAACCATCAGCCAAACTGCTCGCGGCGTCCGCAGTTCATCAACAAGCGCTTTCATCGACGCAGCGCCGAACGCGCCGGACGCCGCCGCTCGAGCCACCGCCGCAGAATCGAGGTCGTGTACCACGACGCGATGACCGGCCTGAAGCAATCGTTCCGTCATGTTTGCGCCCATACGGCCCAGGCCGATCATACCAAGCTCCATGAAAGTCTCCTTGGCGGCTACACCGCTGCTACAGTTGCGGAGTATAGCTCGACATGGCAAATGTCGCTCCTCGCATGAAGGGTTGACCTCATAATGGATTCATGCTCAGGCAGAAATGGGGCTCGATAGTATGCCCCTCGTGCGGAAATCTTGTCGGTGTCAATGACCAGCAGTGTTTAACGTGCGGGCGTCGGAACCCCGGTTTGTGGGGCTTCGCTCCTTTGTTGAATCGGCTTGGCCGAGATCTCGGATTTACGCAGTTTGTCATGGGAGGTTGCATTTCGCTGTATGCCCTGATGCTGATTGCAGACCCGAATGCCATCAATACCGGCGGGATTTTGAATTTTCTATCGCCGAGCAGGCGCGTGCTGTTCTTATTTGGCGAGAGCGGAGCGATTCCGGTGTTCGCGGCGGGCCGATGGTGGACGGTCATCACAGCGGGCTGGTTGCATGCAGGCCTGCTGCACATTTTTTTCAATATGAT
>Ga0066709_100004373_pt1 | contig 11253 bp, 9 predicted proteins | sample GraSoiAngelo_158_FD_79665 | JGI IMG/M metagenome (GOLD analysis project Ga0066709, IMG submission 79665) | Grasslands soil microbial communities from the Angelo Coastal Reserve, California, USA - 14_1009_16_30cm | ecosystem: Environmental > Terrestrial > Soil > Grasslands | place: USA... | reverse complement strand
GCGCGAGGGCGGGCTGATCCGCCCCTCGTGGAGCGACGCCCTCCGGGAGCTGGTCGCGGGGGCCCGCGAGGCCCGCGCCTGGATCGGCGCGCTCGAGAGCCGCGAGCGAACGCGCACGGGCATCGGGAGCCTCCGGGTCCGCTACAACCGTGTCTTCGGCTACGGGATCGAGGTGAGCCACGCGCAGGCCTCTCGCGTGCCCGCCGAGTACGTCCGCCGACAGACGCTCGCGGGCGCCGAGCGGTACGTCACCGCGGAGCTCCGAGAGGCCGAGGCGACGGTGCTGGGGGCCGAGGAGCGGATCCGGCGGCTCGAGTACGAGCTGTTCGAGCAGGTGCGCGACACGGTCGGGGCGCGGGCCGAGGCGCTCGGCCAGACCGCGCGCGCCGTCGGCCGGCTCGACGTGCTGGCGGCGCTCGCCGAGGTCGCCCACGCGCGCGGGCACGTCCGCCCCGTGGTCGACGACGGCCCGACGCTCCAGGTCGTCGACGGCCGCCATCCCGTGCTCGAGAGCCGGGCCGACCGCCCGGTGACCCCGAACGACATCGCGCTCGACGCGGAGGCCAGCGTGATGATCCTGACCGGCCCCAATATGTCGGGCAAGTCGGTCTACCTCCGCCAGACCGCGCTCATCGCGATCATGGCGCAGCTGGGGGCCTTCGTGCCGGCGCGCGAGGCGCGGCTGGGCCTCGTCGACCGGATCTTCACCCGGGTCGGCGCCCAGGACAACGTGACCGGCGGCCAGAGCACGTTCCTGGTCGAGATGGTCGAGACCGCGAACATCCTGCACAACGTGACGCCGCGAAGCCTGGTACTCCTCGACGAGGTGGGCCGGGGCACCTCGACGTACGACGGCCTGGCCATCGCGTGGGCGGTGGTGGAGGCGCTGCACGACCGCGGCGGCGGCGCCAAGGTGCTCTTCGCCACCCACTACCACGAGCTGACCCAGCTGGCCGAGCGGCTCCCCCGCGTCCGGAACTTCCACGTCGCCGTGCGCGAGTGGAACGACGAAATCGTCTTCCTCCACAAGGTGCGGCCGGGGGGCACCGACCGGAGCTACGGCATCCATGTCGCGCGCCTGGCGGGCGTGCCCGCGCCCGTCGTCGAGCGCGCGAAGGCGCTCTTGGGCGAGCTGGAGGCCTCGGGCGCGGTGCGGACCGAGCAGGCCGACCGGAGCCAGCTCGGCCTCTTCGAGCCGGCGCCCCATCCGCTCGCGATCGAGCTCGCCAAGCTCGACCTCTCCCGGCTGACCCCCCTCGAGGCCCTGAACATCCTGGCCGAGTGGCAGCGCGCCCACCCGGCATGAAGCGCGCCTGCGCGCGGGGCGGGTCGCTCGGCTCGCCGACGGGGCGGCCGTCCGCGCGTCCCGAACCGACGGGGCCGAGACCCCGCGGTCGGCACGAGCACCCGCTCGGGCCGCGCGCGGCGCGGGTCGGGCCCCCATGACGCGGATCCGCGTCCTCCCCGACCACCTGGTCAACAAGATCGCGGCCGGCGAGGTCGTGGAGCGGCCGGCGGCGGCGGTGAAGGAGCTCGTGGAAAACGCGCTCGACGCCGAGGCCGGGACGGTCACGGTCGAGCTCCGAGACGGGGGCGCCGCCCGGATCTCGGTCGCCGACGATGGGACGGGCATGACGGGGGGGGAGGCCGAGCTGGCGCTCGCCCGCCACGCCACGTCCAAGATCGCCGCGGAGGAGGATCTGGCGGCCATCGCGACCCTCGGCTTCCGGGGCGAGGCGCTGCCCGCGATCTGCGCGGTCTCGCGGTTCGCCATCGTGACGAGCCCGCGGCCCGGCGGCGCGGGCGTGCGGCTCGCCGGGGAAGCGGGGCGAGTCACCCAGCGGCTGCCGGTGCCGGCGAGCGGGGGCACGAGCATCGAGGTCTCGGACCTCTTCTTCAACACGCCCGCGCGGCTCAAGTTCCTGAAGAGCGCCCAGACCGAGCTGGCGGCGACGCTCAGGCTCCTGACCCAGCTGGCCCTGGCCTATCCGGGAGTGCACCTCCGCGCCAGCAACAACGGCCGGCCGGTCCTGAACGCGCCGGCCGCGAAGCGGCTCCGCGACCGGATCGGCGCCCTCCTCGGCTACGAGCTCTCCGAGCGGCTCCTGCCGGTCGCGCGCGAGGGCCACGGGGTCCAGATCGGCGGCCTGGCCGCGCCGCCGACCGCCTCGCGCGGGGGGCGGGACCAGATCGTCGTCATCGTCAACGGTCGTCCGGTGCGCGACACGCTGCTGAGCCAGGCGATCCTCGACGCGTACCGGCCGCTCCTGCCGCGCGACCGCTTCCCGGTGGCCGTCGTGACGGTCGCGCTGCCGGCCGCGGACGTCGACGTGAACGTGCATCCGACGAAGGCCTGGGTTCGGTTCCGGAACCCGCGCCTGCTGCAGGAGATGGTCTTCGCGGCGGTCCAGGACGCGCTCAGGACGCCGGCGGTCGTCGGCACCCTCGAGGCGGCGGCGCCGGGAGCGATCGTGCCTGGCCCGCTCGAGGCGCCGGCCGGCGCCGGGCCGGCGGGGGAGGCGCAGCCGGGACTCTTCGCGGAGGCGGCCGCGCCCTGGGGGCGGAGCCTCTTCGGTCGGGTCCTCGGCCAGGTGCAGGACACCTTCGTCGTCGCCGCCAGCGACGAGGAGGTCTTCTTCGTCGACCAGCACGTCGCCCACGAGCGGGTGCTCTTCGAGCGCCTCCAGGCCGCGCTGGCCACCGGCCCGCTCCCGTCGCAGGAGGTGCTGCTCCAGGAGCCCCTCGAGCTCTCGCCCCCGGAGCGGGTCCTGCTCGACGAGTGGCGGCCCGCCCTCGAGCGCCTGGGCTTCGGGCTCGACGAGGTCGGCGACGGCGTGGTGAGGCTCCGCGCCGTCCCCGCGCTGCTCCAGGGCCAGGCGCCGCGCCGGCTCGTCGAGCGGCTCCTCGACGAGCTCCGACCGTCGGGCGGCAAGGCCCCCGAGGTCGACCGCGTCCTCTCGTTCGTCGCGTGCCGCGCCGCGATCAAAGCCAACGAGCGCCTGGCGCCCGAGGAGATGGAGCGCCTGATCGCCGACTTGTCCCTCACGGAGACGCCCTACTTCTGCCCGCACGGCCGCCCCGTCGTTTCGCGTGTATCATTGAGCGAAATCCGGAAGGAGCTCAAACGAAGCTGGTAGGCGAGCCTCCGCTCCTCGTGATCGCCGGCCCGACCGGCGTCGGGAAGACCGCGACCGCGGTCGCGCTGGCGCGCCGGCTGCCGATCGCGGTCGTCAGCGCCGATTCACGCCAGGTCTACCGGGGGCTCGACGCCGCCACGGGCAAGCCGACCCCGGCCGAGCGCGCCGCCGTCCCCCATCACCTGGTCGACATCGTGGACCCCGACGAACGCTACCAGGCGGCGCGCTTCCGCGCCGACGCGCTCGCGGCCATCGAGCGGATCCGCGGGGACGGCCGGCTGCCCGTCGTCGTGGGCGGCACGGGCCTCTACATCCGCGCGCTCGTGCGGGGGCTCGACCCGGCGCCGCCGCGGGACCCCGAGTTCCGGCGCGAGCTGGAGGCGGTGGCGGCGACGGCGGGGGCGGCCGCGCTCCACGCGCGGCTCGAGGCGGTGGCGCCCGAGGTCGCGCGCCGGCTCCACCCCCACGACCGCGTCCGCGTCGTGCGGGCGCTCGAGGTGCACCGCGCCGACCCCGCGGCCCCGACCGAGCAGACGCGGTGGCGGTCCCCGGAGACGCCCTACACGCTCCTCTACGTCGGGCTGACCCGCGACCGGGCGCGTCTGTACGCGGACCTTCGGGCTCGGGCGGCCGCGATGGCCCGGCAGGGCCTGGCCGACGAGGTGCGGGGGCTCCTCGCCCGGTTCGGCGCCGAGCCGCTCCCGGCGCTCGAGGGGATCGGCTACCGGCAGTTCATCGACGTCGTCCGCGGGCGGGCGACCGCGACCGAGGCGCTCCGGCACATGCAGCGGGAGACGGTCCGGTACGCGAAGCGGCAGTGGACGTGGTTCGCGCGCGAGCCCGGGATCCAGTGGATCGACGTGGACCGGGCCGGCGGCGCCGAGGGCGCCGCCGAGACGATCCGGAAGCTCGCGGAGACGGGAGGCCTGCTCGGGTGAGCCGCCCCCGGCCGAGCGGTCCGAACGGCCGCGGCCGGACCAACGGCGCCGGCCGGACCGCCGCCACCGCCGTGCCGCCCGAGCGCGTGATCCTCGCCGCGCTCAAGGTCCCGTCGCAGTCGCGGTGGGAAGTGCGGGAGTCGCTCGACGAGCTCGCCCGCCTGGCCGAGGCCGCGGGCGCGGTCGTGGTCGACCGGGTCGTCCAGGAGCGCCCCGCCCCGACGCCGGCCCTCTACTTCGGCCGCGGTAAGGCCGACCTGATCGGCGAGCTCGCCCGGAGCCGCGACGCGAACCTGCTCATCTCCGACGACGCGCTGTCGCCCGTCCAGGAGCGCAACCTCAGCCAGGCGCTCGGCTTCCGGGTCATCGACCGGACGGCGCTCATCCTCGACATCTTCGCCCTGCGCGCGCGCACGAGCGAGGGGCAGCTCCAGGTGGAGCTCGCCCAGCTCTCCTACCTGCTGCCCCGGCTCGTCGGACAGTGGAGCCACCTGGAGCGCCTCGGCGGCGGCATCGGGACGCGGGGCCCGGGCGAGACCCAGCTCGAGTCCGACCGGCGGGTGATCCGCCGCCGCCTCCTCCGGGTCCAGGCCGAGCTCGACCGGGTGCGGGTGCACCGGCGCGTGCAGCGCGAGCGCCGGAGCCGCGCCGGCCTGCCCGTCGTCGCCCTCGTCGGCTACACGAACGCGGGCAAGACGACCTTGCTGAACCGGCTCACCGGCGCCGACTTCCGGGTCGCCGACGAGCTGTTCGCGACGCTCGACCCGGCGGCGCGGCTCTGCGCGGCGCCCGGCTGCCAGCCCTTCATCCTCACGGACACCGTCGGCTTCATCAGGAAGCTCCCGCCGCAGCTGGTCGCGGCGTTCCGCGCGACCCTCGAGGAGCTCGACGAGGCCGACGTCCTGCTCCACGTCGTCGACGCGAGCGCCCCCCAGCTCGCCGAGCACATGGCCGCCGTGGAGGCGCTCCTGGGCGAGCTCGGCCTCCGGGAGCGCCCGAGCATCGTCGTCCTGAACAAGATCGACCGCCTCGAGGACCCCCAGGAGCTCGAGGCGCTCGTCGAGCGCTCGCGCGGCGTGCCCCTGTCGGCGGTCGGCGGGCGCGGGGTGCCGGAGCTCCTGTCCCGGATCGAGGGGCTGCTCCGCCTGCGGGCGCCGCTCGTGCGTCTCCGGATCCCCTACGCCAACGGCGGCGCGCTGGCGCTCTGCTACGCGCGCGGCCGCGTCCTCGCGCGGAGCGACGAGCCGGCCGGCGTGCGGCTCGACGTCGAGCTGCCCCCGCACCTCGTCCCCGCCGTCGCGCCCTACCGGGTCTCTTAGCCGGCGGCCGGCGCGCCGCGCCCGCCCCCTCGGCCGGAGCGGGGAAGTTCGATGGTACACTCTCTGGGACTCAGGACGGGTATGGGACTCCCCAACTGGTTGACGGTCCTTCGCATCCTGCTCATCCCGGTCTTCGTGAGCCTGCTCGTCTACCGGCGGCCTGGCACCGCGCTCGCCGTGTTCTGCCTGGCGAGCCTGACCGACCTGCTCGACGGCTACGTGGCCCGTCGCGGGGGGAGCCAGAGCCGGCTCGGCGCGTTTCTCGACCCGATGGCGGACAAGCTCCTCCTGACGGCGTCGTTCGTGACCCTCACCTACCTGCGCGCGCTCCCGTTCTGGATCACCGCGGTCGTGATCTCGCGCGACGTGATCCTGGTCCTCGGCGCCGTGCTGATCCACATGACGGGCGGCGTCATCGCTCCCGCGCCGACGCGGGCGGGGAAGCTGTCGACGTTCTTCCAGATCCTGACCGTGCTGGTCGCGATGCTCACGCCGTACCTCCCGGCGCGGCCCGTGCTCCGGGTGACCATCTGGATCACCGCGGGCTTCACGGTCTTCTCGGGCCTGCAGTACATCACGCGCGGCATGGGGTTTCTGAACGCCCCCGCGGCCGTCGAGCGTGAGCATGAAGATCCACTCCTGCGCTGAGGCGCCCGCCGGCGTCGTCGTGAGCCGGGTCCGCCCGGGGAGCGCCGCCGCCGCCGCCGGCGTCTGCGGGGGCGACCGGCTTCTCGCCGTCAACGGCGCGCCGCTCCGGGACGTGATCGACTTCCAGTTCAACGCCGGGGAGGAGGAGCTGCGGGTCGAGCTCGAGCGCGCGGGCGCCCGGACGGCGGCGCGGCTCGTGCGACGCCCTGGCCGCGACCTCGGGCTGGAGTTCGAGACTCCGCGGCCGGCCGAGATCTCGACCTGCGCCAACAAGTGCGTCTTCTGCTTCATCCACCAGCTCCCCCGGGGCATGCGGCGGAGCCTCTACGTGAAGGACGACGACTACCGGCTGTCCTTCCTCCACGGCAACTACATCACGCTCACCGACCTCGACGAGGCCGAGCTGGACCGCATCGAGACCCAGCGCCTGTCGCCGCTCTACGTCTCGGTGCACGCGACCGATCCGGCGCTGCGCCACGAGCTCCTCGGGCGGCCCCGGGTCGCGACGCCGATCCTGCCCGTGATGGCGCGGCTAGCCCGGGCCGGCATCTCGATGCACGCGCAGATCGTGCTCTGCCCCGGGCTCAACGACGGCGCGCAGCTCGCGCGGACGGTCTTCGACCTCTCCGCCCTCCACCCGGGGGTGCGGACGGCCGCGATCGTGCCCGTCGGGCTCACGCGGCACCGCCAGCGGTTGCCCGAGCTGCGCTCGCTCGAGCCCGGCGAGGCCCGGGCGCTCGCGGCGACGGTGACCGCCTGGCAGGCCGAGCTCCGCGCCCGCCTCGGCAGCCGCTTCGTGTTCCTCGCCGACGAGATCTACCTGCGGGCGGGCCTCGACGTGCCCCCCGGCCGGGCGTACGAGGGGTTCCCGGTGCTCGAAGACGGGATCGGCCTCGTCCGGCGCTTCGAGGACGGCTTCCGGCGGGCGAGCCAGCGGCTCCGCGGACGGCGCCGGCCGCCGCGCACGATCACGGTCGTGAGCGGCGAGATGTTCGCCCCGCGGCTCGCCGGCCTGCTCGGGGACCTCGCGGTGGCCGGGCTCACGGTCGACGTGGCGGCGGTGCCGAACGACTTCTTCGGGCGGAAGATCGCGGTGGCCGGACTCCTCACGGGCCAGGACATCCAGCGCGAGCTGGCCCGCCGCCGGCTCGGCGGGCGCGTGCTGATCCCCGGCGTGACCCTCCGGGAGCAGGACGGCGTCTTCCTGGACGACCTGACGCCCGCGGACCTCGCGCGCGACCTCGACGTCCCGGTCCAGGTGGTCGCGCCGACGCCGCGGGCGCTCCTCAGGGCGCTGGTCGCCGAATGAGGCGCGCCGGCGCCGCGAGCGGAGCGCGGGTGGGGCGACCGGCGTCGAGCGAGAGCGTTCGGCCCCCGGAGGCCGTCGGCGCCGGGGCATCGGTCGTGCGGCCGGTCGTGGCGATCGTCGGGCGCCCGAACGTCGGCAAGTCGACGCTCTTCAACCGGCTCGTCGGCCGCCGCCAGGCGATCGTGCGCGACGTGCCCGGCGTCACCCGAGACCGGCTCTACGGCCTGGTCGCCTTCGACCGCTGGCAGGCGACCTTCGTCGACACCGGCGGGTTCGACCCCTCGCCGGAGGCGTCGCTCGTCGACGCGGTGCGCCGCCAGGTCCTCGCCGCGATCGCGGAGGCTGACCTCCTGCTCTTCGTGGTGGACGCCCGCGCCGGCGTGACGGGGCTCGATCGTGAGATCGCCGACGCGCTCCGGAAGGCGGGGCGGCCGGTGCTGGTGGTCGCCAACAAGGTCGAAGGCCCGGCCCAGGAGGGGGAGCTGGGCGAGCTCTGGGAGCTCGGCTTCGGAGAGCCGTGGCCCGTGTCGTCCGAGCACGGCCGGGGCGTGGCGGAGCTGCTCGGGGCGGCGCGCGCGCGGGTGGGCGCCGCGGCCCCGCCGTTCGTCGAGCCGTCACGAGTTCCCGCGACGTCGATCGCGATCGTGGGCCGGCCGAACGTCGGCAAGTCCTCGCTCGTCAACGCGCTGGTGGGCGCCGAGCGGGTCCTCGTTCACGCCGAGCCCGGCACCACGCGGGACGCGGTGGACACGCCGTTCGCCTACGGCGGCCGCCGGTACGTCCTGATCGACACCGCGGGGATAAGGCGTAAGGGCAAGGTGACGGAGCCGCTCGAGAAGCTCGCGGTCGTGATGGCCCTCCGCAGCCTCGAGCGCTGTCGCGTCGCGGTCCTCCTGATCGACGCGACCGAGGGCCTCACGGCGCAGGACGCGCACATCGCCGGCTACGCGGACGCGGCCGGCCGCGCGACGGTGGTCGCCGTGAACAAGTGGGACCTGGTGCCACCCGGCATGGTGCGCCGGGGCGAGGTGGTCGAGCAGCTCCGCGACCGCCTGCCCTTCCTCGACTACGCGCCGGTCGCCTTCACGTCGGCGCTGACGGGCGCGGGCCTGCCCGAGCTCTTCGAGCAGGTCGACCGGGTCGCGGCCGAGGCACGGCGCCGCGTGGCGCCCGCCGACCTGCGGGAGGCGTTGCTCCGGGCCGTGGAGCGCCGGCCGATCACCCTCGGCGGCGCCCCGCTGACGATCCAGTCGGCGGCGCAGGTGGGGATCGAGCCGCCGGTCTTCGTGGTGCGCGTCAACCGGCCGAGCGAGATCCACTTTTCCTACGCCCGCTACCTCGTCAATTCCCTCCGCCGCGCCTTCGGCTTCACGGGCTCGCCGATCAGGCTGATCTTCCGCCGGGCGGCGGGCCGGCGCCCCCGCCGGAGCCAGCGCTGAGCCCCCGTCGCCGCCGGAGGCGGCCCCACGCCCTGCCGCTCGCGGTCGGCCTCGGCCTGCTCGTGGCGCTCGCCGTCGTGCTGGCGAGCCCGCGCTACCGGAGTTTCTACCTCGGCCCGGACGCCAGAGTGTGGCCGCCGCCGCCCGCGGCGCGGGCGCTCACCTCGCGGGCGGCGCGCGCCGCGCGGGCAGTCGCGAGCGCCCCGCCTCTCCCGCAGACCTTCGGCCTCCCGCTCCCGATCGGCGGGGAGCCGGCGGGCCTCCCGCCGGCTCCCGCCGAGACGGCCCTCGGCCGGCGCGGGAGGGTGCAGGTGCCCGAACCCGACGCCGACGGCCGGATCCGGGTCCCCGTGACGGACGTCCTTCCGGCGCGGCTGCCGGCGAGCGGGCCGCCGGCGGGCTGGGACCTTCAGGAGTTCGCCGGCCACGCGAGCGTCCAGGTCGTGCACGACGAGGGGCGGGTCGCGGTCGACCTTCAGAGTGACCGCGCGTCCTTCGCCCTCTCCCGCGACGTCGTGCTGGACCTCAAGCGATACCCCATGCTGCGGTGGTCGTGGAAGGCGGTGCGGCTGCCCCCGGGGGGTGACGCCCGCTCGCGCGCGACGGACGACGAGGTCGCCCAGGTGTACGTCGTCTTCCCCCGCTGGCCGTCCCCGCGTCTCAACAGCGAGGTCGTCGGCTACATCTGGGACTCTCGCGCGCCGGTCGGGTCGGCGGTCACGAGCCCGCAGGGCGACAACATCCGGTCGATCGTGGTCGAGAGCGGCTCCCAGCGGCTCGGGTTCTGGATCCAGGAGGAGCGCAACGTCTACCGGGACTACGTCGCCCTCTTCGGGCGCGAGCCGGGGCCGGTCGGGAAGGTCGCGATCATGACCGATTCGAACGACACGCAGAGCCAGAGCGAAGCGCTGGTCGACGACCTTATCTTTTTCCGTCCGCCGGCCAGAAACGCTAGAATCGGCAGCATCTATGCTACGATGCCGCCCATGCCGAGGAGCGGGTCATGAGCCCTGAGCGCGAGAGCCGCGGCCACGCCGACCACGACTACGACGACCCGGACTACGGCGAGGAGATTCCGCGGAGCATGTTTTCGACGACGTGGTTTCGAGCGCTCCTCGTGGTCGTGGTGCTGGCCGTCGTCGGAGTGCTGGCGCTGCCCTACCTCCTGGACTGGGTCGGCCCGACGCGGCTGACGCCGGCCGTCAAAGGGCCGGTCGTGAGCGTGCCGTCGCCTCCCCGGCCGGCGGCCCAGCCGGACGTTGCCCAACCCGCCCCGGCGGTCCCTGCCCCGCCAGGGGCGGCTCGGGTCGTCGCTGGCCCGTCAGAGCCGAAGACCGAGAGAGGCGCGCCGGCGACGTCACCGGCCCCGGACAAGATGGCGCGAGCCCCGGGCAGGGCGGAGCCGGCCGCCGTCGAGATCGCGAAGCCCGAGAGCCCGAAGCCGCCCCCGGCGGCGGAGCAGATGCGCCCCGACGCCGCGAAGGGCCCGCGCGCGGCCAAGGCGCCCGCTCCCGGTCGGGCGGCCAAGACGCAGCTCGTCGCCGTGTCGGGCGGGCCCTATTGGGTGCAGGTCGGGGCGTTCCACGCCGAGGCGCACGCGAAGGCGCTGGCGGCGAGGCTTCGCGGCGCCGACTTCCCCGCCGAGGTCGTGGCGGGGGGGGGCGGCGCGTCCGCCGCGCGTGCGGAGCCGGCCGTGTCGACCCCGGCCGGGGACAAGTACGACGTCTTCGTCTCGGGGGCGTCCTCAGAGGATGTCAACGCGAAGATCGCCGCCAAGGGGCTCTCGGCCGAGCCGGTCGCCGGCGGCGCCGTCGTCAAGCCGAGCCTTTCCTTGCGCGACGCCGTCTCGCTGTCGAAGGATCTGGCGTCGGAAGGCCTGAAGGTCCAGGTGCGCCGCGCGCTCGCGGGCGCCGCCGCCGAGCGTCCGGCGGCGCGGGGCGGGGGCACGATCTACCGCGTCCGGATCGGCGGCTTCCCCGACCGGACCGCGGCCGACGAGGCGCGCAAGGCCCTCAGCGCCCGAGGCTACACTGGATTCATCGGTCGGGGAGGCGGATGACGGACGGGCCGCTGGTCGTCCTCTCGACCGCGCCGAGCACCGAGGAAGGCGCGAGCATCGGTCGACGGCTGGTCGAAGAGCACTTGGCGGCGTCCGTGAACGTGCTGCCCGGGGCGCGGTCGATCTTCTACTGGGGCGGGCGGGTCCAGGAAGCGGACGAAGCGCTCCTCGTGATCAAGACGGAGCGCGAGCGCTACGCGGCCCTCGAGCGCCGGATCCTCGCGCTGCACTCGTACTCGGTGCCCGGGGTGCTGGCGCTGCCGGTCGCGGCGGGCGCCGCGGCCTACCGGGCCTGGCTTCGGGAGTCGGTTGCTTCGGTCGAGGGAGGTGACGGGTAACGTGACGAAGAACGATCTGATCAACGCGGTGGCCGCGCACGGGCTCTCGAAGCGTCAATCGGCATC
>Ga0066709_100004372_pt1 | contig 11254 bp, 12 predicted proteins | sample GraSoiAngelo_158_FD_79665 | JGI IMG/M metagenome (GOLD analysis project Ga0066709, IMG submission 79665) | Grasslands soil microbial communities from the Angelo Coastal Reserve, California, USA - 14_1009_16_30cm | ecosystem: Environmental > Terrestrial > Soil > Grasslands | place: USA... | reverse complement strand
GCAAATGGCTGCCGCAGATCTTCGGCCCAGGTTCGATGCCGGACGGGAAATTGACGCCGGACTTTTACAATTCGTTAGGCGCGATGTACGGCACGATCATGATCTTTGCCGGCGTCGTGCCGCTGGCTTTCGCAGCGTTCGGAAATTTCGTCGTGCCGCTGCAAATCGGCGCGCCCGACATGACGTTCCCGAAAGTGAACGCCGCAAGTTTTTGGGCTTTCGCAGTGGGCGGCGTAATCATGTTGGTCAGTTTCTTCGTGCCCGGTGGACCTGCGAAGAGCGGCTGGACCTCCTACACGCCGCTGTCGGATATCGCTGATACTGGGCCAGGACACAATCCGGTGTTTAACGGGCAAACGCTCTGGTTGATCGGATTCATTTTTTTGATCACGTCCTCGCTGCTTGGCGCAATCAATTTCATCACAACCATCATTCAATTGCGCGCCAAGGGACTGACGTGGATGCGGCTACCGTTCTTTGTCTGGTCGCAATTTGTCACCGCGTTTTTGCTGGTGCTGGCCTTCCCGCCGCTCGAAGCGGCAATCATCATGCAGTTAATGGATCGGGTGGCGCACACCAGTTTCTTCCTCCCCGCCGGACTGGTCGTGAATGGCGTGCCGGCGTATATCAGCGGCGGCGGCAGCCCGCTTTTATGGCAACATTTGTTCTGGTTCCTCGGACATCCCGAAGTTTACGTCTTGATCTTGCCGGCGTTTGGCATCGTGGCCGAAGTTTTGGCCAACAATTCGCGCAAACCGCTCTGGGGTTATAAATCGTTGGTGTTCTCCGTCCTCGTGATTGGATTTCTGTCGTTCGTCGTGTGGGCGCATCACATGTGGCTCACTGGCATGGGCAGCGCGGTCAGCGCATTTTTCCAGACCACTACACTGCTAATCTCGATCCCGTCGGTGATCATCTTGAGCGCATTTTTCATTTCACTCTGGGGCGGCTCGATTCGTTTCACTGTGCCGATGCTTTTTGCCACCGCGTTTCTGCCAATGTTTGGAATCGGCGGACTTACCGGTATTCCGCTGGCGTTTAATTCAGCCGATCTTTATTTGCACGATACCTATTACGTCATTGCGCACTTCCATTACATCGTCGCGCCTGGCACGATCTTCGGACTTTTCGCAGGCGTTTATTACTGGTTCCCGAAAGCCACCGGCCGAAAGATGAACGATTTCTGGGGAAAAGTGCACTTCTGGCCGACTCTCATCTGCATGAACGTGATTTTTCTGCCGATGTTTTTGCAGGGGATGGCCGGAATGCACCGGCGCTGGTACGACGGCGGGCAGGGCTGGAACGTGTCAAACGATCACACCATTTGGGGATTGACCGGCTTTGAGTGGAACAGACCCATTTCATGGGCCGCGTGGATCATGGGTCTCGCCCAGATTCCGTTCATCATTAATTTCTTCTGGAGCATCAAGCATGGCAAAAAAGTGAACGACAATCCTTGGGAAGCGACGACGCTAGAGTGGACCGCGCCTTCGCCGCCGCCGCACGGAAATTTCCTTACACCGTCGGTCGCCTATCGCGGTCCCTATGAATACAGCCTGCCCGGTCGCGAACGCGATTTTACCATGCAAAATGAGCCCGTCGAGCCTGCTGAGCGAACGCGTCGCAAAGCGCCCGAAGAACTTGTGCCAGCTTAACTCGTTTGGGATCTACTGAATCATGGAAATTCCGTACACAGTTTCCAATCGCCCAGATACCGGTCTTTGGAACGCGAAGATCGGTATCTGGCTCTTTCTGGCGTCGGAAGTGATGCTCTTTGGCGGGCTTTTCTCCGCGTACATCTTTTTGCGGATCGACGCTCCCCCTGGCATGTGGCCGCATGGATTGCTCAACGTTCCGGTCGGCACAATGAACACTGCGATCCTGATCATGTCGTCAGTCACGGTAGTGCTGGCCTGGGCGTCTCTCAAGATGCGAAGATATCGCGCCTACTGGTGGTACATGCTGGCCACTATCACCTGTGGCGTGATTTTCTTGACCGTCAAACTCGCTTATGAATGGCCGCAGAAGTTCGATCACTTTGGCGCTTACATCAAAACCGAAGCGCTGGGAAAATATGAACAATATCTGGGCAACGAGTATGCTGCGGAGAAAGGCCTTCCGCCGCGGCTCGAGATTACCGGTCACCTGCACAATCGCGCAGCGCAAAAGGATCCAAACATTAAGGAATATGAAGTGGCGCTCGATCCGCTGAACGCAGACCCAACCAATCCCGCGATGGATCGGCCCCACTTCTGGCCGCGACCTGCGACAGAAAAGATCGCTACGATTGAAAAAGAGGACGTGCAATACGCTACGATGTTCTTGCCGAGGCACAGCGCGTATTTTGCCAGCTATTTTACCATCACCGGCTTACACGGTCTGCACGTGCTCGGTGGCGTGCTGGTTTTCATTTACATGTGGCTGCCGGTGAGCAAACGGCTTTACCAACAAAACCCCGAGCACCTGGCCAATCGCGTCGAAGTCGGCGGCCTCTTCTGGCATTTTGTCGATCTGGTCTGGATTTTTGTCTTTCCGCTCTTTTACCTGCTGTAAGCCATGAATAATCCGCCTGATATTTCTCAAGACTCAAAAGAATACGAAGAATACGCGCACGGCATTCGAAAGCACGTTCGCGGATACTTGATGGTCGGCGCCATCCTGCTGGCGTTCACGGGCATCACCGTTGCGTTGTCGTACGTTCATTTTGGAACGCAAAAGGCAAACATTGCCGTGGCAATGCTCGTCGCCACGTTGAAGGCTGGGCTGGTGGCCGCAATTTTCATGCATCTTGCTGCAGAGAAACGGTTGATCTACCGAATCCTGATTTTCACCGGCTTTTTTGTGCTTGGCCTCTTCTGGCTTACATTCTTGGCGTGGTACGATTACCCGATTTTTCATCGCTAAATGTCGCTTAAGGCTTTCCATATTGTTTTCATCATTTTTTCGACGCTGCTGGCGCTCGGGACCGGCGTTTGGTGTCTGTGGGTCAACCTCGTGGAGGGCGCGCCGATTTATGTTGCCGGCGCGATCGCTTCCTTTGTAGCAGCGATTGCACTGATGGTGTACGGCTTTTGGTTCTACAGGAAAATGAAACGGCTACGGATCATCACATGAAAAGCGTCGCATCCCTGCTCCTCGTATCGATCCTATTTGGCGCGCAACAAGTTTGCGCATGTCCATTTTGTTACGGCGCCAAGGACGGAAAGGCGACCGAGCACATGGCGATTGCGATCTGGTTTCTTTTTGGCGCTGTGATGTCGGTTCTTGGCGGGATTGGCGCGTTCAGTTTTCATCTGTGGCGCCACGGACGCATGCCGGTCGAGCCTCATCAGGCGCTTACTGAGGAAGACTTGAGCAAGTATGAATAGCCTCGCGCTGATCAATGAATTCCTGGGTCAGCCGCCGAACGCTTCATCGCATGGGTTGCAGATCGATCACATCCTCGAGTTTTGTCACTGGTTCATGGGTGTGTTATTCGTCGGTTGGTCGGCATTTTTTATTTTCGTTTTGATTCGTTTTCGGAAACGGCGACAGCCCAATGCGAATTATCTCGGCGTGACGAGCCCCATTTCGACGCACCTTGAATTTTCAGTCGTCCTGATTGAAGCGGTGCTGCTCCTGGGATTCGCGATCCCTCTGTGGGGAAAACGCGTCAATCAGTTCCCCCCCGGAAAAGAGGGGCTGGTTGTCCACGTCGTCGCCCAGCAGTTCAGCTTTAATTATCATTTGCCGGGAGCGGACGGACAATTTGGCCGGCGTGATGTTAATTTTGTCTCGAACTCAAACCCGCTCGGCCTCGATCCAAATGATCCCGCTGGCAAAGACGATATCGTGACGACCGGCGAACTTCATGTGCCGATAAATCGCCCGGTCATTGCAGAGCTTTCCTCCAAGGATGTGATTCACGATTTTTTTATTACGGACATGCGCATCGCCGGTGATGCAATTCCCGGTTCTCTCATTCCGATCTGGTTCACGCCGGTCAAGACCGGAAGCTATGAAGTGATTTGCGCCCAATTGTGCGGCCTCGGCCATTACGGAATGAAAGGCACACTGGTCGTCGATACGCCGCAGGATTATCAAGCGTGGCTCAAGGAACGGGCCGAACTCGCCGCCAGCGCACAGGCCGCTCCTGCTGCACCGTCGCCGGGCGCGCCGCAATCTCAAGGCAAATCGGCTGAACCGGCCGCATCGCCGTCGCCGAGCCCTGGCGGATAGATTTTCCGCGCGCAGCAGAGCGTGCTCGCATTTTGTCCCATCCGTCTGATTCGTCGTATTCTTCCTTGTGGGCAGACCGACAAAATGGCTGAACCGATTCGCATGGCTTACATGCGTGTCCACGCTCCTCCTCATTTGCAGCGGCGGAATGGTGACAAGTAAAAACGTCGGTCTCGCCGTGCCCGATTGGCCGACCACATTCGGCTACAACATGTTTCTGTTTCCCGTCTCAAGATGGGTCGGCGGAATTCTGTTCGAACACACGCATCGACTGATCGGATCGCTGGTCGGATTTCTGACAATCATTCTCGCGGTCTGGCTCTGGCTCTGCGAAGATCGGCGGTGGGTTCGCAATCTGGGCGTTATCGCGGTTATCGGGGTGATTTTGCAGGGGATTCTGGGCGGGCTTCGCGTGACCATGATGAAAGATCAAATCGGGATCTTTCATGCCTGCGTCGCGCAGGCTTTTCTCGCGCTGCTTGTTTTTATCGCGCTCGTGACGACGCAAATCTGGCATTCTCTCACACGTAGACTGGTCGATTCGCAAAAACTTTCGCCAATCAAAACGCTGGCCGTTGCAATTACTGTTGCGATTTATGTTCAGCTTGCGCTTGGGGCCACGATGCGCCATCAGCATCGTGATCTTGCGATTCTGGATTTTCCTACGGCAAATGGCGCATGGCTTCCGAATACGAGCGCGACCGCTTTGGCAAAGATCAATGCGTGGCGCGACTCCCGCGCCTTGTCCGAGGTGACCGCCTTCCAAATCTGGCTGCAAATGGTGCATCGTTTTCTCGCGTTAATAATAGCGACTGCGATAATCGCGTTTTGCGTAAGCGCTTGGAGAGAAGCGCTAAGTTTCGCTGTCCTGAAGCGGTTGTCAGTCTTTTGGGTCGCTTTGGTTTTTTGCCAGAGTGCCCTCGGTGCATGGGTGATTTGGAGCAATAAAGCCGCAGATATCGCGACGGCGCATGTCGCGCTCGGAGCGGTCATGCTATCTTTTGGCGTGAGCATTTCTGCGATGTGCTGGCGACTTTCTGGTAGGGCCGGCGCGCTTCGTCGATCGGACGTTGCGGCGGGGCGTCCCTACCACAACCAACAGCTCGCGTGAAAACTGTGGCCGTTGAAAACCCGACACTAGCGTCCTCGCGCCACAGCTTCATGAGCGATCTTGCTGAGCTCGTTAAAGCGCGACTGACGCTGCTCGTTCTGCTTACAACGGCCGTGGGTTTTTATCTCGCATCGGAATCGCCAATTGATTACAGCGCGCTTTTTCACACGGTCTTTGGAACTGCGGCGGCAGCAGCAGGCGCAGCCGCTCTGAATCAATGGTGGGAACGCAGAGCCGACGCGCTCATGCGGCGCACCAGAACTCGCCCGATTCCTGCGGGACGCATGTCGCCATTGCAAGCGCTCACGCTGGGTGCGGTGCTGTCAGTCTTTGGAGTCGTGTACCTGGCGACTCTTTGTAATGCGCTCAGTGCGGCTTTGGCGGCGGTTACGATCGTTATCTACATTTTTGCTTACACCCCTCTGAAACGTGCCAGCACCGCTAACACGGCGGTTGGCGCGATTCCGGGCGCCATTCCACCGATGATCGGCTGGGCTGCGGCGCGAGGGGACATCGACGTCGGCGCGTGGAGTCTGTTCGTGATCGTGTTTTTATGGCAGCTCCCGCATTTCTTTGCGATAGCATGGATGTGCCGTGAAGATTATTCGCGCGCTGGTTTCCGCATGATTTCGAGTGACGACTCCAGCGGCGAACGCAGCGCCAGCCAGAGCGTATTCTTCTGCATTCTGCTCCTCGTTCTGGCAGGCCTGCCGGCGTTCGTTGGCATTGCCAGTTACGTTTATGAGCCGATCGAGCTCGCGTTGGGCGCGTTTTTCGTTGCCGTGGCGATGCGGTTTTTAAGGCTGCGGACGGCGAGTTCTGCCCGCTTGTTGTTTATCGCGTCGATTGCGTATCTCCCACTGCTATTGGGAGCTTTGGTTTTGACAAAATCATGAACGAGACTTCGTGGCTTGTGTCGAACTTTGCAAAGCTTTCGAAGTTCTCCGATAACCGCTAGTGTCTCGTTAGAGCTTCGCGAAAAGATGTGCTGTAGTGTCCGCTGTCCTCGGCGGAGAACACGTTGCGCGGTAATCGGCCCTGTGTCGATGCGCCGAGGACAGCGGTACAGGGCAGTGACGGAATTATGAATACAACTTCTGCGACCATAAATCGTGCGCAGCCGCGCACGGGCATCGCTTGGAAACTGATGCTGCTCCTTTTCCCGATTGTCACACTGGGGATATTGTTATGGTTGCGTAACGTCGAGGTGTCGGCTCTGCGTCAGCGCACCGTTTCCTCTTATGGAACGGTGCCCGGTTTTCAGCTTTCGAATCAAAACGGACAACCGTTTGGGTCAGCGCAGTTAGCCGGCAAGATTTGGATCGCGGACTTTATCTACACAACGTGTCCCGGTCCGTGCCCGACGATCAGCAGCCGGATGAGTGAATTGCAAAAACCGCTCGAAAAAGCTGACGTCCGCTTGGTCTCGTTTAGTGTCGATCCACAGAAGGACATACCGGAAGTTCTGCGCCGCTACGCGGAGAAGTTACAAGCTGAGCCGGGACGATGGGATTTTCTCACCGGACCGAAATCTGCGATCTACAAAATTTCGCATGACGGTTTTAAACTTGCGGTGTCTGACGGCAGTGACGTGCAGGGAATTCCCGTCCATAGCACGCGGATGGTATTGGTGGATAGACATGGCCAAATCCGCGGCTATTACGATGCGACTGAACCGGAGGCGATCACCAAACTGCTGGCCGACACGAACCATTTGCTGCGCGAGCAGCCAAAATAAGAGGTTAGGCTGCCAGCCTGTCTACCCCACCGGCTCGGGCCCAGCGCTTGGTCCTTCATCACAGACCATGCGCAGATAATCGCGGTACTCGTTTTTCGGTAATCCGTCGACGACCTTGGCGAGATCGGATTGGGTGATGAAACCCATTCGCAGGGCTACCTCCTCCAAGCATGCGATTTTCAAACCCTGCCGGTGCTCAATCGTGGCGATGTAATTGCTGGCTTCGAGCAAGGCGGTTGTCGTGCCGGTGTCGAGCCAGGCCATGCCGCGGCTGAGCAGTTTCACGTGCAGCTCGTTCTGCTTCAGATAAAGCAGGTTCAGGTCAGTGATCTCCAGTTCGTGGCGTGCCGATGGGCTCAATGTCCTGCAAAGATCAACGACTTGATTGTCGTAAACGTAAAGCCCCGGCACAGCGAAAGGGCTCTTCGGTTCTTTCGGTTTTTCTTCGAGGCTGATCGCTTTTCCGTCGGTGTCGACCTCAACCACACCGTAGCGCTCCGGGTCGCGAACTTGATAGGCGAAAATGCAAGCGCCACGCTCGATGGCGAGCGCGTCCCGATAGAAATCGAGTTTTCCATAGAAAATGTTGTCGCCCAGAACGAGCGAGGCGCCGGAGTTGCCGATGAATTTTGCGCCGATCAAAAACGCTTGGGCGATCCCTTCCGGCTTCGGTTGCTCGGCGTATTCGATTCGAATGCCGAGCTGGGCGCCATCGCCCAGGTAATCCTCCAGCATCGGCAAATCCTTTGGAGTCGAGATCATAAGCACCTCGCGCAAGCCACCAAGCATCAAGGTTGCCAGCGGATAGCAGATCATTGGCTTGTCGTAAATTGGCAGAAGCTGTTTACAGACGATCTTTGTGAGTGGGAACAGGCGCGTCCCCGCCCCGCCGGCGAGCAGAATGGCTTTTTTCATTTTCGATTTTCCATTGTTGATTTTCGATGGTTGCCACTCCAGCGCAAAAGGAGATCGGCCCACTGCTGCCAGAAAGACGAGCCTGTCGTCAAATCGATATGAGTCTTTTGATTTATCAGCCCGAGCGTTTTCCGCGGAGCAGAGCGGAACGTCGTCTTATCCAAAAGGAACGATCCATCGAGTTGCTCGACCACTTTCCGATTGCTCAGACGACCGCCGACACATTCTGCCAACGCGTTCTGGATCCATTCGCGAGATAACTCCGATCTAGGTTCGATCGTGGCACTTACGGTCACACCGGCAAATTTCTTTAATATGAGCGCGCAGACGAGCGCGCGGGAACTTGTGGCGTGAATGTGCGATACGCTTTGCTCTTGAAGCAATCTCCGCAACACGAAAGCGAACCGCGCCTGTCGCAGGAATATTGCGCCCGGTGTGCGGCTGCTCTGTTGTGCGCGTTCTTCCTCCAATTTTTGCGCCAGACTTGGGTTCGCGCGCCATTCCGCTTCCAGCACGATGGCGTCTGGTAAAAATTGGAGCGACGGTGCGATTTGTTGCATGTCGCGATTCAGCCGCGCGCTGGAATTCAATTCGCACACGACTGGGACGATCTGCACATCACGGCGTTTCATTTCTTCGAGCTCGCGTTCCAGGAGCGGCAACTCGTGATCCGGCCATCGATCGATGAGATACGCAATTGCCGCTGATCGGAACACAGGCATTTTGTCTGTGCGCCCAGCGGAAATGTTCTCCGCTGTCTTCGATCCAGCGCGTTGCACCGACGCCGATTCAGCGGATTGCAAACCCGCCGGGCGCACAGACTGAAAGTCCATGTTCCGATGCTCGCGCACCGTATTCTGTAGCAAGTCAATTAGAGGTGCGACTGTATTTTCGATTCGGAAATGCTGCTCAATTCGTGCACGCCCGTCGCGGCCGTGGCGCAATCGCAATTCAGGATCGCGCAGCAACTGCCCAAGCGCGTCAGCAAGCGCAAAACGATCACCCGGCGAAACCAAAATGCCGGTCTCGCCATCCAAGACTAATTCGGGAATCCCAGCGAGACGAGTGGAAACCACGGGGCGCGCCGAGGCCATGGCTTCAAGGATCACCGTAGGAAAAACATCAGTGGCTCCTTTGGCGTCGGTTGTCGAAGCGAGCACGAAAATGTCGGTGGCTTGAAGCTTCTCCAGCACCGCTTGTTGAGAGAGAGAACCGGGCAAAGTTACTCTCGAGGAAAGCTCTAACTTCTCGATTTTTTGCTGAAGAGTGTCGCGCAGCGGGCCGTCTCCAATAATGTCGCACAGAAAATCGAGTCCAAGGTTCGCAAGCTCCGCGCAAGCATCAACCAGGTTCTCGAATCCTTTGAATGTAACCAGTCGTCCGATGCTGAGGATGTGCGGTATGGGATTCCGGTTTGCCAAGACTGCCGCCGGAAAACGTCCAAGATCCATTCCGTTATAAACGCGGTGAATTTTCGCCGCCGAATCTGGACAACGCCAGCGAAGCAAGTCGCGGCTGTAATCCGTCTCCGCTGCCACGAATTCCGCGGCATCACAGATCTCACGGAGCAGCTCGTCGCTGCCGAGATCTTTCATGAAATCCTGTCCGTGTGCCGTGACGCTGAACGGAATGCCCGAAATTTCCTTGAGGAAAAGTGCCGTGTGCGCTGCGCGATTCGCGAAATGGACATGAACGTGATCCACACCGCTGAGCGTAAAAAATTCCGCGAAGTAGAGGGCGTTTCGCGCCCGCTGCTCCGCCTTGACGCTCAGACCATATTTTTGGTCGTGCCGCGCGACGAGCTTGCCTGGCCATTTAAATGTTGCCCGCCCCGCCTTCGCGTTTTGTTCCCAGATTTTTAGAATTTGCTGGGGCGGCGCATAATAAATTGGCGCGGTAAGCTTGGCGATATATTCGTGCCGTAAACTGGTAAGCGGGGGATAAATCGAACCGATCACAAGCTCGATACCGCGCCGTTCCAGCGCCAGCATCTCGGCATCACAAAACGTTTGCGAGATCACGGGGTAACGGGAATAGAGATAACCAATTCTCATTGCGGAAAGCGGATACCCGAAACCGAGTCGAACCTATGTAATGTTGTAGCGCAAGCGCGTCGCTTGCCTATTTCCTGCTCCCAAGCCAGCCAGACTGGAATGCGGGGAGGGTGTCCCATCAAATTTGATTATGGCAGGCGAAGCGCCCGCCCTACAACGGCAATCTCACTCAGCCAAACAAGTGAGCGCTGCGACGTGATAAACGTTGCGAAATCCGCAATCCAAAATCACGAAAACCGCACGTCTTTGCCCGGGTCCATCTCGAAATCCAAGGCGAGCGAATCCTCAATGTTCGGCTTGATAATTTCCTCCATGAATTTCACGAAAATGGAGTCCTCGCGGAAGATGGCGTATTTGTCCATCGACTCAAAATCGATGGCGATGAAGAATGGCCACTCCATTTCCGGCTCGATCCGCTTGCCGCATTTGATGCTTAGCACTTCGGGAATTTTGAGGAGCTGCATTCGCGTGTTCATCATCATCTCCTCCACGCGGGCAGGCGTGACCTCCGGTTTCAGCTTGTAGAGGACGACATGGTGAACCATGAGGGTAAAGCTAATAGGCGTTTCCAACGCGCCGTGCAAGTCCGAATCCGCTGCCCGGGAAGCGGGTTCAAGGAACGGCGGTTTCTAGTCCGCCGCCGCCAAACTTACCTTTCCAGTAATTTGGGGCGCTTCATCTCGGGCAAAATCCGTGACAAAACATTTAATGGGAGGTTACTGTAAGCGGGCACGAACCATGATTTGATTCGATGGATGATGTCTCGCCGACCACACCGCTGATTTCAGTGGTTATTCCACTTTACAACGAAGGCTCACACCTGAGAGAGCTTCTGGCGGATCTAAAGACGGCATTGCAAGAGACCAGATGCCGATTTGAAGTGGTTCTTGTCGATGACGGCTCGTCCGATAATACGTGGGTAGAGATTAAGCATGAAGCGCGGCTGTGGCCCGACCTGCGCGCGATCCGGCTGAGTAGAAATTTCGGCAAAGAGTTGGCGCTCTGCGCGGGTCTGGAACGTGCCCGTGGCAATGCCGTTATAGTGATGGACGGAGATGGGCAACACCCCCCGTCACTTTTGCCGCTCCTGATTCAGAACTGGAGGAGTTCCGGAGCAGACGTTGTCGAAGCGGTTAAGCGCCGCCGTGGGCACGAATCCTTGGCGAGTAAATTTGGTGCGCTGACGTTTTACGTCATCCTGAACAAACTTTCCGGCTT
>Ga0066709_100004371_pt1 | contig 11256 bp, 6 predicted proteins | sample GraSoiAngelo_158_FD_79665 | JGI IMG/M metagenome (GOLD analysis project Ga0066709, IMG submission 79665) | Grasslands soil microbial communities from the Angelo Coastal Reserve, California, USA - 14_1009_16_30cm | ecosystem: Environmental > Terrestrial > Soil > Grasslands | place: USA... | reverse complement strand
CTTATGGTCATGAGGTCAAGCAAGAGCCTGACACCCGCAGCCGGCGAAGGTGAGGGTGGACTTTGAAAGTCTACGACCCTTTGCCTGCCGCAACCGCTTCTTCCCTTCCTCACCCGCCGCGCACGAACGCGAACCGCCGCGACGCCTGCCTCTCCCCGCTCGTGACCCTGACCCAGAAGATCCCTGATCGAACCTGCGTCCCGGTCGCATCGCGACCATCCCAGCGCAGGCTCACCGCACCCGGGCCCCCGACTCCGCGCGCCAGCTCGCGCACCCGGCGCCCCGATGGGTCCAGGATCTCGAGCCTCCACTCCCGCTGCGCCTCCGGCGTGAACGAGAACGCCACCTCGCCGCGCGCGGGGTTCGGTAACAGCGCCAGACGAAACTCGCCGCCCAGCGGCGGACCCGAGACCGATAGCTGGCCGCTCAGGTACCACGGCTTGGTCGTCTCGTCGGCCCGGAAGAACCTGAGCAGGCTGTCGGCAACCAGCTCGCGTCCGCTCGTCGAGGGATGGGTGCCATCGGTCTGGAAATCGTCGCAGTGCCACTTGAGGCTGTCGCTGCGCCCGACCAGCCCATCTGCCCAGAGATACGGCCCCCATGACAGCCAGGGGGCCTCTATGGGACCGGCGTTCGGATCGTAGTTGAGGCTCGCCGCGCCGTTGACCTGGGCATCGACCAGCCACTTCACCGAGAAGCCCGACTCGTAGGCGTACGGCTCGGGGTTGAGCAGGGAGGAGGCGTAGCCGGCGTAGATGCGGCTCGTGAAGTAGCAAAGCCTCGCGTTCGGAAGCTTGTCCTTGATGAGGCGGACGATCGTGCCGAGGTCGTTGCGGAGGCTATCGGCCGCGGCGGGAAAGCCTTCCGTGGGCCCCCGCCTCGCCTCCTTGAGCCACACGACCTGGGCCTGGAGCGGTGCCGAGCCATGGGTCCTGAGTCGCGACGCCACGAAATCCCAGTAGGGCGCGTCGGGATACCGTATGTCGTTCGTCGCCTGGCCTCCTTCCGCGCAATCGATCGCGACGACCCGCGGGTTCTTGAGCGGATCGGCAGTCGCCTCGGGGACGAAGGTGCTGAACTCTTGGGTGGCGTTGCTCATCCCGATCGAGATCAAGACGATCCGCCCGTTGGAAGGGTCGGGATTCCCCAGCGTGTCGAGCGGCACGATCGAGTTGGCGATTCCGACCCCAGCCGCGTTGTGGGCGTCGGGGCGGTGGTTCGAGCCGCCGGCGTAGAGCCCGCCCTGAAAGCCCTGGTAGAGGCCGGCGCCGAGATCGGCCAGAGGGATCATGCCGGTCGACGTGCCGTTGCAGTTGCTGGCGAGCACGGCCGCGGGCGACATGAAGACCGCGGCAGCCGCTATCGCGGCGAAGATCCGTTGGCGAGTCATGTTTCATCCTCCCAGCGGCCGCTCACAGCAAGACGATCCTCCGCGCCTCGACCCGCGGTCCCACCTTGAGGCGCACCAGGTAGACGCCGCTCGGCAGTTGCCCGGCCCTGAACGCCACTTCGTGGCGTCCCGGTCCGCGCCGATCGTTTCGCAGCAGAGTCCTGACCAGGCGACCGGCCGGGTCGAACACCTCGAGAGTCACGTCTCCGGCAGAGGGCAGGCTGAACGGGATGAGGGTCGAGCCGTGAAACGGATTGGGATCGCTGGGTCGCAGCATTGCGACGCCGGCGTCCGGCGAGCCCGACACACCAACGGTGCCTGCCTCGATCGCGGTGAGGTAACTCATCGGCAAGCCACTCACCGAAAGGAACTCGCCCCCCGCGTAGACCGCGGAGGCACTCGCGGCCAGGGCAAAGACGGAGCCGACCGGGTCCGGGTTCCATGAGGAGGCAAGGCCGGTCGTCGCATCCAGGGCCGCGACGTTGTCTCTCGCCTGCCCGCCCACGCTCGTGAAGCTCCCGCCCGCGTACACCGTCATGCCGCTCACCCCGAGGGCGTAGACGTACGAGTCCGCGTCCGGGTCCCACGAGGTCGCGAGCCCGGTTCCGGCATCCAGGGCCGCGAGGTTGTTTCTCGCCTGCCCGCCGATGCTGGTGAACGATCCGCCCGCGTACACGGTCGAGCCGCTCACCGCCAGCACGTTGAGGAAACTGTTCGAGCCCGGGTTCCAGGAAGTGGCGAGGCCGGTCCCGCCATCGAGCGCGGCGATGTAGCTCCTCGCCTGTCCGCCGACGTGATCGAAGACTCCGCCCGCGTACACGGTCGGGCCGCCCACCGCCAGCGCATAGATGAAGCTGTTGGCGTTGGGGTTCCAGGCGGTGGGAAGCCCGGTCGCGGCATCGAGCGCGGCGAGGTAGTTCCTCGGCTGCCCGCCGACGTGGTCGAAGATTCCGCCCGCGTACACGGTGGAGCCGTTCACCGCCAGCGCGTAGACGAAGCTGTTGGCGTTCGGATTCCAGGCGGTGGCGAGCCCGGTCGCGGCGTCCACCGCCCCGATGGAGTTCCTCGCCTGCCCGCCGAGGCTCGTGAACGATCCGCCCGCGAGCACCGCGCTGCCGCTCACTGCGAGCGCGAAGATGGCGTCGTCGGCCACGGGATTCCATGAGGTGAGGTTTCCCGTCGTGGCGTCCAGGGCGGCGAGGTGGTTCCTGGTCTGCCCGCCCACGCTCGTGAACGATCCGCCCACGAAGACCGCCGAGCCGCCCGCGGCGACGGCGTGCACGAGGTCGCTCGCGAACGGATTCCAGGACGTGGCGAGCCCGGTCGTAGCATCGAGCGCGGCGATGTGGCTCCTCCCCTGGCCGCCGATGCTCTTGAACTCGCCCCCGGCATGCATCGTCGTGCCGCTCGCCGCGAGCGCCGATACCGCCCCGTCGGCGTTTGGATTCCAGGCGGTAGCAAGACCGGTCGCGGCGTCCAGCGCAACGATGTAATCCCGCGCCTGTCCGCCGATGGTCGTGAACGCGCCTCCCGCGTACACGGTCGAGCCCTGCACGAGCACGGCCCTCACGGCGCCATTCGCGTTCGGGTTCCAGGCGGTGGCGAGCCCGGTCGAGGCGTCCAGCGCGGCGATGCCATTTCGTCCCTGCCCGCCGATGCTGGCGAAGCTCCCCCCGGCGTACACCGTGGACCCGCTGAGCGAGAGAGCAGCCACGGCGCCGCTGGCGTTCGGATTCCAGGCGGTGGCGAGGCCCGTCGCCGCGTCGATCTCGGCGACGTCGTTTCGCGCCTGGCCACCGATGGTGGTGAAGGATCCGCCGGCGAACACGCTCGCCCCCGCCACCGCTAGCGCGCGCACCTCGCCGTTCGCGTTCGGGTTCCAGGCCGCGGCCAGCCCGCTTCCGGCATCTAGCGCGGCGATGCGGTTCCTCGCTTGCCCGCCGACGCTCGTGAACTCCCCGGCGACATAGATCGTCGGCCCGCTCAGGGCCAGGGCGCGCACGGCGCCGTTCGCGTTCGGATTCCAAGTCGACACGCTCTGGTCGGAGAGGATGTGCGCCAGGTTGGAACGCCCGACACCTCCGACCGAGGCGAACTGACCTCCCACGTACCAGCCGCCCGCCTGGTCGGAGACGACGGCGTAGACCTGACCGACGATCTTCGGGAATCCTGCGACCGGGGCGCCGCTGGCCGCGTCGATCGGGACGCCGCACCCCGTGGGTGGACCGACGTAGTCGAAGTCACCGCCAATGTAGAGGACGTTCCCGGACAGAACGGTTGCTTCGACGGGGCCATTGGCGACGCTGAAGTCGGGGTGAATCGCCTGGGCCCGGACTTCGGCGCTCCACAAGACCGGCTGCCCCGTCAGGGCAAGGGCCGCGATGAAGAAGGAGACCACGTGGCGACGAATCGAAGTTGTCATGATGGACTCCACGGGCATGGAAGCGATGACGGAACGATGGAATAGCACCGCAGATCGGAGACAATAAGGATGGTGCGTTTTGGCTCGAGACGCCAGTGAATTGGCTGTGCGGCGCCCCTCGGGGCAGGCGCCTGAGGCGAATGCCGGAGGCGAAATGCTGGAGCCCCGCAGAGGATTGGGCTAGAATCCCGCTGCTTTCCCAGGACTGAACGCAATCCTTGGTCCAGGGCCGTCTCTCTCGGCGCCTCCACGGCGCCCCGGGCGTTTTGGCGTTCCGCGCTCCCACGGGCGCAGGCGCCGCGGGCCGTTTCCCGTACCTGAAACGGTTCTTCCGATTTCTCCTTTGCCCGGGAGGAGGTAGTACGCCGTGATGAAACGCAATCAAGCAGCCAACGTGATGACCGCATGCGTCTGGGCGGCCGCCGCCATGCTCCTGTTTCCCGGACCGGGTCGAGCCGGAGGCTTCCGGACTCCCGCGGCGGATCCCGGCGCCCAGGAGAACGCCCGGAGCCTGGCGACCGCTCTGCTGCGATCCGATGTCGCCAAGTACCTCTCGGGCCCCGGCCGCAGCGTGCTGGAGATGATCGGGAGCGACGAGCCCAGGAACGAGTCCCTGAAGGCAGGGCATGAGCTCTGGTCCGGAGACGCGGCTCCGCTCGGACCCTCGACCGTGCGAGTCAACGATCCTGGGCAAGACGGCTATGCCGCCTCGGACATCACGACGCAGAGCGAGACCGCGGTCGCGGCATTCGGTCCCAACGTGATCGTGGTCTACAACGATTCCGGCCAGTTCGAGACCCAGAGCTTCGAGGGTTACGGTCGCTCGACCGACGGAGGGGCCACGTTCACCGACATGGGCGCGGTGCCCGTGATCTTTCCGACCGCCGCCAACTACGGCGACCCGGCAATCGTGGCCAGCCGGCGGGGCGAGTTCTTCGTGGCCGCGATCGCCTACAACAGCACGCTGCTCGGATCCCAGTTCACCATCAGCGTCCAGAAGTCGACCGATCGAGGTCTGACCTGGGGCGCCCCGGTCTACACGCCCCAGTACGCCTCGGGCTCCTTCGCGGACAAGGATTTCATCGCGGTCGACAACACCGCCGGCCCCTCGAGCGGCAACCTCTACGTCACCTGGACGAACTTCGCCCCTCCGTACAACGAGCTGCCGATCGTCGTCTCGCGCTCCACGAACGGCGGAGCGTCGTTCTCGGCGCCGATCAGGATCTCGGCTTTCGGCAGCTCCAACGAGGGGCCGGAGCCGGCCGTGGGCCCGGACGGCGAGATCTACGTCGCCTGGTTCCAGTATCAAGGCGTGGGAGGCGCCGGCATCGTCATGGCCAAGTCGACGGATGGGGGCGCGACGTTCGGGCCACCTCAGTTCGTGACTCCGGTCACGCCCATCGGTTTCGGCACCGGGAACCTGGCCGGCAACTTCCGTGCGAACTCGTTCCCCAGGATCGACGTCAGTCCGGTGAACGGGGAAGTCTACATGGTCTTCGCGGGCAATCCGCCGGGGCCGGACGGCGCCGATGTGTTCTTCATCCGCTCCACCGACGGCGGAGCGACCTGGTCCGCCCCGGCGCGCGTCAACGATGACACCGGCGCCACCGATCAATGGTTCCCCGACCTGGCCGTGAACGGCGAGGGCAAGATCCGGGTGTTCTGGTACGACCGGCGCCGCCACTCCGACAAGCCGGGCGATCTCCTGATCGACCTCTACGGCACGAGCTCGGTGGCCGGAGGCCTGCCCTTCCGCCCCAACCAGCGACTCCGCCACCCGAGACCGGGCTCGGATGCCGGGATGATCCCGCCCGTGGGCTACGATCCCTACATCAATCCGATCTACATGGGTGACTACAACGACATCAAGGTCGACACCACGCCCACCGGACCGGGGCTCGGCTTCTACTCGGCATGGGGCGACTTCACCCGCATCGTCAGGACCGACGGCGGCACCCGGACGGATCAGGACGTGGTCTTCGCCCGGCAGGACCTCACCCCTGCCCTGGCGCGGGGCGGGCCGGCGGGGACGAGCGCTCCGGAGCTCGCCACTGGCGATCCAAATCCCAAGGGTCCTCGCACGACGATCAACTTCGTCGTGGGTGAGGCGGCCGCGGGGCCCGTCGAGATCGGAATCTACGACGTTGCCGGGCGCCTGGTCAGCCGCCTCGCGAGCCCGGCCCTGAGCCCCGGCCGTCACGAACTGGCATGGGACGGCCGCGGCGAGGGAGGAGAAAGCGTCCGGCCGGGGATGTACTTCGTTCGAGCCCTTCAGGCCGATCGGCCGGTCGTGTGCTCGACCCGCATCCTCTATATGAGATAGCGGCTATCGCATCAGCACGAGACGGCGGCTCGCGCGCCGGCCCTCGAACCCGAGGCGTGCCCAGTACACGCCCGAGGCGCAGGGCCGGCGCCCGGCGTCCAGCCCGTCCCACTCGACGCTCTGGGGGCCGGCCCCGAGGACGCGATCGGCCAGGACGGCGACGCGGCGCCCGTTCGCGGCGAACACCTCGATCGTCGCGTGTCCCGGGTGCGGCAAGTCGAAGGCGATGCGGGTCCGCTCGACGAAGGGGTTGGGGAAGGCGCGGCCGAGCGCGATCCCGGAGATCGTTTCGGGCCCCACGTCCGCCACGGTTGCCGTGAACGCATTGAGGCGGCCGTTCGTGAGCACCTTCCTGGTCAGGTAGGGCTCGACATCCACGGCGGCGAGGACGCGGCCCTTGATTTCCGGGGCGGTGAGCTCCGGGTGTTGTCCCATGGCGAGCGCGCAGACTCCGGTGACGTAGGCGGTCGCCATCGACGTGCCGGACATCGTTCGATACATCGAGTCGGGAAAGGTCGAGATGATGTCGACTCCCGGTGCGGCGAGATCCACGGAAGTCGGACCATAGTTGGCACCCAGGGCCACGCCATCGACGTTGTCCGATGACGTCACCGCGATGATATTGGCCGAATTGTATGAGGCCGGGTAACGCGGGTCCTGGTCGTTGTTGCTGCCGCCGTTCCCCGCCGCGGCGACAAACAGACAGCCGGCGGCTCGGGCCGCGTTGATCGCGTCAAGCAGCGCTTGGGAGTAGCTCTGGGCGACATAGGAATTGTTGGTGAGCTTGATGCCCAGGGTGACGGCGTACTCGAGCCCCGCGATCGCCGCATCAATCGTCCCGTATCCGTTGTAGGTGATGACCTTGATCGCGACCAGCTGTGCCTGCCAGCACACGCCGGGCACGCCTATGAGGTTGTCCCCTTTACCGGCGATGATGCCGGCCACCATCGTGCCGTGGCTGTGGTCGTCGAAGGGATCTCCGTCGCCGTTCGCGAAGTCGTAGCCGTGGACGTCGTCCACGTAGCCGTTGCCGTCGTCGTCCAGGCCGTTGTCGGGGATCTCGCCGGGGTTGGTCCACACGTTGGCCACGAGGTCGGGGTGCGTGTAGTCGATACCCGTGTCGATCACTCCGATCTTGAGGTGCGGGTCGCCGGTGAAGACGTCCCAGGCCTGCACGGCGTGAATGTCGGCGCCAGGAGTCCCGCCCGTCTGCCCGGTGTTGTCGAGGCTCCAAAGATAGGGGAACCACTCGTCGTTCGGCGCCCCCTCGACGCGCAGCTCGTAATCGGGCTCGGCGTACTCGACCCCGGGACGGCCCCGGAGGCGTTCGACCGCCTGCTCCACGGAGACTCCCGCGCCGAGCTTCATGCACTCGGCATCGATCAGCGTGAAGCGCCGGAGCGTGGTCGCCCCCAGCTCGGTCGCCACCGCGGCACGCGCGGCCCCATCGGCGCCGGGCCGAAACTTGACGAGCAGCCTGCCGGGAACGTAGGGGGCGCTCTCGCCCCGAGCCGGCAGAAGGGAACAGAAGACGAGCGGAAGCAGCGCCGCGAGCGCGATCGAACGTGACATGCGACCCTCCGGGTCCTTGGGAACGGTGGCGGCGGTGTCTCTTTCCAGCGAGCCCGGAAGGGGAGGAAGTCCGGCCGCTGGCCCGGTTGAGCGAAGCATGCACCCTCGCGAGCCGGAACGCCAGCGATTCCGGCCGTCGTAAACCCAAGGCAACGGCCTATTCCGGGCCCCTTGCCCGCTCCTCCCGCGCCCGCCACCACTCGGCGATCTCCCCCGCCGTGGCGATCCAGACCCTCCGGCTCGCGAGGTACTCCAGCGTCTCCGCGTAACAGCGCCACCAGCCGGGAAAGAGATGCTCGGCGGCCGCGTTCGGGTGCCACAGCAGCACCGCGAGCCCACCCGCCGACTCCACGCGCTCGAGGTGCTCGCGCACCCGCCGCACTGCGCTCGCCGCGTCGAGCTTCAGGGTCCGGAAGAGCGCGCCGTCCATGACGGTGAGCGGCAACTCGATCAGCCGGCGGGGGCCCCTGGCCTCGGGGTCCCAGGGATGGAACGGGGCCGCGATCCCGGCGCGGAACCCGATCGCCTCGTTGTAGCCGAGCGTCGAGTCGTAACTCAGGCCCGCGCACTCCTGCGCCGCCCACGTCCGGCCGGCGTCGAAGCGCAGGAAGTGCTGGCGCACACCCCGGATCTCGCGCCCCGCCGCGGCCTCGACCTGGGCCTTCTGGCGGGCCAGTTCCTCGGCGCTCCGGTGGCTGAGGTAGCTGCCGTGGAGGCCGATCTCGAAGCCGCGCTCGGCGAGCAGCCGCAGCATCCCGGCAAGCGGCATGCGCGCGCCCTCGAACTCAACGGGATCGGTCATGCGGTAGAAGGCGTCGTTCTCGTGCCGCCGGCTGGGCTCGGGCGGGCAGAAGAAGAACGTCGATCGCAGGCCGTGGCGGGATTCCTCCGCCGCCCATCGATCGAAGTTCCAGTAAGGGTCGCCCCTCCGCGGACGGCGACGGAGCGTGCGCAATGCCATCGAGACCCCGCCGCGCAAAGCGTACGAGGAGGGACTGCGGGCCAGGCGCAGGAGCCGCCATGCTCCCCGCAGCGAGTAGCGCTGCACGTCGTCCACGTCGTGAGTGAGGGCCACGGCGAAGCGCGCGCCGTCCTTCCATCTCGGGAGGGCCGGCGGCGTGACCTGCCGCCGCACGAACCAGGCCGCCAGGCGCCGCGCGAGCTGGGCCGCGTAGAGGTTGACAAGGGGCCGGTCGAGGATCCCGAGCGCTTCGAGCCGCGTGGTGAATCCGCTGAAGCATTCCCACTGGTCGCGGCGCGAGTCGAGGAACTCCTCGTCGCGCTGGATCAAGAATCCGATGGCCCTGAGCCAGACCTGGGGGAGCCGGCACGAGTCGCCCGCTTCCCCGAGGTCGCCCCCGGGGCAGGGAAGCGGCTCGCCCTCGAACGTCGCCACCTCGAGGCTCGAGGGCACCCAGCGCGGCCAGCCCTCGAGAGGGACCACGGCGGCTGCGTCCGGCGGGGCGCCGGCGGGGCGCCCGACGAACACGATCGGCTCTCCAGGACTCACCTCGGCCCCCTGGACCGCACAGCGCCACCGGACCTCGAGCAGCGAGGCGACGACCTCGACCGCGTGCCGCGCCTCCGGGAGCCGCCACGCCTCGGGGTCAAAGACGAAGCAAGCCCTCATCGGCCGCCGTGGTCGGCGGGACCGACGCCGCGCTCAAGGGGCCAGCATCGACGGCCGGACCGGCTGGACGGATTGCCCCCGGTGCGGGTCCCCGCAGTGTCCGACTTCATCCCAGGGCGTACTCCCCCGGCTTCATCACCCGGCGCACCGCCCCGCGGGCCAGGTTCCAGGCGAGCCTTCCATTCGGCCGCCTCATGAGCAGGGTCGCTTGGCTCCGCCACTCGTTCCAGATCGAGCCGGTGCGGGTGTGGAAGCGTCGCGGCGATCTGAGCAAGGCCTCCTTGAGCCCGGCCTGTTCGGCCGGAAGCGGTCCATCGAACTCGACGCGCGCGAGGTCCAGCTCGCCAAGGCGATGGGCATCCGGGCCGGCCAGCTCCGGCAGCCGGCGCTGGCGCGCCAGCTCGGCGGCGCGAGCGTTGTCGGCCTTGGCCGTGCGCGCGTTGTAGACCTCGACCAGGTCAACGCGAGAGAGCAGGGTCTCGTCGAGGCGGTGCCACTTGTAGGGATGCGGCAGCACGACCAGCCCTCCCTGCTCGTGCACCGCGTCGCAGAAGGCCGGAGCCCTGGCCGGCCGCAGGTCGTCCTGGAGGAAAAGTCCGATCACGTCCCCCTGATCGGTGTGGACCTCGGAGGCCACGATCACGCGCAGAGGCAGCCCCGCCCCGGCCACCGCGCCCAGGGCGTCGACCGCGCCGCGCCATGTGTTGTGATCGGTTACTGCGAGAACGTCCACGCCCAGGGCAACCGCGTGCCTCACCAGGGCGCGCGGCTCGGTGAGCGAGTCGGGCGAATGCTTGGTGTGGACATGGACGATCAGCGTCCAGCTCATCGGCCGGGAACCGGTCGCGCGCCGTCGGTCGGCTGGAGTGTGCGCAGATAGATCTGCTCGAGCCGCTTCACCACAACACCACGGGAGAACTCCCGGAGGCATGTCTCGCGGATGAGCCGGGGATCGTACTGCTTCTCTCCGTGGAACATGGCCTTCATGGCCTCTGCAAGCTGGTCCGGCCGCCCCACCTCTACGAGGATGCCGTTCTCCGGTGTGACGAGGGCATCGGGACCACCACAGCGCGTGGCAATCACCGGCTTGCCCGACGCCATTGCCTCCACGAGCACGACGCCAAAGGACTCATGGTGGCTGGCGAGCGCATAGCAATGACAGCGATGGAATTCGCGCCGGGCCTCCTCGCGCGAGAGGAACCCCAGCCAGACCACCCACGGATCAAGGTCGAGCCTGCGGCATTGGTCCTGGTAGGCCCGGAGGTAGGGGCCGTAGCCGCCGAGGCGGAATTCGACTCTGGCGCGATCCTCGGCCGACAATCCCCTTACGAATTGCGAGATTGCCTGGAGCAGGTCGGGGAATCCCTTGACGGGCTGCATTCCCCCGAGGGTAAAGAAGGTGAACCGACTCGCAGGCTCGTCCGCTCCGATGGTGTACAGGCGCTCATCGATGACGTTCGGGACGTATTCGGGGCGCGGAATGCCGAAGCTCGCGACCCTGTCGCAAAGGGCGGGGCTCACCGCAATTCGTGCATCAGCCCGCAGGAGCGGAAGCCGGATGAACGACTTCAGAGAACCGTTTGGACTCTCATACACCTGCAGGGGAAATGGCCCCATGTGCTCCGTGACGACGTACGGGAGCCGGGTCTCCTCGCAAAGCCTCATGGCCACCCATCCAGCCGGATAGCTGACATGGCCGTGAATGAGGTCGATTCTTCCGAATCGGCGGATCGCTCGGGCAAGGTTCTGCCGATTGGCTTCGAGGATGCCTTCCCGGTTGCCGTTCAGGAGTTTCTCGTTCCAGCTGAACGCGCGCGTCATGAACTCCACGACGTTCCCTCGCACTTCCCTCTCCGAAGACGAGGGGGAGTGGAGGGCATCGATCAAGCAGAGCGGAGATCGCGCGAGATGCGAAAGTG
>Ga0066709_100004370_pt1 | contig 11256 bp, 11 predicted proteins | sample GraSoiAngelo_158_FD_79665 | JGI IMG/M metagenome (GOLD analysis project Ga0066709, IMG submission 79665) | Grasslands soil microbial communities from the Angelo Coastal Reserve, California, USA - 14_1009_16_30cm | ecosystem: Environmental > Terrestrial > Soil > Grasslands | place: USA... | reverse complement strand
TCCTCCTTCGCCGGCGCCTGACTCGCGTCCACGTTCGCGAGATGCGATTGATCGATGCCGCCGGTCGTCAAGAACAGCTCGTAGATTCTGCGCGTGAGATCGGGCGCGTTCGCCTCGGCGCGCGCGCGCACGTCGCCGGCCGTCAGCGGCTGACCGGACGCCCGGCGTGCGAGGCCGACGACGTCGAATACGTCGCGGACGGCGGTCTCCCTTCGCCCGTTGGGTGCGGCGAATTCGAATTCAATCGACTCGGACACCGCGACCGGCACGGGGTGGCGCGTGCCGCCGCCGCCGAGCAGGATGGAGATGCCGCCCGCGCCAGGCGGCTTCGGGCGGAACGGCTCGCCCGTAATCCATTTCTCGCCGGTCGCCAGCAGCACCGGCTTCACGCGGCCAGTCGCCTGGATGCCTGCGGCGACCCCGCCCTCGAGCGTTCGCGTCGGCCCCGTCCAGTTCTCCGGTTGATGGACGAGCACCAGATCCGGGCCGGCCAGATCCGCGGCTCGTGCGGAGTACCGCAGGACCTCGCGGCTCGAAGGGCGGCTTTCGTCCTGACCGGTGAGCAGGATCGCGTGCTCCTCGACGCGCACCCGGATCGTGACGTGATGGAACAGCGACTCCGGCAATTCGGCCAGAACCTGATCGGCTTTCGTGTACGTGCGGCCGGCCACCGCATCGCCGAACGACGGATCGAGATCGATCCACGCGTTGTCCTTCGACCACTGCACCCAATAGTGCTCGCGCGCTTCGCTCACGAGATCGTCGATGCCCGGGCCCGCGCTGCGCGCGGGCGGCGCCTGCGCTCGTTTGATGGTGTCGCGGACGAGCGGATAGTCGCGCGTGACGCCGGCGACGAGCGTGTCGCGGACGGCCTTCAGCGCCGCCGGGACTTCGTGCGTCTCGACAGGGACGCGTGGCCGATCGGCCCACATCGAGGTGACCAGGTCTCTCGCGTCGCCGTCGGGCAGCGTTCCCCGGGCAAATCGCACCGTCTGTCCGGCCTGCCGGAGCATTTCCGCGAGAAGCGCCGCCCGGTCGGCGGAGTTGCCGGCCATCGCGAGCAGCGTGCCACGCGGCCCGCGCAGCAGGCCGGGATACGCCTCGTAGGCGAGCTCATCCCGAATGTAGGCGAAGATTCGCGCGGGATCGTTGCCCAGCGCCGCGGCGAAGATCCTGGGATCGACGTGGTTCAGGTCGGACGTGCGGGGAACGGAGAGCGTCAGCGCTCCGGGCGCCTGCCGGTGCAGGCCGGGACCGCGCGTGCTGACAGCGACGCTCGCCGCAGCCGGAGGCGCTCCCGCCGGCCGGTTCGTTTCGCGCGATCCACTGCCGCAGGCAGCCGACGCCGCGATGGAAGCGGCGACGGCCATGAGCAGAACAGGTCTTCTCATAGGACGCCGGACAGGTTGTGGTGCGCGTAAGTATAGCGGAGGGAAATCCCGCGGTCAGCTCTCGCGCTCGATCCAGGACTCGAGGTCGCGGCGCTCGAAGCGCCATTCGGTGCCGACGCGGATCGCGGGTAACACGCAGGACAGCGCTTTGGCCCGCAGCGCTGGCCGCTCGAGCAGGCGTTCCACGACCTGCTCGGCGGTCAGCAACTGCGTCTCGTCGGGGCGAGCGGGGATGGGATCAACATCCATGAACAACCGCAGGATAGGCGGTTGCGAGATCCGCGTAAATCCGTCGAAGGGCAGACGCCAGCTCTACCGTTCGGTATACCGACGGAACCCTACAGCAAGCCGCGTTGCTGCGCCGCGAGCAGCAGCTCGAGACGCCCGTCCACACCCAGCTTGTCGTAAATGTGATGGAGGTGAATCTTGACGGTCCCCTCCGAGATCGAGAGCCGCTCCGCCACCTCTTTGTTCCGCAGCCCTTCGGCGACGAGTTTGATGATCTCGATCTCGCGGCGCGTCAGCGACGATCCGGGCGTTCGTTCCGCGGACTGCCGGCGCAGCACGCGGCCGAACGCGCGCGTCAGCGTTTCGCGCTCGATCCATTGCTGCCCGGCGTGCACCGCGCGAACGCACTCCACGAGGACGTCGGGCGCCGACTCCTTCAACACGAGCCCGCGCAGGCCCAGCTCGATCGCTTCGACCACTTCGTCATCGCGGATCGCCGCGGTCAGGATCACCGTGCGGCACGGGTTGCGGGTGGCGGCGAGCGTGCGCAGGATGTCCAGCCCGTTCTTGCCGGGCATGCGGTAGTCGAGCACGAGCACGTCCACCGGCTGCGCCGCGACGGCGGCGAGCGCCCCATCCGCGTCGCCGCAGCACGCGACGACGTCGAAATCCGGCTGCTGCTCGAAGAGCCGCCGCAGTCCCTGCAGGACGATGGGGTGATCGTCGGCGAGCACGAGCCTGATCGCCATCGTCAGGCTTCCCGCAGCGGAGGTTGCAGCAGAATCTCGACGCGCGCTCCCGTTTCCCCGGATTCGATCGCCATCTGACCTCCGAGCGACGCGACGCGTTCGCGCAGGCTCACCGGGCCGACGTTGGACGCCGCGAGCCTCGCGTGATCGTACCGGCCGCGGAACGGAAACCCGCGGCCGTCGTCGCTGATCGTAATACGGATGCCGTCCGCGGCGCTTTCGACGTCGACGGCGACGCGCGATGGGTGCCCGTGCTTGAGAGCATTCACGATCCCTTCGTGCACCATCAGCGGGATGGCCTCTTCGACGTCGGCCGCGAGCGACGCCAGTGGAGCGCCCACGCGGAGCGTGATCGGCACCTTCCACTCGAGGCCGATGCGCTCGCGCAGCACGGCGAGCTTGATCGCCAGCTCTCCTGCCGTCCGCTTCGGCGCGGTGAACGGCTTCAGATCGTCGATGAAGAGTCGCAGCTCCCGCTGCTCGATGGCCAGCGCTCGCTCGATCGCGAGCAGCCGGTCGCGGATCTGGTCCAGCGCGCTTGCGTCGAGCGAGGTCGCGACGCTCTGAAGCTCCAGACGGACGCCGGTCAGCGACTGGAGCACGCCGTCGTGCAGGTCGCGCGCGACGCGGATGCGCTCTTCACCGATCGCGAGCTGCTGCTGGCGTGCGTGCATCTCCATCTGATCGAGCGACGATCCGATCTCGCGCGCGACGACTTCGACGAGCGGGAGGACCTCGGCGGACGCGCCCCCCAGCTCGCCGAAGAAGGCGCGCCCGGCGAGCCGTTCCGTGTGAAACGGCGCCGACGCCACGTCTCCGCTCCCGAGACGCGGCAGCAAGTCGGCGTGCACGGGCGTCCCGTGCCATTCGCTCAGCCGGCCGGATCGGCTGACGAGCACCGTCGCGCCCGCGATCGATCCCACGGTGGCGAACGACGCATCGTCGAGCGCGCCGGGCACGACCGGATCGAACTCCATCGTGGCGTGCCGCGTCACGGAAAACCCGTTGACGGACCACGAGGCAACCGAGACCCGCGGCTCGTCGATCTGCTCCCACACGACGAGGGCGGTGCCGGCGCCGACCACGGCGCACGCGTGCGTGAGCACGCGCTCGGTCAGCTGCGATCGGTCGACTCCCACGGCCGGAGGCCACCGCGCCAGGTGTTCGATCTCCTCGCGGAGCCGCCGTTCGTGGAGGCCGAGATATCCCAACAGCGTCGCGACCATGACCAGATAGCCGATTCTGATGACGAACCGGTTCAGCTCGAATTCGACGGGACCGAGCGTCGAGCGCATCGACAGGCCGATCGCGATGAACGCGATCAGGACGACCGGCGCCGTCCCGATGGCTCCGCGCCAGCCCCATCGCAGCGCGCCGCAGAACAGCGAGAAGACGAAATAGACGAAGAACGGACTCGACGGGCCGAGCGTCAGGTACTGGAAGATCGAAAAGAGCGCGATGTCGGCGACGTGGGTGATGAGCGGCAGCGTGCCCAGCGTCGCGTGCCGCCAGAGGACGGCGGCGATCACCGACGCGTAGGCGAGATACGACGCGTGCAGCGTGTAGGTGAGACGGGCGTAGCGCGCGGGCTCGGCGGGGTCGAGCCAGATCGCGAACAGCGCGTACATCGCCAGCGCGACGCGGGTCGCGAGGATCATCCGTTCCGCGCGGACGCGAGGCGCGCGTGAGATCGCGTCGGGCATGAGGGGACGGCCGAGTATAGCGTGGACCGAGGACCGATGAGCTCCGCTTGATCGCCCTCCCGGCGGCGGGTACACTGATCGATACGGACGCGCCGGACCGCGGTCCGGACCCTGTGCAAGTTCAGCCTACGAACCGCGTCAGGGCCGGAAGGCAGCAGCGCTAAGTAGATCCTGTGCTGTGCCGCAGGCCTTCCGGGCCGCGGTCGGGCGCGTCCGCTTCGCGGCCCCGCGACCTCTCTTTTGGCATTTAGCATTCAGCATTTGACATTTGTCCGTGGCCTACCAAGTTCTCGCGCGCAAATGGCGTCCCCAGCGCTTCGCCGACGTGATCGGCCAGCGCGGCGTCACCGAGACGCTGCGTAACGCGATCGCGACCAAACGCCTCGCCCAGTCGTTCGTGTTTGCCGGCCCGCGCGGCGTCGGCAAAACGACCACTGCGCGCATCCTCGCGCGCGCGCTGAACTGCGAGGCGGGGCCGACGGCCGATCCGTGCGGCCGCTGCGACGCGTGCCGCGAGATCGCCGAAGGGCGCGACATCGACGTCCTCGAGATCGACGCCGCGACCCACACGCAGGTGGACAAGGTCCGCGACATCATCGTGAGCGGGCTCGGCGTCGCTCCCGTCCGCGATCGCTACAAGGTCTTCATCATCGACGAGGTCCACCGCTTTTCCGCCCAGTCGTTCGACGCGCTCCTCAAGTCCATCGAGGAGCCGCCCCCGCACGTCGTCTTCATGATGGCGACGACGGAGCTGGAGAAGGTGCCGGCGACGATCCAGTCGCGATCGCAGGTGTTCGAGCTGAAGACGATCGGCGTGAAGCAGATTGCGGATCAGCTCACGGCGATCGCCGCGGCGGAAAAGCTCGACGTGGACGAGGCGGCGCTGATGCTGATCGCGCGGGCCGGCGACGGCAGCATGCGCGACGCGCAAAGCGCGTTCGACCAGGTGATCGCGTTCGCCGGCGGGCGCATCACGGTGGACGATGTGTCCACCGCGCTGGGGCTGGTGCGACGCGATCTGCTGATCGAGATGGCGGGGGCGATCGCGCGCGAGGACGCCCCGGCGGTGTTCGAGCTGGCGGGACGCGCCGTCGAGTCGGGGTACGATCCGCGGCTGGTCATCCGCGAGCTGGCGCGGCTGACGCGCGATCTGCTCGTGCTCACCGTGGACCCGTCGCGCGCGTCGGACCCGGAGATCGCCGCCGATTCCGAGCGCGAGCCGCTGCTCGCGCTCGCGCGGCAATTCTCCGGCGAGGATCTGATGCGCGCCTTCGACGTCCTCACGAAGGCGGAATACGACATCCGCGGGACGACGCAGCCGCGCTACCACCTCGAGATGGCGCTCCTGCGCTGGATCCATCTGCGCCGGCTGGTGCCGATCACCGATCTCATCCAGGAACTGGAGAAAGGGTCGAAACCCAGACCGGCGCCCGTCCCTGTGCGCGCCGAGCCAACGCCGGCGCCGGCCGCGTCCCCCGCCCCCGCGGCTCCGGGCGGGGATCTCAAGGAAGCATTCCTCGGAGAGATCCGCCGTGCGAAGAGGTTCTTCCACGGCACCGTGATCGCGCAGGCGCAGCGGATCGAGGTCGACGACGACCGGATCGTGTTCACGTTCACGCCGAACCATCGCGCGCTGCGCACGCAGGTCGATCAGTCGCGCGCGTGGCTCGAGTCGATCGCGTCGCAGGTCGCCGGCCGCCGGATGTCGGTGCAAGCCATTGAAGACGCCGGGGTCGGCGCCGGCGCGACGCCCCGCGGCGCCTCGCCCGTGGGCGCGCCACCAGCCGTCGTCACGGAAGAGCGGCAGCAGGCGCTCAAGGAACAGGCGCTCTCCGATTCCGGTGTGCAGGCGATGCTGGACGTGTTCGCCGCGGAAATAAAGGATATAGAAGAAATGTAGGAACCCCGAACCGACTATGAATATTCAACAAATGATGAAGCAGGCGCAGCAGATGCAGGAGCGCCTGCAGAAGCAGATGGCCGAGATGAAGATCGAGGCGACCGCCGGGGGCGGGATGGTCACCGTCGTCATCAACGGCGCCAAGCAGATCCAGTCGCTGAAGATTGACCCCGAGGCGGTCAACAAGGAAGACGTGGAGATGCTGCAGGACCTGATCCTCGCGGCCATCAACGACGCGCACCGCAAGGTCGACGAAGAGCTGATGAAGCAGATGGGCGGCCTGAAGATCCCCGGCCTGTTCTGATGAGCCGTCCCGACCCGCTGGCCAAGCTGATCGAGCAGCTCCAGCGGCTGCCCGGCATCGGCGCGAAGAGCGCGCAGCGGCTCGCCTTCTATATCCTGAAAACGCCGCGCGAAGACGTGGAGCGGCTCGCCGACGCGATGCGCGAGGTGAAGGACCGCGTCAGCTACTGTTCGATCTGCAGCAACATCACCGACGCCGATCCCTGTTATTTCTGCACCCATCCCGGCCGCGACCGCCGCGTCATCTGCGTCGTCGAGGAGCCGGAGAACGTGAGCGCGATCGAGAAGACGCGCGACTTCAAGGGCACCTACCACGTGCTGATGGGCGCGCTGTCGCCGCTGCACGGCGTCGGGCCCGACGACCTGAAGATCAAGGGGCTGCTCGCGCGCGTCGGCGAGGGGGGCGTGGACGAAGTGATCCTCGCGACCAACCCGAACGTCGAAGGGGAAGCGACCGCGATCTACCTCGCCAAGCTGCTCAAGCCGCTCGGCGTCCGCGTGACGCGCATCGCGATGGGCGTTCCCGTCGGCAGCGACCTCGAGTACGCGGACGAAGTCACGATGCACAAAGCGATGGAGGGAAGGCGGGAGGTCTAATGGCGAATGCCGAATGGCGAATGCCGATTAGGAATGCCGAATGGCGAATGCCGATTAGGAATGCCGAATGGCGACTGCCGATTAGTCAATGCCGAATGCGGATTGTCGATTGGTCGGCGTCAGCCCCCGCCGCACCAGCAGCAGAGCGCCGATGGCCGCCCAGAACAGCATGCGCGCCTTGCGGACGATCGCGAGCGTCACGCCGGTCGTGGCGCCCAGTCCCAGGACCTGCGTGATGAACGCCGTGCCCGCTTCGTCGACGCCGAGGCGCAGCGGGACGAAGCGGAAGACGACGGTGATCAGCCGGTTGGTCGTTTCGAGAATGAACGACGTCATGAGCGGTGGGGCGGCGCCGTTCATCAGCCACAGCGTGATGTGGATCTCGAGGACGCCGAGCGCGTGGAAGGACATCTCGGCCAGCGCGAGGAGCGGCAGCACGGCGCGCCGTCGCGACGCGAACGAGTACAGCTCGCGCTCGACATCGCGGACGCGGTCGAGGCGCTGGAGGCCGCGCGGCGAGCGGCCGAACGCGCGTCCGAGCGCGCGGCTCACGAGCGCGGGCTGCCGCCACAACAGCCAGAACGCGATCGCGAAGAGCGCGAGCGTGGCGGCGATTGAAATGACGCTGACGTCGCGGATGCCCGGCGGCAGCGTGAACCGGAACAGCAGCGCGACCATCCCCGCCGCGATCATCGCCGCCGCCGACAGCGTATAGAGGATGTTCTCCATCGCGAGCGCCGTCACGGCGGGACCGAGCGCGATGTGCCGCCGCACGAGCGCCGCCTTCGCGGGCTCGCCGACGATCGGGCCGAGCGGCGTCAGGTTGCCGATCATGTCGCCGCACACGACCGCGGTGAAGGCGTCGCGCACGCGCAACGTGCGCGGCGCGTCGAGGCACAGCCGCCACGCGACCGCGCGCGCGAAGAAGCGCAGCCCCGCGACGATGACGATGGGCACGAGGCCCCAGCCGACCTGACGGAACCCCGCCCAGATCTGCTCCGCGCCGAGCCGCCGGATCAGCCACGCGAGCAGGACGAGCCCGCCCGCGGCGGTCAAGATCCCCGTGAGGCCGGCGTGGCGGCGGAACATCCGGCCGATCATACCGGACTATAATCGTGCGTTCATGCTGCCCGCTTCGTTCCAGACACCGGCCGCGCTCATCCTGATCGCGGGCGGCCTCATTTCCTGCTTCGCCGGCTACCGCGTCTTTCGCATCGTCCTCGCGATCTACGGGTTCATCCTCGGCGCGCTCGTGGCCAGCGCCGCGATGGGGACCGAACACACGGCGTGGATGATCCTCGCCGCGCTCGGCGGCGGCATTCTCGGCGCGGCGATTCTGGTGGCGGCGTACTTCGTCGGCGTCGCGCTGCTCGGCGCGGGGGTGGGCGCGCTGGCCGCGAGCATGATCTGGGCGTCGTTCGGACGCGAGCCGCACGCGTTCGTCGTCATCGTGTTCGCGATCGCGGGCGCGCTCGGCGCGCTGGCGCTGCAGCGCTACGTCATCATCGGCGCGACGGCGTTCGGCGGCGCGTGGACGCTGATCGTCGGCGTGTTCGCGCTGCTCGGCGATCGCACGGCGGCCGCGGCGGCCGCGCGCAACGATGTGTGGCTCGCGTATCCGATGAACCCGGCGCCGGGCAAGAACTGGATCATTCTCCTGTGGGTCGCGCTCGGGCTCGCCGGCGCGGCCGTGCAGGTGGGCATCACGGCGAAGGGAAAATAACGGAGCGCCCCGCGAGCACTGAAAAAGGAGATTCGATAATGGCGACGTTCTCGAGAAATGTGACCGTCAACTGGGACGGGTCGATCATGGAAGGCAAGGGACAAGTAAAGGCTGGCAGCGGCGCGTTCAACCTGCCGGTCAGCTTCCCGCGGCGCATCGGCGATGCGCAGGGGGTCACGAGCCCCGAGGAACTGATCGCGGCGGCGCACGCGGCGTGCTACGCGATGGCGCTCAACGCGACCGTCGGACGCAAGGGCGGACAGATCGCCAAGACGGACGTGACCGCGACGGTGACCGCCGACAAAGGGGACGCCGGGATCAAGATCCTCTCGTCGAAGCTGAGCGTGACCGCGCACGGGTTGACGGGCATCCCGAAGGATCAGTTCGCCGACGTCGCGCGCGAGGCGGAAGGGAAGTGCCCCGTGTCGAACGCCCTTCGCGGGTCGCTGCAGATCGACGTGGATGCAAAGGTGAGCTGAGCTCATGGTCCGCCGACGCCGCTCGACGATGCTCGTTCGCGCCGCGATCGCCGCGGCGTCGATGGCGTTGACGCTCGCGGTAGCGCGCGCGGCTTCGAGCGGCGCGCCCGCGGCGCGGCAGGATGACGAGGACTTCAATCCCAATCCCGAGCACCAGATCTGCCCGCTTTCGGACGAGAACGAGCAGAAGGCGCCGAAAGCGTTCGCCGCGATGATGCCGACGTTCATGCACCCGCGGTGCCTCAACTGTCACGGCGGGGTGAAGCCGTGGCTGCAGAACGGCGGCCACACCGGCGGCCCGATCAAGCCCAGGGACCCGACGACATACAAGGAGCAGGTGGACGGAACCGATACAGGGATTCCCCGGGACTTCGTCGGACCTGACAATCCGCCGGAATGCCAGGACTGCCACAGCGGGCTGCCTGGGTGGAGCATCCCAAGGCCGGGACTATGGTTCGTCGGCAAGGATGCTGTTCGCCTGTGCATGCAGATCAAGGAATTCGAGGGCAACCTCAACTTGTTTTCGGAGCACGTCGAGAACGAGGTTCCGGTCAAGTTCATTGCCGAGGCATTCAAGGGCACGCGCGCGCTCGACGAAAACGGGAAAGCCACGCTCCTCAACCTCACCGGTCGGGAGTTCAGGAACGACCCGCCCCCAATCCTCTTCGCCGAATTCGCGCGGCAAGCCAGGGCGTGGGTCAGCGCCATGGTCACTCCGCCAAACGACGGCCTTCAGCCATGGCAGATGTACGGGACGTGCGGCTGCGTGCCGCACAGATACGCGCTCGAAATGACGTACCGGCAGACCTACGTGAAGGACGCCGGGTCGGGCGTGCAGGAGGTACAGACGATCAGCATCCCGCTCAGATTCGGCGAGGACAACAGGTTTTCCGGGGAGGCGACGGTTCAGACCGTTCAGAAGGTGACGATCGCGGGCTGCGCGCGCGACGGGCATTACACGCGGCGCTTCGAAGCGAGCGGTCGGGTTCCGGACGAAACACCCCGGGGCACGATCGATCTGAAGCTCGTGGAGAGCGTTTCCGGATCCCTCGAGACGAGCGCCTGCTCGAGCAAGGACGTCAAGGTGCTTCCCGCGACGGAGACGTTTCCCGCGATCACCATCAAGGCACGGCTGGGCGCGACGAAGAGCGTCGATCTGGGGCCGCCAGGCACGAAGCTGGACATCAAGGTCGTGAAGCTGCAGTAGTTGCCGTCGGACGCGGCGATCGATCAACGGCAGCGCGGCGGCGGCAGCTTCGGAACGCTGGCGAGCAGCGGCTGCAGCTCGCACGGCTCGACGAAGCCCGCCGGCATCGCCCGCCACTCGAAGGTGCCGTGCGTCGGGCCGCGTTTCCGTTCCTCCTCCAGATTGGCGCCGCGGTCGCGATAGAACTGCTCGAGCGTGTACGTGCCGGCGATGATCAGGTCGGTCTCCGGCAGCCGTCGCTGCTCCGCGGCCGGCCAGAACGGGCCGACGCCGCGGTACGGCGACTCGCGCGTCACGTCGTTCGTGCGCCCGCCGGGGCGGCGTTCCTCGACCTTGCGCCGCATCTCGCCGGGCACTGTTGGACCGGCCGGCTCGAAATCAATCGAGTACACGCCCGAGTCGAGATCGAGCGTCATCGTCGCGGTCGTCGGCAGGTCGCCGCGCCCGCGATCCTCGAACAGGTGGTGCCATGCGCCGCTCGTGCACTCCATCCGTCTCTCGCCCGCCATCGACACGAGGCCGCTGCCCTCCAGGACCACGCTCTCGTCGTCCACGTGGGTCTGCCGCAGCGTGAAGGTTCCACGCTGCGAGTGACTCAATGCCGTGCGGATGCAGTCGTCGCCGGTGGTCGAGTCGACGTAGTTGTAAGGATCGTCATATTCGTACGCGTACGTGAGGGTCCACTCGCGGACGGCCTTGAACCGCTGCAGGTCGGCGGGTTTCCGTGCCTGAGCGCGGAGGGATTCGGCGGCCGGCCCGATCGAGATGCACGCAAGGATCGCCGCCACGACGATTTCCGTTCGCGTCATCTTCAGCCGCGCTCGCCGCATGTCGTTCACTGTGGGAGCGGCACCGATCCCCACGCGCGGATGCGACCGTCGCGCGTGAGGGCCAGATTGGAGTAGTGCGCGGCCCACACGCGGACGACGTCGCTCACACCGGGGATTGGCGTGGGGACGAACAGCCGTCCGACACC
>Ga0066709_100004369_pt1 | contig 11257 bp, 11 predicted proteins | sample GraSoiAngelo_158_FD_79665 | JGI IMG/M metagenome (GOLD analysis project Ga0066709, IMG submission 79665) | Grasslands soil microbial communities from the Angelo Coastal Reserve, California, USA - 14_1009_16_30cm | ecosystem: Environmental > Terrestrial > Soil > Grasslands | place: USA... | reverse complement strand
TCGGCGAGCGCCATCTGTGCGCCCACCACGGAGAATTGGCCAAACCGGTCGAGTCTTTTCGCGCGTTTCTGCTCGAGGTGGTCGTTCGGAACGAAGTCGTTGATCTCCGCCGCGTTGTGACTGCGAAACTGCGAAGGGTCGAAACGACTCAGCGACCGAACTGCGGAGCGCTGCCCCTGCAATCCCGACCAGAAACCATCGCGAGTTATACCGATCGGAGTGATCGGACCGATACCTGTGATTACGACTCTGCGTTTCTTCACGTGTCTCCTCAAATCACCTTTGATTCTGGTACTGGCGCTCGGCTACCCTTGCCAGTCCCGCCAGAGTGCGCGATGCGATGCCGTGCACGAACACGGGACCGATCACGTACCTTGCCGCCCACATTCCAAGGACAGGGATGCGCGGTCCATCCCATACGTGCAGGATTCGTACGTGCGTGCCGCCCCGCCCCCGTGCGGGAATAAAGCTCCACTCGACGTCCATGCCCTTCGTTACGCCCCCGACGTGCCGGAAGCGAATCGACGGGTCCGACTTGTTCACTGACATCTCCGACAGCCACCACGTTGGCCAATTGAAGCGGAGCGGCACCCTCGACGTGTCGATGATGTGAAACGGGCGAGCGGCGGACATCTCCACCAGTCCGCCTCCATCCGAGCGTCGTTCTCGAAATCGCACGTACCTGTAGTGAGAGAGATGTGCCGGCCAATTCTCAACTCTGCTCGCTATCTCAAACATCGTATTGACCGAGGCACGCACGAGTCTCTCGTCGACAGTTTCCATTGGACGTCCGAGCGGCATCGGCCCCAGGTCCAGCGGGCGTGCGAGCTTCTGCGCCATCAATGCACCGGCGCCCAACTCGTCGTTACCCGAAAGCCACGGCGACGACGGGCGACCGGTCTGCGCGCGATTGCCTCGTGCACTGTATCGACCAGTTCCTCAGGAGTGAAACCCCGCATCACGGAAACGACGCCATCGTGGCGGCTAACGGCATGAAATCGAAGGGGAAACGAAGCAAGCCAGAGTCCCGCCGCCGCGATCCAGCTTCGCCTGAGATCGCTCACGATCACGCGGAGGCGCGCGACCCGATTCATCTCGCGAAGGAGCAGCTTCGCGTCATTGCCAGCAAAGTGATGCAGCAGTTGCGAGCACATCACGATGTCTATGGTGTCGTTCGCGAATGGCAGATGTAGCGCGTGGGCGCACACCGAAAAATCGACCGATGATCGACTCGCCACCGCGAGCTCCGCCGCCGAGTCGAGGCCGATCGTCGTGAGCTCGACTCCGTTCTGGCGCGCGACCTCTCTGGCGCGCCATGGGATGTCGCCGAGGCCGGTACCGACGTCGAGCAATGTCGTGTGCAGCGGGGCGTCGTTGAGCGCATCCTTGAGCTCTTCGATGGCGGAGCTGACTCCTCCGAATAGCGCGTTGGCGCGCGCGACATCGCCTAGCGAACGGGTTACGAGCTGCGGATCGACGTCCGGCGAGTCCAGAATCTCGATGCCTCTTTTTCGCCGCGGCGTCAGGATGTCTCGCACAGTTCTAGCGCTCGAGTTGGGCGTAGCCGCCGCGGTAGTAGAGCAGAGGCGTGCCGATCTCAATGCGAGTCGCTTCCACCTCACCGACGATAATCGTGTGATCTCCACCCTCGTGCAGCGCGACGCGCCGACACTCGATCAGACCCAGGATGTCGTCGAGAATCGCGTACCCACTCGAGGACCTGGTGAAGCCGACGCCCTCGAACCGTTCGATGTCCACGATCGAAAAGCGGCGGGCAATCTGCTCTTGCCTAGCGGAGAGAATGTTCACCGCGAATCCGGGAGCGGTAGTTAACGCTTCGTGGACCGACGCACTGTGCTCGATGCAAATGAGCACGAGTGGCGGGTCCAGGCTGAGAGAGCAGAACGCGCTCACGGTCATCCCCTGATCGGACCCATCCGCGCCTCTCGTCGATACCACCGTCACACCTGAAGGAAACCTGCCGAGTACAGCGCGAAACTCGTCGGGGCTGACGCTCAAGTTCTGAATGCCGGAGAGATGAATAGAGTGAAAAGGAATCGCGGACTCAGTACGACGCTCGGAGGAATAAAATCTCCCGCCACGCCCACCAGCAGGTCCGCCATGTCCTTGCGCTGCGAAAGAAGCTTCGCCGCATTGTTCATGAAATATGGATACGCGATGGCCATGCCGACGATTCGCTCGAGCTTCCACTTTCCGCCGAACTCGCGTTTGCGCGCTTCGTCGTAACCGGAGAGAAGCTTGCCCTCGTCTGCGGGGGTTCTCCCCAGCGCCTCTATCAGGTACGGCGCGAGCAACTCTCCGCCACGAAGAGCCGCATAGATGCCTTCGCCGGTGAAAGGATCGAAAAAATCCGCGGCGTCGCCCACGAGCGCCGCGCCGGGTGACCAGGCACGACGGGAAGCCGTGGCGAACGGGCCCGTGGCCCGAACCGGTGTAATTCGTTCCGCTCCAGCGAATCGCTCCGCGAGGTGCGGTCTCGACGCAATCCACCGCTCGAAGAATTCGGTTTTGCTCTCCCCGATCTCTCTCGCTCGTGCCATTGGTATCACGACTGCGACGTTCATTTTTCCGTGGCCGACGTCGACTATCCCGAAGTAGCCGTCGTAATCGACGTGCATCTCACCGATGTCTGTAACGCCTTGCACGTTTCGGTAGTGCGTGACGAGGGCGATGCGCCGTGGCCAGATTCGACTCGTCTTGACCAGTCCCAGTCGCCGGCCAATCACTGACCGGAGTCCGTCGGCGCCGACAACGTAGCGCGCGCGCAGAGTGCGCGGCTGGCCGTCAGGTGCGATTGTGTTTACACCGCTCACGCGCGCCGAACCGTTCCTCGCGAGATCCGTGACCCGTACGGATTCTTCGACACGCGCTCCGGCGCTGCGGGCGCCGCGCAGCACGATCTCGTCGAGAATCGTTCGTCTGATCGCGAGACCTTTATCACGGAATCCGCGAAAGCCGTGATTGGCCGCGAATCTTCCTTCGGCTGTTTTTCCGTTGGGAGCGCGGACCATCATTCCGGCGAGATGCGCGGGATCGCTGCGCTCGATCTCCTCGAGCACTCCCATGTCAGCCAGGATGCGCGATGCCTGTGGACTCAGGTACTCGGCGCATACCTTGTCGCGCGGAAACCTGGCGCGGTCGAGGACCAGCACGTCGACTCCTTCGCGCGCGAGCGCGCAGGCAGTGGAGGCGCCCGCAGGTCCACCGCCGACTACGATGACTTCCGCGTCGAGATGCTGAGCCACGCTATCCAATTGCGCGCGAGACGCGCTGGAACAGTCCCATGTATTGCCAGTGCGGTCTGGGCAGCCGCAGCAGCGACGCCGTCCGGGTCAAGTAAGGCAGGATCATCGATCTGGAATCAGCCGAGAACATGAATCGCGGATGTTCCGCCGCGAAGCGCTTGAGTCGCGCGACGGTTTCCTCGAAGTGCAGCTCACTGGAAAAGTAAAAGGTAGGATCGAGCAGACTGCTGGCAGAGGGAACTATACCCTCGGAGATCGCGATGCGGTGGAGCGTCGTACCGGGGTAGATGCGCAAGCCAACTGTGAGATACACCGCGTCCCCTCGCTCCAGCCGCCATCGAGCGAAAGACAGTGTTTCTTCTACCGTCTGAGTCGTTTCTCCAGGTCCTCCCACGAGAAAGATCCAGAGCGTTTTGATTCCGTGCTTCTCGACGCGCTCAGCCACCTCACGCACCTTCGCGGCAGTAAACCCCTTCTCGAGTTTCTCCAGCACAGGATCACTGGCGCTCTCGGCAGTTATTCCAAGCGTGCGAAAACCAGCGAGCGTCATTGCTCTGAGCAGCTCTGAAGACGCAGCCGCAGGCGTGAAGTTGGTGGTGTCGAGGTGAACGTTGAGCTTTCGACGCGTAATCGCTTCGCAGACCCGCAGCGCATGACCCGGCGGGGAATTGAATGTCGAATCGACAAAATCGAAGTGGCGGATGTGCGCCTTAACCTTTAGCTCTTCTATCTCGTCGGTTACCAGCTCCGGATCACGCGTGCGGTATCCCCAGCCTTCAACGTTGCGATAGGTGCAATAGACGCACTTGTACACGCAGCCACGCTTCGTCTGGATTGGAATTGTCGCACCGTGTCGCTGATAGCGAGCGAGGTCGATCCAGCGATGCAGCGACGGTCTCGGCAGTGAATCGAGATCAGCGTCTTCTCCCGGCGGAGTGAACACGACGGTTCCGTTTCGCTCGCGCACGAGCCCGGGTAGGGCGTCGATCGCAGCGCCCGTCCCTGAGGAAAGAGCGTCGATCAGCGCGACGCTGGCGCGCTCGCCGTCGCCGGCGACTGCATAATCGACGGCGAGGTCCCGAAAGAGTGCTTCGGGCGCCACACCAAAGGCTGCGCCGCCGGCGACGACTCTTGCTGACGGCGCGGCCTCCCGCAGCGCGTGCAGGACTTCGCGCGCTTCGGGAGTGTAGTGTCGAAGAGCGATCGCGTCGCTGTTGTCGATGTTACGGACCGATACACCGATGACGTCGGGTCGAAACCGACTAGCCGCCCCTCGTGCGCTTGCCACGGCGTTCTTCGCGAAGCAAAGGTCCAGAAATTCGACGCTGTGACCGGCGGCGTCGAGCGCGGATGCGACACAGGCGAGGCCGTTTGGCACTACGGGGTACGGCTGACGCTCGCGATTCGTGCTCACGAGCAGGACGCGTGCTCCGCGTTGGGTGTTAATTCCCATCGTTGATCTCATCGGTTCAGCAGATTACTCAGATTGCGCGAGACAGAAGCAGAGCTACGACCGCGCCAACGGCGGAGCAGACTGTGTTGACCAAATCGTTGTCGAATCCCCGGAGACCGCGTGCGTGACGCGTCGGATTGCCGCAGCTGTGGACGAGCCGCTCGGTTGATTCCGCGCATAGGTCGCACCAACGTCGCGCCTGGAGAGTGGCTCCCAACAGGGAATCTGCCAGCGCGCCCGCCAATCCACCCAGGGCTGTAGCGGCGAATGGGACTTGCCAGTTGGCCAACGCCACCCCTGCGCCGATGAACAACGCACCCGCCAGTCCCGCCGCAGTGCCGAGGGCCGTGATACCTCCAGAAGTTCCGGGCGGAACTATTTTGCCTGAGATTATGGATCTTGGATCGCTTGCCAGCGTTCCGACTTCGGTCGCCCAGGTGTCTGAAGCAGAGGCCGCAAGCGCCCCAGCTCCAATGGCGGGCCAGAGAGAAGAGGGCCAGAGCAGATAGCCCAGCGCCGCAGCTGAATAGACGCCAGCGTTGGCGAGCACCTGACCCGCGTCTCGCTGTGTTCCCTTTGCAACTACGGGTCCTACTCTGATCGCCTTTCTGCGCTCACCGAGTTTTGACAGGCCAGTCGCCGAAATGAACATTGCCAGCAGTAGCGCGCCCCAACTCCAGCCGGCGGCGGTCGATATAATGCCGACTAGTGCGCCAGCGATCGCGCCACTCGTCGAAAGCGTGCGTGTCCGACGCGCCGCGATGACCACAAATGCCGAGAGCACGCCACCTACGGCCACGCGAGCGAGAAACTCAGTCAGCTGTGACGACCCCGTTCTGTTTTTTAGGCGGCGCCTTCACGGTTTCATGCTTGAAGGCAATTCGAGCGGCGGTTAGCTTGCGCTCTCCGCCTATCAACTAAATGCCCGGCACTGTAAACGCCATAGTCCCGCTGAGTCTCCTCGAAGCAGTGCGCTCGGTCGACATTCCCGAAGGCGGCGACGAGGAGGTCGAATATGTGCAGGAGCATCGCAACAAGCGACTCGGCCTGAGTGACACGGTCATTGCGCAGATTCGCCGCTACAAGGACGCCCTGAAGCGTAATCAGCAGATCCCTATCCACGAAGCCAGCGGGATCGCGCGGCTCATCGGACGCCGGCCCGACGCCGAAGGAATTTTCACGCGCGCCGGGACCATCGTGGCAAATCGCATGTACCAGATGATCTCTTCCACCACGCGGCAGATAATCCATCTGCTGCCCGGATTTCTGGCGCGTCCGCTCGCGTTTCGCCAGGTGAAAAGAGCTGGCGAAAAATATCTCGGAGCAAAAGTGCGCCGAGTTGGAGCGTCGATCGTGCTCGGAGTCACCGAATCTGTGACTTACGGAACCGCTCCGAAGGCAATCGGCTGTCTTTATTACGAATCAGCCTTGCGCGAAATGCTGAAGTTGCTCGTAAGCAGCGGCGGCATGATTGACCATGTCCACTGCCGGGAGCGCGGCGAAGATATATGTGAGTGGCGCGCTGAATGGCGCGCGGTAAAAACCTCTCAGTAGCGCTACCCGATGCTGCGGCCTGAATCGCTTCCCGAGCTTCAGTCAGCGCTCGATCGAGCGGGGCTCGACGGGTGGCTCATTTACGACTTCCACGGTTTGAATCCCATCGCAGTAGGGATGTTGCAACTTCCTGGGATGACCACCCGAAGGTTCTTCGTATTCATCCCGCGTAAAGGAACACCGGTGGCGATCACGCACGCGATCGAGCAGGGTCCGTGGAACGAGTGGCCAGCGAAATGGCGGAGGGAAAAGTACAGCAGCTGGCAAACGCTCGAGTCCATGGTGAGCGAACTGGTGAAAGGAAAGCGGGTCGCAATGGAGTATTCGCCTGGCGACGCCGTTCCCTATCTGGACCGCGTGCCGGCGGGTGTCATCGAGATGGTGCGGAACGCCGGCGCCACTGTCGTTTCGTCTGCCGATCTCGTCTCGAGGTTTTATGCGGTATGGAGCGATGAGCAGCGCGCGTCGCATGAGCGTGCAGCGCGCGCGGTCGCGACAATCGGGCAGGAAGCAATTCGGCTCGCGGGAAGTCGTGCCGACAGTGCGTCTCCACTCACCGAGTATGCGCTCCAGACCTGGATCAAGGAGCGATTCGCGGCCGGTGGCCTCGAGACTGATCACGGCCCAATAGTGGCCATAGGTCCGAACGCTTCAAATCCTCATTACGAACCGACCGCCGAGAAATCCGCAACGATCAAGCGCGGCGATATCCTCCTCGTGGATCTCTGGGCGCGCGAGAAGAACGGAGTCTTCGCCGACCAGACATGGATGGGATCTCTCGGTACTCCAAGCGATCGAGATAAAACGATTTGGTTTGCGGTACGCGATGCGCGCGACGCGGCCATCTCGCTGCTCGAAAAGAGGGTGGGCGCGCATAAACCCGTACGCGGCGGCGAGGTCGACGATGCCGCTCGCGAAGTAATCGCCGAGCGCGGCTATGGGGAGTTCTTCATCCACCGCACCGGCCATTCGATCGACCCGCGCGATCTGCACGGCTCCGGCCCACACATCGACAACCTCGAGACGCGCGAGGAGCGCGCGCTCATTCCCGGCGTAGGTTTTTCGATCGAGCCCGGCATCTATCTCGCCGGCGACGTTGGAATCCGGAGTGAGGTCAATGGTTTCATCGGTGCGGACGGAGTTCTCATCACTCCGTCCGACTATCAGAGGGATCTGCTGGTCGTCTAGCGGCCGGCGAGTTGCGACTGGCCGATGAATTCCCAGACCGCTTGATCTTCCAGTCCGAGCCGCCATAACGCAAACGTAGACACGCCGAGCTGTCTGGCGGCGCGCACCAACGTCTCGAGCAGGACGCGGTCGCTCACCCACAACTCCCATCCTTCCGGCGACGTTGCGTGCAGCGTCGCCGATGCGTGGTCACGCGTCAGCGGCGTGTTGGTCATCGTGGTGAGGCGACGTGCATCGTCATAACTAATGACTTCAGTTTCCGCGCTCTTTCGCCAGCGATAACCATAGAGAGGAAACGCAGCTACGATTCGCGCTGCTCCGACCTCCGCTACTCGCGCGCCCAGGTTGCGCGCGACCCACTCCGGAGTTGCGATCGGCCCGGGCGGGGAAGTGCTCCAGTGCTGATCGTAAAGAACCGGCATGATGAGATCCGCGGACTCCAACAGGAGAGCGGCGGGATACGCCGCAGTGTCGCCGGCTGGAACTGCAATGACGACTGTCGAGACGCCGTGGGCTCGCACAGAATCGGCGACTGCTTTGGTGACCGTTAGCAGGCGATCGAGATCGCGCGGCGTCATTCCTTCGAAGTCGATCACTACGCCATGGTAGTGGCCCGAATCGACGAGAGACGCGATCGCGCCGGCAGTGGTCGCCGCGAACTCGGGGTTCTCGCCAAGCCCTCGGATTATTTCGGGATGAAAGCGGTTCCCGAATGAGGTGGTGATGAGCGCCATTGCACGGGATGCAACGGTGCTGTCACTACGCACGCTGTCGGGGTAAAGTCGTACCGGACGAAAACTCGTCGTGTCGAGCGCAATCCAGCCGGTGATGATTTGGTCGAGGCTGCTGCCGTGAGCTTGTACCGATGCGTCGCTGCGTCTGTCCCATGGTCCGGTGAAGCCCCAGTAATTCGGGCGCTCACGCGGCTGCGAAGGGAGATGTGCACATCCCGCGAGGAGGCCAAGCACGAGAACTCGGTTAAGCGCACGATTCAGGTGCACAGCAACTCCTCCGAGCGGCGACGCTCTTGATATGTGCGACAACTGTCCAGCCGTCGTCGCTCCTTGTGTCAAAGCAGTCCACGCCGCAAACTCCGGCGCAATGAAATATCTCGCAACCTACTTTGCAGTTGTCGCGCTTGCACCAGCCGTGCTCGAAGCGCAGACATCGGCCGATCTCGTTCTCACCAACGCACGCATTTACACCGTCGACAACGCGCGTCCTGTCGCTTCTGCCCTCGCGGCTCGACAGGAGCGCATCCTGTTCGTCGGATCCGACGCCGAGGCCAAGGCACTCGCCGGCCCGGCTACGCAAGTCATCGACTTGCGTGGTGCCACCGTCGTTCCGGGAATCGTCGACGCCCACGCGCACCTGCTTGGCCTTGGGAACATGCTGCAACGGGTGAGTCTCGCTGGATCGGCCTCGTATGAGGAAGTGATCGATCGCGTGAAAGCGTGGGCGAAGGATGTCCCGCCGGGGAAGTGGATTCTGGGCCGAGGCTGGGATCAGAACCGTTGGCCGACGAAGGAGTTTCCGACTCACGAGGCGCTCTCCCGCGCATTCCCAAACAATCCCGTCGTGCTCACTCGCATCGACGGTCACGCGTTACTAGCAAACGCGAAGGCGATGGAGCTCGCCCACGTCACGGCTACGACAGCGGATCCGTCGGGCGGGCGCATCATAAGGCTTGCCAATGGCGCGCCGTCGGGCGTCTTCGTCGACAACGCGAAGAACCTGATCGAACGCGCGATCCCGGCAGCGACGCGCGCCGATAACAGAAAGGCGATTCTCGCCGCGATCGCCGAGGCCAATCGCTGGGGTCTGACCGGGGTTCACGATCCGGGCGAGGACGCTCAGACGATCGGCATCTACGAGGAGCTCGCGAAGTCGGGGAATTACAGCCTGCGAAACTACGTCATGCTGAGCGATCCCGGCGAGCCAGGATCAGCGGCCGCGTTACGAAATCCATATATCCAGCGCGGACCGCAGAGCGCGCTCTACGACGGACATCTGTGGATTCGGGCCATCAAACTTTACGCCGATGGCGCGCTGGGCTCGCGCGGTGCTGCTCTGCTCGCGCCTTACAGCGACGACCCTACGAACTCGGGGCTGCTCGTTTCGAGACCGGAGCACATTCGCGCCTGGGCCGAGGCCGCATTGCGTCGCGGCTTTCAGGTGAACGTTCACGCGATTGGAGACCGCGGTAACCGCATCGTCCTCGACGCCTTCGACTCGGCGCTGAAGAAAATTCCGAAAGCCGATCATCGCTTTCGGATCGAGCACGCGCAGGTGTTGAGTCCGCAGGATATCCCGCGCTTCGCGAGGCTCGGCGTGATTCCCTCGATGCAGGCAACGCATCAGACGAGCGACATGCGCTGGGCTGAAGGTAGGGTGGGACCGCAGCGGATTCGGGGTGCCTATGCCTGGCGGTCGCTGCTCAACACCGGTGTGGTGATTCCAAATGGGACCGACTTTCCGGTCGAAGAGGTGAATCCGCTTCTCACTTTTCACGCAGCCGTGACTCGGCAGGATCCAACGAATTGGCCGACGGGAGGTTGGTATCCAGAACAAAAGATGACGCGGGAAGAAGCTCTTCAGTCCATGACGATCTGGCCCGCTTATGCCGGTTTCCAGGAATCGATTCTGGGCTCGCTGACCCCGGGCAAGTACGCGGATTTCGTCGTGCTGGATCGGGACATCATGCAGGTGCCCGACACCGAAATCCTCGGTACCAGAGTAATTTCCACCTGGATCGGCGGACGGCGCGTGTACGTGGCGAAGTAGCTCGGCACATCGCTTGCCCCTCGATCAAGCGAACTCCACTTCGGCTCGACATCAATGCTCCGCCGGTTTTTCGGCTTTTCATTAATCAGCGTCGTCGCGCTCGCTTGCGCGCGCGACGATACTGCCTCTGCGCATCCGCGGAATGGCGCGCGTTCTTCTGACGACGGCGTTGCACCGCGACCGGCGGTGATCGCGCCCGCGACCCAGCCATACAAAATCGTCGCGGTGAGCGCGGGCGGCACAATCACCGGAACCCTCGACTTCGAAGGAGCTCGGCCGGCTCCTCAGGTGATTCGCCCCTCAGTCGATCAGAATGTCTGTGGCAATTCGATCGTGGAGAAGAGCGTCACGCTTTCCGGAACTCGCGTTGCGGGAGCGATTGTTTGGCTGACCGACATTCGCAGCGGCAAAGCATTTCCGCTCGAGCGACGTCTCGATCTCACGAACGACAGTTGCACCCTCGACCCGTTCGTGCTGGTCATGTCGATCAATAGCACCCTCAATGTCGGCAACGATGACAGAACGCTTCACACCAACCGCTTCATCAACGTTGGAACAGGACAGATCGAAGCGGTGGCACCGTTCAACGATGATGGAGAGGTGGTGCCAGTAGATCGCTTCAGGGAGCCCGCGGAAATCGAGGTGGTGTGTGAGCAGCATCCGTGGACGCACGCCTGGATCGCGGTGCTCGATCATCCGTACTACGCGCAAACAGCGGCGAACGGAACCTTCAGCATCGATGGCATTCCGGCGGGACGATACCGGATTCGCGCCTGGCATCCGAGTCTTGGATATGTGGACGACAGCGTGACTGTCGCGGCAGGGCAGCAGGCAAGCGTTGCCTTCCGCATCAGTCACGCCACACCCGCGACCCCGACAGTTGTCGCACCGGCGCCGGAGAGCGTACGCCCGGCGGCGTCGAGTACGCCCGCCGTTCCGATCCTGCCGACAGCGTCGAGCACGCCGACATCGTCGAGTACTCCGAGCACTGTTCCGCCGCCTTCGCGTTAGT
>Ga0066709_100004366_pt1 | contig 11258 bp, 11 predicted proteins | sample GraSoiAngelo_158_FD_79665 | JGI IMG/M metagenome (GOLD analysis project Ga0066709, IMG submission 79665) | Grasslands soil microbial communities from the Angelo Coastal Reserve, California, USA - 14_1009_16_30cm | ecosystem: Environmental > Terrestrial > Soil > Grasslands | place: USA... | reverse complement strand
CGCTCGTCACCGCCCCCACGCTCATCCACGAGCAGCTCAAGAACGCGCGCGCCATCATCACCGACGTTCCGCGTGGGCTCCCCGAGAGTCTCCCGGCCCGTTTCGCCGGCGTGGGGGATTCGGGAGTCGGAAAAGTGCGGGTCAGTTTCGCGGAGGGCCGCAAGAGCACCCTGGCTCTGGGCTGGGAAGGACCGACCTTCCCGCGCCACAAGGACGCGTTCGCCCTGCTCGTCGTCGACGACACCTCCAACCGCGTCGAGGGCGTGATCCTCTACGACGTGCCCGGCCCGGACTCGACCGTCTACACACCGCTCGGGCACGTGTCGAGCGCCGATCTGAGTCTGCCACTCTATGGCGTGAGCGTGGCGTGGGCGGGCATGAGCAATCCGCGCTGCCCGCTGCTCGCGTTCCCGACGGCCAAGCAGCCGTCATGAGCGGCGTCGCGCTCGTCACGGCGACGCTGCGCACCGACGCCGGTCGCGAGCGCGTCGCGCTCAACACGGCCTACGTGCGGGCGCTGCTGCGCGTCGGCGTGATCCCGCTGGCCGCGCCGCCGCTCCTCGATCCGGCGCACGCCGCCGACGCGCTACGGCCGACGGACGGGCTGGTCCTGACCGGCGGCGAGGACGTGCACCCCGGGCGCTACGGCGCGGCGCCGCACCCCGCGCTCGGCGAGGTGGACGAGGCGCGTGACGCCATCGAGCTGGCCCTGATCGGCGAGGCGCGGGCGCAAGGGAAGCCCATTCTCGCCATCTGCCGCGGCATCCAGGTGCTGAATGTCGCCCTCGGCGGCACGCTCTATCAGGATCTGCCGAGCGAGCGTCCCGGCCCCGTCGATCACCGTGACCAGCTTGGACGGCATGCGCTCCGGGTCGCTCCGGACACGCTGCTGGCGGAGACGGTCGGCGGGACGACGCTTAGCGTCAACAGCCGCCACCACCAGGCGATCCGCGACCTCGCGCCGTCGCTCGTCGCCACCGCGTGGGCCGACGACGGGGTGATTGAAGCCGCGGAATTCGCGACTCCCGGCGGGCCGTGGATGCTCGCCGTCCAGTGGCACCCCGAGGACCTCACGGAAACGGCGCTGTTCGCCGGCTTCGCGCGGGCGCTGGCTCGTGCGCCGGCGGCCGCGCGGTGACCTTCGCCTTCCCCTCGGCGGAGTGGGTCGCCGCCTATGGCGTCGCGATCAACGCCAGCGAGACGTATCGCGCCGCCTCCCTCAACTGGACCTTCGGCGCGGTCGCCCTCGTCGTGGCCGCCCAGCCGGCGATCGGGCTCGCCGAGCCGGCCGCCATCTGGCTGGACCTGGACCGCGGCGTCTGCCGCGAGGCGCGGCTAGTGCCGGCCGGCGAGGCGCAAGGCGCTCCGTTCATCCTCACCGCGCAGTACGACCGCTGGAAGCAGATCATCCGCAAGGAGGTGGGGCCGATCGCCGCGATCCTGCAGCGCAAGCTGAGTCTCCAGGGGTCGCTGCCGATCGTCGTGCGCTTCGTCAAATCGGCGGAAGCGCTGGTCGAGGTCGCCGCCGCCGTGCCGACGCGCTTTCTGGACGAGCGAGGATCATGACGCCACCCGCCGCGAACGCGGGGATCCTGTCCCGGCTCACCGCGCTGGCGCAGGAGCTCGCCGGCGCGCCGCGTCCCGCGGCCGCGATGGAGCGCCTGGCGCGGGCGTTGCGCGACGCCTTCACGCCGGACCGCCTGGCGATCGCCCTGCTCGATGTGACCGCCAACCGGCTCGTCGTCGCACACAGCCTCGGACCGGCCGTCGCGACGGACGATCCCCTGATCCAGCTCGCCTTGCGCCGCGGCCCCATCGCGCTCGGCCCGGACGTCGCCGCTCAGGCCGCCGCCCTCGGCGCCGTGGTCCCCGTCCCCGCACCGGCCGCGTGGATGGGTCTGCCGATCGCGGCGCTCAACAACACCATCGGCGCCGTGTCCATCGCCGCCGACCGGCCCGGGGCCTACGGGCCCGCGGAGCTGGACCTCGCCACCGCCATGGTCGCGATGGCCGCGATCGCGCTCGTGAACGCGCGGCTCATGCAGCTGCTCTCCAGCGGCAAGCGCGAATGGGAGCTGACCGTCGACACCATCAGCCACGCCATCTGCATTGTGGACGGCCAGGGTGTCGTGCGCCGCGGCAATCGCGTCTTTGCCGACCTGGTGCAGGTCCCCGTGACGGCCCTGCCGGGCCGCCCCTGGATGGGCCTGCTGCCTCCCGCCTGGGCGGACCTCGTCGCCCGAGCCCTGGCTGACCCCGGGGGGCCCACCCTGGAGCTCCGACAGGGTGACCGGATCTACCTCGTCAGCGCCGTGCCGATGGCCGGCGAGGCGGCGGGCGAAGCGGTCCTGCTGTTCGAAGACACGACCGACAAGCGCCGCCTCCAGGAGCAGCTGGTGCAGTCCGAGAAAATGTCGGCGATCGGTCAGCTCATCGCCGGCGTGGCGCACGACCTGAACAACCCCCTGGCCTCCGTGGTGGGCTTCGCCGACTTCCTGAGCGAGGCCGGCGAGGTCCCGGCGAGCCTCGCCGAGCCGCTCCAGGTGATCCGCCAGGAGGCCGAACGGGCGGCGTCGATCGTCCGCAACCTGCTCACCTTCGCCCGCAAGCAGGAAGGCAAGCGGCGCCCGCAGGCGATCCGGCCGCTCCTGGAAGCCACGCTCGCGCTGCTCCGCAATCAGCTGATGTCCCTGAAGGTCGAGGCCGAGCTCGCGGTCGAGCCCGGGATCCCGGACATCGAGATGAACTCCAACGAGCTCACGCAAGTGTTCGTGAATCTCGTGAACAACGCGGCGCAGGCGATCGCCGCCGCGGACCGGCCGGGGGGCGGGCGCATCCGCGTCAGTGCCCGCCCGTGGCTCGACGGCGTCGCCGTGAGCGTGGCGGACGACGGCCCGGGGATTCCCGAGGAGCTGGTCCCCCGGGTGTTCGAGCCGTTCTTCACCACCAAGCCCGAAGGCCAGGGGACGGGCCTGGGACTCTCGATCTGCCAGGGCATCGTCAAAGAGCACGGCGGCCGCATCACCCTCGACCCCGGGCCCGGCGTGGGGGCCACGTTCACCGTCGAGCTGCCGCGCGGCAGCCGGGCACCGCGGCTCACGCCCTCGCCCCCCGCGCCGGGCGCGCATCGCCCCCTGCACCTCCTCGTCGTGGACGACGAGCGGCCGATCCTCCACTACATGCGGGCGACCCTGGAGAGCTGGGGCCATACCGTGGAAATCGCGAGCGACGGCGGTGAAGCCCTGGAGCGCGCGCTCGCGCAACCGTTCGACGCCATCATCTGCGACTTGCGGATGCCGCGGCTGGGCGGGCGCGAGATGTACCTCCAGCTCGCCCAACGGCATCCCGCGGTGGCGGAGCGGATCATCTTCGCCACCGGCGACACGGTGCGCGGCGACACGCTGCGCTTCCTCGAGAGCCTGGGGCGGCCGTTCCTCCACAAGCCCTTCACCCTCGCCGAGCTGCGCGTCGTGCTCGGGGGGCTGGGCGCCACACCCCACACGCCGTGAGGGTGCTCCTGGTCGATTCCGGCCGCGAGTGGCGCGGCGGCCAAAATCAGGTGCGCCTCCTCGCCCGGGAGCTGATGCGCGCGTCCGTTGACCAGGTGCTCGCGACCCGCCGCGGTGGCGAGCTGGCCCGCCGCTCCGCGGCCGACGGCGTGCCCGTGGCCGGGCTCCCCTGGGCGATCGGCCTCGATCCGCGGGCTGCCTGGTGGCTGCGGCGACTGGTCACGCACTTCCGGCCGGATGTCATCCACGTGCACGACAGTCACGCGCTCGCCCTGGCGCGCTGGGCGCGTGCCTGGCGCCGGCGGCCGCCCCGGCTCCTGGCGCACCGCCGCGTGGACTTCGCCGTGCGCGCGGGCAGCGGCTGGCACCGCGCCGACGCCGTCGTCGCCGTGTCCGAGGGCGTGAAGCGCGTCCTCACCGGCGGCGGCCTCCCCGCCGTGCGCATCACCGTCATCCCCGACGGCATCGACCTCGACGAGATTCGCCAGAGCGCGACCCGCCCGCTCGACATCCGCGCGCGGCTGCGGGTGCCGCCCGGCACGCCGCTCGCCGTGAACGTCGCCGCGCTCGTGGACCACAAGGACCACCGCACGCTGCTTCGGGCCGCGCACGCCGCCCGCGCCGCGGCGCCCGACCTGCACTGGGCCATCGCCGGGGACGGCGAGCTGCGGCGTTCCCTCGAAGCCGAGATCGCGCGGCTGGAGTTGCAGGATCGCGTCCACCTCCTGGGGTATCTAGAGGAAGCGGACGCCCTGATCCGGGAGGGAGATGTCTTCGTGATGTCCTCGAAGGAAGAAGGCCTGGGGAGCGTGGTCCTGCACGCGCTCGCGCTCGAGAAACCCGTCGTGGCCACCGCCGCCGGCGGCCTGCCGGAGGTGGTGCCCGCCGAATGGCTCGTGCCGATCGGGGACGCCGAGGGATTGGCGCGGAAGGTGGTCGAGGTTGTCGCTGCCCCGCCCTCCACCCCCCGCACGCCGCACTTCCCGGAACGCTTCACGGCCCAGGCCATGGCGCAGGCCGTCTTGGCCGTCTATCGCTCGCTCGCCTAGATTGCAGGGCCGTGATCTACGTCTGCGTGCCGGTCCGCGATGAAGCCCGCACCGCCGGGTTGGTGCTCTGGAAGGTGCGCCAGGTGTTCACGGCGTTCTCGCGCGAGTACCAGCTCCTGGTGTGCGATGACGCCTCGACCGATGGCACCGGCGAGCTGCTGGCGACCTACGCCAAGGTCTTGCCCCTCACGGTCCTCACCCACCGCGACCGCCGCGGCTATGCGTCGAGCCTCGAGGAGCTGCTGCGGCTCGCGCTGCAGCGGACTGACCGGCCCAAACGCGACTGCGCCATCACGTTGCACGCCGACTTCGTCCACAATCCCGACGCGATGGAGGAGATGGTGAAGCGGCTGGAGTCGGGCGCGGACCTGGTCGTCGCCGAGCAGCTCGAGCTCGCCGGCGAGGTGTCGTGGGCGCTGCGCTGGGCGCGCCGCTGGACTCCGCGGCTGCTGCGGGTGGCGGGCGTGCGGGACACCGTCTCGGGCTACCTCGCCCTGCGGCTGGCCCTGCTCCGCCAGGCGCTGCGCGCGGAGGAGGCGGGCCCGCTGCTCACGACCGACGGCTGGCCGGCGCGGGCGGAGCTCGTGGCGCGGCTCGCGCCGCACGCGCGGCGCCTCGACACACTCCCCGCCCGCGCCCGCTACGATCTCCAGCAACGGCCCTCGCGGGTGCAACCGTGGCGTGAGTTCGTGGCGGCCTGGAAAGCGCGCCGGGTGATCCGGGCCGCCCGGGCCGTGACCGCGGCGGCCGCGCTCCTCGTCCTCGGCGCCCCTCCGCGTCTCACGGCACAGAGCGATTCGACGCGGGCGTCCGCCAGCCTCCCGGTCCGCGCCGTGACCGCGCCCGCGGCCGTGCGGTTCCCGGTGGGCGAGCGGCTCCGCTATCAGGCGAAGTACGGGCCCTTCAGCGTCGGCAAGGCGACGATGGAGGTGGCCGGGCTGGACACCGTGGATGGCGTCGAGACGGTGCACTTCATTTTCCGTATCGAGGGCGGCGCGCTCTGGTATCACCTCAATCAGACGATGGAGTCGTGGGTTGGCCGCGCCGACTTCCGCTCCCGGCGCTTCCGCCAGGACACCGACGAGCGCGGCCGCGTCTGGCACCGCTACTACGACATCTTTCCCGACTCGGGGTTCTACCGCGAGGAGGGACGCGATACCACGTTCGCCACGGTGCCCGATCCCCTCGACGACGCCGCCTTCCTGTATTGGATCCGCACCGTGCCCCTGGAGCAGGGCAAGCGTTACGAGTACCGGCGTTATTTCCGGCCCGACCGCAACCCCGTGATCGTGCAGGTGGTGGGCCACGAGCGCGTGAGCGTCGCGGGCAAGAAGTGGAACGCCATCGTCGTGCGGCCGATGATCCCCAACGGCCGCGGCATCTTTGCCGAGAAGGCCGACGCCCGCATGTGGCTCTCGGACGACGACCGGCGGATCATGCTGGCGCTGCAATCCAATTTCTCGTTCGGCCAGGTCACCTTGAAGCTCAAGGAGTACTCCGCCCCGGAGCACCCATGACCGAGTATCGCGAGGCGGACTTGAGCCGCCTCAAGACCGTCCCGATCGCGCAGCGCTCCAACAAAGTCGACGCCACCCTCCTCGCCCACCCGCCCGGATCGGATCGCAGCTTCGCCGCCTTTTGGACTTCGCTCCCGGACATCCTCGCCGCTAAGGACTTGCGGTTCGTGGTGGACCGCATCGCGGCCGCGGCGGGCAAGCAGGCCGTGGTCGCGATGCTCGGCGGCCACGTGATTAAGGTGGGCTTGGGGCCCTTGCTGATCGCGCTGCTGCGCCGCCGCGTGCTCACGCACGTCGCGATGAACGGCAGCGCGGCGATCCACGACTTCGAGCTCGCCGCCTACGGCGGGACCAGCGAGGACGTGGCCGCAGGGTTGGATGACGGCTCCTTCGGGATGGCGGAGGAAACGGGGCGGGAGATGAACGCAGCGATCACCGCCGGCGCCAAAGCCGGTCACGGCGCGGGCGAGGCCCTCGCGGAATCGCTGCGCGGTCGCAAGCCCGGCGCGCTCCCCGGCCACGACGTCTCCGTGCTCGTGGCGTGCGCCGAGCTGGACGTCCCGGTGACGGTGCACGCCGCGATCGGCGCCGAAATCACCCATCAACACCCCACCGCCGACGGCGCCGCGCTGGGCGCGACCAGCCACCGCGACTTTCGGCGCCTCGCCGCGGCGCTCCCCGCGCTCGACGGCGGCGGCGTGGTGCTGAACCTGGGGAGCGCGGTCGTCATGCCCGAGGTGTTCCTCAAGGCGCTCACGATCGCGCGCAATCTGAACGGCGGGAAACCCGCCGGATTCACCGCCGTCGATTGCGACATGCAACGCCACTACCGGCCGCGGGTGAACGTCGTCGAGCGGCCGACGCGCGCCGGCGGCCGCGGCATCATGCTGACGGGGCACCACGAGCTGCTGTTCCCGTTGCTCTGTTGGGCCGTGCTGGAGCGCCTCGATGGCCGCTAGCCGGGCCTGGCTCGTCGCGGCGCTCGCGCTGGCGGCCTGCACGACCCGCCGGCCCGTGGCGCGCCTCACGCCCCGCGCCGCACCCGGCGTGCCCAACCGCATCGAGGCCATGGCGCGCGCGGCCATCCAGTTGGACGCCGCCGCCGATCCGAAGGCCGACACGCTGTACGCGGGAGAAGCCGTAGTCGTCGGCAACGCGCGCGTGCGGCTCGGCGTGCCGCGCTTCGCCGGGGTCGGCTACGGCGGCCGGGTCACCGTCGCGGGAGTGACGGTGACCCTGGAAGGACGGTTCGCGTGGGTGTTGCTGGACTACCGATGGTTCAACCTAACGACCAACCAGGCCGAGGCGGGGCGCGCCACGTTCGTCTTCGAAGAGAAGCCGGACGGCTGGAAGATCATCCACGTCCACTCGAGCCAGGTGCTGCCCTGGGACCGTTAGGCGTCCGCCGGGCGCCCCTTGATCACCTCGCGAAGCTTGTCCGCCGTGCTGGGGCTCACGACGCGCAAGACGAGGTAGAAGAGGAAGCCGAGTGCCGCGAGATACAACACCGTCATCACGAGACTCATCAGACCGCCCAGGAGCCCGAAGAGAATCTTCAGACCGATCCAGGCGAGGACCGCGAACAGCGCGAAGCCGAGGACACTGCGCAACATGGTTGCCTCCGGAGTAACCAATTTCGATTCCCGAACCGTACGGCCGCCCGGTGAGTCCGGTTTCGACCGCTGACGTCGCCATCGTCGGCGGCGGCGTGATCGGCGCCGCCTGCGCCCGCGCCGCCGCCGGGCGTGGGCTCCATATCGCCGTCTTCGAGCCGGGCCCCGATCCCGCCGCCGCGTCCCCCGCCTCCGCCGGGATGCTGGCCGCGCAGATCGAGCCCACGGATGAGCTGCTGCTCGGCCTCGGCGTCCGGTCGCGCGACTATTACGAGGCCCTCGCGGCCGCCCTGAAAGATACCACCGGGATCGACATCGGGTTCTGGCGAGGCGGGATCGCCTCGGTCGCCCTCAAGGAAACCGAGGTGGACCAGTTGCGGGAGCACGTCGCCCTGCAGCGGCAGGCCGGCCTGCGCTGCGACTGGCTCGAGCCCGGCGACGTGCACGAGCGCTGGCCCGGCGCGGCTCCGGAATGCGTCGGGGCCCTCTTCGCTCCCGAGGACGGCGCCGTCGATCCCCAGGCCCTGATCCGTGCTCTGCTGGCGGACGCCCGGCGCCTCGGCGCCGCGCTCGTCCCCACCGCCGTGGACGAGTTGCAGACCGCCGGCGGGCGCGTCACCGGGGTGCGGGCGGGGGGATCCGTCATCACCACCGAGCGGGTCGTGGTCGCCGCCGGCGCCTGGTCCTCCCGCCTCTCGGGCCTCGGCCGCGAGCTCCCCATCGAGCCGGTGCGCGGCCAGATGGCGATGACGCCCTGGCCCGCGGATACGCCGCCCGCAATCCTCTACCATATCGGTCACGGCTACGTGCTGATGCGGGGCAGCGACGCGATCCTCGGCAGCACCATGGAGCACGCGGGATTCGACGCCGTGGTCACCAACGAGGGGCTCGCCCAGATCTTCCGCAGCGCGGTGCGTCTGCTGCCCGCGCTGGCGTCGTTGACCGTGGCCCGGAGCTGGGCGGGCTTGCGGCCGGTCACGCCGGACGGGCGGCCGATCATCGGCCCGGACCCCGACGTCGCCGGGCTCTATTACGCCACCGGCCACGGCCGCAACGGCGTTCTGCTCGCGGCGCTCACCGGGGAGATCATCGGGGATCTGCTCACCAAGGGTGAAACCGATGTGGACCTCGCGCCGTTGAGCCCCACGCGCACGTTCACGCCCATCACCGATCAGGATATCCTCAAGCCTGATGTCTGACGTCTGACGTCCGATGTATACGACTTGCGCCTTCTGTAACGCCAAGCTCGACGGTGACGGCGGACCCTCCGGCCTCGGCGTGGGGCGCCGCATCGCGTTCGACGAGTGGAAGGGGCGGCTCTGGGTCATCTGCCCCAAGTGTGCGCGGTGGAACCTGTCTCCCCTCGACGATCGCCTCGAGCGCATCGACACCGTCGCCCGCGCCGCGCGGGACGCGAAGCTCCTCGCCGCGACCGACCACGTCGCCCTGCTGCGGTGGCAGCGTTACGACCTCGTCCGCGTCGGGAAGCCACCGCGCATCGAGCTCGCCCCCTGGCGCTACGGCGAGCGACTGAGGGCGCGGCGACAAGAGCGGCTCATGTACGTGATCCCCCTGACCGTGGCCGCCGTGGGACTCGGCATCGCCGCCAACGTCGCCGCCGGGGGGTCCCTGGGCGTCTTCGTCTGGAACCTGCATCGCCTCGGTGAAGGCCTGTACATCACCATTGTCGGCAACCGCAAGGTGAACCTCTCCGAGCCGCCGATTTGCCCCAGTTGCGGCACGCTGCTCGAGCTGCGCGCCAAGCACGTCCAGCACGCCCGTGTGGTGCCGGATGCCCACGCCGACATCGCCGTGATCCTGAGCTGCCCGCACTGCCGCAACGAAGCGGCACACCTCACCGGCAGCGACGCGCAGGCGGTGCTGCGGCAGGGGCTCGCGTACCTCAATGTCACCCGCGCGGGACGGCGCCGCGCCGCCGATGCGGCGGAGGTCGTGGACCAGGCGGGCGGACCCGACCGGCTGATCCGCGACGTCGCCCGGCGCGAGCTGACGCTGCGCTCGCTCCGGCCGGAGCGGCGGCTGGCGCTGGAGATGGCGGTGGACGAGCAGGCGGAGGTGCAGGAACTCGAGCGCGAATGGCGGGATGCCGAAGAGTTGGCGGAGATCGCCGACGGGACGCTCAGCACCGACGCCAAGATCGAAGAGGAGTTGCGGCGGCTCAAGAAGCAGGGAGGCGATCAACCAGACGGTTGAATTTTCCCCTACCCCACCCCCCCGGCGGCCACTATCTTCAGTTCCGCATGGCCGCTCCACTCACCCAGCTCTCCACAGCTGAGCCTCCGAGCCAGCGCAAACCCCCCTGGCTCAAGGTCAAGGCTCCGGGCGGCCCCAACTACGTCGCCCTGAAGCAGATGATGCGGGGCCTGAAGCTGCATACGGTGTGCGAGGAGGCGCACTGCCCCAACATCGGGGAGTGCTGGGAGCACCACGCCGCCACGTTCATGATCCTCGGCGACGTATGCACCCGCAACTGCGCCTATTGCGCGGTGGCCCATGGGACCCCTGCCCCCTTGGACTTGGGCGAGCCCGCCCGCCTCGCCGACGCGGTGGCGCAGATGGGCTTGAAGCACGTCGTGATCACCAGCGTCGACCGCGACGATCTGCCGCACGGCGGCGCCGAGATCTTCGCCGGCTGCATCAGCGAGATCCGGCGGAAGCTGCCGCAGACGTCGGTCGAAGTGTTGATCCCCGACTTCAAGGGGGATCCCGAAGCACTGCGCATCATAGTGCAGGCCCGGCCCGACATCCTGAACCACAACCTCGAAACGATCGCGCGGCTGTACCGCATCGCCCGGCCCGGCGGCCGCTATGTGCGCGCGCTGGAGCTGCTGCGCGGCGCCAAGGTCCTCGCCCCGGACCTCGTGACGAAATCCGGCTTGATCTGCGGGCTCGGCGAGGAATGGGACGAGCTGCTCGTCGCGATGCGGGACCTGCACGCGCAGGGCGTGGCGATCCTCACCCTGGGCCAGTACCTCCGGCCCTCGGCCGAGCACCTGCCGATCGCCCGCTGGTATACGCCGGAGGAGTTCGCGGAGCTGAAGCGGCTGGGGCTGGCGATGGGGTTCCGTCACGTCGAGTCGGGCCCGCTGGTGCGGTCGAGCTATCACGCCTGGGAGCAGGCGGCCGCGGCCGCCGCCGCGCGCTGATGGCCACCGCGACCGCACCGTCCTCGAAAGACCAGGGCGAGGTCGAGCTGCAGCGCCGCATGCTGCGGCAGATGCTCCTCATCCGCCGCTTCGAGGAGAAGGCCGCCGAGGCGTACGCGCTCGGCAAGATCGGCGGGTTCTGCCATCTCTACATCGGCCAGGAAGCGGTCGCCGTGGGGTCGCTCAACGCGCTCCGCGACGACGATTACGTCATCTGCTCCTACCGCGAGCACGGCCAGGCGCTGGTCCGCGGGATTCCCGCGACCGCAGTGATGGCCGAGCTGTACGGCAAGGCGACGGGCTGCTCACGCGGCAAGGGCGGCTCGATGCACCTCTTCGACGCGGAAAAGCGGTTCATGGGCGGGCACGGGATCGTGGGCGGCCACATCCCGCTCGCCGCGGG
>Ga0066709_100004364_pt1 | contig 11260 bp, 5 predicted proteins | sample GraSoiAngelo_158_FD_79665 | JGI IMG/M metagenome (GOLD analysis project Ga0066709, IMG submission 79665) | Grasslands soil microbial communities from the Angelo Coastal Reserve, California, USA - 14_1009_16_30cm | ecosystem: Environmental > Terrestrial > Soil > Grasslands | place: USA... | reverse complement strand
GCCCGCGGCGCTGGCCTCGGCATATCTTTCGTGAATCGTTTGTGGTGGTGCGGGTTCGTATTGCTGTTGCTTTCTCTCTGCGAGGTTTGCTGGAACTTGCATCGTGAAGGTCGATCCTTTGCCGGGGGTACTCTTGACGTAAATATCGCCACCCATCAGCCGGCAGTAACGGCGGCTGATCGCGAGTCCCAGACCGGTGCCCCCGGCCTTGCGCGAAACGGCCGTATCAAGGCGGGCAAACGGCTCGAACAGCCGCATCATCTCCTCCTCCGTGATTCCAGGGCCGTTGTCCTCAACGGAAAAACTAATCCAATCGGTGCCGTAGAAGCTGTTCCGCACCACATTCAGCGAGACGGTTCCACCGGAACCAAATTTGCACGCATTGCTCAAAAGATTGAAAAGACTCTGCCGAATCTTCATAGCGTCGCCATACATCGACCCGATATCGCTGGAGCGGACCTCGATCGTGTTGTGGTTTTTCTGAGCGAGCGGCTCCAAAAGCGCGACAACCTCATGAACCATTGATGCGACGTCGAACGACTTGATGTCGAGCTCCATTTTTCCAGCCTCGATCTTGGAAAGATCCAGAACCGCGTTGATCAGTTCCAGCAAATGCCGTCCGGCCGTCCGGATCTTTCGCAAGTCCGAAACCAATTCACGCTTGCCGCTTTCCTCCGCATCCTCGCTCAGCATCTCACTGTAGCCGATGATCGCATTCAAAGGGGTGCGCAATTCGTGGCTCACATTTGCAAGGAAAACGCTCTTCGCCTGGCTTGCCGCTACGGCTGCTTGCTGCTCCTGTTTGAACTTGAGGCTCACGAACGCGACGATCACGAACAGGCCGAGCGCGGCCAAAGCAGTGACCAATCCGGCGTCACGCGCCTCCCTCTCAGCATCCTGCAAGCGTTGCTCAAAGATCGCATGCTCTTCCTGCCGCATACGTTCGATCTCGGTCCGGATCTCCAACGTGACCTCTCTGCCCCGGCCAGCCCGCACAGCGCTTATGGCAGATCCGAGGCCGCCCTTCTCAAACAGTTCCATCGACCGGCTTAGTTCTTCGAACTCCTCAGCAGCAAGCCGTTCCAAGCGGTTCAGTGAAAGCACTTGTTTCGGATTCTGCGACACGACTTCCCGCAACGTTTCAAATTCCGGCTTGATCCGCTGGCGCGCCTGTTGGTAAGGCTCCAGATAGCCCGGTTGGCCGGTGAGCAGAAAGCCGCGCTGGTCCGTTTCAGCGTCCCTGAGGAGGGAGCTGATCGCATTTATTTTGCCAAGAGCCTGCCGGGAGTCCTCCACGCGATAATTGGCGTTCCGCACCTGCTGCCAATTGTCATAAGCCAGAATCATCACGACGGCCGTAGTTACGATGGTCGTTGTGAACAACAGGAGGTCGCTCCGCGTTGGAACGATTTTCATCAGGCGCGGCTCCGAATGGCACGTCCATTGCTAAGGCAACGGGAGAGAAGCAGGAAATGCCGAGGATACTCCTCATCGAGGATAACGAAATGAATCGCGACATGCTGTCCCGGCGTCTTCAGAAAAAAGGCTACGAGATTCTGCTGGCGGTCGACGGAAGCGAAGGGATCGCATTTGCAGAGAGGGAGTTGCCGGATCTCATCCTTATGGACATGAGCCTTCCCGATCTTGATGGATGGGACGCCACGCGAGAACTTCGCCGGCGTCCTGAAACCAGGTCGATACCCGTGATCGCCCTCACTGCTCACGCGATGCCGGGTGATCGGGATCGCGCGTTCGAGGCAGGATGTGATGATTACGAAACCAAGCCTGTCGAACTTCCGCACCTGGTGCATAAGATCGAGAATCTTCTTTCGCGGCGAAGCCGCTAATTTCTATTCGCCATTCACAAGCAGAGCCACAGGAAAACTCGAGAACAACTGGGTGAGCCGCACCGTTCCACCCTTGACATTCTCCGCCGTCAACTCATTTCTCCATTCGCCTTCCGGTATCCTGACTGTCGTGTTGCCCCAACTTCCGCGCGAACGCACCAGCCGCGGCACGATCGAAATCACGCGGTCGCCACGGGAAAACGCCACGACGTGAGCGCACTTCTCGCCGGCGACGGGGATTGGTCGGTACGAGCCGCTTGCGAATACTTCCGCCAAGCGCTTCCGCAAACGCAGACCCTGACGGATGACCCACAATTTCGGGAGTCCCTCATCCATACGCTGCGAGATCTGCTCCACTCCGAGCGCGTCCATTTCCCGCAATAATCTGCGCCGCAGTTCGAAATCGACCAGGCGACGATTGTCGGGATCTACGAGGCTCAGATCCCACAGCTCGGATCCCTGATAGATATCCGGCACGCCGGGAGCAGTGAGCTTGATCAGCGTCTGAGCCAGGGAGTTGATCCGCCCCGGTTCGATCAACAGCTCAAGAAAGGAGGCAACATCCGCTTGAAAATCGTCATCGCACAGAACTCGCTCGACGAAGCGGCGTAGAGCTTCTTCATAGCGCCGATTGGGCGCGATCCAAGAGGTGTGCATTTTGGCCTCTCGTGAGGCCTTTTCCATGTACGCGAGGGCCCTCTCTGTCGCGAGCGGCCATGCTCCGACCAGGGTTTGGTAAAAGAGGTACTCCATGTTCCGGTCCGGCATTCCGTCGGTGCGGTGCCGCTCGTTCTGGTCCGCCCACCTCCAAACCGCTTGTTCCCAAAGTTCCGGCATTTCCGACAGCAACGCTAGTCTGGCGCGCACATCCTCGCCTCGCTTGCTGTCGTGAGTGGACGTCGTCGACATGGTGTGCGGCCATTTTTCCAGGGTGGCCCGGCAGTGATCGTGGAACGATTCCACGGTCGAACCGAAGCGCCCGGGATCGCCGCCTACCTCGTTGAGTGAAACCAGCCGATTGTAGCAATAAAACACCGTGTCTTCGACGCCCTTCGCCATCGCTGGTCCCGTGAACTGCTGAAAGCGCATCACGAAGTCCGACTCCAATGGACCTCGCACCTCCAGAAGCAGAACCGCGCTGAGGAAGTCAAACAGCGCTGGCTCCAGATCCGGACGCTCCGCCTTGGCACGGTCGATGGCTTGGGTGATGTACCTGCGATCTTCTGCGGTCACGATTCCCTCTCCCGAGCGGACATAGGTGCGATACACGGGAAAGTCCGCAGTCAGTTCTTCGAGAGCCTCGCGAATGTCATGGCGCGTGTAGTCCCGATGACGCCGATGTTGCTCGCACACTTCCTGGAACTGCGCGCTGATGCGGTTGATATCGCTCCCCAGAGTCGACCGCAGCACAAGAAGCTTCTTCTCACGGGCCAGCGCGGCAAAGCCGGTCGGCTGCGCAGTGAACTCGGCGTACAGGTGGGCGAGCCGTTCTTCTCCCTCGGCACCGATGAACAGTCCGTGGACCAGGTTCAGAAAGTCATAACCCGTCGTTCCGCAAATGGGCCAGGATTCGCGCAAGCGCTCTTCGGGTTGAAGGATCTTCTCACCTACGATCCAGGCGCCGGGCGCCGCGGCCCTCAAGCGCTGGAAGTATTCCTCCGGGTCGTGCAGGCCGTCCGGATGATCCACTCGCACTCCATCCAGAACACCGCCGGCCAGCCAGCTCAGGACCTGGTGATGCGTGTCCGCGAATACCTGTTCGTCTTCCGTCCGAAGACCAACCAGCGTGTTGATATCAAAAAAACGTCGGTACCCCAGCTCCTGACCGGCAGTGCGCCAATAAGCCAGCCGGTAATTTTGGCTGCCGAGCAACCCGTCAAGCTGGTCGGGATCAGAGTTGAAATCCGCGATGGCCTGATCCACCGCGCTTGCGACGTCAGGCTCCTCCATGCAGAGCGTCGCGAGTGCTTCCTTGAGAACCTCCTTATCGCGATGCCGTCGCCGCACATTGCGCCAGTCCGTTGCAGCGGAAACGGGGAGGCTTCCGAAAGCGTCCGCTAGAAAAGCCAAGCGCGCTGATCCACTCCTTTCCGCCGCCTTGTTCAGAATGACGGACACTGTACGCGGATCGATCGGAAGCGCGTGCTCGTGGTATCGCACTTGAAAGCCATCCCCGGGACGCTCTAAGCGGATCTCCCCGGCCTCGAGTACACGGCCATAATGGTCGCCGAGGATCGGCACCAGGAGCGTGTTGCGCAGCCGCGCATCGGGCGGATTCCATTCCACGTCGAAATAGGCGGCATAGCGGCTCGATGGGCCGTTTTCGAGAACATCCCACCACCAGGAGTTCTGGCCTCCAACGGCCATGTGATTAGGAACGATATCGAGAACTTGACCGAGGCCGGAATGCGCCAGCGCGGTGCAGAATTGAGCATGCCCGGATGTGCCGCCGATCTCGTCGCTTACTCGCGTGTGATCGACTACATCATACCCGTGCTTGCTCCCTTTTACCGCCTGCAGATAGGGAGAGCAGTAGATAGTGGAAATGCCGAGCTCCGCAAGGTACGGAGTAACCGCCGCTGCGTCGAAAAACGTGAAATCTCCATTTAACTGAACGCGATAAGTCGACACAGGCGGGTTTCGTTTCATATGTACACTGCACCTTGGAGTTAGACCACGGCCCGACCATTTCCGAACATACCCTCGCAACTCGCGCCGGGCATTCTTTCCTGGCGTGAGAACTTCGGCAGCAAAAACTACACAGCTCCTGCCGGTCTGTGGCTGTCTTAACCCCGCGGCTCAGACAAGGCAACGGGTGCAGATCAGTGGCCGATGCCTGGCAAGGAGATTGCTGTTGGGTAAGCACCGGTATTCTCAAAAGGAGATTTCAAGTAATGAGGACCATCATTAAGCTTTTCATAATCTTCGGTTTAGGTTCGACGCTAAGCTTCGCCGAAACGTGGACTGGAAAGCTGGTTGACGCGGCTTGCAAGGACCGCAGCAAGCGGGGCAGCCAGATGACCGAATGCACGCCGAGCAGCGCCACGACATCCTTCGGGATTGAACTGGAGGACGGAAAGGTTTTGAAGCTGGACAGCACCGGCAACGCCAAGGCATCAGAGGCGATCAAGAGCGCCGGCACGAAATCCTCTATGCAGGCCACGGTGACCGGATCGCTGCAAGGTCAAACAGTCAAGGTTGAATCGATCGACATCCAGTAATCTCAGCCTCCGGAATGGCGCGCACAATTTCGAACGAGTTTTGTGCGCGCCGCCGGAGAGCGCAGAGCGAAAGAGTTTCGATAAAAGGGGGCGCCTTATCATGCAAGCCATTCGTATGCTGGCTTTGATCGGCCTCGCCTGTGTCGCCGCAAATGCCGACATTTTGAAGCTTCGAGACGGGAGAATGTACAACGGCGAGTTCCTCGGCGCAACGCGAACTGAGATCTGGTTTCAACGCGATGCTCCAGGAGATGTGCTGGGTGCGGCGGCCTATCCAATCGCTCAAGTGGAGAGCCTTACATTCGGCCCCGCATTGCGGCAGTCCAGGCGGTCTACAGGTTCAGCAACCGGGTCGTGCCTGGCTCCGCGCGGTGCCTTCAAAAAAGCCGCATCGAAGAATTCGGCCTGTACGGAGTCGCCGGGCTCGCGCAGCAAAACTCTTTAGAGCACCTTCGTGAACTCCGATACCGCGGAGCGCGAGGGTTCGCCTCACGTTTCCTGGGTAGAATCCCTGCCCTCTCTGTGGACTCCGCCACTGGCATTGTTCTTGCATTGTGCCTCAGCAGCGCGGTGGGACAGCGGAGTTCGCGTCCTCCCGATTCCCGAGAGCGCTTTGCGATAAGTGCAATATCGCGGAAGGGAAATGACTGCGATGCGAAAGCTCTCCCGGGCAACGTTAGTAGTATTCACCGTTACTCTTTTCTCCACCTCGCTGAAAGCACAACCGAAGATCGAAAATTATCAGGGCGGCGAAGTTTCGGCACAGGAAGTCCTGCTGAAGTTTCGTCATCCTGCTCCAGTCGCAGTCTCGCAGGCCCAGCGCGATCTGGATGCGGATAAGATCCACGTGGTGGGCGGGCCGGGCGGCGCGTACGCGTTCCACTCTCGCAGCAAGAATGTCGCGGCGATGCTGAACGTTCTCTCGAAACGTGGAGATCTGATATACGCCGAGCCCAACTATATCGTTCGCGGTGCGGCCACGCCAAACGATCCCAGCTTCACCCAGCTTTGGGGACTGAAGAATACCGGCCAGACCGTGAGTGGCGCCGCCGGCACACCCGGCGCCGACATTCATGCCACATCCGCATGGGACATGTCCACAAGTTCAACCAACACTGTCATCGCCGTGCTGGATTCCGGTATCGAATACACTCATCCCGACATCTCCGCGAACGTCTGGTCCGCGCCCGCCGCGTTCGGCGTGAACATCGGCGGCGCGATCGTGACCTGCGGCGCCGGCACTCACGGCTTCAACGTTCTGACCAGCGCGTGCGATCCGATGGACGACAACGGTCACGGCACCCATGTATCGGGGATCATCGGCGCCGTCGGAAACAACGGCGTGGGTGTTACCGGAGTGAATTGGACCGCGAGGATGATGGGCGTCAAGTTCCTCGATTCGACGTTCACCGGCACGGTGGCGGGCGCGATCAACGCGGTCGAGTTCGCGATCCAGGCCAACGCTGCGTTTGCAAATTCGGCGACTCCCATCAATGTGCGCGTGCTGAACATGAGCTGGGGAGGCCTCGGTTTTTCCCAGGCGTTCGCCGATGAAATCAACAAGGCCAATGCGAATAACATGCTTCTCGTAGCCGCGGCCGGGAATAGGAATCTAGACAACGACGTCAACCCGTACTATCCCTCCAGCTACAATGTGCCGAACATAGTCGCCGTCGCCTCCACGGACAGCAACGATAATCGGACATCCTGGTCGGATTACGGCGCCAGTACCGTTCACCTCGCCGCACCCGGTGAAAACATCTATTCGACGATGCTTGGCGGCGGCTACATGTTCCTGAACGGAACATCGATGTCCGCGGCTTATGTTTCCGGCGCCGCTCAGCTCGTTCTCTCGAAATGTTCTCTGGACACCGCCGGTCTGAAGAATGATCTGTTGAACAACGTCGATGCGCTCGCCGCCTGGTCGGGTCTCACCACCACAGCCGGGCGGCTGAACGTCGATAAGGCGATCCGCGCTTGCGGCGCCGGCGGCTTCACTATTTCCGCCAGTCCCTCGTCGCGCCTGGTTGCGGCCGGATCCAGCACGACTTATGACGTGACCGTGACTGCAGCCGGCGGTTTTGCCGGTACCGTCATTCTCAGCGCGGGCGGATTGCCGCAGAATGCGGCCGCGAGCTTCAGCCCCTCCTCGATCAATGGGTCCGGCTCCTCTACCTTGACCATTAGCGTGCCGACGGGAGCCTCAGGTCCGTTCACGGTGACGATCACCGGCGCCAGCGGCTCGGTGAGTGACAGCACCACCGCGAGTTTGTTTGTGGATGCGGGTCCGCCCTCGGTGGTTTCCGTGAGTCCTTCCTCCGGCAACGGCACTAGCCAGACGTTTAACTTTGCCGTATCGGATCCCGATGGTTCGGGCGACATCGCGGGTATCCACGTTCTGATCAACTCGTCTGTCAGCGGCACGAACGCTTGCTGGATGTACTATAACCAAGCCTCCAACGCGCTCTGGCTGGCCAACAACGACACCTCCAACTGGAACCAGATTGTGCTCGGCTCTGCCGGCACTGTTCAGAACAGCCAGTGCAGCGTCAATGGAGGCGCCGCCTCTGTAACAAACTCCGGAAACACCCTGACGCTGACGCTTCCGATCACGTTTACATCGACCTTCTCCGGGACCCAGACGATTTACGTAGACGCAACCGATAACGCAGGCCTCGACACCGGGTATCGGACAATGGGCACGTGGACAGTAGGGGCCGGCGGCGGTACGCCTGATTTTACGATTTCCGCGACGCCTGGCTCTCAGACGGTGGCGGCCGGCTCCAGCGCGCAATACGCGGTCACGATCGCGCCCATAAACAACTTCGGCGGCGCCGTGACGTTGACAGCGGCAGGATTGCCATCAGGCGCAACGGCGGCGTTCAATCCTGCATCGATTTCCGGCTCCGGCTCCACCACACTCACGCTCAACACTTCGAGCACAACTTCGCCAGGCTCCTACACGATAAGCATTACCGGCGCCAGCGGCACATTAAGCCATTCGGCTTCAGTCACGCTGACGGTTAACACCGCCGGGCCTCCGGCCGTTTCAGTGAACCCTTCCTCGGGCAGCGGCATGAGCCAGACCTTTAATTTTGTTGCCTCCGATGTAAGCGGCGCTAACGCCGTGAGCGGGATCAATATTCTCTTCAATTCTTATTTCGGCGGCACGAATGCTTGCTGGATGTACTACGACCACCCTTCCAACACCCTCTGGATGGCGAGCGATGACGCTTCCAACTGGAGCGCCGTCTCGCTCGGCTCTTCAGGCTCTCTACAAAACAGCCAGTGCAGCGTGAATGGAGGCGCGGTATCAGTGACGGTCTCGGGAAACAATCTGACGCTGACGATACCCATCGTGTTTACTTCTGCCTTCACGGGGACCCGCACCGTTTTCTTGCGCGCGCTCGACAACGCAGGCCTCGACAGCGGATATCAAGCTAAAGGCACTTGGGTAGTGCAGTAGTTCTTGGCAGGTATCAGAATTGGAAGGCTTTGGTTAAATCAATGCGAGCGCGCCCGCTTGAAACGGGCGCGCTCGCACGCCTATCAGAATTGGAAACGTAACGAAAGTTGCAGATTGCGTACGTCGTTCGCCTTGCCAGTGACCTTGCCGAACGTAGTGAGATTCGTTGGGTCGACGCCGACCCCGTTGCCGCTGCAGCCACCCGCGCCGACGTAGCACAGGTTGGGATGGTTGAAGGCGTCGAATGCCTCGGCGCGAAACTGGAAGGCTATGCGCTCGTTAATCGAAAACTTCTTGAACAAACCCAGGTTCCAGTTGTTGAAGCCAGGTCCATAGAAAACGTTGCGAGCGATGTTCTGAGTGACGAAAGTGCCGCTGGCAGGCGCGGAAAACTGGGTTGGCTTTCCGTCCGTACCTAATGGCACGGCAATCCAGTAACTGGGATCCGAAGCACCGTTCCGGGCAAACTGCTTGGTGTATTTGATATCACCCCCGTTGAACGCCCAGTACTGAATTGCGGAGCCGTTCATGCTGCCATCCTGACCGACATTGGCGTAGTCCTGGTTCCGGCCGACTTGGCCGGGGGCGCCGCTCTGGGCCTGGAAAATGCCGCTGACTTGCCAGCCGCCTATCAGCTTCCCGGCCATATTGGTCTTGCCACGGAAAAGCGGCAACTCGTAGAGGAAGTTGACGATCATCACGTGGCGGACGTCGAAGTCGGATGGAGCCCACAAGCCGTGAGCGTCATACGTGTTGGGGATGATGTCGCGCTGGTTGGACCCGTCATCCGAACTCTTGGAGTAGGTGTACGCCATGCCGAACAACAGGCCGCTAGTGAACCGGCGGTTCCAGGCAATCTGGAGTGCGTTGTAGCGAGAGCTGGCGATATTGTCCGTTTCGCGAATCGAGTTGTAACCTTTGTACGGACGGAGTGCGTCGAGGTTTACGCCGGGGTTTGCCGCTACAACCGCCGGCGTCGGCTGATTGATGTCGGCCTCGCGCTGTTGGTGCAAACCGCGGCGGCCCACGTAGCCCACACTCAGGATCGACTTCAAGTAGAACTCGCGCTCCACCGTGAAGTTCCAGTTGTAGGCTTCCGGATTCTTGAAGTCCCGGCTCTGAGTGGTAACGGTGAGCGGCAGGCTGTTGGCCGAAGTTCCGCCAGGGTTGTCGGCGTTGCCGAACGATACATTGGCGGTAGGCTGGAATGGCGGGTTGCCGCCCAGGAAGATCGAATCGCTAACGCCAAGACGGGTGAAGAACCGGCCTGCTCCCGTCCGGATGACCGTCTTGTCGTTCAACTGGTAGGCGATACCCAAGCGCGGCTGCCATTGGCCCCACCGGATGTTTGAGTAGTAGTCGGGATATGTGCCGCCACGGTGGAGATAGTCGAAAGTTCCTGCCGTGGCCTCGGGGAATCGTCCTTTGCCTGAGTCGGGGAAGGCGCTGCCCGGAATCACCATGCCATTGAAGCGGTCACCGGACCCCGAAATTGTTCCGCTCTTCGGATCCACGGTTACGGCTTTGCTCGGGTCATAGAGCACCGGGTCGAACACAATCTGGTTTCCCCACAGCGCCTTGTACGGGACGATCACGGTGTAACGAACGCCATAGTTGACGGTCAACCGCCGGTTGACCTTCCATGAATCCTGCGCGAAGGGTTCGTACGAGGACCCGCGAAAGATGGTGTATGCTCGCTGCCCGAGTTCTGAATAGCTGTCGAACAGGCCCATCGCGACGTTCGAAATCGCGTTGCCGCTGCTAGGCTGCCCGGACCGTGTGTCGGTGAAATTGAACTGGCCGTTCTGATTGTTCGTGCAGGTTGGGCAGGCGCTGACGTTGATTTCGTCGTTGTCGTTTTCGCCCGAGCGCTCGAAGTAGAAGCCAAACTTGAATGTGTGGCTGCCCTTAATCCAGGAGAAGCTGTCCGTCAGGGTGTATATCGGGCCGGATGAGTGGGATGGATAAGGTCCACCGGTCAGCCCGTTCAGGCCCGTGACATTCGCTGTCGGAATGCGGTTCGGAATCAACTTTCCCGTCGGGAAGATGTATGGGTAGTTGAGTCCCACCGTCGTTCGATCGAGGAAGTGGGCCGTGTCCACAGGGATGTACACGTCATCCAGGCTGACCGTGGCCAGCGCTTCGTTCACCAGGTTCGGCGAGATGATCCAGACGTGATCGAGCGAGTTGGTCTGGTTCGGACGGTTGAAGAATTTGGGGGTCTCCGTTGGCGTGCCATCCAGGGGCTGATATTCGAAGAAAGCGTAATTGTTCCGGCGGAACTGGAGGCGCTGCTTGTCCGTGAGGTTCATATCGACAGCCAGCGTGTCCTTGCGCTGGTTCTGCGGGTGCAGAGCCGTGACGTAGTAATTATTGTTGCCGTTGATAAAGCTTGCCAGATCCGGGGCCGGATAGGCCTTGAGGATGCCAAGACCGTTCTGGCTGAGCAGCGATTTGGGGATGAGATTTCCGGCAATGGGCTGGCCCGTAGTGGGATCTTTGAGTTGAACCACCTTGCCAAGAATGTTCGGAGGCGTGTTCGTGAGCAACTCACTGAAATCCCCCTGGCGCATCTTGAGCGTAGGCACGATCCAGTTCGCACTGTCTGTGAACCGGTACCTCACCCATTCCTGTCCCCAGTACCAAAAGAACTTGTTCTTGTCCTTGTTGAACTTGTTGGGAATGTAGAAAGGCCCGCCGGCGTTATAGCCGAACTGGTTGTAACG
>Ga0066709_100004363_pt1 | contig 11260 bp, 11 predicted proteins | sample GraSoiAngelo_158_FD_79665 | JGI IMG/M metagenome (GOLD analysis project Ga0066709, IMG submission 79665) | Grasslands soil microbial communities from the Angelo Coastal Reserve, California, USA - 14_1009_16_30cm | ecosystem: Environmental > Terrestrial > Soil > Grasslands | place: USA... | reverse complement strand
TCGCGCAGCCCGTCACCGACGAGGTTGATGGCCAGCACCGTGGCGGCCAGGAACAGGCCGGGGAAGAGGATGATCCAGAAGGCCAGCTGCACGTAGGTCTTGCCCTCGGCCATGATGTTGCCCCACGACGGGATGTGCGGCGGCGTGCCGGCGCCGAGGAACGACAGGTACGCCTCGAAGAGGATCGCGGAGGCGCAGATGTACGTGGCCTGCACGACGAGCGGCGCCACCAGGGCGGGGAGCACATAGCGGACCAGGATGCGCGGCGTGCCCACGCCGAGCGCGCGCGCCGCCTCCACCATCGTGTGCTCGCGCAGGGAGAGGACCGAGCCGCGCACCAGGCGGATCACGCGCGGGATCTCCGGAATCACGAGCGCGATGACGACGTTGCGCGCGCTCCCGCGCAGCATCGCCATCAGGGCCAGCGCCAGCAGGATGGCGGGAATCGCCATGAGGCCGTCCATCACGCGCATCATGACGGCGTCGAGCCGGCGATAGAAGCCGATGACGAGGCCCAGCGTGGTACCGAGAGCCAGGCTGAGCACGGCCACGCAAGCGCCGACCACCAGCGAGATGCGCGCGCCGTAGAGCGTGCGCGTGTAGACGTCGCGGCCGAAGTGATCGGAGCCGAACCACCGCGCGGCCGACGGCGGCTGCAGCCGCTGCGCGGGCCTCATCTGGAGCGGGTCGCCCGTCCCCCACCACGGCGCCAGCACACCGCTGAGCACGACGAGGACCAGCACCACGATCCCCGCCGTGAACATCGGCTGGCGCGTGACGAGACGCCTGAGCCGCGCGGCCAGCCCCGCCGCCGCCGCGCGGTCCTCGGCCAGCGACGGTGGGCGCTCGAGATCAGCGACGCGAACCGACACGGGATCCCGTCACGCGGCCGGCGAGCGCGGCCTCGTCCTTCCACTCGAGCAGGTAGACGAACTCCACCCGCTCGTGCGCCCGGCTTTCCCACATGTCGACGATGCGCAAGCCGTGCCGCCGCATCAGGCGCGCCGCATGATCGCGAAACCGCGCGTGGAACGCCCCCTTGTTCTTCTCGAAGATCTCGTAGATCCGCAGTTGGTGGATCATTCGTCGTGGGGGGCCCCGAAATGGCCCCCCACCCCCCCCAAACGTTCGGGGCGCCCCGGCGCAGCCGTGGCGCCCCTCTGTTTCGCCCTTAGTTCGTGGGGGCCCCGAAATGGCCCCCCATCCCCCAAACGTTCGGGGCGCCCCGGCGCAGCCGTGGCGCCCCTCTGTTTCGCGCTTAGTTCGTGGGGGGCCCCGAAATGGCCCCCACCCCCCCAACGTTCGGGGCGCCCCGGCGGAGCCATGGCGCCCCTCTGTTTCGCGCTCTGTTTCGCCCTTAGTACCTTATCCGTGGGTCCAGGACGACGTAGAGGACGTCGACCACGAGGTTGATGAGCACGTAGACGCCGGAGACGACGAGAAGGACGCCCTGGATCACCGGGTAGTCGCGCCGCACGATGGCGTCTACCGTCAGGCGGCCCAGGCCGGGCAGCGCGAACACGCTCTCGGTCACCACGGCGCCGCCGATCAGCAGCGCGAAGCCGATGCCGATGATGGTCACTACCGGCAGCGAGGCGTTCTTCAGCGCATGGCGGATGAGCACCCAGCGCGGCGCCAGGCCCTTGGCGAAGGCCGTGCGGATGTAGTCCTCTTCCAGCACGCCCAGCATGCTGGCGCGGGTCATGCGCGCGATGAGCGCCATGTAGACGAGCGACAGCGTCAGCGCCGGCAGGATCAGGTGGCTGAAGAACGGCCACAGCCCGCTCGCCATCGGGAGATAGCCCTGGACCGGCAGCCAGCCGGCCGTGATCGCGAAGACGTAGACGAGGATGAAGCCGAGCCAGAACGTCGGCATCGAGAACCCCGAGACGGCGAATACCATGACCGCGCGATCGATCCACGAGCCGCGCCGCCAGGCCGCCACCACGCCGGCCGGCACCCCGATGCCCACGCTGATGAGCATGGCGAACAGGGTCAGCCAGATGGTGGTGGCCGCGCGCTGGCCGATCAGCGTGGCCACGGGCAACCCCGAGAAGATCGACGTGCCGAGATCCCCGCGGACGATGCGGCCGAGCCAGATCCCCACCTGGACGTGGAAGGGCTGGTCCAGGCCGAGCCGCGTGCGGATGCGCGCGATGTCGTCACCGGTGGCGTAGTCGCCGGCGATGATGACGGCGGGATCGCCCGGCGTCACGTGGAGCAGCGCGAAGACGGCGAGCGCCACGACCACCATCACGGGAATCGTGGCCACCAACCGGCGGAGGATCTCGGCCAGCATGGCCCGCTCCAGCGTCAGGCGATCGACACGTTCCAGAACAGCGGCGCGATGAACTTCAGGATGCCGTTCACGTTCTTGCGGAACGCGGTGGGCTGCATCCATTCGCCCCACGGCACGTAGGCCACCTCGTCGAGCGCGACCTTCTGGACCTCCTCGGCGAGCTGCTTGCGGCGCGGCTGATCGGTGGCGCGCACGAAGTCGGTGATGAGCTTCTCGAGCTGCGGGATCTCCGGCCAGCCGAACCAGGCGCCCGGCCCCGCGCCCGACACGCCGAAGTGCACGGCCGGGTGCATGACGTCGGCCGCCATCCACCACGTGTGCAGCACGTTCCAGCCGCCCTTGTCCGGCGGATCCTTCTTCGCGCGCACGGCCAGGCCCGTCGACCAGTCCATCGCCTTGAGATCCACATTGAAGCCGGCCGCCGTCATCAGCTCGCGCGTGACGAGGGCCGCCGCGTTCAGAAATCCGATATCGATGATGTGCACGACCGTCACCGGCCGGCCGTCGTAGCCCGACTCCTTCACGAGCTGCCGGGCGCGCTCCATGTTCTGCCGGTCGAGCCCCTCGGCGCCGGCCTTGCTCGCGTAGGGGCCGGCGCAGGCGAACACGCTCGCGCACGTGCGGAAATACTTGGAGACACCGATGGCGGCCTGCAGGTACGTCTCCTGGCTCATCATGTGCAGCAGCGCCTGCCGCGCCTTCTTGTTGTTGAAGGGCGGGTGCAGGTGATTGGGCCGCAGCCAGCCCTGCGTGCCGAGCGCGTCGGGCAGGAAGGTCGACAGCGCCGAGTTCTGCTCGACCTTGGCGATGAAGTCGATCGGCGGGATCTCCCACCAGTCGATCTCGCCCGCCGCCAGCGCGGCCGCCGCGGTGGCCGCGTCCGGCATGTAGCGCCACACGACCTTGTCGAGATGGACCCGCTTGCCGCCGGCGGAGCCACTGGGCGCCTCGTTGCGCGGCACGTAGTCGGCGTGCTTGACGTAGACGACCTGGTTGCCCGGCTGCCACTCGTCCTTCACGAAGCGGAACGGCCCCGAGCCCACGATCTCCTTGATCTGCTCGTCGGCGGACGTGGCCGCGATGCGGGCCGGCATCATGAACGGCACGTTGCTCGACGGCTTGCCGAGCGCCTCCAGCACGGGCCCGAACTTCTCGCCGAGCTCCAGCGTGAACGTCTTGCGGTCGGCGGCGGCCAGCCTGGGGCCATGCGCCGCCAGCAGGCGCCCGAAGCGGTCCTTCTTCATCCAGCGCTTGAGCGACTCCACGCAATCCTCGGCGACGACGGGCTGGCCGTCGTGCCACTTGAGCCCGTCGCGCAGCGTGAAGCTGTACTTCATGCCGTCGCGCGAGACGCTGTGCCTGTCCACCATCTGCGGGCGCACCTGCAGCTTCTCGTCGGTGCCGAAGAGCGTGTCGTACACGAGGTAGCTGTGGTTGCGCGTGATGTAGGCCGTCGTCCACACGGGGTCGAGGATCTTCAGATCGGCCTGGGCCACGAAGCGGAGCGTGCCGCCGGCCTTCTGCGCGTGGACCGACGGGGCGGCGAGGGCGGCGGCGGTGGCCGTGGCGCCGGCGAGGAACTGGCGGCGGTCGAGCTGCGTCATCTCGGCGCCCCTCCTGCGAGGCGTGAGCGCTGTGCCGGGCGAGCGTGCAGTGGCGCCGATAGTAGCACGCCGCGCCGCGGCAGGGTTCGAGTGGCGGCTGCGAAATCCCTCAGGTACACTGCGGGTGTCTGGTCGAGCGGCCCATCAGGGTCCCATCGTGCATCAGACCGCGTCGCCGGTAGGGTCTTCCGCGTGCTGGGACGTGCAGTGGAGCGGAAGGTCTTGAAGGAGACGCGTTCATGGCTCAGAAACTTTTCGTCGGTGGTCTCCCCTTCGCCACGTCCAACGAGCAGCTTCGCGACCTCTTCGCCGAGGTTGGTGAGGTGGCATCCGCGACCGTGGTGACCGATCGTGACACGGGCCGCTCGCGCGGCTTCGGCTTCGTCGAGATGGCGACGCCCGAGGCTGCCGACGAGGCGATCAATCGCCTCAACGGTCGCGACTTCGAGGGGCGCCGGCTCCAGGTCGAGAAGGCCAAGGCCTCGCCCGCGGGCGGCGGCCGGCCGGCTCGCTCGGGTGGCGGCGGCGGCTTCGGTCGGAGCGGCGGCCGCTGGTAAGCGCTCGCTGGTAACAACGTACAGGGGACCGGGGTGACCCGGTCCCCTGTGGCGTTTGTCGCCTACTTCTTCTCCTGCGCCACGGCGGCCTCGGCCGCCTGGAACCCGATCTTGCTGTGCGTGCCGTCGCAGAAGGGCTTCTTCACGGACCCGCCGCAGCGGCACAGCGCGATCCGCGGCTGCCCGCCGGTGTCGATCTTGTTGCCGTTGACGTCGACGAGCTCCACGTCGCCCTCCACGAGATAGGGGCCATTGGGTCGGATGGTGATCTTCACCGCCATGCGCGTCCTCCCTGCCGCAGAGTTGAAATCCGGCTCACGATAGCACGGCGGTACACTGGGGACCGGATGCGCGCCCCCGGAGACATCCTTCTCATCGCGTGTTACGAGCTGGGCCACCAGCCGCTCGCCGTGGCCTGGCCCGCGGCATTCCTCGAGCGCGCCGGCTATCGTCCTTCCGTCCTCGACCTGTCCGTCGAGCCGCTCGACGCGGAGAAGGTCGCGCGCGCTCGCCTGATCGCCGTGTCGGTCCCCATGCACACGGCGTTGCGCCTCGGCGTGACAGTCGCCGCGAAGATTCGCGAGATGAACCCGAGCGCCCACGTCTGCTTCTACGGTCACTACGCTGCCCTGAACGCCGCCGAGCTCCTCGACACCTGCGCCAACAGCGTCCTGGCTGGAGAAATGGAAGCCCAGCTCGTCGATCTCGTGGGCGAGATGGAGGCGGCTCACGCGACATCGCAGGCGGTGCCCGGCTCGGCCGCGCTCGCCGCCGCCTCGCGCGCCGTCCTCGGCAAGCTCGCCTTTCCCGTGCCGGCGCGCAGCGCGCTGCCGTCGCTGAAGAAGTACGCGCGCATGGAGCGCGATGGCCGGCAGGAGATCGCCGCGTATGTCGAGGCGAGCCGGGGATGCAAGCACGTGTGCCGCCACTGCCCGATCCCACCGGTCTACGGCGGCCGGTTCTTCGTGGTGCCGGTGGAGACCGTGCTCGCCGACGTGCGCCAGCAGGTGGCCGCCGGCGCCGCCCACGTGACGTTCGGCGATCCCGACTTCCTCAACGGCCCACGCCACGCGCTGGCGGTGGCGCGCGCGCTGCACGCCGAGTTTCCGGCGGTGACGTTCGACTTCACGGCCAAGGTCGAGCACCTGATGCGCGAGCGCGCGCACCTCGCCGAGCTCGCCGCGCTCGGCTGCGCCTTCGTGGTATCCGCGGCGGAGTCGCTCGACGACCGCGTCCTCGGTTATCTCGCCAAGGGCCACACGCGCGCGGACCTCGTGGCGGCGCTGCGGGCGACGCGGGCGGCGGGGATCGCGCTCCGGCCCACGTGGGTCGCCTTCACGCCATGGACGACCCTCGAGGGGTATCGCGAGTGGCTCGACTTCCTGGCCGGGGAGGCCCTCGTCGATCACGTCGATCCGGTCCAGTACGGCATCCGCCTCCTGGTGCCGCCCGGCTCGCTGCTCCTGGAGCTGCCCGAGATGCAGTGTCACCTGGGCGAGAAGGTGCCCGGCGGCTTCCACTATCGCTGGACCCATCCCGATCCGCGCGTGGATCGCCTCGCCGGCGACGTGGCGGCGCTGGTGGCCGACGCCGCCGAGCGCGACGAGGACGCCGCCGTGACCTTCGAGCGCGTGCGCGCGCTGGCGGCGGCCGCCGCGGGCGTGGCGCCGCCACCGCCCCTGGCGCTGCCGCCCGATCGCCGCCGACCGCCGCGGCTCACCGAGCCGTGGTTCTGCTGAGCCGAGCCCACCCAGGGCCAGTTGGCCCTGTCTCTCACTGAAGGGGAACCCTCGCAGGGTTCCTCCGTCCCATTTTGATTGAAGGGGAACCCTAGAAGGGTTCCCCCTTCCCCTCCCTTGGCCGGCGCCCGATCTGCGAGTAAACTACCGGTTTAGAGGTGATGCCATGAGCGATGATCTGAAGGGCCGGGTGCAGGAGCTGATCGACACGATGATCAACCCGGCCGTCGCCGGGCACGGTGGGTTCGTCGAGCTGATCGACGTCCAGGACAACCGCGTCTATCTCCAGATGGGCGGCGGCTGCCAGGGCTGCGGCGCGGCGGACATCACGCTCAAGTCGGGCATCGAGCGCCTGATCAAGGAAGAGATCCCGGAAGTGGCCGAAGTCCTCGACACCACCGACCACTCCTCGGGCACCAACCCCTACTACCAGGCCGGCAAGGCGTAGCCGCGCCGGCGATATCGTCGTGCAGCGGCTGCTGCTGCTCCTGCCGACGACGACGTACCGCACGCACGACTTCCTCGATGCCGCCCGCACGCTGGGCGTCGAGGTCGTCTGTGCCTCCGACGAGCCCAGCACCTTCGAGGCCCACGCCCCCGACAATCTCCTGACGCTCGACTTCGCCGATCCCGACGCCGCCGCCGCCAAGGTGGCCGCGCTTGCGGACCGTCGCCCGCTGTCAGCAGTGGTCGGCGTGGACGACCTCACGGCGGTAGCGGCCGCCGCCATCGCCGAGCGGCTGGGGCTGCGTGCCAGTGGCCGGGCGGCCGTGGCGGCGGCGCGCGACAAGTACCAGATGCGCCAGTGCCTGGCCGCGGCGGGCGTGCCGATCCCGCGCTTCCGGCGGATCGCGCTCAAGGACGACCCGTTCCTGGCCGCGCGCGGCGTGGCGTTTCCGTGCGTGCTCAAGCCGCTCGCGCTGTCGGCCAGCCGCGGCGTGATCCGCGCCAACAACGTCGATCAGTTCATCGCGGCGTTCCGTCGCATCGTCGCCCTGCTCGCGCGTGACGACGTGGAGGCCAGCGGCGACGCGGCGCAATTCCTCCTGGCCGAGGAGTACCTGCCCGGCATCGAGGTCGCGCTGGAAGGCCTGCTGATCGGCGGCACCTTCCACGCGCTGGCGCTCTTCGACAAGCCCGATCCGCTGGAGGGCCCCTTCTTCGAGGAGACGATCTACGTCACGCCCTCGCGGCTGCCCGCGGCGACGCAGGCGGCAATCGAGCGCGTCAGCGCCGACGCCTGCGCGGCGCTGGGGCTCGGCGAGGGCCCGGTGCACGCCGAGCTGCGGGTGAACAACGACGGGCCGTGGGTTCTGGAGGTGGCCGCCCGCTCCATCGGCGGTCTCTGCTCGCGCACCCTGCGCTTCGGCACCGGCATGACGCTGGAGGAGATCATCCTGCGTCACGCCCTCGGCTGGCCGATCGCCTCGCTGGCGCGCGAGCGCCGGCCGGCGGGCGTGATGATGATTCCGATCCCGCGCGCCGGCCGCCTGGCCGCCGTGCGCGGCACCGAGGCGGCCGGGGCGGTGGCCGGCGTCGAGGAGGTCGCGATCACGGCGCACGTCGGCCAGGACGTCGTGCCGTTGCCCGAGGGCTGGCAGTATCTCGGTTTCATCTTCGCGCGCGCCGAGACGCCGGCCGCCGTCGAGGCCGCGCTCCGCGACGCGCACGCCCGCCTTTCCTTCGAGATCGCGTAGTTCGAGATCGCCTCGGCCGCTGCTTCGTACGATTTTCACTCGCAGCGGCTGCCGCTCGGGGGCCTCGTTTTTGCTCCTCGCCACCGGAGCAGTTCGATCCCCGAAGGAGGACCCATGAAGAAGGTCATCTTTGCGTTCTTGGTCGCGGTCATCGGTCTGGCCCCGGCACTGGCCGCCGCGCAGGCGGCTGGTGGTGCATGTGGTACTGGCGCTGCCGGCGGCGCGTCCGGCGCCGCGGGTGCGGGCACGTCCGGCACCGGCACGTCCGGCGCCGGCACGTCCGGCGCAGGCACGTCCGGCACCACCGGGACCGGCGGTTCGACGGGCGTCAGCGGCAGCAGCACCGGCACATCGGGCAGCGATACGACGAGCGGCACCGGCGCCTCCGCCCCGAGCGGCTCGTCCTCCTCCGATCGTGGCAGCGCGCCCTCGGCAAGCCCGTCCTCGGGCACCTCGAGTGGCGTGTCGTCCGGAAGCTCGGACTCGATGGCGCAGTTCACGACGCAGGCCGACTGCGAGAAGGCCGGCGGCAAGTGGAGCACGGTCGGAAACAAGTGCTCGGTGAAGGACAAGGAGACGACGAAGTAGTCGCGAAGGGCGTGGATCAGCGATCTGGCGGGGTATTCCTCGCCAGATCGCCCACGAGCCGGGCGAGCTCGTCCAGCCTGATCGGCTTCGTCATGTAGGCATTGAACCCCGCCTCGAGAGCGGCGGCCGCCGCGAACTCCTCGTAATAGGCCGTGATCGCGATGGCGGGAATCCGGCTCCCGCGCTCCGGCGGCAGCGTGCGCATGCGCCGCATGAACTGCAGCCCATCCACTCCCGGCATGGACAGGTCGCAGATGAACACGGTGGGCACGAACTCGGCGAGATCGGCCAGGGCCTGGTCGGCCGACTGGTAGACCGTGACCATGGCCGCGCAGTGGATGAGCACCTCGCTCACCATCGTGCGGGTGTCGCAGTTGTCCTCGATCAGGAAGACGTGGATCCCGGCGAGGTCGGGCCAGGGCGACGGGGCGCGAGGCGCGGCGGCGTTCTTTCGCTCCTCGTCCTGCTTTTCCACAGTTGCCCCCGACTCGAAGGCCTTCAAGTTCAGGGCCACACCGATCCTACGTAATTCTACCTAGATGCGACTCAGGGTAACTGAGTGCACCGGCGGCCGGTTGCCACCTCTGCGAAAATCATTTCCCTTGCCGCCAGCCGCGGCGACGTATCTATTTGACGTATCTATTTATAGTCGCCGCTGGCGGGAGCCGGCCTAGCGCGTGACGGCTGCCGTGGGCAGCAGGGGGCAGCCGGGCGGCGAGACGGCCAGCTTCTTCTCGATGATCCCCGTGGCGTAGCGCTCGAGGTAGTGGGTGATCGTCTCCACGCGGATCTTCACCGAGCCGGCCGGCTTGGTGGAGTCCAGGTCCTGGAACGAGAAGAACAGCGTGCCCGAGCGCTCGACGATCTGCTGGACCGGCGTGTAGGTCGGCTGGTCCATCCCGCACTCGTAGGACGACATCCGGATGACGCAGGCGATCCAGGGGATCCGCGCGGCCACCTTGGCGCCCCACAGGATCTCGTTGGTGTTGCTGGAGTAGGACGACTGCCACACGTCGTTGATGTCGAACGCCGACTTGATGTGGCCGGCCTTGATGTCGTCGCCGAACGCCCAGTCCATGAGGTCCTGGTCGATGGGGAAGTACTGCATCCAGAGGATCGGGTAGCCATAGGCCTGGATGTCCACCTCGATCTCGTGGCCGATGCCGGGATCCATGTGGTACGGCCGCGCCACCACCATGAGGCAGGCGCGGTTCTCCCGCGCGCACCACTCGAGCACCTCGCGGCCCTTCCGCCGCAGCTTCTCGTTGAAGGCGGTCAGGGCCTTGTAGCCGGCGTCCACCGCGCGGGCCATCTCCTCGCGGGTGAGGCCCGGCAGCGCGTCCTTCATCCCTTCCCAGAGCTGCTTGGGCACCAGCAACGGCTCGTCGAGCGACACGAACGGCGTGACGTACTTGATGCCGGCCTCGGCGAAGACGTCGGACTCCTTGAGGAAGCCCGCCTTGAGGTTCTCCGGCGCCGCCATCACCCGCGGGCACGTCAACGTCTTGGCCACGTGGCCGCTCAGGAACGAGGGCAGCGTGTAGATCATCGGGGAGAGCAGGATGTCGAGCTTCTGCTTCTGGCCGAAGACCAGCTCGCCGTAGTGCCCGGACATGCACTTGACCGGGTAGCAGCAGTCCACGGTGCCGCGGCCCTTGCCGAACTGACGTCCCTGCTCCTCGGAGGTGTCCGAGGAGAAGATGATGTTGCGCTGATCGAAGCCGAGCGCGCCGAGGAGACCCATCCAGAACTGATGGGTGTTCCAGAGGTTCAGGACGCGGGGGATCCCGACCCGGAGCTTACTCCGCGACGGCGGCGGCGCTGACCCGGCGGAACCCGTCCTTCCGAACCATTTCGGCAACGTTAGGGTACTCACGCTTGACCTCCTCGAGCTTGGCCTTCACCACCCGCATCTCGTTGACGTCCTCGACGAGGCCCTTGGGACACGAGTTGCCGCTGATGACGCGCTCGTAGCCCTCCGCCAGCTTCAGCTTGCTCCACGAGCGGCCCTTGCCGCCGGGGAGCGCCACGTCGATGAAGGTGCGGGTGCAGTTGATCGGACACCACTTGCAGACCGTCTCGGCGCTGGTCGTGGTCGTGTAGGTGAGGCCGGCGATGGTGGCGAAGCCGCGGAAGGTCGAGGCCGTGCCGTTCTTGCGCCAGTCGGCCGCGCACAGCGCGGCGCCGATCGCGCCCGCCTCGCCGGAGTAGGGGTGCAGCACGACCTCCGCCTCCGGCACCTTGCCGCGGATGAAGTCGACCTGTGCCTTCACCACCGCCATGTTGCGATGGGTGCCGCCCTGGAGCACGAACTTGCGGCCGGCCGCGCGGAGATTCTGCAGCTGCCCGGCGTAGACCCACACGTTGATGGGCAGCACCGCGGCCAGCGCGGCCATGATCTCCTCGGCCGACCAGCCCTTGCGCTGCTGGTTCACGATGTCCGACTGGAGAAACACACCGCAGCCCATGGCCAGCGTCGGCATCGCCTTGGCCTCGAACGCGCGGTCGGCGTAGGTCTCGAGCGGGATGTTGTACCGCTCGGCCACGCCCTGCAGGAAGGCCCCATTGCCCGACGAGCACTGCGAGTTCAGCCGGAAGTCGGCGACGGTGCCCTGGCGCAGGATCATGATCTTGACGTCGGTGCCCCCCACGTCGCAGATCACGTCGGCATCGGGATAGAAGTGCAGCGCGGCCGTGGCGTGGGCCACCGTCTCCACGACGCCGACGTCGGCGCCCAGCACGTCCTTGAGCAGGTCCTTGCCGTAGCCCGTCAGCG
>Ga0066709_100004362_pt1 | contig 11261 bp, 8 predicted proteins | sample GraSoiAngelo_158_FD_79665 | JGI IMG/M metagenome (GOLD analysis project Ga0066709, IMG submission 79665) | Grasslands soil microbial communities from the Angelo Coastal Reserve, California, USA - 14_1009_16_30cm | ecosystem: Environmental > Terrestrial > Soil > Grasslands | place: USA... | reverse complement strand
CCGGTTCTGCAGGATCGCGTCTCCCGCGGCCCACGCGTCGGCGTTGGTCCCGCCGTGCCCGTATTTGTATGCGCACGCGAGCGCCGCGGAGTCCACCGCGTCCTGGATGTACCGGCGCTCGGAGTAGAAGCGGCCAACGTCGACGCCCAGGGCGGCGAAGCCCATGAGCACAGTGAACATGAGGGCAACGAGCACAACGGTCTGGCCTGCGTCATCGCGTGCGAATCGAACCCTTCCCACTTGTGTGCCGATGCTAACGAGAGAAGAGCGGATCGCGCGAGGGGCGGAGCTTCGGTTGTTACGTCGCAGAAACTGCTCTGTCACCGCGTGAACTGTGTGGCACGGGTGATAGCGGCACAACCCGTATTGAGGTAGGGCGTTAGTACTGCCCCGAGAGGGGGAGACCCCTGGCTCCCATATACGTCTGGATGCCTGCCACCTACAAATCATCCACCGCACGTTGGGTCGTGTGGTGAGGTGGAACAAGGATGCGCGGTATTAATAGGGTCTTTGGGCCGGCAGTGGCACTCATCATCTTTTCGCTCACGGCTGCCGTCTCGATCGCCAACGCTTTCCCAGGGCAGACGACGCGGGTCTCAGTGGACTCCGCTGGCGTCCCTGCGAACGCGGGCGCGACGAACGGCGTTCTTTCCGCGGACGGTCGGTACGTGGTGTTCCAGTCGAGCGCGACGAACCTCGTCGGCGGCGTGAGCGGCACACAGGTGTACCGCCACGACCGGGTGGGAGGCGCGACGCTCTTGGTGAGCGTTGCCTCAAACGGGAATCCCGGCAACAACGTCAGTCGCGATCCCTCGGTCTCGGCCAACGGCCGCTATGTCGCGTTCGCTTCATTCGCGACCGATCTCGTCGATGGCGACACGAATGGCACGAGCGACGTATTCGTGCGTGACGTGCAGACGGGCACGACCGCGCTGGTGAGCACGGCCGGCCTGCCGGCCGACGGCAGCAGCGGCCTGAGCGGCTTGTCGGGCGCGCGCGAGATCTCGGACGACGGCCGCTACGTCGCGTTCACCTCATTCGCGACGAACCTCACGAGTGGCAGCAACAACGGTAGGCAGCAGATCTACGTGAAGGACATGACGACCAGTGCTGTGGTGCGTGCGTCGGTCAATGAGGCAACGGGCGAGGCCGGTGACCGGACCAGTCAGACGCCGGCGATCTCCGGCAACGGCCAGGTGGTCGCGTTCCGGTCGGAGTCGACGAACTTCTCGCCGCTCTCGATCTCCGGTGTCACCCCAGAAATATTCACGCGTGACCTCGTCGCCGGCACGACGACCCTCGAGTCACCGGGCGCCGCGGCGACCGGGCGCAGCTCAACGACCCCGGTGCTGTCATTCGACGGGCGCTACCTGGCATTCGAGTCGACGGGCGTGCTCGACCTACGCGACCTCGACAATGGCACGCAGGACGTCTATCTACGTGACCGGGTCGCCGGCACGACCGTGCTCGCATCACTCTCGACCGTCGCGCTTCCGGGCGCGACCAGCTCGAGCCCGTCGATCTCCGGCGACGGCCGCTGGGTCGGCTTCCAATCGCTCGACGACCAACTGGTCGTCGGCGATCTGAACGGTCTGTTCGACGTGTTCCTCTACGACCGCACCACGGAGGCCATCAAGCTCGTCTCTTTGAACGACGCGGACGAGCAGGCCAATGCGGCGAGCTTCGGTCCGTCGGTCTCGTTCGATGGGCAACTCGTTCTCTTCGGCTCGACCGCGTCGAACCTCGTGACCTCGCCGGCCAGCACCGGTAACCAGCTCTACGTTCGCAATGTCGTTTCGAACCAGGCGCCGGTGCTGCCGGCGTTCGGTGGGGATGTCACGCTCACGGAGGGCCAGTCGATGCACCTGACCTGGCAGTTCAGCGATAACGACGCATCGACGTCGTGGACGGCGACCGTCAACTACGGCGACGGCTCGGGCAAGCAGCCGCTCGCGCTGAACGTGAACAAGACGTTCGTGCTCGATCACCTCTACGCGTCGGGCGCGTACGACCTGACCGTCGAGGTCACCGACGACGCCGGTGCGACGGGTTCGCTCGTCATCCATGTCGTCGACACCAACGTCGCTCCGACAGTGAGCCTGCCCGCGACGGTGAATCTCGCGTTCTCACTGACGCTCGACAGCTCTGGCACGTTTACAGATCCCGGATCGAGCGAGACATATTCGGCGACCGTCAACTACGGCGACGGCTCGGGCACGCAGGTGCTCCCGCTTGTCGGTGGCTCGTTCACGCTCCATCACGCCTACACGACCGCCGGCAGTTATAGCGCCGACGTGAATGTCACGGACAGCAACGGCGGCTCGACCACGGCGACCATGACGGTCAAGGTCGGCGGCTACAGCTACGCGTGGCTCGATCCGGTGGGCGACACGTTCGTCGTTGGCCGGAACCTGCCGGTGAAGTTCACCGTGGACGGACCCGACGGCTCGTTCGTCCTCGACGAAAGCGTCCGCGTGGACGTGATCGACGCGTCGGGCAATGTCGTCGCCGGTCCGTATCTCTTCGGCGACCAGCCAAGCCGGTCGGTCGTGGTGAGCAACGGCTCTTACCACGTGAACGTTGACACGAGGAGCCTCTCGGCCGGTATGTACTGGCTGCGCGCGCAGTTCTCGTCGCCAACCCTCACCGGTGAGTTCACGCTCGGAACGACGGGCACAGCCGCCGCCGGCACGACCAGTACGACAAGCGTCAAGACGACCCGCTAAAAGGCTGGGTACTGCCCCGACCGGGGGAGAAGCACGGGGGATCGCCGTTTACGGCGATCCCCCTGTTAATTAGCAGCCATGAAGACGACACGTAGGCGCTCTATCACCATCGCGGTCCTCGCGAGCACGCTCGCTGTCACCGGCGTCGCGGGAGCGTTCGACGCGCCGACACACCCACGCACCACGCGCGAGTCCGTGAGCTCCACGGGCGCGCCCGCGGTCGGCACGGTGCTTCCCGGTGTGATCTCCGCGAATGGCCGCTACGTCGTCTTCACCTCGACCGCTACGAACCTCGCTGGGGTGTCAGGCGCCAACGTCTACCGCCACGACCGCACCGCCGGTACGACGGTGCTCGTCACCGTTGCGAAGACCGGCCTGCCGAGCGTGGCTGGCGGCTTCGGGCCGACGGTCTCGGCCGATGGCCGGTTCGTCGGTTTCGCGTCGGCCGGCAACGACCTCGTTGACGGTGACACGAATGGCGCTGTCGACGTCTTCCTGCGCGACATGGTCGCCGGCACGACCACCATGGTCAGTGCCACGCAGACCGGCGCGCCGGGCGACCTGAGCAGCGGACTGACCAGCTCCTCGGGCGCGCACGAGATCTCCGATGACGGCAGGTACGTCGCGTTCACGTCGAACGCGACGAACCTCGTTCCGACACCGAACAACGGCAAGCAGCAGGTGTACGTCAAGGACATGCTCACCGGCGTCGTAACGCGCGCGTCCGTCGATGCGTCGAACGCTGCCGGCAACGACACCAGCTCGGTGCCCGCGCTCTCCGGTAACGGTCGGGTCGTGGCCTTCGTCTCGCAGGCCGCGAACTTCTCCTTGGTCTCGACCTCGCACACCGGTCAGCTGTTCGTTCGCGATCTCGAGACCGCGACGACGACCCTCGAGTCCGTGACCAGCGCCGGAACACCGACGCTTTCTCGTCCCGCCTCGGCGCCAGCGCTCTCCTTTGACGGTCGTTACCTCGCATTCGAATCGCAGGCTCAGCTCGAGCCGCGCGACCGGGACATCGGGACCTGGGACGTGTTCCTGCGTGACCGCGCGCTCCACACGACGACGCTGGCGTCGCTGTCCGCGAACGCGATCGCGGGCGCTGACAGTCGCGCACCGTCGATCTCCGCGGATGGCCGCTGGGTCGGTTTCCAGTCGCTCGACGACACGCTCGTCGGCGGCGACGTGAACCACCTGGTCGATGTCTTCCTGTACGACCGCACGACCGAGGCGGTCACTTTGGTCTCGCAGAACGATGCCGGCCAGCAGACCAACGCGCCGAGCACCAGCGCGTCGGTCTCGTCCGACGGCCGGTTCGTGCTTCTCATGACATCCGCTTCGAACCTCGTCACGTCACCGACGAGCACCGGCTCTCAGCTCTACGTGCGTGACATGCGCACCAACGACGCGCCGGTGGTCACGCTCGGTGCGGACGAGAGCCTGTTGGAAGGCCAGAGGCTCTCGCGCCTCGCGAGCTTCAGCGATCAGGACGCGTCGATCTCATGGTCGGCGACCGTCGACTACGGCGATGGATCCGGCAGCTCGGCGCTCGCGCTCGCCGCGGACAAGACCTTCACGCTCGACCATCTCTACAAGCCGGGCAGCTACGTCGTGAGCGTCGTGGTGACCGATGACGCGGGCGCGTCCGGGAGCGGTTCGTTCCGCGTGACCGTCACCAACGTCGCGCCGACGGTGCAGCTCGGTGGCCCCGTCGATCTCAGCTTCGACCCGACCCTTCATCGGTCCGGCACCTTCAGCGACCCGGGCACGACCGAGAGCTACTGGGCGACCGCCGACTACGGCGACGGCTCAGGTGGCGTGGCGCTCGCTCTCGCGGGCAGCTCGTTCGTGCTCGACCACAGCTACAGCACCGCTGGAACGTACACGGTCACGGTCAACGTGACCGACAGCAACGGCGCCGGCGGCTCGGCCACCCTCGTGGTCACGGTCCGCATGTACACGTTCCAGTGGCACGAGCCCGTCGAGACCTCATTCAGCGTCGGCCGGCTGATGCCGGTGAAGTTCTCGGTCCTGCGCGCCGACGGCGCGCCGGTGCTCGACACGACCGTCCGCGTGGACGTGCTCGATGCCTCGGGCGCGGTCGTCGTCGGCTACATCTACGGTTCGAACCCGAGCGGATCGGTCGTCTGGAATGGCAGCGATTACCACGTGAACGTCGACACGCGCGACTTCGCGCCGGGCGACTACACGCTGCGCGTCAGCTTCTCGTCGCCGACCCTGAGCGGTGAGTTCACGAAGCAGACGACCGTGACCGGAGCCGCGACCACGTCGAACGGTGGCAAGGACAAGAAGGACAAGGCCGACAAGTCGGACAAGAAATAGCTAGGCGCTGAGGGCCGGCGTTCTCGTCTTGGAGAGCACGGCCCTCGCGATCTCGAGCGCAGCCTCCACGTCAGCGGCCGTCACGTCGCAGTGCGTGACCGCGCGCAGGCGGGGCGAGTTGCCCAGGTAGCGCGAGAAGCGCAGGCCACGTTCGGCACATGCCTTCTGGAACGCGCCGGCGTCCATCCCCTCGGCATCGATCTCGAACGAGACGATGTTCGTGACCACCTTGGCCGCGTCCATCTTGACGCCGTCGATCTGCGCAAGGCCTTTCGCGAGCGCCTTGGCGTTGCGGTGGTCCTCGACCAGCCGGTCGCGCATCTCCTCGAGCGCGACGAGCGCCGCCGCGGCGATCACGCCGGCTTGACGCATCGCGCCGCCGAGCAATTTGCGCACGCGCCGCGCCTTCGCGATCGTCTCGGCGTCGCCACAGACGATCGACCCGACCGGTGCGGCGAGACCCTTGGAGAAGCAGAACTGCACGGTGTCGACGCCTTGGGTAAGCGTCTTCGGGTCGACCCCGAGCGCCGCGGAGGCGTTGAAGATCCGCGCGCCGTCGAGATGCAAGCGGATACCGCGCTGGTGCGCGAAGTCGCCGATCGCGTTCGTCTGCGCGGCGGTGATGACCGTGCCGCCGCAGTTGTTGTGCGAGTTCTCGAGGCAGATGAGCGCAGTGCGCGCGTGCATACCCTGCGGTCGCACGGCGGTCGCGATGTCGTCGAGCGACGGGAGCCCGTCGCGGTTCGGCACCAGATGCGGCACGATGCCGCCGAGGACGAACGACGCGTCCATCTCGTTCTGGTAGATGTGCGCGAGGTCGCCGAGGATGACCTCGTCGCCGCGCTGCGTCTGCGACAGGACGCCGCAGAGGTTGCCCATCATGCCGCTGGCGACGTAGAGACCGGCCTCTTTGCCCACGGACTCGGCGGCGCGCTTCTCGAGTCTGTTGACGGTAGGGTCCTCGCCGTACTGATCGTCGCCGACCTCGGCCTCGGCCATCGCGCGGCGCATCGCGGGCGTCGGCTTCGTGAACGTGTCGCTGCGGAACTCGAGGGTCTTCATAGCGCGAGCGCCTCCTTGATGCGAACGGCCGCCGCCACCAGGAGCGGTGCCACGAGGATCGCCGGCAGGTAGTCCGCGACCTTGACGTCGCGGATGTTCAATAGTTTCAGGCCCACACCGATGATGAGCAAGCCGCCGACCGCGCTCATCTCGCGGAGCTGAAGGTCGGAGAGCAGGCCGGCGAACGCCGACGCGCCCACGGCTAGGCCGCCTTGATAGAGAAGGATCAGCGGGATCGTGAGGAGCACGCCCCAACCGAGCGTCGCGGCGAGTGCGATCGCGGTGAATCCGTCGAGCACGCTCTTTATCGCGAGCAGGCTGGCGTCGCCGGTGAGCCCGTTCTGGATCGAGCCGAGGAAGGTGAGCGGGCCGACGCAGAACACGATCGCGGCTGTCACGAACGCCTCGGCCACGGTCCCGCCGCCGCCGCGCGCGGCGAAGCGACGCTGCAGGGCCGCGCCGAGCTCCGTGAGGCGACGATCCACCCCCCACAGCGACCCGATAACGCCGCCGAGCAGGATGCTGCCGAGCATGTAGAGGAGGTTCGAGGTATCGATCGCGAACTTCGTCCCCATGGCCAGGGTGAACAGCCCGACGCCGCGCACGACGTTCTCGCGGAGGCGCTCGGGGAGCCGGTCGCCGAGGAACGTGCCGAGCAATCCACCGACGAGCACGGTGAGGGCGTTGAACAGCGTGCCCGAAAGCGCCGACAAACTCTGCGTAGTATGCGAGGCCCATGCAGCCATCCGAGCAGCTGCGCTTCTGGGCCCACGAGCTCGCGGCGATGGCGAAGACCGGCCTCGAGTTCGCGGCGAACGACTACGACCGCGACCGGTACGACCGGACGATGGCGATCGCCGAAGGCATCGCCGAGATGACGATCGATGCCACGTTCACGCCGGAGCGTCCGTATCTCTCCGACCTCCACATCCCCAGCCCGAAGGTGGGCTGCTCTGTCGCCGCGTTCGACGATGGCGGTCGCGTCGTCCTCATCAAGCGCGCGGACAACGGACGCTGGGCGCTACCAGGCGGGTACGCCGAGGTCGGGTCGCCACCGTCGACCAACGCGCTGCGCGAGCTTCACGAGGAGACGGGGTTCGAGGCTCAGCTCGAGCGTCTCGTCGGCGTCTACGACAACAAGAGCTTCGGCAGCGTCGCCCCTTATCAGTTCTACATCTGTTGCTTTCGCGGCCGGATCACCGGCGGCCAGGCAACACCGTCCGCCGAGACGACGGAGGTGGTGCTCACCGATCCCACGTCATTGCCGGAGAACATGTCGCTGCTGCAGCGCACGATGCTCGCGGACTCGCTGCCACGCGACGCACCGGCGGTGTACCAGTGACGACGATCGCGATCTGGTCGAACTGGCCATCCACGCCGACCGACTTCGGGGCGGCGCTGCCGAACGACACGCTCGTCCTCATCAAGAACGAGAGCGATCTCGCACGCGCCTCCGCGGCCGAGGTCGCGTTCTGCGGCATCAGCCTCGATCGCGTGCGCAAGCTCCTCGCGGCGACGCCGAAGCTGCGGTGGTTCCACACTCCGGCCGCAGGCGTCGACCGCCTCCTCGACATTCCGGAGTTCCGCGAGCGCGGGATCACGCTCACGAACAACTCCGGCTCGTACGACATCCAGATCGCCGAGCACGTCCTCGCGTTCGTGCTCGCGGCCTCGAAGCGGCTGCACCTCTATCGCGACCAACAGACGCGGCGCGAGTGGAAGGATCTCGTGCACGACGAGCTTCGTGACCAGACGCTTGTCGTGTTCGGCGCGGGCAGCATCGGCGGCGAGGTCGTGCGACTCGCATCTGCGATCGGGATGCGCGTGATCGCGGTGCGGCGTCGACCCGGCGCCGTGCCGGGTGCGCAGAAGGTCGTGACGCCGGACGCGCTCGCGAGTGCCGCGGCCGAGGCTGACTACCTCGTCGTTGCGGCGCCACTCACGCCGGCGACGCGCGGCGCGATCTCGCGCGAAGTGATCGCGCGCATGAAAAAGACGGCGTGGGTCGTGAACATCGCGCGTGGTCCGATCATCGACGAGGACGCGCTCGTCGACGCGCTGCGCGACGGCCGGCTGGGCGGCGCGGGTCTCGATACGTTCGTGCGGGAGCCGCTGCCTGCGGACAGCCCGCTCTGGTCGCTGCCCAACGTCGTGGTGACCCCGCATGCATCGAACTCGTCGCCGCGCGTGCGCCAGCGCACCCTCGCGCTCTTTGTCGAGAACCTCCGCCGCTTCAAGGCGGGGGAACCGCTGCTCAACCGCGTCGACTTCGAGGCCGGGTACTGATGCGCACCGCGCGCGTGAAGCTCGCGGCACGCACCGCGGGCTTCACCGAGTCCGTGATCCGGGAAATGACCCGCCTCAACGCGATCCATGGCGGGATCAATCTCGCGCAGGGCTTCCCGAACTTCGCGGCACCGCAGGCGCTCAAGGACGCGGCGAAGCGCGCCATCGATGCGGACATCAACCAGTACGCGATCACCTGGGGCGCTAAGTCGCTGCGCGACGCGCTGTCGCGCACGTACGCTGAGCTCTACGGCATGGGCGTCGATCCCGAGACGATGCTCACCGTCACCTGCGGCGCGACCGAGGCGATGGTCTCGACGCTCCTCGCGCTCGTGGACCCCGGCGACGAGGTCATCGTGCTCGAGCCCTTCTATGAGAACTACGGGCCGGACACCGACATCGCTGGCGCGCGACCGATGTACGTGCCGCTGCGCCCGCCCGAGAACACCTTCGACCGCGACGAGCTGCGCAAAGCGTTCGGCCCGCGGACGAAGGCGATCATCGTGAACACGCCGAACAATCCGACCGGCCGCGTGTTCACCCGCGACGAGCTGACCTTCATCGCCGGTCTGTGCGTCGAGCACGACGTCGTCGCGGTGACCGACGAGATCTACGAGCACATCCGCTACGAGGGCGAGCACATCCCGATCGCGACGCTGCCGGGGATGGCTGAGCGCACGGTGACGATCTCCGGTGCGAGCAAGACGTTCTCGGTCACGGGGTGGCGCGTCGGTTGGATCGTCGCGCCGGCCGAGCTCACCGCGGGGATCCGGAAGGTGCACGACTTCGTCACCGTCGGCGCGCCCGCGCCGCTGCAGGAGGCGGTCGCGGAAGGTCTCTCGCTCGGGCGTCCCTACTACGACTCGCTCGCCACCGAATACCGTCGGCGACGCGACGTGCTTGTGCCCGCGCTCGAAGCCGCCGGGTTCGCGCCCCGCCGACCTGAGGGCGCGTACTACGTGCTCTGCGACATCACGCCGTTCGGCTTCGACGACGACACCGCGTTCGCGCGCTGGCTCGTTTCAGAGGTCGGCGTCGCGGGCGTCCCCGGCTCTTCCTTCTATTCCGAACCTGCGCTAGGGAAGCACCTGATCCGTTTCACGTTCTGCAAGACGCACGACGTGCTCGCAGCGGCGGCGGAGCGGCTCGCGCGTGCGCGAGAGCTGGCCGCGAAGGCGAAGCGACGCTAGAGCTCCGTTCTCAGCGGCCGAAGATCCGTGTGCCGATGTTGTAGAGCGTCCAGACCAGACTGATCAGGCCCGCGCCCGCGAGAGTTCCGCGCACGATCGTGCGTTCGTACCAGTGGCGTGGCAGCGCCTCAGGTGCCGACGGCGCGCCGACGTATCGAATGATGTCATCACGCGTTCCGCCGATCTTCGCGACGATGCGCGCCTCGAGCCGGCCGATCGCCCGCGGCGTGGTCCTGAGCTGTTCGGCGATCTGCTCATTCGCGAAGCCTCTCGCTATTAGACGCGCGACAACGTATTCGTCCGACGTCAGGCGTGGCGTCGGCAAGACGGGCGAGAGCGGCAGCGCCAGGCCGGCGATGACGCGAACTGCGAGGACGGCGATGGGGACCGCCGCGATCTGCCAGTCGCGACCGCCAAACAGATAGGCGGAGAACGCGCTGGCCCCGGCCAGGGCGAGCGCCAGCGGATCTCGCAGCTCCTCGATCGCGCGCATCAGAAGTTCGAGATCACGTCGCGCAGCACCTTCTTGATCGTGGATGCCTCCGGGTAGGCGTCATAGAAGGCGCCGGGTGAGGCCTCCGCGATCTGGCGCAGGGCGCCTGAGAACGCGCTGTAGGCGATGGTGAAGACGCGGACCCGCGCATCGTTCGGCTGCTTTCTCAACCTGGAGACGAGGTCGTAGAAGTCGACCTGCGAACCTTCATCGAGTCCGTTGCTGAGCACGACCATGGCGTTGATGCGGTCCGGTTCGAGCCGCGAGCGAACGTACTCGACGCCGGACAGGACCGCGCTGAATAGCTGCCGCTTGCCGGTCTCCGTCTCTAGTGCGTCGATCCGGAGCTCGAGCAACCTCCGGTCGGCTCCGAGCCTCGCGATCGGCAGAATTTCTCTGTATGCACGGTCTCCTTCCGCCCTTGTCGAGAACGTCCATAGCCCGACCTCATCGTCGTCTTCGAGAAGCGTGAGGGCCTCCTTCGCCGCGTGCTTGGCGAGCTCGAGCTTCGAGAGGTTCTGATCCGGCACGATGTCGCGCATCGACTGGCCGACATCGATCGCGATCAGTAGGTTGGCGCGCTTGCGTAACGCCGACCAGGATCCTTGGATCTCGGCGAGCACGGCCGGATCCGGGGGCGGGAGGATCAAGCCGAGCTGGCGGCGGAAATTGGACTCCGGCAACACGCCAACGCCTGGCTGACCGTCGGGACCGCGGAAGCCCTCCAGAAGGAAGCCGTCCTGCACCGCTCTCGTCTCGAGATGACCACGGAAATCGAGGGCGGCCTGCCGGTGTTCGGCGTCCGTATGACTCCAGTCGAGAACGACGTACGGGTGGTCCGCCATCAAGGTGCCTTCGGCCGGATAGAGGGCGACGAGCTTCTCCTTCGGCGCGAGTCTCGGGCACTGAGAGGAAGGACACAGGTCCGACGCCGGATTGCCGCGGTTGTAGTCGAAGGCCTGCTTCTCCTCGACCGCGACCGCGGAGACATAACTGAGCGCATCCCCGGCATCGTCGGCGTTCCATAGGTTCGTCAGGAACGTCTCGACCGTATGTCCGTAGTGGACGACGCTCGACTCGACGCCTTTGACGAAGCTCTGAGCGTCATTGCGGCGGATGTCCTCCACCGTTAGCGGATCGGTCTTGTGCGTCGCGGCGTTG
>Ga0066709_100004361_pt1 | contig 11262 bp, 10 predicted proteins | sample GraSoiAngelo_158_FD_79665 | JGI IMG/M metagenome (GOLD analysis project Ga0066709, IMG submission 79665) | Grasslands soil microbial communities from the Angelo Coastal Reserve, California, USA - 14_1009_16_30cm | ecosystem: Environmental > Terrestrial > Soil > Grasslands | place: USA... | reverse complement strand
TACGCCGCAAAAACTCGGACGCTATTTTGTTGACAGCAAAGCGGTTGGTGGACGTGGCCGGGATCGAACCGGCGACCCCCTGCTTGCAAAGCAGGTGCTCTCCCAGCTGAGCTACACGCCCACAAGAGAAGCTGTACTGATTCTAAAGCACTTTCCAACTTTCCTTCCACTCCATTTCATGGTTTCCACCCTCGACCGTGCACGTACCGTGCACTTATCGCCTCATTGCACCCGCACCGTGCTCATTGGTTGTGCCGCAACTGGCCTCATCTCTCCCGCTTGACGGTTGAGCTTCTCCAACGCTTCCCGCCACATCCGCAACTTCATTTGCGAATATTTCTTGATGCCGCGGGAAACAATGAGATCGTTGAGGCCCTGAAGGCTTCCGGCAAGAAGGACCACTTGCGCGTGGACGTGACTGGCGACGTGCAGGGCGACACCCTGAAGGTGACATCCATCAAGTTGCTGTAGGAGTGCAACCAATCCGCGCCGACGTAGCAAGAATCTCGGACCCCGTTGTCTGGTGAAGTTTTTCTGAAGAAGTCTTCAGGGTTTCCGGCAGATTTCAGGTGCAGCCAAGAAGAGCTCTGGCCCGCAGGCGGCACCACGCTCTAAGTGACTGCGGCCTGTGCGCTTGACCTCACCGGACGCGAAGCGCGCGGGAGTTTGACGAGAAAGACTGTCCCAGCTTCGGAAGTTTGCTCGACGCTTACGGATCCCCCGTGATCGTGAACGATTTTGTTCACGATCGCGAGGCCAAGGCCAGTGCCGTTGGGTTTCCCGGAGCTCACGAAGGGATCGAACAACGTGTTGCGGATGGATTCCGGTATGCCAGGTCCGTTGTCAGCGACGCGAACCTCAAACCATTCCGCGGAGGAATGGAGTTCGACACGGATCTGGCCTTGCCGCTGAGCGGTAGCTTCACATGCGTTCAGCATCAGATTGAAAAATGCCCGCTCTATCTTCTTGGGGTCAAAGACTCCCTCCATTTCGCCCGACACGCTTATCGAAATCCGGCGGCCTCGTAACTCCGGCCTTGTGAGCACGGATTCGACCGCATGACGAACGGTTTGATCGAGATACGCAGGCGCAGGAGATACGGCGCTGTCTTCTCGTGCTAATTCTCGCAGGGAATCCAGCAGATCGGTCATTTCAGCTGACGCAGTCTTAATCTCTTCGTAGATATCGTCCCTGTTAAGCTTTAGGTTCTCCGCTTCGTACAAGAACTCGGCGTTCGCGACAACTGCCGCCAGGTGGTGGCGAAGATCGTGAGAGATTGAACTCGCGGCACGACCCAAAGCCGCGATCCGCTCAGCTGCCATCCACCGCCGTTGGGATGCCAACAGCTCGCCGCGCATTTTCGAGAAGGCCTCTCCCAGTTCCGCAACTTCACTGCTCCCGCGCGGCGTGATTGAAAACATGTAGTCGCCGGCCGCGAGCGCACGCACACCAGACACAAGATTGTCCAAGGGATGGGTGATCGTGCGGGAGACAAAGCTGAGCAGCAAAGCACTCAGGATCACAGCCGAGACTCCGACAATAAAGATTGTGCGATTGAGTCGTTGAAGGAAACTATTCGACCGTTGAAGAGACAAGAGCACGTAGCACTGCACCGGAGCCAGTGGACCTTCGTGGATCAAGACCGATCCGACTTGGTATTGATCGGTGCCAAGAGTCAGTTCCCGTGATTCGAGTGAGAGGCCAAGATCTTTCCGGCCAATCCATCTCCTCAATTCACTCTCCTCACGGGATGGAAGCGTGGAAGCAATTACGGTGTCGCCTGTCGCAAGAACAATCTGACTGCCTGAAACGGGCGCGAGTTGTTCGGCCACAGTGGAATCCACCTGGTATCCCACGGCAAGCACCCCAAGTTGCTTCCTGCTGTTTTCAGGTCCGACGTTTATCGGGCGTAAAAAGACCCAATAAAGAAGACCGTCTGCATACCACCATGCGGCATCTTCTCCTTGTTCCGCAGATCTTTTTAGATAAGCTTCAGCAACACGCGGACTCCACCCCTGTTTCTTGACGTGAAATCCCAGAACGTTCCCGTCGGACGTGGCTAGAAGAAGCAGGTCGCTGCCCGCGAGCTTCCAGAAGGGCTCTGACGCGTCCTGAATCGTGAGCGCGTCCTCGGTTGTCATTAATGCCTTCAAAGTAGGAAGCTCGGCAAGCATGGCTGCAGTTCGGGACAATTGGAACTCACGTTGCCGCTGAACGCTCTGGAATGCGCGGATCGAAGCATCAGTGCTCTGCCGCACCTCCTGGTCGAGTTCCGACCGAACGGTATATCGGACGATGAACAGCAGTGCGACTGTCAACGTGCAGATAATCAGCAAGGTTGCAAAGAGAAGCTGTGTTCGTAGCCGCAGAAGCGTCATAGGGTTCCCCGTGAACCGCCCTATTTCTCAGGAGCGGTCACTACGCTGTCGGGTGCGAACTTGTAACCCGAACCATGCATGGTCAGAAAGTAGTGTGGGTTGGCAGGGTCGGGCTCGAGCTTTTGCCGAAGACGAAGGATATGGTTATCGACCGTGCGAGTGGTCGGATAATTGGTGTATCCCCAGACTTCGTTCAGCAATTCTTCTCGTGAAATGACTCTGCCAGGCGAGCGTGCGAAAAACTTGAGCAGTTTGAATTCCTGAGTCGTGAGTATAACGGGTTTGCCCGCGCGCACCGCCTCCATGCTGGTAAAGTCGATTCGGATATCACCGAAGGTCAACAGTTCATGTCGAGGTGTGTTCGCTGCGACCGTTGTGCCATGCGGGATATTTGCTTCGCCGCGGCGCATCGCGCGACGCACACGCGCGAGCAGTTCTTTGGGGCTAAAGGGTTTTGTAACGTAGTCGTCCGCGCCGAGTTCCAGAAGCAGGACCTTGTCCTCGACGTCTGTGTTGGCGCTCAATACGACGATGGGGACTGACGCTGCATGGGCTTTGAACGCGCGGCAAACTTCTTTGCCGGGCAGGCGCGGGAGTTTTAGGTCAAGTACCACGGCGTTCGGCGTTTCCTTCTTGAAACTCTCAAGGCCTGCAACGCCGTCGGATGCAAGGCGGACTTGCAACCCGTCTGATTCAAACAGACGCCGCAGGGTCCGCTGCATGGCGGCGCTGTCTTCAACTACTAATACGGTTTCCATTCCATCGCCTCCGAATCTTCTAAGTTGGTCCCATATATATAAGAGTGGCAACGTTGCGTAAGAGGTTACGGCTCGTCATTGCGCAGGTGCGGCCATCTTTTGGATTTGAAGACGGATCATTTTAGTACTCTGGCGCCAGCGCCTTGGGATCATAGTCTCGGCCGTACTTGTTTTTGTGCTTCATCGGAATTTGCCTGGTCTGTGGAACCAAGACGGTTGGAAGGCTGTGGCTCTCGTTGCCTATTACAACCAGACGTTCGAGGGCTTGCAGAGCCTCCGGAGTGGCGTTCTCTGACCACACGCGAAGAACGTATCTTCCGGGAGGAACGGCAGCGATGGAGATGTGTCCAGCCTTGTCAGATATTCCATAGAATTCCGAGTCCACCGTCAATACTACCGCCGCCATTTCCGGATGAATGTTGCAGAACACATAAGACGCGCCGGGACGGTCGAATCTTACCCTTTTCTGCGATCCGGCCTCATAAAGTCCGAGGTCAAACCGTTTCCCACGGTAAAGCGAAAACACGCTGTGAAACCATGGATCGAGGTTCGGAAAATCGACCACGCTCCCCGTGGGCGTGACTAGCAAATTGGGTTCGAACGTCTTGGCGCGTTGCGCCATACGATAGTTCGGTCGCTCAGCGTTGAATCGAATCGGGCGGACCGTGTCCAAAGGAACGAGCCAAACCACTACCCGGGAAGCGTCCTCTACGGGCGCGCCCGAGTCTGCTTGAATCAGCCTGACCTCGCCCTTGACTGCCTTCGGCGGGTCGCCAGTACCGTCGTTTGTTTGAGCCGCCGTCGAGACGAAGAAGATCAAAAGCGACGGAAGAATTCCACATGGACGCGTCTTCATAGTCACCTAGAAGATGAAGCCCACTGCTAGGCCGACTTGACCGGCGATCGTCGGAGTTCCCGCGACCTGGTAGGTTCTCAGGCGGCGGTACTCAGTCGAAAACACAAGGTCAGAGCGCGGCCTAAAGATGTAATTCGCAAACCACATATCGTTGCGGCGCGACAGGAATAGGAGAGTCGGGTCGAGTAATGCGATTTGACTTGTGCCGCGGGCGCTGCGAGCACCCGAGCCAGCTGCCAAGTTAAATTCGTTCCGGAAATTCAACTTGACCTTCACTTGCGACCACCCGCCAAGCATCCTGATCCCGGCAAGAGCAGGCGCAGTAATAGAATTATAACGATTGAGGTCTGAAGGCTGAACCAACACGTATGGCACTCCGCCAAAGACGTCCAGGCCCTTGCCTGCAAAGAACTCGCCGCTCCACTCCATATGCGGCAACAACGGAAGCCGCCAATCGGCTACACCGCCCCATCCGGAGACTGTCTCCCCTCCATAGTAGCGTTGCGGCAAGTAAATGCCAGAAACTCCAATGGATAGGGGCCGATTTTCGCTCCTTCCGTTTGCCGATATTCTCAGCGAATAGGCCGGTTGTCGAGAGCTTTCACCGGGATTTGCAGCGCGCACACTCGCGCTGGAGCTAGCATACCTTGAGGGATCCATGACACCCGCTTCGATTTTGAACAGTGAAAAAGATGTCGGCCATCGTTGTTCAACACGGATCGTAGGCGTCCAGGTCCAAAGGTTTCCAGCAGAGGCGAATGCCGGTACAGACAGTGACATGTAAGAGGCGGGCATGTTTGGAGAGAAAAGGGGCACATCCAGGCCGACAACAACGGAAGTATTCTCCCAGTCGAATCGAACCCGGGCAACACGCAAGCGCATCACACCTGAAGTTGCCGCCCCGTATCCGCTCGGCAAGCCGCCGAAGAAATCCACCTGGACGTCGCCGGACGTCCTTGCACCGTAGATGCTGGGGCCGACACCTGTCAGTCCTACAATCGATTGCCTGAGTGAAGCGCCGAGGCTTCCGGAGGCATCTCCGGACGATGGTGGGATTGCGACCGTTGGTGCGTCCAGGTTGTCTACATGGCCCGTCTCGCCGAATGCGTTGAACAAGGCTATGCCCGAAAGCTTCAGCCGGTACTTTGAGCTGCTTTCCACTTTATCTTGTTGTAGTTCGTCCAACCTTGCCTTTGCAATCTGCCAATCGTCCTCCGTAATGCGGGCCAGGTTTGGCTCATCGCTTGGTTTTGCCTCTTGAGAGTTTCCAGGGGATTCCTCGGTTGCCTGTTCTCGACGGGTTACGGCAGCGGGCGCAGGTTTGACAGGCTCCCCCACTTTCCGCAGCACTTGTTCAAGCATTGCCCGGAGCTGCCGGATTTCCGATTGCGACTCGGAGAGCTCGACCCGCGTCTCTTCGATCGTTTGGCTCAACATTCGAACTTTTGCTTCCAGTCCGACTTGGCTCGCTGGCGCGGAAGCGGATTGAGCAAACGCGGGCAAACCACGCGCAAGCACGATGCACAGCAAGCGCCCACCTGCTCGCAACAGGCCTCTGGTAGAAAGTTTCATAGAGTCTCTCCTCCCGAAGCATCGAAGAGCTTGCAATTGTACTCCGGACACGAATTAAGCCTCTTCGCCGTACACGAAGTAAACCAGCTAAAGAGCGCTCTTGCTGATGCAGACAAAACTTTTACATGCTGGTGACAAAATCCTGACAACCGGCTTGTCTGCCTGCGTTCACGATGGAATCCAGCGCCGGCAAGTGCCGAGCAGCCCCTCCTCCTGAGGCAGAGGCTTAGGTGAGTCTGGTCGAAAGAGCGTCAAATCTTGGCTAAAGCGGGACGATGGCGCGCCGACAATGTTGTCGCTTCACTGAGCTTGCGGCTTTCGGTGCCTATTAGCCGACTCAACTTGAAGTTCGAAAGCGCATCAGCACTCAATCTCCGAAATTCAAGATTCTTTAGAGCCGACCTTAAGACCAGAATTTCCGCTCTCCAGGGCCAGGTCGTGGGGTACAGCAGAGAGGTAAGAGGTGCACGTTTTGAGCTCTTCCTCCTGCTCGCCATACAATCTTTTGACAAATTTCAAACATCGCCTTGTCAACCTCCTCGGAGAATTCTTGCAATCTCGCTCGGCAGATCTTGTCCCCGCTGGAGCCCGAATTTCGACACTGAATTTCACGAGGTGAAAATATGAAGTGCGGCGTTAGATTCTTGAAGTCATTCTCGTTTCTTAGCCTCTTCCTGCTAATGCTTCCCGCTCTGACATTTGCGCAGCGCTACACGCAGAAGAATTTGGTCTCCGACATTCCCCAACCGGACAATGCGGACAAGACCAAAGTCCTCGTTGATGCCAACCTTAAGAATCCTTGGGGACTGACTCGTTCCCCGGGCGGCAGCCCCTGGTGGGTCGGCAACAATAATTCCGGCACATCCACTCTTTACGATGGCAACGGCAATCCCCGGTCGCTCGTCGTTACCGTTCCACCTCCGGGTTTCGCGCCGGGTACCCAGTCTGCCCCGACGGGAGTGGTTTTCAACGGAAGTCCGACGGACTTTCTCCTCGCCCCGGGCAAGCAAGCCATCTTCATTTTCGCAACGGAAGACGGCACTATCTCGGGTTGGAATCCTGGCGTCAACCCTCCTACCAGCGTCACCAATGCCATCCTCAAAGTGGACAATTCCGACAACGGCTCGAACAACGGCGCCGTCTACAAGGGGATGACCTCCGCCGAGGTGAACGGCAAGAAATTCCTCTACGTCACAAATTTCCGCGCCGCGCGCGTTGAAGTGTATGACACCAATTTCAAGCGCGTCCACTTTGGCGAAGACGCTTTCGAGGCCGAAGATATTCCGGACAGCTTTGCTCCCTTTAACATTCAAAACATCGGTGGCACGCTTTTCGTCACTTATGCGAAGCAGAATGCCGCCAGGCACGACGACGTAGCAGGGGATGGACTCGGCTTCGTTCACATCTTCACGCCCTCCGGCAGACATATCGGCCGCCTCCAGCACGGGCCGTGGATGAATTCTCCCTGGGGCGTTGTGTGGACCACTCGCGATTTCGGCGAGTTCAGCAACGCGATTCTCGTCGGCAATTTCGGCAGTGGCAAGATTGCCGCGTTCAATGGCTTCACCTACAAATTCATCGGCTTCGTGAAGAATCCGGACGATTCCATCCTGACCATCGATGGACTTTGGTCGCTCACCTTCGGCAACGACGGAACCGCCGGTCCTGCCAACACTCTGTTTTTTACAGCCGGCATTAACGGCGAACAGGACGGCCTCTTCGGCACCATCACTCCAGTTAACGGGCTTGACGGCGACGAAGAATAAAGCGGACGACTTTCAGCCGGTTCTTCGTCACCCAGTCGAATCGGGAACTAGGAAGCGTTCCCTGAATTAACGGCTGGAGGGCGCCGATGACGAGATACAGTTTCATCGGCGCTCCACCAATAGCAATTTGAATCGCGAACGAGAGTCAGGACTGAATGGCACAAAGCACGACAATACCTTTTCTATTCGTGTTTATAATGGGTGTTTTACCAGGGGCACTGAGCGTGACTCTGTTCGTCCGGTGCCATTCGCGACTTGCATCCTCAGCGTAGGCCACTGCCAAGAGCCTTAGCGCTTGAAAACGAATTCCAGGGTTTTTGTTTGATTGGTTTCGAGAGTGACTTTCTGAGTCAGCACGCCGTACTTTTCATGCCAGGCCTCGATCGTATACTCACCGGGCGGAACGTTTTTCAGATCGAACGCGCCATCCTTGCCGGTGATCGCGAAGTAAGGATGCTTGAAAACCGCGATGTATCCCTTCATCCAAGGATGCACATTGCACTTCACCGGAATAATCTCCTCGCGTGCGAAGGATTCCTCAATAGGAGACGAGCCCGGTGGTTGGGAGAGGTTCCACTCCCGGTTGTTCTGCGGCGCAGGGTGGATATTGTGGGTCGTGGGGTCGCTGTTGGCGACCTTGAGAGTCTGTCTTGCCCGCATTCCAAGGATATGCGGATTATAAGTGCAACCCTTCTGCTCAAATACGACCGGCTCGGTGGGTGGGTCAAAGCTACGATTTCCAAGCCCGTCGGAAACATAGACGATCGCGTCTTTCAGCGCTCCTTTCGTTCCCGTAACGACTTCCTCGCTCATTACCGGCGCAGGATGCATTTTCAAACATGCGGGATCGGCGGCCATGTTGATGCGCGTAGCCACGGGTTGAGACCCTTCCAATTTCACGATGCCCGACAGCGCGGCCGCTCCGGATGTATCCGCACGAGCCTCGCTGCTCGTTCCTATAGCTCTCAACGTTCTGGTGCCGGCCCCGTGTGCTGTCAAAAGCGCTAGTGCCGCGGTAACGCCAATGTGCAGATAACTGATTCTCGTTCTCATCAGAGGCTCCCTTTCTTAAAGTAGGGCCAGTTAAAAAGAATTCCTTTATAATCTTCACGTTTTGACTCTGCCTCAGAATCACCATCCAACTAAGACATCTTGGGCTATCACTCCGGTTGCTCGCCAACTGGTTTACTCTCGCCACGGTCCTTCTGTTCGCTTTCGGCCGTTGCGTGTTTGTGACTCACATTCATTTGAAGCGTCCGAAGATAGTGCACCAGGTCCCACGCCTGGGCCGGCGTCAGACCACTTGCAAACGAGGGCATTGGGGTGCCATCCAGTCCAGTCATGAGAATGCGATAAAGGTCTTGGTTAGACTCGCCGCACTTGAAGCGTGTGCCTGACCCGAAATCGTACGGCGGGATCGGATAACCCCGGTTGTCGACCAGCGTCTGAGCAGAGGGACCGTCCCCACGCCCCTCTTTTCCATGGCACGACCAGCAGTTCATTTTTTGGTACAGCTCGTTGCCGCGCTGAATGCTCTGCTGATTCGCCGCCGACTCTGCGGGCACCGGCACGGGAGCTGGCGGCTTTTCCTCGCGGAAACTTGAAGAGAAAGTCTTCACATAAGCAACCAAGTCCGCACGTTGCTGCTCAGTGAGCGGCAACCATGACGGCATGTTTGAGTTGACGAATCCCCTCGTCACGGACTTATAGAGGTCTTCGTCAGTCGGGAGCGCCCCCGTCGGCGTGGAGCGGCACTTGAACGTAGCGGTCACGAAATTACGCGGTTTGGGATCGATCCATGGGGCGTTTTCTCCGCGGCCGTCCCCAAGCGGACCGTGACATCCGACGCAGTAACGCCGGTATAGCTGCTTCCCGCGACTCCCTTCTCCCGTCAGCCCGCCTATGTGGCTCTCTTGGGCGAAGGTTACCTGGCCACCTCCTCCAAGTAACAGAACTAGAATTCCCGCAAGATGCGCTCGCACGCGGTTGTGCTTCATTGGGAGTTCCTTCTTAAAATGCGAAATCGAGACCAACAAACACGCTACTCCCGCGCAGATCGGGTCCAAACGGACTCGTACTGGTTGGGAGCGGTGAGGCAGACTTGTATGATCGAACGAGCGAGTACTCGGTGTGGAGGGCCAGCCCCGCACGGCTGAACATGAATGGGTAATACCTCAGCCCGAACGAGAAAGCATCTACATCACCCAGATCGCGCGGGTCCGTGCTGAACACTTGGCGGGACATCCGCACGATTTCGTTGCGCTGCACAAAGACGAGCTGCGGAGAGTAATTGAAATGGGTTTCGACAAACCCGCCATTCCAGGTTGGCCCCCGCGCTCCCACAGGCAGCGGCGCATTTGCCGCGGTTCCTGTCCCGAGGAAGGCGTTGTCCCACCCGTGTACAAATACCGTGCTGAAGTCGAGTTTTTTTATGTAGAAGAGTCCTGTCAATCCGGCACGATAAAGGGACTTGTTCCCCAGCCCTTCGCTCAAAACCGGACTGCCGAGGGACGTGTTAAAGTACGTTGGTCGTTGTCCGAAAAAGGCAAATGCGCCAACACGCTGGACGCCAAGCTTCCCTAACGGGAAACCCTGATTGATACTTGCCCACCCATCGTACGTCCGATTCGGCAAACCTGGGCTGCCTTCATTACTACTCAATAAGGCGACCGAATAGCGCGTATAGCTATTTTCGGAGTGGCCCGACAACTCAACGCCCAATTGATTGTCACCGATGCCAAAGGCTGGATTGAACTGCACGATCGGAGGATTTGAAGCGCGAAACTGCGCCTCTCGGAACGGGGTGTAGTGATAAACCCGATAGAATCCGCCATTGCTGGAGAGAAACAGCATGCGCTTCTCGGAGACCAAGTTGTCGAGTTCGAATTTTCCAAACTTGAGGTTTAACCAGGTTGTCCGAAATAGATTGTCAAAACGAACGAACACGTTTTCAAAATGAAAAGATCCGGAAGAATCAGATGAGGGGAGTAGAGAGAAAGAAATGTCTTTATAAAGAGTTCCGGCGGCCCAAATGTCCACGCCGCCAAAATCAAAGCCGTGAGACGTGGCGTTCTGGAACGTTTGTCCGAGGGTCGGATTGCCCGGAACTGTGTCCACCACCTGGTTGCTACTGCTCTCCTTGTGCCATGGCGGTGTGATCCGCATCGTGATTGGCCAGTAGCTTGGGTTCTGCCAGATCGGGGAGTCTTTTTCATTTCCCAGCTGATAGCCCCTGTCCCGGAACGCGATCCCGAAGTCATTCAGTTTTGGCCAAGCCTCATGACAGGCAGAGCAGGGCAAGCCGTACTTCCTCGCAAACGCGGGGATCGCATGTACCGGCTGACCCAGAGACAAAAGCACCCCCAAGGCGAGCACCGATAGGATGGCTCTTGATTTCAACAGCATCATGATCCCCACTATCCCGGCTGGTAACTAGTGCCCAAAATTCTCACGCATCGCTTACATCATTAAAAATGGCAGGAAGCAACCGAGGAGTTGTCACCCTAATGTGAATTTTTTGTCTTTGTGTGGTGCAAGTGTGCACCACTCTTTACATTTCGCCGACAATCGGATGACAACCGCAATTCGAGAATTGCCTAACCTCCCTTCTTGGGATACCTGGCGGCAGGCAATCGAATCAAACGGGCCGGGCTGATCACTGATTCGGGAGGCGTTCGAACATGCCACGACACATCGTTGGTCTGATGCCGCGCTTTATTTCGTGTGGATTGATCTTGCTTGCGGGTCTTCTCGGCCTTGGGGGCTGCGGCGGTTATAACGCGCCTTCTCAGCCGCCACCAACACCATCTTCCGTAACCATCTCTCCGACAAGCGCCAGCGTGAAGGCCGGCACCGGAACGCAGAATTTCACCGCTACAGTCATGAATGACTACCTGAGCAGAGGGGTTACCTGGGCCCTCTCCGGCGCAGGT